>OLZF01000011.1_pt1 | contig 190397 bp, 159 predicted proteins | sample 1674391 | NCBI WGS metagenome assembly OLZF01 (sample SAMEA103958166, study PRJEB25191) | human gut metagenome | biome: human-associated habitat [ENVO:00009003]; feature: intestine environment [ENVO:2100002]; material: feces | place: Germany | collected 2013/2015
GAACGTCTTTGGCAAGGAGAAGCTGCTGGACGCCATGGAGCACCCCGAGAAGGAAGAGTACGCCAACTTCACCATCCGCGTCTCCGGCTACGCCGTCAAGTTCATCGACCTGACCCGCGAGCAGCAGCTGGACGTGCTGGCACGCACCTGCCATGGCGTCCTGTAAGACCCTTGGGTACGTCCACTCGCTGGAATCCTTCGGCTCGGTGGACGGCCCCGGCGTGCGCTTTGTGGTGTTTTTGCAGGGGTGTGCCCTGCGGTGCAAGTACTGCCACAACCCCGAAACATGGGCAGAGGGCGGCGAGGCATGGACGGCAGAAGCGCTGTTCCAGCGGGTATACCGCTACCGCAACTACTGGGGCAAAAAGGGCGGCATCACGGTCAGCGGCGGCGAGCCGCTGCGGCAGATGGACTTTCTGACCGAGTTCTTCACGCTGGCGCGTGCCAAGGGCGTGCACACGGCGCTGGACACCGCCGGGCAGCCTTTCCGCCCGGACGACCCGGCGTATCTGGCGGCGTTCGACCGTCTGATGGCTAACACCAGTCTGGTGATCTTAGACCTCAAGGAGATCGACCCGGAGCGCCACCGGCAGCTCACCGGCAAGGACAACGCCAACATCCTTGCCATGGCGCGGCACATCTCCGACCTCGGCATCCCGCTGTGGATCCGGCACGTCCTTGTGCCCGGGCTGACCGATGACGAGGAGGGTCTGCGCAAAACAGCAAACTTCATCCGCTCGCTCAAAACGGTGCAGCGGGTGGAGGTGCTGCCCTACCACACCTTGGGGCTGTTCAAATGGCAGAAACTGGGCATCCCCTATCCCCTGCCGGACGCTGTACCGCCCACGGCAGAACAGGTAAAGCGGGCAGAAGAACTGCTGGAAGTGAGCCGGTATCCCGGGTAAAGAAAGACCATTTTAATTGCGCTCCGCTTCGCTCTGCGCCCTTCCCGTGAAAATGGGATATCGGAACGCCCGCAGGCGTTCCGATATCCCGAAATTTAAAATAATTCTTCCGCTGAAGATGCCCAAAGCAACGCGGCGGGCATTCTGAATCGTTCTTCGTTGTGCCTTGACTTCCCTGCACCGCACCGCTATAATAAAGGGGTAAAAGGATAAATGCGTTTATCCGGGCAGAGTAGCGCCGCACACCGTCTGCGCAGAGAGAACAGGCCACTGGCTGGAAGCCTGTTTGCAGACCGCTGCGCAAAGTGCGCCCGGACAGCACGCGGCGGGAACCCCGTGGGGAAGTATCGCCGTGCGGTGCGCCGCCGTTACCGGCTTTGAGCGACAAACAGAAGTGGAACCGCGATTTTGATTTTAAAACCGCCTTCGGAGCTGTGCCTTGTGCACCGCTCCGGGGGCGTTTTGTTTTGCGGCTTCTGTTTGGAACAAAAAGGAGAATTGACCATGCAGATCTTCAACACCCTGACCCGACAGAAGGAAGAATTTGTGCCGCAGGTGCCCGGCGAGTACCGCATCTACGTCTGCGGCCCCACCGTGTACAACTATATCCACATTGGCAACGCACGCCCGCTGATCGTGTTCGATACCCTGCGCCGCTATCTGGAATACCGGGGCAACAAGGTGATCTACGTTTCCAACATCACCGATATCGACGATAAGCTCATCAAGAAGGGACAGGAAGAGGGCACCTCCATGAAGGAGGTGGCACAGCGCTTTGAGGCCGAGTACCTGAAGGATGCCGCCGGGCTGAACTGCGAAAAGCCCACTGTGCAGCCCCGCGCTACCGAGCATATCCCCCAGATTCTCGATATCGTCAAAGATCTGATCGACTCCGGCCACGCCTACGTTGCCAAGAACGGGGATGTCTACTTCCGCGTCAAGAGCGACCCGGAATACGGCAAGCTGAGCCACCTCAAGCTGGACGATCTGGAGAGCGGCAACCGTGAGCTGCGCAGCCGGATGGAGGATGACCTGAAGGAAGACCCCGCTGACTTCGCCGTCTGGAAGGCTGCCAAGCCCGGCGAGCCCGCCTGGGAAAGCCCCTATGGCATGGGCCGCCCCGGCTGGCATATCGAGTGCAGCGCCATGAGCCGCACCCATCTGGGCAAGACCATCGACCTGCACTGCGGCGGTCAGGATCTGATCTTCCCCCACCACGAAAACGAGATCGCCCAGAGTGAGGCGGCCAACGGTGTGACCTTTGCCAGATACTGGATGCACAACGGCTTTCTGAACATTGATAATAAGAAGATGTCCAAATCCCTGGGCAATTTCTTTACAGTACGGGAGATCGGAGAAAAATATGATCTCCAGGTGCTCCGTTTCTTTATGCTGAGCGCCCATTACAGAAGCCCGCTGAATTTCAGCGCGGAGTTGATGGAGGCGTCGAAAAACGGCCTGGACCGTATCCTTACAGGCGTTGAGAAGCTGAAGGAGCTGGAGGAAAAGGCGGCTGCCGGAACCATGAGCGCCGCAGAACTGGAAAACCAGAAAAAGGCCATGGAGCTGGTGGAAAAATACGAAGCGGCCATGGAGGACGATTTCAATACGGCCGACGCCGTATCCGCAGTCTTCGAGCTGGTAAAGCTCAGCAACTCCACTGCATCCGCGGAAAGCACCGGCGCATATGTGGGCTGGATGAAGGAGACCATTGAACGGCTCTGCGGCGTTCTTGGGATCATCACAGAGAAGAAGGAAGAGATCCTGGATTCTGAGATCGAGGATATGATCGCCCAGATGCAGGCTGCCAGAAAGGCAAAGGATTTTGCCCTGGCTGACCAGATCCGGGGAAAGCTCCTGGATATGGGGATCATCCTGGAGGATACCAGAGAGGGAGTAAAATGGAAACAGGCGTAAACTCTTTTTCCCGGTTTAAGGAAGCATTCCGGCTGAAGGAGGCGGACGCTTCCCAGTATTCGCCGCTGGTGCTGGCCTATATCGGCGACGCGGTCTATGAGGTGGTAGTTCGTTCCCTTCTGGTGGGACGGGGCAACGCCCAGCCCCTCGGGAGAGCCCACAACTACGGAAGTGAAGCGTGTAGTTATAGTGGGCTATACCGGGACAAGCCCGGTCTGCTGCAAACCACGACAACGGAGTACCGCTTAAGTTCCGTCCATGGGCTTACTCTGGTTCAAGGGTCAGGAACAGTGTCACCCATGTTGCCTTGCGCCATTTCTTGGCTTTTTACGGCATTATTTCCACACAAGTTACCCACACCACCCAAATCAACAGATAAGCCGTTATCGTCCTCCGCAAGCAGCTCAGACGGCAAGGGATATTCTTCCACGCTTGGCTTGTTGTAGGGCAAGGAAGATGTGCCGGACAAACAGAGGGAAGAAGAAAGGGGTGCTATTTCCGTTTCCATGCTGCCCATTTCCTGCGTGGGGTCTTGACTGCCATTCCGAACAAACGGTTGGGCACTTCCTGATTTGGCTTTGTCATGGTCAGGTGTCCGCACATCGCCAGTCTGTTCCTTGGCGGTAGCCGATGGTCTGACATAATGGGGATTGGTTATCAGGACACCACCGACATACCAGCCTGTAAGAAAATGCAGGGTGTGTATGGAAGTGCGGTTGTTGGTTCGTGTGGTCAGCATACCGAGCCTGTTAAAACTGTCTATGAGCTTTCCGATAGTCTTTCTGTTGCACCCCAAATATTCCGCCAGCTCCACATCGGAAGCTGCGACTTCTCCCACCTCCAAAGCTATCTCAACGCCCTTGATTTTATAACTGGTTTCAACCTGCACCGCATCGGTCATCAGCTTGTACAGGCACTTCTGCCTGTGTGTGGAGAATTTGCCTTCCAAAAGAAAATCCCACTGTTCGGCAGAAAGTATGGTGCAATAATGTATGTTCTGTTTCTTGTCGTACATAGTCTATGATATTATGATGTTACAATGGTCTGCTACCTGCCCAAGCCATATCCCCGTTCAGGCATATAATACTCCTTGTCGGCTGCTATATGGTTCAATACATCTTGCAGTCGGTCGAGTTGTTCATGGTCAAGCAAACGGATGGCATTGATGGTTATCTTCTGCGTGGCAATCTTCCGGTATGCTATGGCTGTTCCGTTCATTGTTCCGTCACCGTCCGCATGAACAGAGCGGAGGTAGTCATTGACCGCTTCCGTCTGTTCCTTTGTGGGATATGGTGCTGCCCATTTGTCTTGAATGTAGTCTGTCATTTTGCTGACCGCATTTGCCAGAATGGGGTCACGCTGTGCGATACTGGCGATTAAATCCTCTTTCTTCATATGATTGGCGTTATGGTTCGTTTGTATGCAACGACTTCGGTTTGCGCTTTTTGCTGCTGCGCAATTCTTCAAGCCGCCTGTTAATCTCGTTTTCGTTGTATGCTCCCGAAGTCCCGCCCTGTTCAATCCAGCCGATGATTTCATCTTCAAAGAAATAAAGCTTGTTCCCCCTCTTGTGGTATGGAATACGCTTGTCGGAAGTCATTGCATAAATGGTGGATGCGGACTTGCCAAGCAAGGCTGCGACCTCTTTAAGGGATAGCAGATGATGTTTCTCGTCATGCTGCTGCGGTGTTTTCCCCAATGCCATTTCCACCTTGTCGGTAAGCTGCCCGACCTTTTCAATCAGGATGGAAACCGCTTGCGGCAGTTGTTCAAATGTTATGTTACCCATATCTCCTTATTGTTTCAGTGTCATTATTTGAGTGTAATCTGTTCGGAAGCTTTGCGCTTCAAGTCATTCACCACATCGGCATACACCTGTGTCGTTCCCACATTGCTGTGCGTGAGCATCTTTGAAATGGTATAAAGGTCTGTCCCTGCGGCAAGTTGCAAGGTTGCATAGGTGTGCCTAAATCCGTGAAATGTAATGTGTTTCGTTATTCCGGCAGACTTAATCCAGTCTTTGAGGTACAAGGGAAGTATGGTTTGTGTAAGCCCCTTGAACACCTGTCCAGTGGAACGCTCACCGCATAGCGCAAGAGCCTCGTCTGACAATGGCAAAACGGCTTCCGTCTTGGTCTTCTTGGTGACGATGTGCATACACCATCCACCGTCTGCGCCTTTTATGATGTTCTCCCACTGCAAGCGGATAATATCGCTGATGCGCAATCCTGTAAGGCAAGAGAAAAGGGCGGCACTTCTGATTACAGGCTTCTCGCAAGGGGTGTCCGCAAGCATCCTTACTTCTTCAAGCGTCAGGAACTCACGTCTTGTACTGGTTTCCTTGGCGTGTTTCAACCGTGGTGCGATATTCTCCTTTATCCGCTTTTCCTCATAGGCAAGGCGTAGGACACATTTCAGCTTGTTGAGATTGTTGTTGGCAGACGAAGCCATCATTTTAGTCTTGGTCTGCGTGGTAAGGGATAACATATAGGCAAGGAAGCCTTGGCAGTACTCCAATGTCAAATCATCAAAAGTGCAGCTTCCACCACAGTACTTTTCAAAATGCTTGTAGGCGGTATTCCAATTTCTGAAATTGTCATCGTCCGCCATTTTGGATTTGAAGTATTCCAAGAAGCTCTCCTTACCCCTGTTCCGGTCAAGAAAGCCGAACTCCTCGTTGATGATGGCTTCGGTTCTCCTGCACTTGATGAGTTCCGCATTGCGGAGCATGGTCTTGTTGAACTCCGCTTCAAACTTCTCTGTCGGGTTGGCATATATGTATATGCCGAGATACTCCCTCCTTGTCGGTTTGCCGGTCTTCGGGTGTCTGACAGGAGGGTAAAAGTCAAGGTAAAGCGACAACTGACCGTTTTTAATAGGTCGCTTCCTGACCGTCACTTTCGTACAAATGTTTGTCATATCGGTGCGTATTTAATTGTTTTTGAATTATTTGGTTTCCTCTCTCTTAGCTTTCGTGCTTGCGCTTTTCCGCTCCGCTATCTTTCGGGCTTCATCCCAGTCAGCTTTCAGATAGTACAAGCGGTTGCCGTGTACACGTTTTGTCCTTACTCCGTGGGTTAGGGCGAACCTGCGGACTTGGGTCTTTCCCAAACCGAACAGGCGCATGATGTCGAAACAGGAATACCAGTGTTCCGACAGGTTGCTGCCCAGCCGTTCCGCTTCCTCCGCCATAGCCTTGTCCACTTCCGTTTTCGGAAAGCATTTGGTGGAGTTGGCGTTTATGCAGGGGATGGAATACCGCATACGGAGGTTATAAAAACGTCCGTAGGTGTAATTGAACTTCTGGCATATCTCAGCCAAAGTATAAAGGTCGTTTCCGGCATCTTCTTTGTCCGTGAAAGTGTCCCGTACCGACTGCTTGTAGTTGGCTGCCGGAATGAGCTGCCGTTTCTTCGGGCTGCTCTTGGGCTTCTTCTTTCCCTCTTGTCGGGAAAGGCTTTCAATCTCTGTATTCTTCTCCTTTTTCATCTTCTTGGTCTTTTTGCACTGCTTGGCGAACATTGAAATGTTACGCTTGCAGTAGGTTGCTTCTTTAATCATCAGGAAGAAATCTTCCTTTGTGATTAGCGTGATGTGATATGTCAGCCTGCAAGCCCGAAGCGTACCCTTGTATATCAGATTGTACACGGTGCGGTTGCTCACTTGCAGCAGGTTTGCGACTTCCCCAATGGTGAGGAATTGCTTGTCAGGCATGTTCCAACCTGTGTTGGATTGATCTGTTAATTTTTGTTCAGTATGACGGTCCATAATCGAAGAAATTTACTTGCACATTGTTGAACACTGTTGCACGCTGTTGAAAGGAAGTCGTGCCGTGTGTCCCTCCTTACGAGGTACAAATGTGGTACAAAAATACTCCAATTAGGACTAAACGCCAATAGTCCGAAATCTCGTTTGTTAAAACATATTAGCTGTAAACCAGTGTTTTATGACACTTGGTTTTGCTTCCGTTTGCCTCCGTTTTGACCTCGGAAACTTCATGTAGAAGTAAGTATCGGCTATGATGTTCCTTGGCGTAAAGTACATGCGCTGCTGTTGAAAGCAGCCAAAGCAACCTCGGGTGTGATGGCCGATCCGGAACCTTTTGTACTTGAAACAGAGCTACAGGATTGGTATCCGGTGTACCAGATTAATGCCTATATAAAAGAGGCCGATCAGTTGACGCAAATTTATTCTAACCTGTATCAAAGTATTCAGGATGTGTTTACAGAAGCGGATATCGAGATAATGTCTCCACATTATATGGCTGTGCGGGATGGGAATGAGACAACTATACCCAAAGCTGGTGTAAAACCGGAAGATACGAAAGAGGGCATCAATTAATAAAAGGGTGTTTCTTTCATCACGAAGAAAACACCCTATTGCACGTGTGTTAATTTCAAGAGTAGAATTTATATATCCAAGGTAATGTTTTGTCGATTACCTGTTTGACCATCCCTTGCTGATGCGTTACAAAAGTAAGGGAACGGTATTTCGTGTCTTTTACGAAATGTTTACCGGAAAGTGACAAATGTGATACATTGGAGTTACGAATTAGAAGATACTTTGCTGCATCTTATCAGTACTTTCTGATCATTGGATAAGGTGGTGGCAAACAGATAGGTCTCGCCTCCATCAGACAATTTAGTACGTTTCCGGATTTCTGCTACTGTAGCCGGAAAATTCCGAACGGTAATATTTGCTTTCTTGATATCCCCGATACATTCTTTGATCTCTTTTTTGTTGAAGGAACATTGCCCCGTCACCTGAAAAACTCTTCCGGGAAATTCTTTTATCCATTCGTCGGAGGTATACAGATGGCTATTGGGGTGTAGCTTTCTCGTATGATACGAAGCGGCGATGCTGCGGAAAGCACCTGCTTTAAGAATGGATGCATTGGGCTCGTACAAGTATGTGCCTACTTTCTCTGTATAAGTGCATTCCGCTCTTGCTTCTTCTTCACGGGTGAAAACAAAGCTCTGTTTTTCTTTGGATGTGAGATTGATGCAATGGATCGGTATCTGATGTGTGGGAGGGGTATCTCCGATAATTAGCAAAAGCTCTTTGCAATCATTGTTTACAGAAATAACATGTGCTTCCTGTGTATGTTTCATTGTTTTTAATGCCAGGCTGAGATCGAGCATCGGGGATAGTTTTATCATGATTCGGTTGGCCTTGGATAACAAAAGTTCTTCCAGTTTTGCTACGTCCGGTTCACAATCTGATATGGCAACAGTTTTTCCTCCGTGTTCGTTTCTTCGTGCCGGGTCGATGAAAATACAATCTTCCCGATTCATTTGCTGTAAGTGGGTTACGGCATCTTCATTGTATATTGTAATGTGATTCAGGCCCAGCAGGGGAAAGTTGTGCGAAGCGATTTCACAGAGTTCTTCCTGGCGTTCTACATACGATATATGTTTGAATTTAGTAGCCAGAAAAGCACAATCGATCCCCAAACCGCCTGTTAGATCGGTGAGCGTATTTCCATTTAACAAAGAGGCTTTGTAGAGTGCTGTTGTTTCGGAAGAGCATTGTTCCATTGAAAGATGACGAGGATATAAAATCCCTTCGATAGCTGCCCACGAAGGAATTTTATTGGCAGCTGCTTGTTTGCCCGCTATTTGTAGAATAGCGGCCGGCATGTCTACATCAGGATATTTCGGGGTTTGTAGAGCTAATGCATGTATATCCTCATGAGCGTGATCGCGGATAAAGTCAAGGGTTTGTCGGGAGAGTGTCATGGGTTGGAATGTTTTCTATTCGTTTATATCTTTGTTTGGCTTCTTCTCTGCTACAACGGTTGAAGTGCCACCATTCGCTGTTTAGTGCCCGGAATCCGGCATCTTTCATTACTTGCCGTAATAAAAGGCGGTTCTGATAGGCCTCTTTACTGATTCTTCCGCTTTTTACCAGTTCTACCTCATGAGTGATATGTGCCTCTATACCTAAATGGTCGACTTCTGTGCCCATGGGGAGTGCCTCTCCATTTTCATTGACGATACTGACGTCTACTGCCAAACCGTAATTATGCAATCCGCCTCCACGGCCGGGATTGGATACATAAATGCTTTTTGATGTGCCTTTTACTATATTCCACATTTTCTGCTGAACGGACATAGGTCGTGCTGCATCATATACGATCAGGGAGTATTCCGGATGTTTTTCTTTCAGAAGTCGTTGTGCACGGATGAGGGATGTCAGAGCATCGGGATGTAAGTAAGCCTCTTTCAGATCATCGTAAAGTAATTGACCGGTAAAGTTATCTGCGGTGGCATACATGAGTTTAACAATTATGCCGCTATCTGCGCTTTGCACGTCTTTTAATCCGAGTGAATCCAGATAAAGGGCGGTCCGGCTCTTGGCTATGGTGGGAGAGGGAATTTTCGTTGCAGTTATCGGGTCTTTAAGAAGGGGGACAATGCTTTCTTCCTGTACCGGTTTCTTTTCGGCACCGCAGGCTGCCATTAACGGGAAAAAGATTATGTATATCCACTTCACATTTCTCATGTTGCTAATAAATATCCATTTATTTCATTGATCCCTTTAATTTACTATTCTTAATCTTATGTTTTTATAGTCCGTACGTTGACACAATGTTCAATCAGTGAAACAATAGTGAAACGAATGTCTTAAGAGTGTATAAAAACAGCAAGAACGACGGATTTTATCAGAAAGGGATATAAAAAGAAAAAGGCTGACTCCCAACGGGATACAGCCTTTTCTTTTGTGGACCAGCCTGGGCTTGAACCAGGGACCTCCAGATTATGAGTCTGTTGCTCTAACCAACTGAGCTACAAGTCCGGGATTCAATTTCTTGAATGCGGTGACAAAAGTAGGCCTTTTCTTCGAAATATGCAAGCTTTTAGAGTAAAAAACTTCTTATTCTTCTCAATACTTCAAAACTTATAGGTGCGCTTGGGATTCTTGGGAAACCAGCCTTTTTTAACCCGCTCTTCCTGTTCGAAGACCTCTTTGATAGTCCAGAAAGAAGAAAAAGCGAATACACCCAATAGCGAAGAGACAAGAATATTGTCTACGCTTAGTGAAGCGGCTATACCACCTATCCCCAATACCAAAAAAATCCACCAGCATTTAGTACCCCAATAATATTCGGCTTTTACCACGATAGGGTGGAAAAGGCCGATTATCAAAAATGTGCAAATTCCGATCAATAGTCCTGCCAGATGATATTCATTTAAGAATTCCATTGGCTTACTTTTCTACTCGGATGGGAATTTCTTTCTTGATGCTTTGTTCCAGTGAGATAAGTGTCTCAGTGGCTACAACGCCCGGTATCTCCTGCATTTTGTTGTTCAGCAGATCCATCAGGTGTTCATTGTCGCAAGCATATAGTTTTGTCAACATGGTATACGGACCGGTAGTAAAATGACATTCTACAATTTCGGGAATTTTCTGTAATTCGGCTACCACGGATTTGTACATAGATCCTTTTTCAAGCTTGATACCGACGTATGTGCAAGTTCTGTATCCAAGTGATTTGGGATTCACATGGTAACCTGAGCCGACAATAACTCCCAGATCGATAAGGCGTTGTACGCGTTGGTGGATAGCCGCACGTGAGACACCACATTCTGCTGCCACATCTTTGAAAGGTATACGGGCGTTCTGAGAGATAATCTCGAGAATCTGCCTGTCAAGGTTGTCTATCTTTTCCATAATTTATGAGTATAATTTCCAGTTGTTATCAAATAGTAAGCAAATATAGAGATTTATTTTAATTTCTCTATATAAAAGGGATAAAAAATAGGAAATAGCAAAAAAAGAGGCGCAAATTTCTTTGCACCTCTTTCTGTTTATTAAGGGATTTTGCTTACTTTTCGATACTAAGCAATTCTACTTCGAAAATCAAAGTTGAGAACGGTTTGATCTGTCCCTGGTCTCTTGAACCGTAAGCCAGTTCTTGCGGGATGTAAAGTTCCCATTTAGAACCTACAGGCATCATAGTCAAAGCTTCTGTCCAACCTTTGATTACTTGGTTGGCACGGAAAGTAGTCGGTTCTTTACGTTTGTAAGAGCTGTCGAATTCTGTTCCGTCGATCAAAGTACCTTTATAGTTTACTTTTACTTTGCAAGTGTCAGCAGGAATTGCACCTTTACCTTCAGTGATTATTTTGTATTGCAGTCCGCTCGGAGTTGTCTTTACACCTTCTTTTGTTTTGTTTTCTGCAAGGAATTTTTCACCGGCAGCTTTGTTGTCGGCATATTTTTCTTCCATTGCTTTTGCTTTGATGGCTTCCATTGCAGTCTGAGTATAGGTTTGTGCCTGTTCCATAGTCATCAAACCACCTTTTTCCAATGTACCGGCGATGAAACCAGCGAGGAAGTTTTCTTTGCTGATTGTTTTTACAGAATCGTTGCCGAACAGTTCGTGGTTGATACCTTTCATCATCTGGTTGCTGATCTGCTGACCGATCTGGAGACCTGCCATGTAAGCAGTTTCTTTTTTACCGCTTTTCTTGGCACCTTCGTTTACGCCTTTGATAAATTCAGCTAAATAAGCTGTGTCAACATCCATACGGCCTACCAAGTAACCTTTCAGACCTTGAGTCTGAGCCATACCGATTGAATAAGACAATGAATCGAGTTCTGTTTTCAGATTTGCTTTAGGAGCCTGGGCTGTACATGATGCAAGGCCGGCTACGGCAGCGATGGCTGCCAGCGTTGTAATTTTCTTCATTTCGCTTTAAAAAATTTATTTGTTTAATACTTCAAGTAATTCTACTTCGAATACCAATGTGCTATGCGGGGGAATCATTTCTCCGGCACCTTGTGCGCCATAGGCCAGGTCGGAAGGAATATACAGCTTCCATTTGGAACCTTCGGGCATCAATTGCAGGGCTTCTACCCATCCCGGAATTACCTGATTGACGCCGAATACAGCCGGTTGGCCGCGTTTGATGGAACTGTCGAACAGGGTTCCGTCAATCAGTGTACCCTCGTAGTGGCATTTCACTTGGTCGGTAGCTTTGGCAAGTTTGCCTTTGCCTTCGGTGATAACTTCGTATTGCAGTCCGCTCGGAAGAGTGACAATGCCTGCTCTCTTTTTATTTTCTTCCAGGAATGCTTTGCCTTGTTCGATGCTGGCGGCGTTCATTTTCTGTTCCAGTTCTTCGAAATATTTGTTTACTATTTCGCGGGCTTCCTGGTGGCTGATAGCTGTCGGATTACCTTCCAATACATCTTTGATTGCCTGAGCAAAATCTTCTACCGCGATGCCCTTGGCACCCATACCTAACAAGTTTTGGCCAATTCCGAGGCCGATTGCATAACTAAATTTATCCATATATGTTTTTGTTGAAGATTGGAGGAAGAATGTTGAATCTTTCACTCTCAATCAATTGCAAATTTACAATTGGCAAAAATACGTGTTTTATTTGAATGAACGGGCTTTTTGGAATTAAAATTTCTTATTGTCTTATAAGTTATCTACTTTTATTGCGATAATGGGGAGAAATGAATCGATTATTGTTGCCGGGCCACTTAGATTATGCAGACACGGACTTTGATATTCGATTATTCTATTCTATTTTTGCTATTCATATATTAAATGAAGGAGGAGATTATGAAAAACTTGGTTGTTTTATCCGGTGCCGGAATGAGTGCGGAGAGCGGTATCAGTACTTTTCGTGATGCGGGTGGATTATGGGATAAGTATCCGGTGGAGCAGGTGGCCACTCCGGAGGGTTATGCGCGTGACCCGGAATTGGTGATTAATTTTTATAATGAACGCCGGAAACAGTTGTTGGATGTAAAGCCGAATCGCGGTCATGAATTGCTGGCCGGTCTGGAGAAATATTTTAATGTGACGGTGATTACCCAGAATGTGGATAATCTGCATGAACGTGCGGGTAGTACGCACATTGTACACCTGCACGGTGAATTGACAAAAGTTTGTTCCAGCCGTGATCCCAACAATCCTCATTATATAAAAGAACTTCAGCCGGAGGAATATGAAGTCCGGATGGGAGACCGTGCCGGTGACGGTTCGCAGTTTCGTCCGTTCATTGTATGGTTCGGCGAATCGGTACCGGAGATAGAGACGGCTATTGATTTCGTGGAGAAGGCCGACATATTCGTTATCATCGGCACATCGATGAATGTCTATCCGGCTGCCGGTCTGCTGAACTATGTGCCCCGTGGTGCTGAAGTTTACCTGATTGATCCGAAGCCGGTGGATACGCATACTTCCCGCCCGATACATGTGATTCGGAAGGGGGCTTCGGAGGGAGTAGCGGAATTGCAGAAGCTATTGGGCGTATGATTCTTTTGAATTGATTTCTGTCAAGAGCATCTTTATGTATTCTTAACAGGAAAGCGGCTTTTGAAGAAGATAATTCCTGTTGCGTCGGCACATGGTGGGAAAGGGATCGCGACAAGTAATGAAACTCATCGTCACGTGCCGTGTTATTCATCGTCACATGCCGTGTTATTTTCGGTAACTACCGTTGGGAAGATGGTTGACGACCGTGCTTAGATGCCCTTTTTACGTTATTTGAAAAAGAAAGGAGAGGGCTGCTGCTCTCTCCTTGTATCGGGTGGATTAACTGAATCTAATTCATGATTACTTTCGCAAAGATACGATAATAAAATCCGGAAGCCAAGTAAAGGTCTGTTTTATTTCTTGATGATTGCACGAAATATAAACCAGATATGATGGAGAACGGTACTGGCTGTTCCATAGTGGTGCGCCATAATACGGAAGCGTTCGCGAAGCGATGCTTTGTGGTTCCGGGTGGTCATTCCCTCGTCCAGATAGTCGATAAGTATCAAGTGGGTATTATGCAAGGTCCGTGCTTTCTTCATTACACGGATACACCAGTCGAAATCGGCGGAAAAGCGGTACTGCAAGTCATAAGGTTCTACCACTGTATGCCGTGCAAGAAAAGCCTGATGACATACGAGCATTCCTTGTTTGAAACTCTTCCATGTCAGTTTTTCCGGAGCGGAAAGGCGGCGCATGTGCAGGAAGTGGCGGTCCTTATCTACAATCGCGGTTTCACCGTACAGCACGTCCGGCAGTTCGCTTCCGTTGATCGAGTGTACCATTTGTTGCAAAGTGTCATCTTCATGGAAACTGTCGCCTGCATTGAGGAAGCAGAGATAATCTCCCGTGGCGAGTGAAATCCCCTTGTTCATTGCATCATACAATCCTTTGTCGGGTTCGCTGATAATCTTATGGATTCGTTCCCGATACCGGTTTGCGATAGCCATTGTATGGTCTCTCGATGCACCGTCCACAAGGATATATTCCACGTGATGGTACGTTTGTGAGATGACACTTTGTATGGTATCCTCTAATACTTCCCCGGCATTGTAGGTTACGGTGATAACCGATATTTTGGGCGTATGGCGGTTGCTATGCATATCTCCCCGTGATTTTATTGTAAACCTCGATGTATCTTTTGGCTATATGGCTTTCCGAATAGCTGGAGACGGCTTTCCGGCAGGCCTGTTCTGACAGAACCGGGTATTCCGATTCTTCCAATGCCCAATAAATGCCATTGGCAAAGTCTGCAGACGATTTGTATTGTGCCACGTACCCATTGTGCAGATGATCTATCATTTCCGGTATCCCCCCTACATTAAAACCTACACACGGAATGCCGCACGCCATTGCTTCCATAATCGTATTCGGCAGGTTTTCTTCCAGAGAAGGGGTCACAAACAAGTCGACGGCATTGTATATATTCACTAAGTCGTGTTCATTGCTGACGTATTCGAGGGCATAAACAGGGAAAGGAAGCAGGTGGGACAGTTGTTGCGACTGGTTGCCAAATGCTACGACTCCTAATGATGCTTTCAGCTCCGGATGTTTCTCGGCGAGCAATTTGCACGATTCGATCAGGTAGTCTATCCCCTTGCGCTTGTCGGTGATCTTGACAGAACCGAACAGGATCAGTTTTCCTTCCTGTGGCAGTTTGCAATGTGCACGGGCTTCTTTCTTGTTGCGTGGTTTGAAGAGGTTGGTGTTGATCGGGTTGGGAATGCTTATGACGGTCTGGTTGCGTAACAAGGCGCTGCTTTTTGCCCTTTCTTCCAACCAATGGCTACAAGTGACAAATGTAATGGGAGCTTGTTGGTAAAGCGCCTTTTTTTTGTTGAATATCCGGGTGGACAGATCTTTCTTGCCGCCTCCGGTGTATAGAAACTGGCAGTGATGGCATTCTTGCTGATAGTGGGTGCATTCACGGGCGTGGTGGCAGATGCCGGTAGAAGGCCACATGTCGTGCATGGTCCATACCACCGGTTTGCCCGATTCCAATATCCGGTGTATGTCTTTCAGTGAGAGCATTCCCTGGTTGATCCAGTGTAAATGGATGATATCTGCCTGTGTAAACTCGGGCAGAGTGGTGATATCCGTTCCGGTATTGGCTATATCTACTGCAAAAAGATTGTTTTTTCGGAAATGGTTGGCTTTCCAGATGACGATACGTTCCCACATAAATTTCCATACTGTCAGCCAGTTGCGTTCAAGGCGAACGACGCTTATTTGATTGGTTTGTTTGTCACGTACCAGCATTTTCGCTTTAATCCCGTTATTCTTCAGGGATTCCATAAGCCGGCTGGCGGCCACGGCTGCCCCGCCGATACGTTCGGATGTATTAATGATCAATACTCTCATGTGCCTGAATGTTTTGGCAAAAGTAGCGGTTTTCTGTGAGAATTCGTATAAAGTCGTGGATTATTTGTACTTTTGCGGCACTATATTAAATAGGTTTTGACATGAAAAAAGTTCTGTTTTTGGGCTTGGGTTATATTGGCCTTCCTACGGCGGCAGTTGCTGCAACCCACGGTTATCAGGTGATTGGAGTAGACGTAAATCCGGTGGTGGTAGATACCATCAATCAAGGGCGGATACATATCGTGGAGCCCGATTTGGCCAAAGTAGTGAAGGAAGCGGTTTGCAACGGCGCCCTCCGGGCAACGACGAAACCCGAGCAGGCGGATGCTTTCTTTGTGGTAGTGCCTACCCCTTTCAAGCAGAACCACCGGGCGGATATCACGTATGTGGAGTCCGCGACGCGTTCGGTAATTCCTTTTCTTAAGAAGGGAGATTTGTTTGTCATCGAGTCTACCTCCCCGGTGTTTACTACCGAACGGATGGCGGAGGTCATCTATAAGGAACGTCCGGAACTGAAAGATAAACTGTACATAGCCTATTGTCCCGAACGGGTGTTGCCCGGAAACACGCTTTACGAGTTGGTGCACAACGACCGGGTGATCGGTGGTATCAATCCGGAATCTACCGGGAAAGCAATCGAATTTTATTCCGCTTTTGTGAAGGGAACACTCCACCGAACCAATGCCCGCACGGCCGAGATGTGCAAGCTGACCGAGAACTCTTCGCGCGACTCCCAGATTGCTTTTGCCAATGAACTTTCCATGATCTGCGACAAGGCGGGCGTAAATGTATGGGAGCTGATAGAACTGGCCAATAAGCATCCACGCGTCAATATCCTGCAACCGGGATGTGGAGTGGGCGGACACTGTATTGCGGTGGACCCCTGGTTCATCGTTTCCGATTATCCGGAACAGGCGCAGCTCATCAAGCGTGCCCGCGAAACAAACGATTACAAGGCGGACTGGTGTGCCAACAAGGTGATGGAGGCCTGCCAGGCCTTTGTGGAAAAGAACGACCGGGAACCGGTGGTGGCTTGCATGGGGTTAGCTTTCAAACCCAACATCGATGACCTGCGGGAATCCCCTGCCAAATATATCGCTTCCCGTATCATCTCCGAATCGAGAGCGGATGTGCTGATTGTGGAGCCGAATATTACTTCGCACCCCAGCTTCCACCTCACCGATTACCGGGAAGCATATGCGAAAGCTGATATTGTGGTGTGGCTTGTTCGCCACGCTCCTTTTGTGGAGATGCCGCGTGCAAAGGATAAATTGGAGTTGGACTTCTGCGGGGTAAGAAAGTAAAGATGAAGAAAATTCTATTAGTGTTCGGTACTCGCCCCGAAGCCATCAAGATGGCACCGTTGGTGAAAGAGTTTCAGAAGGATACAGAGCATTTCGAAACAAAAGTATGTGTAACGGCACAACATCGGCAGATGCTCGACCAAGTGTTGGAAGTGTTTGGCATTACGCCCGATTATGACCTGAACATCATGGCTCCCAATCAGGACTTATACGACATTACCTCGAAAGTGCTGTTAGGGCTGCGGGACGTATTGAAGGATTTTGCGCCCGATGTGGTGCTGGTGCACGGTGATACTACCACCTCGATGGCGGCTTCATTGGCTGCCTTTTACCGGCAGATTGCAGTGGCGCATGTGGAAGCGGGGCTGCGCACATACGACATGCTGTCGCCCTGGCCCGAGGAGATGAACCGCCAGGTGACGGACCGCATCTGCACGTATTATTTTGCGCCTACCGGGCAATCCCGGCAGAATCTTCTGCGGGAGAACATAGAAGAGAAGAAAATCTTCGTTACCGGCAATACGGTGATAGACGCTTTGCTGATGGCGGTCGACATCATTGCTACGAAGACGGGGATGGAAGAACAGATACATAAGGAGATCCAAGAGAAAGGTTACACTGTGGGCGAACGTGATTATATCCTCGTTACCGGCCACCGCCGTGAGAATTTCGGCGAAGGGTTTCTGCACATCTGTAAGGCTATCAGGGAGTTGGCTTCGCAGTATCCCGATATAGATATCGTCTACCCTGTGCATCTGAACCCGAATGTGCAGAAACCGGTTTATGAGCTGCTGTCCGGACTGGATAACGTTTTTCTGATCTCTCCGCTGGACTACCTGCCCTTTATTTATGCCATGCAGCACTCCATTTTGTTGCTGACCGATAGCGGGGGCGTACAGGAAGAGGCGCCTTCATTGGGCAAACCGGTGCTTGTGATGCGCAACACCACCGAACGTCCCGAAGCGGTGGAAGCTGGAACAGTGAAACTGGTGGGCACGGATGCCGAGACCATTGTGGGCAACGTAGTGGAATTGTTGCGTAACAAAGAACTTTACAAGCGTATGTCCGAGACGCACAATCCTTACGGTGATGGTCAGGCTTGCGAAAGAATCGTGAACGCTCTCAAGTAGCGTGCACTGACTGTTTCGATATTTATCTTTTCACGAATGATCCGTTCGGATTCTTTTCCCATCTTTTTGCATAGTGCAGGAGAAGAGAACAATTCGCTGATCTTTTCGGCCAGACTGTCCGCATCACCCTCTTTGAAAAAGAAGCCGTTCTTGCCATCGATCACCAGGTCACGTTCTGTGCCGTCACATACCGAGCAGAGCACCGGCATGCCGTAGGTCATGGCGTCGTTGATGGAAAGTCCGCCCATACCGGCCAGTACATATACGGTAGATTCGTTCATATAAGCACCCAGCTTTTCCGGGTCGTAGACTGCGCCGATGAACCGGATGGAATCTGTCAACCCCGATTCGGCTGCTTGTTGTTTCAGATGTTTTAGTTCCGGTCCGTCGCCGACAATCACCAACTCGGCATCGGGGAAAGAGTGGATCGTCCGGTGGAAAGCGTTGATCAGTAAATCCACCCGTTTCCATTTCACTAAGCGTCCGATGTGTAGAAGCCGCCTTTCGGAGGGCGGGAGCAGCGGGGTGGAGTTTACTACGGTTTCTTTTTCTTTCAATAAGGCTTCCGTATCTGTGGAGTTGTATGTGACGTGTATCTGTTCTCTTTTTACTCCGTAAGAGGGGAGGATCTCGTAGGCCACTGTAGAGTAGTTCAATGTTCCTGCCGTCCGAGCATAGCAGTATTTACGAATCCGGGCTGTGAACCATTGTTTCAGATAGAACCCTGGACCGGTGCTAAGCAGGCGCATATTCTCGTCGTACATCGGGTTGGCACGGAAGTATTCTTTTATTTTTCCATAGGGTGGGGTTTGGAAGGGGATCTCCCGGATTACCAGTTGGGTGTTGCACTCTTTCATTACCCGCCGGAGCTTGGGCTGAAAGAATATTTGCAGGAAGTAGGGCCAGCCCATGACAAGTATGTCGGGCTTTTCTTTGCGTACGATGTCCGGCAATGCGGGATAAGCGCTTTTGCCGTAGAACATCTTTTTCTCCTCTGTCGTGAGGTGCTTATAGGTACCGCCTTCCACCATTTTTACTCCTTTGCCGATGGTGGCGTTTCCTTTTTGGGGAGTGACTACGGTGATTTCTACTCCTTTAGTGCACAGCTTGTTGAGCATGGCGCTGAGGTAATGCGGTATTCCTCCGAAGGTATAAAGTACTTTCATTATTGTAGATAATTAGCGTTTCTCAGTTTGCTTTGTTTCCGGAACTTTCTGACTTCGGCAGTTCGTTTCAGCAATCGTGTAGTTATGATGACGTATGTACCAGCCGTTTTTGCTTTTCCTTTGACAAGAGCTATTAAGGATTTTTTGACACATGCCAGTACGCTGTAGCCAAATGCTTTCTTAAAAGAATAATTAATATTGGCATATTCCGTCAGATGGTAGATTTGTTCGGAACGTAGGAAGACCTCATGGCTGATTGTTCTGTTTTCACGGTCGTGGCAACCGAATACTTTAGGGGAATAGCCGATGAGATAACCGTGATGTTTGATGCGATTAGCGTAGTCCACGTCTTCGCCGTAATGATAGAAAAGTGGAGAAAAACCACCTACGGTTCGCAACACATTGCACGGAATCATCCAGAAAGCGGCATTGACGAAAGGCAGAGGGATGAGTCCGGACTGTCCGTTTGTTTCTTGCCGGATTTTCAGTTCTTGCTTTTTCACCTCTTCCAGATTGTTGAGATTGGAGTAACCGGCAAAGCCTTGTTCCAACTTCTCTCCCGAACCGGTCAGATGTATGGGCGAGAGAATGCCGTAGCGGGGATGGCTCCGACTTAGTTCACTCAGTTCTCCAAGTACTTTGGCATCGATCCAGGCGTCTTGGTTCAAGAGGAAAACAGCATCGTATCCTTCTTTTAGGGCGATTTTCATGCCGATGTTGTTGGCGCGTCCGAAACCGAGATTCTCTTTGCTCTTGATAAGGCGGACTTCGGGATAACGGCTCTCGATGAGTGAAACGGTACGGTCTTGCGAAGCATTGTCTATCACAACGACATCCGCTTGCTGCTCGGATTGGCGAAGGCTGTTCAGGCAACGGTCTATCCAGCGTTCAAAGTTATAGGATACGATGATGACTAATATTTTCATGAAATTTCCTGTTTTCGTTCTGTTTCAATGGTTTTAACGAGAGAGTCCGATGCACCGCTTACCACTTTCCGGCAAAACATCTTGCCGGATTGTTGCAGTGCGCTCCAATCTTCCAAAGTCAGCACTTTGATGGATTTCCCATATATAATATAATGTAGGGGTGTCAGGGCAGAGAGTCCTGTATATCCTCCTTCAACGGATAATGCGCGGGCGGCAAAGGGAGAATTGAATACAAGCGTCTGTATGCACAATTCGCTGGGCACGAAACTTGTTTTGAAATAACGTACCAACTCTTTTTCGGTACAAAGTTTTTCATAAACATATTGTGCGCAAGGCAGGGTGATACCCCAATAATCCGAGCCGCAATATATGTCACTTTCCTTATTGCCTATCCGTACGATAGGGGCTTTTCGTATGGGAAGCCACTTCATCAGGTGGCGTGATGCCACAATAAATTTATTCTTTAGCCAAAGATTCTCCCATTTCAGGTCGCGGAAAAAGTGATAGTACACTATTTTGGCGATTTGCCGTTTGTCGGCGGAGCGGGTCAGGTTCATTCCCATGATAAATTCCGTATCCCGATGTTCTTCAAAATACCGGTGGATTTTTCTGTTCGGCCATAAAGGGTAGTCTTGACCGCTTAAGCATACGATACGCGTATACCCTATGCCACTGTGTAGTACGGCAGCTAACAGCTCCTTCTGATATTCCACTTGTTCCCAGCCTCCCCAGCTCACCCAATGGCTTTGTACAAAGGTGACCTTGCCTTCCGGCAACAGTTCTTTGAACGGACGGCTGTCTGCTTTCCGGTCAATATGTACGTAGAAATCAGCATCTTCATCCAATGCTTTAATGAGACGCGACAGATGCGGAGCATCTTTGTATGCTGAAATAATATAGGCGATCCGGCTCATTTCTTTTGTTTTTGAAAGATGGACTGATTGATGTCGTATAGATCCCGATGAGTACATAAGGCATATAGAGTGGCCAACAGCGCTGTATACAGCTTCTTTTGAAAAGGAAATATGCGCATGGCGATGAAGAATTCTCTTATAGCCAGCCTGTAGCGGTGCGCAAAGAAAGCGCCTACCATTCTTCCCTTGTGCCAGGAAGAAACGTAACGGCGTACTCCTTTTCTGTGGGCGGCAGTGCGGAGCAGTTCGTCGAACATCTGGTCGATCGGATTGTGCCACAGTATGGGACGTATCTTTTTCCCTTCGCTCGGATTGAGGTAGTAAATGGAAGTGGGATGCTTGGAGTAAGCAATGTCACAAGTAGCGTGCAGCCGTGCCAGTGTGATGATATCCTCTCCGGCAGGGATACCGGTGGGGAATCCGCCGAAGGCTTCTATGCTTTGTTTCCGTACGGCATATGAACTCATGTGTAGGGGTGGATTGACGCCCGATGCCATCTCAAAGTAATTGTCAAGAATCGTATCCGTCCCGTCGAAGGCGAACCGGTCGGGTAGTACAGGGAGAAACGGTTTCTTGCCGGGGCGGCAGAAATAATAAGAAGTTCCGAATACTCCGCATCGGGGATATTTCTTTATCAGGCCGGCAATAATTTCCAGGTGATTGTCCGTCCATTGGTCGTCTGCATCCAGAAAAGCTACATATTCATATCGTGACTCGGAAATACCCTTGTTGCGGGCAGCCGATACTCCGGCGTTGGCTTGGCTGATGAGGCGTACCAACGGATAGTTTTTTTGCATTACCAGAGCAGCCCCATTGTCTGTAGAGCCGTCATCGATCACTAATATTTCTGCCGGAAGTACGGTTTGTGCCAATACCGAGTGGATGGAACGCTCTATATAGGCCGCTCCGTTATATAGCGGTATCACGACACTGATAGCGGCATGTGCCGGTTTTCCGCATTCTGTTTGGTTATTATTCCTTTCTTCCTGCTTCATATTATTTCTTTTTCCCGGGCAGTTTTTTGCCGATGAACTGAAGGCTTTCTTTGAAAATGGAGACACGGCTTCCCCACATCAGCAAGCAATAAAGTGCGGCACTGATTCCTATTTTGGCGGCAAACAAGAGATATAAGTTAGAAACTCCGCATGTCACATACCAGGTGATTGCCATTGTTGCCGATGCGATGATGGCAAACGGGAGTATGTCCTTCAGTGCCATCCAAAAGCTTAAGCGTATTTCTCTCCAGACAAAATACTGCCATATGGGTAACCAGAGAATATTGAGACAGACAAAACATTGTATCATTACGGCAATACCGTAAGGATAGCTCACAAGCATTGCAGTTAGTTGCAGCAGGCTCAATACGATGGTGTTCCACATGTAAATGTTGGATTTTCCCTTACTGATGACCAGATTGGAATACAGGGTGATGATGGGCATGAATGCCCCCCAGATACAGAGCATTTGCAGCATAGGGACACAAGGAAGCCATTTTTCCGTAATGGTGATAACGATAAATTCGCGGGCTATGAATGCCAGTCCCAACATGGCCGGAAAGGATAGGAATGCGGTAAAACGGAGCATTTTCCGCAGGACGCCCAACTGGCGTGCCGGGTCATTGGAGACTTCTGTCAGGACGGGTTGTGCTACGCTGCTTACCGTACCGCTGATGAAAGAGTATCCCATAGTGTTCCATTTGTTGGACTGGGTGTAGTAGCCCACTTCCTGTTCCGTGAAGAAACGGCCTAACAGGGTAGACAGAATGTTATTATTGGCTTGTGTAAAGATGTTGGTCACCAATATTTTGCTGCTGAAGCCGAACATCGATTTCAGTGGACGGAAGTTAATGTGAAAGGTCGGTCTCCACGGAGAGAAGTACCAGAATGAGAGATTCACGACAGTGATAAATGTCAGGGTTTGTGTGGCTATGCCCCAATAAGACATTCCGTTGTATGCCATGAGGACGCCTACCGTCCCCGACAACAGCAATGCGGGTATCTGTGCCATTGTCTTCTGTTTTACCATCAGGTTCCGGAAGAGATAAGCGTTGTGGGCTGTTGCCGTACTGGATATTAGGAAACCGAGAAAAACATAACGTGCCAGCGGTGTGAGATCGGGGTTATTGTAAAAGTCGGCAATGAATGGGGCACAGAAAAAGAGAAGGATGTATATTCCGACTCCCGTGAGTGTGCTGAACCAGAATACGGCATTATAGTCTTCGTGGCTCACTTTCTGTTTATTGGCCAGTGCCACGGTAAACCCGCTTTCCTGCAACGTGCCGGCTATGGCGGAGAAAATAGCGAGCATGCCTATCATGCCATAGTCGGAAGCATCCAATAAACGGGCAAGGACTATTCCGAAGCCCAGATTCAACAACTGCTGTGCGCCGTTGCTGAACCCTCCCCAGAATAGTCCTTTCGCTGTTTTCTCTTTTAGTGATGATTCCCCCATGATAGTACGTCTGCTTTTTTGTTGGAATATCCGTTTGAGGCGCTTTACCGCTTACTTTACTTCGCTGCCGGGCTTCACTTCTTTCAATAGCGAAGTGACGGCCAGCGAGCCATCGTAATTTTCGGCAGAAAGAATCATACCTTCACTTACCAGTCCGTTTTTGAACTGGCGCGGAGCCAGATTGGCGATGAACAACACCTGCTTACCTACCAATTCTTCCGGTTGATAATGCTGGGCGATACCGCTAACGATCGTACGGTTTTCTAAGCCGTCGGCGATCTTGAATTTCAGTAACTTCTTCATCTTGGGCACCATCTCGCATTCCAATACTGTACCTACGCGGATATCCAATTTTTCAAAATCATCGAATGAGATGACCGGCTTGATCGGGTTGGCTTTGTAATTGGAGGCCTCATTTGCTTTTTTGGTTGCGAGCAATTTGTCTACCTGTGCTTGGATGACATCGTCTTCTATCTTTTCGAACAGTAATTCGGGAGTTCCTAATTGATGTCCGGTAGGAAGCAAGTCTGTTTGTCCCAATTCTGCCCAATCGAAATTGTCCATGTTCAGCATCTTGCGAAGTTTGTCGCTGCTGAATGGCAGGAACGGTTCGAAAGCGATGGCAAGGTTGGCAACTAACTGTAAGGAGATATTCAGAATGGTAGCAACGCGTGTCATGTCGGTCTTTGCAAGTTTCCACGGTTCGGTATCTGCCAGATACTTGTTTCCGATGCGAGCCAGATTCATTGCTTCTTTCTGGGCATCACGGAACTTGAATACATCGAGCAACTTTTCTACTTCTGCTTTTACATCGGCAAATTCTTTCAGTGTTTCGCGGTCATAGTCCGTCAGCTCTCCCGCGGCAGGGACTACACTATCAAAGTATTTTTTTGTAAGCTGCAGAGCCCGGTTTACGAAGTTGCCATACACGGCCACCAGCTCGTTGTTATTGCGTGCCTGGAAGTCTTTCCATGTGAAATCGTTATCTTTGGTTTCCGGTGCATTGGCGGTCAGTACATAGCGGAGCACGTCCTGCTTGCCGGGGAAGTCTTCCAGATATTCATGCAACCATACGGCCCAATTGCGCGAAGTGGAAATCTTATCGCCTTCAAGGTTGAGGAATTCGTTGCTCGGCACGTTGTCCGGCAGAATGTAACTGCCTTCGGCTTTCAGCATGGCCGGGAACACGATACAGTGGAATACGATGTTGTCTTTTCCGATAAAATGGATAAGACGCGTTTCAGGATCTTTCCACCAAGTTTCCCAAGTGTCGGGCAATAACTCTTTCGTGTTGGAGATATAGCCGATAGGAGCGTCGAACCATACATAGAGAACTTTCCCTTCGGCACCTTCTACCGGAACAGGAATCCCCCAGTCGAGGTCGCGGCTTACGGCACGTGGTTGCAGCCCCATGTCGAGCCAGCTTTTGCATTGTCCGTATACGTTAGGACGCCATTCCTTATGATCTTCCAGAATCCATTGGCGCAGCCATGTTTCATGCTTATCCAACGGGAGATACCAGTGGGTGGTTTCTTTCATCACCGGTTTGCTGCCACTGATGGCACTCTTCGGATTGATAAGGTCTGTCGGTGAAAGGGAAGTTCCGCACTTTTCGCATTGGTCGCCGTAAGCTCCTTCCGAATGGCAGTGCGGGCATTCGCCTGTGATATAGCGGTCGGCAAGGAACTGGTGCGCTTCTTCATCGTAGTATTGCTCTGACGTTTTTTCGATAAATTCTCCTTTATCATACAACTTCCTGAAGAAGTCTGAGGCCAGTGCATGGTGCGTTTTTGAGGAAGTACGGCTGTATACGTCGAATGAGATGCCGAACTCTTCAAAAGATTTCTTTATGAGGAAATGATAACGGTCTACTACATCTTGTGGAGTGATACCTTCTTTCTTGGCACGGATTGTGATAGGCACACCGTGTTCATCCGAACCGCCGATAAAGAGTACGTCTTCTTTTTTCAATCTCAGATAACGGACATAGATATCTGCCGGCACGTATACACCTGCCAGATGTCCGATATGAACAGGCCCGTTGGCATATGGCAGAGCCGAGGTCACTGTGGTTCTTTTAAAGTTCTTTTCCATTGATATAGGGATTATTTTTATGATTCTCTTATCATTAATAGCCCACAAAGGTAGGGAAATTCTTTTTTATTTCTTGTTTTTGCTGATAATAGAAATGTATTTAATACGTTTTTACTCTTCCGGGATACGAAATTCTTTTTGTGATCGTGATCAGGGAGTCAAATCGATGAAATAATGCCAGAGGAAAATAGTATCATTGGATATGTTTCTTTTATGGCAGGATGCAAACTTTTCGACGGATCCAAGCAATGAGACTTTGGCTAATTGTTCTTCTTCTGTCCAATCTATGGACTCGTTTATGCTGTTTTGCGATTGATAAATCACCCAACCATTTACTTTTGAAAACCACTCTTCAATGGTTCGGCTTTGCACATACGCAAACATTCCGCACTCTTTGAGATGCTTTGAATGTTCTCCTTTTTTGAAACGTTCTATTCCGCCTCGTTCTCCATAAACGTATTCTTGATTGTTGGATGTCTCAGAGAAACGTTTAGCCTCAAACTCCATTATCGGAATAACCTTTGAATTTCTGGTATTGATATATACACCGATATCCGTTTCTCTTGTAGAGCTTGCTTGTGGCGGGTTTTTACTGAATTCATATGGCAGATACCCTCCGTTTTCACAATTACATAAGTTGAAATGGCGGACTAAAAGGTTGCTAATCCAATTTTCCCTGACAGAATCTTTATTTTGATTATAGTAGTGTGGAAAATCTGCTATGTGATTGTCAATGAATGATACAATTTGTTCTACTTCGTGTTTGGGAGGAACTGATAAATCATTCGGTTGTGGCAATTGATATGAAGGCAAACTATCTTTGAACATTTTAGTAACGGGCTTTTATATAGTCTGCAAACACTTCATCGGCATCACGTAAGGCAATAGACGGAAGCCAATAGCGTAATTGCTTCGGTTTTATTAATATAATAGTATTTTTACCATACACTTTCATTATTTTCTGAATATGTGTGTGTGGGCGTTTGATATTTTTTTGAGGAATGACATTTTGTATATACTGTTCTAAATTGAAAACTTGTTCTTCTGATACAGTAAGCAACTCTTTGCCGTACTCAAAATGTATGGCAATGTAGTTTTCGGTATTTAATATTTTATAAGGTTGGAATTTTCCGTTATCAATTTGATAAACACTATTGAGCGTTTTACAAAAAACAGATGCGAATTTGGTTATGTCTGCATTTAGAACCGCTATTTCTTCTGTTTTTCTTTTATCAGCTATTTCTTCTATGATGATCTTTTCTGCCTCAGAGAATATGATATCGTTTTTGTTATGCGAATACGGAATCCTCATAATATCATCTTTGTTGATTGAAGTGGCTTTTCCAATCATGGCTCTTCCACTCGTTGCCAGAATATAGCTTCTTAGTAAACTATTGTTTTCTCTTAAATAATCATATAATGCGGATAACTCTGATTTATCATCTTGAGGCGCATGAATACCGATTATGCCGAATGGAAAAGTCAGGTATTTTTCCGAATAAGCAATTGGAATTCCTTGGTTGCCTGTTATCACTCTTATCAGAATATGCGGCCCTTCATAAATTTTCTTTTTTGTTTTTCTGGGTCTTTCGAAACGTTGAATCAGACATTCGTGGATTTGTTTTTCATCAATGCCGTTTTCGGTTAACGCTTCTACGGGGATAGTCTCTTTTCCGGTTATAAAATCGGCTTTATTGGATTTGTCGCCAATGATATATCCGATACCCACACACCAACCCTCTTTTCTTTCTTTTTCTTTTAAAAATTCTTTTAGAGTGGGCAAAGTGGACAATCTTTCAATGAGAGATGTAATTCGGCCTCCTCCTAATAAATGTGCTTTCCATGTGTATGGCTTAAAAATAGCATCATTTTTAGACATGAAGTGGAAATCGTAATAATCAAACTCTAAAAAAAGTTTATTTGCATTTGAGAAGGTGCGATTGGCTATCAGATGTAAAACAGGTTCTGAGTCCGGTCTTGATTTCTGTAAAAACACAGCTGCTGTTGACACGTTCTTTTTACCCCATAGTTTATCTGCCAGTTTGGTGAAATCAATAACTTGCAATAAATTGTATGTAGAAAAGACGTCTTCCTTGAATTTTAAGTCTTTTTGATACAATAACGGTCCGGATGGTTGAATCATAGAAAGTATTCCTCCCGCTTTTAGAAGTTTCATAGATTGTACTAAGAAGTGTAGTGCGGGATTTTCGTCCGGTATATCTATTTCTGTTTTATAACCAAACTGTTTTTCTAACTTTTTAAAATATTCCTTTCTGGCAGGTTCTTTATCATTTACAAACGGCAAGTTGAAAGGTGGATTTCCAATCACCAATGAAAAGTCATTGGGTGGATTTTCCGTTACATATTTAAAGAAGTTCTTTGTGATGATATTATTGTTCAGATCAGGAAATTTCAACTCTCCCCATGTCGGAGAATCCAGATTTACTTCATCTAAGATTGCAAGGGCCAGGCTGAAAATAGACAAACGAATGGCATCTTGCTCAATATCTACTCCATGAATGCTCTTTAATAATAAGTCTTTTAATACCGGTAGCGACGGTTTCTCCAGTTTGCCTGTTTTTTGCCATTGTTCATACCGCCACCATTGAACGATGCGTTTGTAGGCTTTAACCAAGAATATTCCGGAGCCACAACTTACATCGATCAGTTTAAAATCTTTTTGAGGAGATTGCAGAGGCATGCATTCGTCCACTAAAGTGGAGACGATCATTTCGGGTGTGTAAACGATGTCCTTGCTATCGGTCAATAGCTCTTCATATACAGAACTGATTACTTCTACCGGCAGGTGTGAGAATGAATATAGCCGCCAGAAAACATATTGATTGTTTTCTATATTGGCATCTAAATAGTTTGCCAGGTATTTGATTTCTGTTTTTCTAATGGATGTTCTCTCCTTTACTTCTTTTTCCTTGTCCCATTGAAATATCTTCCCATTGAAATCAGAAGCTAATTTATCTAATAAGTCAAGAAGTTTGCCTTGACGGATAACATCACAAAATCCGTTGCATTGGAAATGTTTTTGAAAGTAAGTACTTGCAAAGTACCCGCTCTGTGAATCTTCGTCCCGTTCTTCCAGATATTTTATAAGAAGACATTGAACCAGCAATTTTAAGGCTACGTGCTTGTCCAAACCGGATTCTTTTTGAAAACTGGCATATACCTCTTTAAGGCCACGGATTAAATCTTTTGTCGCCGATTGTTCAAATTGAAAATGATTTTTGTTTATTTCCTCTTCCCAAAATAGGCCATTATCAAAGCTTTGCGCATTAAAATTTCTAATGGCTTCTCCTGTTTTTATGATTATCTCTTGTGCATAATTTACCCTGTTGTAATCGGGTTTTTCTCTTGCGTCGAAAAAGCTCACAGATGACTTCTCGATGATGATGTATACAGGTACCTGATAACCATTCCACATATTTCTGTGTATGCGGTTTTTTTCTTGAGAGCTTAACGGTTTTAGGGTATAGTCAAAGATATATAGCTGTGGCACGGCGGCTCTGCTATCTTGGAAATAGCGGAAATACACAGCATCTGCACCGAATTTATTTTTTGCGGTTTCTAAGGCGAAAAGAATGTCTGGTGCGGATATGGCTTTTGAAAGACTTTCATAGTTTTGAGTCAATAACACTCCACTGGTTCCTTTTTCAGAAATAAAGGAAAAGTTGAGTTCTTGAATTTTTCTTTCAAAGTGGGCTATTGGCATACAAATTCTAATGTCTAAACTCTATTTTTCGGTAAAGATACTATTTTTCGGTATTGTTTTAAAATCATCGGACTTAAAACATGATATTTTTGTTGTATTACCGTTCTTTAAGAACTTGTCAATGAGAAAATCGTATGTCTGATTTTAACATTGTTAATTCCGTTTTGCGGCATATTGTTTCTTCTGTTGCAAAACATTAATTCTTTGCCTGTAAAGATACGTATTCTTGTTGACAAAAAATTGTATTTAACACAGTATTAAATACGTATTCTTGCAGGTTAAGAATATAGATTCATTTACTTAGGAAATGAACAGTTAATGATTTGATATACAATGAACAATAGCATTTGCGACTACTTCCTTGTATCGGGCGGCCCTCATTGACTCGAAAAACGCTTCCTCCCTGTACTTGTCAAATTAACAACTTCAGTGCTACCCGGTTATCGTTTAATCATTACTGAAAAGAAACCCGTCATTGACAAATACATGCCGATGACGGGTTTCTTTTCAGTAATGGTTTCAGTAATGGTTGGTTTTCTGTTTGAGGCTCAATGATGATTTTATTGTTTCACAATCACTTTTTGTCCTTCAAGGAAGTAGACGCCCTCATCAAGGTCGGTCACCTGATTGATTCCTTCATTCACTTCTGCATTACGGAGCAACATGCCGTTTACACCATAAATTTCGATGGTACGTGTACAGTCCGATTCGATGTAAAGGATACCGTTTCGGCTGTATGCTTTCACGTTATCGATGGTTTCGCCCAGCGTTATGCGTATGTCGGTGGCACCACCGCCATTGTCACCGATACTGAACATGAGCGGCGCATTGAGCGACCCCGGTTTGTCTGTAACGTAAGCTTCGAACGGCTTTACGTCACGGCGATAACGTTCGAATACGCTACCGGTTGTCTCTTCCGTGTTGTATGGATCGATGTTCAGGGCATATACCTCCTGTGATTGTTCGACTGCTGTAAGCGTCGGGACAAAATTGAATTTCGGTCCTTCTACGATTGGCAGAACTTCGGGTGTGACAGGTATCCGGTAATCTTCGGCTATGAATTGCACCTCTCCGGTGATGTTATATTGCTCGTCATATTCCCGGTTGTTCGGCATGGCGATAATGTAAGGGGTATGTGCTTTTATCTGCTGACACGACTGGAATCCGTTTTCTCCCAGTTCGCGTAACCAGAAACGGCGTGTACTTGCTCCTTCTGCGCCGAACGGCAGGAGCTCGGTACTTTTTGACTCGAACCATATGCGGCTGACATCGAATGGCAGTGTGATTGACTCCCATCCCTTGGACACGTTGCCACGTCCGGTTTCCAGACTGAACGTCTTGCGGAATATGGCTTTCTTCGCTTCAAATGCTTTCCAGCAATGGAACGGATATTTATCTGCTATTTCAATGTTCTCGGCCACCCCGTCGCGAATCACATTATACCATTTTTGAGGAACCTCTGTCTGTGCGGTGACATACATCAGGCAGTTTTTGGCATAACTGTTGAAAGCATCGTTTTCGATACGTGTTTTACTGTTCCATGTGATGGACATCAGGTTGGGGTTGGCATTGAAAGCAAAGGGTTCAACGGTGACTACTCCACTGCCTACGCTTACCGTACGCAGATTTTCACAATTACTGAAAGCATTGAGCCGTATGGTTTTTACTTTGTCGGGGATGACGATGTCCTTTACCTGTGTGCTTTTATAGAACGCATTCTTTCCGATGGTTTCCAGATTGTTCCCGAAACTGATGCTCCTTAATGAGTTCTCTTTATTTTCGGCACTGAATGCATAGGCGCCGATTGTGCGCAGACTGTTCGGCAATGCCACCCTGTTGATATTCGTTGAGTTGACAAAAGCGTAGTCGGCGATAGAGTCCATGCCTTCGGCGAAGGTCACATCGGTCAGTGTACTGCAATTGGCAAAGGCATAGGCGCCTATGGTTTTGGCGGGTATATGGATGCTTGCCAGCTTCGGGCAGTTGGAGAAGGCCCGTGTGCCAATGGAGTCGGTGGAAGCAAGAGTGACTTGTTCCAGTGCCGGGCAGTTGTAGAATGCTTCTGTTGCAATGTTCTTTTCGCCGCCTTCTTTCATGATGACGGTGGTTAATTTCGGGCTGGCTTGGAAAGCCTGTTTGCCGATCGATACCGAGCCGGCTGCTATTTCCACGCTTTGCAGTTCTTTGCAGTTGTAGAATGCTTGTGACCCTACGGTTTTTACCGATGCCGGGATGCGGATGTTTTGCAGCTTAGTTCCATAGAAAGCTTTTTCGGCAATAGTAGTCAGATTTTCGGGTAGTGTGATGTTTGTGATATTGGTATATCCGAATGCTTGAACGCCGATGCGTTTTACGTTTTTGCCGATGGTAATTTGGGTCAGATCCGTCCGGTTGTTGAAGGCGTAATCTTTGATCTCTTCCATATTTAGGGCTAAGTCTGTCAAGGCCGTACCGTAAAAAGCATTTTCGTGTATATCGGTTACTTTCTCCGGGATGCTGAGTTGTTTCAAGGCTGTGCAATAGCCGAAGCTATAAGCGTCCAGAGTCGTGACATTAGCTCCGATGGTAACATCGGTCAACGCCTTGCAATAATAGAACGTATTGCTTGGCAGTTTGGTGACACCGGTTCCTATTCTGACACTTTGTAGGGCGGAGAAACTGCTGAATATTCCTTCGGGAAGTGCCTTTATCCCGTTACCGAGAGTGACGGAGGTTAATTTGCTATTTAATCCATTGAATACTCCGGTGACATCTGTTACTTGATCCGGGATGTTGAGCGATGCAATCTCTGTACCGTTGAACACATCGTGTTCCAGTTTACGCAGTTTTGCCGGCAAAGTGATTGCTTTCAGGCAGCGGCATTTTTGGAATGCGTATGTTGCAATGCTGTCTACTGCTTCACCAAGCGTGATATTACTTAATGTATCACAACTTGCGAAGGCATAGCTTCCTATACTTTTCACTTTGGCCGGGATGGTGATGCTTTCCAGTTTTTTGTCTCCGGCATTATAAAAGGCATATTCACCGATTTCTGTTAATTCCGGATTTAATTCGATCACCCGCAATGAGTCACAACCGTCGAAAGCTTTACTACCCACTTTACGAATGGAGGCAGGGAATCCGATGGAATCCAACTTAATACATCCGGCAAAGGCTTCTGTAGGGATCTCGTTGATGCTTTTGCTTAGAGTGAATTCAGTCAATTGTTTGTTTCCTTTGAAAGCGGCTTCGCCAATGGTTGTCACCTGATCGGGCAGGGTGAATTTCTCTAAGCCGGTATTATAAAATGCATTGGCTCCAATGGTAGCTAACTCTTTGCCGAACTTCACTTCTTTCAGATATTTTTTGTCTTTGAATAGGTTATCGGGGATGGCAGTAACTAAATCTCCAAAGGTCACTTTTTGAATGCTGGCGAATTTTCCGGCTGTGGCAATAATGGTTTCATTTTCATTGTTGATAGTGATATCTTTTACACTGTCGCAGGAATTGAAAGCATCTTCCTCTATGGCAGTCAATTGAGGAGTTAGAGTAATTGTTCGTAGACTATCGCAATTATTAAAAACATAGTTAGGGATGATCGTTATGTTTTGAGGAAGTGTAAATGTACGAAGTCCGGAGTTGCTAAAGGCATAGTTCTCTATTTTATTAACACTTTCCGGAATGTAAATAGAAGCCAATTTACTACATCCGCTGAAAGCCGAATTTCCAATGGTTGTTAATGTTTCCGGCATGTTGATGGTTTGGAGTGATTTACAATTGGCGAAAGCAGAATTACCAATTGTTGTGACTTGGTTTCCTAAAACAACAGTTTCCAGGTTACTTTTATTGGAGAACCAATTACTTATATAGGTAAGTTTATCGTTGAGTTTTACATAACGAAGATTATTACATTCGTAAAAAGGGTCATAAGTAGATATTTCTTCAATTCCATCTCCTAAAATAAAACTTTCCAAGGCACTGCATCCATAAAAAACATATTGTCCTAAAGATGTGACTTTTGACGGAATAGTTATTGATTTCAAGGCTTTACAATCTCTGAATACTTGATTCCCTATACTTTCTAAACTGTCCGGTAACGTTATGCTTCGTAGGTTTTCACATCCTTGAAAAACTTGATCTTTAAGTATTCTTAAACTGTCGGGCATTTCAATCGTTCTTAAATTGTCGCATTCGTAGAATACTCCCCCCTCTATATTACGTAGTTTTTTAGGTAATACGATCTTCTCCAGTCCGGTACATCCATTAAAACAGAAACTTCCTATTGTTGTTATATTTTCCCCTAATATGACTTCTGTTAGGTTCGTTTTGCCTTGGAATATACTGCCGGTTAAATCTGTCAGGCCGTTTCCGATGACCACTTTCTTAAGGTTGTTACATCCCTCAAATGGGCCATAACCCGATATGCTTTTTACTCCGTTTCCGATAATTATTTCTTCGAGAGCACTGCATTCATAGAATACATATTGTTCGATAGATTCAACTCTGTCCGGAATCGTTATGGCTTTTAATGACGCACAATCATTAAAAGCTCTTATGCCGATAGTTCGTAGAGTGGATGGGAGGACGATATTTTGTAAAGAACTACACTTGTAAAAAGCATTAGAATTTATGTCTGTCAATCCTTCGGGCAATACGATACTTTGTAGCCATTCACTCTCTTGGAGTGCCGCAGAATTGATTGTCAATGTTCCTTTTGGCAATATCAACGTCACCCATGTATTCTTTTGGAATTGCGTATTGATGCTGTTGTTTATAAATGAGGCATCCAATAAGTCCAGCGTCTTGACAGCTGTTAGGTTTTGCTTGATGAAAGCGATATCTGTATCATTAATAACGCCTGTCAGCTTAAGATTGTTGATTTTTGCATAATCGCTCGCTGATACTTGATTGCTGAGGTTCCCCGGACTTGTCACAGCGATGCTTGTTATATCGCTTGTACAATTGGCCCGCAAGGAAACCTCCCGTGTGCCTCCATTGGTTACTATGATAGCTTTGGCTTCAATCAGTCCTTCGGCTGTTACAGTGACGGTGAAAGGGATTGTGCGTGTCTCCAATGCTGGAATATTCTTTTCATAATCTCCTATGGAGAAAATGGTATTGTCGGTTGTTACTTTCGTTATGTTTAGTTGTTCACTACCGATATTGCGGACATTCAGGTTGACCGTTGTCGGTGCATTTTTTACTACATTTCCGAAGTAAAGTTGGGTCTCGCATACAGGGTAAGCGACGCCCGGCATTATGAATGATGTTGGCGACATATAGATATTTTTCACATAGCCGCGATCATCTCCGGTGGTAGCGGAACTACTGTTTTTGTAGCTCCATTTCAAAGTATGCACACCCGTTTTTAGATCATAACTATAAGGGGTATAGTTGGATATAATGCCGGATATATTAGTTACTTGCTTGTTGTCCACATAAAATATCAGTTGGTCGCCATTGACAGACCAGTCGAAAGAAACCGTAGCATCAAATGATAGGTTGAACGTTGTACTGAACCCTACTTCAGAGTTCGCTTCTTTATTACTGCTGGTCACAACCCCGTTTCCCGCAGTTGTCCACGGGGCAGTGGTAGATTCCTGTTCAAAGGTCAGTGGGAAAGAGCCTTCTTTCAGCGCATTGGTGGCAAAAGTGTCATCGTTTGCTTGTGTTCCGTTTATGGCAGCGTAGGTGCTCAGACCTGCCAGGTATATCATACATATATATAAGAATATCTTTTTCATATTACTTTTCTGTTTCGAGGGTTATTTATCCGGATTACCCATATCTCCATCACCCGGTACGGGGTCGATGGCGGTGGTGAATGAGGTGATATTAGAGAGAGTTGTGCCTTGTGAATTTGTGGCAAAAGCACGTACATAGTAAGTGGTACTTGATTTCAGGTCGCTCATGTTCAGAACCATCTGGTCTCCTGTGCCTTCGATGGCTTTTACTTGGTCGTTTTCGCCCGGTTCGTGGTTGGTGCTGCTCCAATAAAAACCTTTCCGTGTGATTTCCTGGTTTCCGTTACTGCTGATACGTGCAGTGACTTTAGCTGTGGTGATTGCCACGTCTGTCACGGAGATATTTCCGAAAGTCGGCTTATTGACGGCATCCGTGGTGAATTGTGCATGGCTATTGTAGGTCACTCCCGCTTCGTTGACGGCATATGCACGTACGTAATAGGTCTTTCCGGGCGTTAAGCCGGTGAGGGTGTGGTTGAGGGCGGTTACGTTGCCTTCAATGTCTTGGTGGGTGTTTTTATCCATATCCGGCTGACTCGTTTCGGTGCTCCAGCAGAAACCTTTCCGGCTGATGGTGCCGTTACCTGCCGAGTAGATCGTGGCGGTAAGTACTGCGCTGTTGATGGTGACGCCTGAGACATTTGTACTATACAGGCCGGGAGCGGTGATTTGAGTGGTGGTGAAACTTTCGCTGCTGCTATATCCCGTACCTACGCTGTTGGTTGCAAAAGCGCGTATGTAATAGAGGGTACCGTGATTCAGCCCGAGCAGTTGCTGCGTGAAGTCGTTGCCTTCAACACTGATCACTTTATCAGAGGTTGTCGGGTTGGGATTCGTTGTACTATAACAGAACCCTTTTCCTGTGACCGGAGAATTATTGTCATTGATAATACTGCTACGCACATAGGCCGAGGTGGTATTGATGGCCGAAATATACGGAATGTCCAACGTGGGTTCGGAAATAGTTACAGTGGTGAAGCTTCCGGCCTGAGAATATCCCGTTCCTGCTTCATTGGTGGCGTAAGCCGTCACGTAGTACGGAGTACCGGGGTTTAGTCCGGTAAATTCATGTAGAAATTCCGTGCCTGTCATCTGTATTTTTTCGCATCCTTGCATGTCCAATCGAGGATTCTGTACGGAGGTGCTCCAGCAGAATCCGCGTTCGGTCACGGTACCGTTGCCGTTGCTGAGCAGTGTGCAGTTGACGCTTGCGCCATCTGTTTTGGGTGTGGAGATGACGAGTGCATCCAGTCGGGGCACTGTGAGCTCCATGGTTTTAAATTCTTTGACGTTCGAGTATCCGGTTCCTTTTTCGTTGACGGCATAGGCTGTCACGTAATAGGTGGTTCCCGGTGTCAGTTCTTCTAACATGTACTTGAAGTCATCGCCTTCTATTGCTTTATGTTCGCATCCTTCCGTGCCTGTTTGCGGATTGTGTACGGATGCACTCCAACAGAATCCCTGTTCGGTGATTGTACCGCCTCCGTTGCTGGCTATGGCGGCACTGAGGTCGGCTGTTTTGGTAGTAAACGTAGGGGTGGTGATCGTAACTTCCGGCAGTATCACACTGGTGGTAGTGATGGTGACAGCATTGCCGTATCCGGTTCCTTTTCCGTTGGTTGCATAAGCCCGGATATGATAAACGGTGCCTTCTTTGAGTTTATTGATTTCTCCTGCGAATACATTACTTTCTGTTAAAGGCATTTCTGTCTGTCCGTCGCAAGCACCAAGCATGGGGGTAGAGTTTGTACTGCTCCAGCAGAATCCTCGGGAGGTTACGGCAGAAGTTCCGGCATCGGTCACTTCGGCGGTTACTACGGCATAATTACCGCGTACAGTTGGCTCGTCGTATGTGCGTACGGTTGGCTTTTCCGAATTCTCGGTGCGGATAACGGTTGTTTTGCCGTATCCTACGATACCTTCGTTGTTCATGGCAAAAGCCCGTATGGTATAGTCGGTAGAGGCGCTCAAATTGCTGATGGTGACTACGAAATCGGTTTCGCCTTCGGGTACGGCCACATTGTTGTCTCCCAATTTAGGGTCGCCTTCGGTTCCTTTGACGTAGCAGACACCTCGCAGTTCGATGCTTTCTGCCCCGCTGGAGATGACCTCGCTTGCGACCGTAATACTTTGATTGTCTTTGGTTCGGAGGGTTATTGCATCCAGTTCGGGCGCATTGTTGGCAACTGTGGCAAACTGCAGAATTTCCGGACTGATGACAGTGGTGTTGCCGCAGGTGATGAAAAGGCAGTAAAAATAGTTCGTTCCCGGAATGAGTTCTTCCAATTGTACTTTTACTTCACCGGATGTTTGCTCTACAGGCACTTTGATTACATCTTTGTCACCCAATGCTTTGCTTTCGAGCAGAGTCTTGTTGATGGAGTAGAGGAAGCCGCATTCGGTAATTTCCAGATCGTTTTCTCCGATATTCCCTTTCAGTATGGCGCTTTTGCGTTTAATGTCATCTTGCGGTACTACTTGGATCTCCATTTTCGGGGCAATCCAAGTGGGTTCTGTATCTTTTTCACAACCTCCTGTCAGCCAGATAAAGCACAGGATGGCGATGGTTCGTATGAGTCGTTTCATATCGTTTGAAGTGATTTATGTTATTCTTAGAAAATAATACCTACACCGGCGGTGACCTGGTGCTGTTTGAAATTGATTGTGTTGAATCCTGCCGAAAGCAGGAACCCTTTCAGGCGCAGGATAGCCCCTATTTCTGCCGCTACTCCGGATGCGGAGTGATCGGTGTTTTTATACCAGTTGTCTTCCGTGTCGGCTTCGAGCCAGGCAAAAGTGCGGTTACCGTATCCTACGCCGGCATAGCCGTAAAGTGGTTTAGCCAGACGGCGCATATATCCGGCTGTAATGCAGAGGTAGGATTTCTCTGTTCTTCCCGGTTCGTAGATGATGGAGGCGCCTTCGGTGGTCTTTTGGTTATCGTCACATTCACCTACGGTTTTGATCAAGTTGAAGTCACTCCTGAAAGCGGCATAGAATCCGTTGGTGCGTGTAAAACCGATCATGCCGCCGAAGGAGGTTTGCCCGCCACCGCCAAATCCTGCCTGTACCATAATGAGCGTGTTCATCGGAACTTTCGGTTTGATGGTGGATATCATGTGGAAGGTAGGGCGTACGGTTTCTCCGGCGGTTACATTCAGCACGGTGTCTATCGGGAAGTATGTTTGTTTCTCGATACGCACTTTATATTCCTTGATCCCCATGCGGTCACTGCGGTAGGGAGTTTTTCCTACCCGTACGCTGTCGATGTATACGTCGGCATCCTGCTCGGGTAGTGAGAAGATTTCCATGTAACCGAATTTGGGTTTTAATGCAACGCTTTTGGTGACCGGAGTATTACCTAACTTGATGACACCGGCATCGGGCTGATACATCGGTGCTTCCACCCGATAGGTGTGTTCTCCTTTTGGCATGGTTGCGTTGAAAAGTCCGTTTTCCACAGGTACCGGTTCTTCGTCAATGTAAACATTGGCTGTGGCCGGCTCGGGGCGGACTACGAGAAATTGCATGTTACTTTCCGCCACGGGCTTGTTCTGGTCGTCGCTTGTGTTGAGTACCATCTCGTATACGGTTGCCTTTTCGATGATGTCCGGATAGAAATAGTTGCGCAGAATTCCCAGTTTGTCATGCAGGATTGAGATGCGTCGTGCACCACGGGGGACATAAACCCACACTTCTCCTGTCTTGTTTTCGCGGGCTGTAATGCCTAAGGCATCGGGCTCGAACATAAGGTCTTTTTCGTTGGTCACGATGCGTATCAACGCACATATTTCTCCGTTTTGATCCCGTTTCGGTGCTGTGATACGGGCGGTGATGTCGTTTTCCATCCGATTAAAGGAAGTTACCGTAATTTTACTCTGTTGGGCCGATAGAATACTCGGACATAAGAACAACAGAAAATAAAAAAGTAAAAACAGATGTTTGAAATTGTTTTGATTCATGTAATAATTGTTTGTTTGCGACAGTCTCCTTTCGCAATCATCCCTAATTTTTTAGAAGTATGGAGACTTTTATATTATTAATACTTCGCCTACAAATGTAGTTAATAAAACAGAAATAAGAAGCATTCATTCTTAAAAAAAATAGTTGCATGCCTTATTTCCTTTTACTTGTTTTTGTTTTGTAACGGTTTACAGTGACAAAATTTATATTAGTGTGCTGTTATTTATTTGTTTAATTTGTGTGACGATTGTGCTTTTGACGGATTTTAACAATATGATGATGCTTCGATGGAGCCTTAACTGTACTGTTGCATTGCACATGTCCCCTTGTACAATAGCTAAAAAGCCTTGGTGGCAAGCATTACGGAGCGGAAGAGCTTGCGATATTGCGGAAGGGCTTCGGTGATTGGCACTGCAGAACGGAGAGATTTTTGAAAATGGGAGTCTATGTTCATAACCGGAAGATATGGATTATATGGGAGGAAATATATCTTCCTTATTTAATTCTTTACAGATTGTATAACTGTTATTGTATGTTGACAGTAGTCAATTTATCTATTGGTAGTTGTCGGCTTATCCGTTGACTACTGTCAATCGATCAGTTGATGATTGCCGACGGGGAATTATATTTAAAACTTTCTTCCCCTCCCTTCCGCACTTAAATGCCGATGAATAACGAAAAGCGGAAGGGGGAAAGGGGAAATGAATTTCCATGTTTTAAGTTGCTTATGTTTTTGGGAAATACTATATTTGTGCATTAATAACCGAATAATATACAATCGTATGATTACAACACAGTTGCTCCGTCCGGAGAGCATCGTCGTCGTGGGTGCATCGAATAATGTGCATAAACCGGGCGGTGCTATATTAAAGAATCTTATCAATGGTGGTTATCGTGGTGAACTTCGTGCCGTCAACCCGAAGGAGACGGAAGTGCAGGGGATTCCTTCTTTTGCCGATGCCAAAGACATACCCGATACCGATTTGGCGATTCTTGCCATTCCGGCGGCGTTGTGTCCGGATGTGGTAGAAGCGTTGGCGAGCGGAAAGCAAACGAAGGCATTTATCATTCTCTCTGCCGGTTTTGGCGAAGAGACGCACGAAGGTGCACTGCTCGAAGAACGGATTCTGGCAACGGTGAATACATACGGTGCTTCGCTGATCGGGCCGAACTGCATCGGGTTGATGAACACGTGGCATCACAGCGTATTCAGTCAGCCTATTCCGCAATTGAGCTTGCAGGGAGTAGATTTGATTTCCAGTTCCGGTGCAACGGCAGTCTTTATTTTGGAGAGTGCGGTGACAAAAGGATTGCAGTTCAATTCTGTCTGGTCAGTAGGCAATGCGAAGCAGATCGGTGTGGAAGATGTGTTGGAATATATGGATAATACATTTGATCCGGAAAAGGATTCACGGATTAAATTGCTTTATATCGAGAGTATCGGTGATCCCGACCGTTTGCTGTTTCATGCTTCGTCGTTGATCAAGAAAGGCTGTAAGATTGCTGCCATCAAAGCGGGAAGTTCCGAAAGCGGGAGCCGTGCGGCCTCTTCGCATACGGGGGCTATTGCCAGTTCCGACTCTGCTGTCGAGGCTCTGTTCCGTAAAGCAGGTATCGTGCGTTGTTTCTCCCGTGAAGAGTTGACCACGGTAGGCTGCGTTTTCACGTTACCGGAATTGCGGGGGAAGAATTTTGCTATTATTACGCACGCCGGCGGTCCCGGGGTGATGCTGACCGATGCTCTGAGCAAAGGCGGACTGAATGTTCCCCGGTTGGAAGGCCCGTTGGCAGATGAATTAAAATCCCGCCTTTATCCCGGTGCTGCCGTTGGCAATCCGATTGATATCTTAGCTACCGGTACTCCCGAGCATTTGCGGCTTTGCATCGATTATTGTGAAGAGAAGTTTGAGAATATAGATGCGATGATGGCTATTTTCGGTACTCCGGGCCTGGTTACTATGTTTGAAATGTATGATGTGCTACATGAAAAGATGCAGACTTGCCGTAAACCGATTTTTCCGATTCTTCCTTCTATCAATACGGCAGGAGCCGAGGTTGCCGCTTTTCTGGCAAAAGGGCATGTGAACTTTGCTGATGAGGTGACATTGGGTACGGCCTTGTCGAGGATAGTGAATGCCCCGCAACCGGCCACTAATGAAATAGAGCTTTTCGGTGTGGATGTACCTCGTATCAGGCGTATCATCGACTCTATCCCCGAAGATGGTTATATCGCCCCCCATTATGTGCAGGCATTGCTGCATTCCGCCGGTATTCCGCTTGTCGATGAGTTTGTTTCCGGCAATAAAGAAGAGGTGGTTGCTTTTGCACGCCGTTGTGGATTCCCGGTAGTGGCAAAGGTTGTCGGTCCGGTACACAAATCCGATGTGGGAGGAGTGGTACTGAACATAAAAGGCGAGCAGCATCTCGCTTTGGAGTTCGATCGGATGATGCAGATTCCCGAGGCACATGCCATTATGGTTCAACCCATGCTGAAAGGCACGGAACTCTTTATCGGTGCAAAATATGAAGAGAAATTCGGACACGTTGTACTTTGTGGTTTAGGAGGTATTTTTGTTGAAGTTTTGAAGGATGTTTCTTCCGGCCTTGCCCCGTTGTCTTATGAAGAGGCTTATTCTATGATCCATTCCCTCCGTGCCTATAAGATTATTCAGGGAACCCGTGGGCAGAAAGGGGTAAACGAAGATAAATTTGCCGAGATCATCGTCCGTCTTTCCACCCTGCTACGTTTTGCCACGGAGATCAAGGAGATGGATATCAATCCGCTATTGGCTACGGAGAAAGAGGTGATAGCGGTGGATGCGCGGATAAGAATCGAAAAAGAAAGATGAAGAGAGGGGAGAATTCTCCCTTCTTTTCACCCTCCCCAATTCTCCCTGTCCAGATTCCGATAGCTGATGGCTTCGGCCAGGTGAGCGGAGAGTATTTGTTCACTGCCTTCCAGATCGGCAATGGTGCGCGATACTTTTAATATGCGGTCGTAGGCGCGGGCGGAGAGGTTGAGCCGGTTCATGGCATTTTTTAGTAAAGTCAGGCCTTTGTTGTCAGGTTGGGCATATTGGGCAAGCAGTTTGCTCGTCATTTGTGCATTGCAATAAATGCCTGGTTGGTCGGCAAAACGGGTATCCTGTATTTGCCGGGCTTTGATAACCCGTTTACGAATTTCTGAGCTTGGCTCGGCAGGATGGTTGTTGGCCATCTCTTCAAAAGGAACCGGCACAATTTCTATTTGTATGTCGATACGATCCAGTAAAGGCCCTGATATTTTATTCAGATATTTCTGCACTTGCCCCGGAGAACAGACACAGGCTTTTATGGGGTGATTATAATATCCGCAAGGACATGGATTCATAGAAGCGATCAGTGTGAAACTCGCCGGATAATCAATGCTGCATCTTACCCGGGATATAGAGATGCGGCGATCTTCCAACGGTTGACGCAATACTTCCAATACATTGCGTTGGAATTCCGGAAGTTCATCTAAAAAGAGTACGCCGTTATGGGCAAGGCTGATCTCACCCGGTTGTGGAAAATTTCCACCGCCAACCATAGCTGATTGCGAAATCGTATGATGGGGGTTACGAAACGGACGTTTTGTAATCAGTGAGGTGTCTCGGCTCAGTTTTCCGGCTACGGAATGTATTTTGGTGGTCTCCAGACTTTCACCGAGAGACAGAGGCGGCAGGATGGACGGTAAACGTTTGGCCATCATGGATTTCCCGCTTCCGGGTGCTCCGATCATAATAAGATTATGCCCGCCGGCCGCCGCCACTTCTAATGCTCTTTTTACATTTTCCTGCCCCTTGACATCTGCGAAGTCGTATTCAAACTCTTCCTGGCGGGTATAGAACTCTTCCCGTGTATTGACGATCGTGGGCTGTAACTCGCATTTCCCGTTGAAAAATTCGATGACCTCTTTGATATTCGTAACTCCGTATACGTTCAGGTTATTGACGACTGCCGCTTCACGGGCATTCTGCAGGGGAACGATCAGGCCGTCGAATTTCTCTTCCCGTGCTTTGATAGCTATGGGAAGTGCCCCTTTGATCGGTTGTATGCTACCGTCGAGACTTAGTTCTCCCATGAGTAAATAATGGGGCAGTTTCTCGGAAGAGATGGTTTCATTGGCGGCAAGGATGCCTATGGCAAGCGGGAGGTCGTAGGCCGAACCTTCTTTACGAATATCTGCCGGTGCCATGTTGATGACTATATTGCTGGTGGGCATTTTGTACCCGGTCACTTGCAGGGCGGAGATGATACGTTGATGGCTCTCTTTTACGGCAGAGTCGGGCAGACCTACCAGATAGAACATGCAACCTCTTGAGCTGTTTACTTCGATGGTGATAAGGGTTGCGTTTATACCTTGTACGGCCGCTCCGAATACTTTTATGAGCATGTTTTTCTTAGTAATTTAAGGGCAATTATTTCTTTTCGTTTTTCTTTAGCACTTCTTCCACTTTGTGGCTTAGGCTGTCTGCCGGGATATCTCTTGCAAGTATTCTTCCGCTTGGGGATACGAGTATGCTGACAGGCAGCTTCTGAACGGCATATTGTTTGGCTGTTTCCATGTCCCATCCGGTGAAGGTGCATACCTGTTCCCAGTTTAATGTGTCTTGTTTGATTTTGTTTTTCCAGGCTTTCTTGTCTATATCGAGTGAAATGCCGAGTATCCCGAAATCTTTGCTCTTTTTGTATTTGGCGTTTATCTTGCGCAGTTCGACATTTGTGGAGTCACAGTCTTCGCACCAGGATGCCCAGAAGTTGATAAGCAGATACTTATCTTTAAATTGCCCTGTGCGGGTTATTTTTTCTCCTTTTTCATTGGGGATACTGAAGAATGGCGCTGCTTTGTCTTTATTTACTTTTTCCAGTTGGCCGATATATTCTGTAAGTTGTCCGATACGAGGTTTGTCCTGTAAGATTCCGGCCATGATATTGATAAGCTCTTTAATTTTATCGAAATCGGGGTTTTCTTTCTGAACAAAATATTTGTCGAGCAGATAGATACTGGCAAAAGAAAAGTTGTGTTGGCGGATAAATGTTTCGGCTTTTTCTTCAAGTGCTTTATCCGACGGGGTGTCAAGCTCTTGCAGGCTGGCTTGAAAAGCGGAAAACTCTTCGTTATAGATGTTACCGTTGATGTTCAGGCAGCTCAGATTATTTACGTTTCCTGCTATTTTTATTTTATTCTTTTTATCAAGGAAAATGGGGTATTCCGTATTTTTTTTAAATAATAATACGGCAGAAGTAATGGTATCTATTTTGAGGGAATGAGAGAACTTGTCTCCTTTTACGCAGATAGTATCTATCTGTTCGTAAAGTCCGTCCACCCCATACAGATAGATCGTGTCATTACCCAGTCCTTTAATTTCTCCGGTGATACTTGTTGTGTCGGCTTCCTTTTTGCAGCCTGTCATGCAGAGTATCAGAATGAGCAGAATATTAATCTTCTTCATTTTCCATTTCTTTTCTGCGAAAGTACGTGTTTTTACAGATAAAAAAAAGAATTGCCCGCCATTTGTCTGACGGGCAACTCTCTTTTTTATTATTACGTATAAGATATTATCTTATTTGATAATGTTCATGAAGTCTGAATTTGTGAAATATTTAGCAAATTCAAGATCTGTTGCAGCTTTCTTTGCCAAAGAAGAATCTTTAGCAACAGCGTTCTTCAAGCTGCTTGTCAACATAGACTGATTGTTAGTTCTTGCACCCAGAACAGCCATCAGATAATCTGTATAAGCATCCGGCTTTTCAATGTTAGCCAAAGTGTTTTTAGCTTTGTTGTAGTCTTTAGCCAAGATCTGAGCAAGTGCGGCACTGTTAGTCTTAGCATCACCGAATGAGTTTACTGCTCTTTCATACTGACCTTGTGCGATATACAGGTTACCCAATGTTTCGCCTAATTCTTTAGCACCGGCAGCTTTGCCTAAGTATGCTTCAGCAGCATTCTTGTCGCCTTTAGCCAAAGCAACAAGACCGAGGTTCATGTTTACTTCAGGAGCAGCCTGGATGTTTGCAGCTTTCTTCAGGTAAGATTCTGCTTTGTCGATGTTACCGGCTTGATAAGCTAATTTACCAAGGTTGTTGAATGCACGGTAATCGTTCGGGAACAGCTCAGTAGCTTTTGTATAGATAACTTCTTTCTTACCGTTGTCGTTAGTCAGAGTTGCGGCATACAACAGTTCTTCCAGTGTCAGTTCTTTCGGATTAGAAGCAGCCAAAGAAGCGATTTCGTCGTCAGACTTACCGATGATTTCATAGTTCAAAGTCAAACGAGAACGACGCAGTTGCGGCAGGATTTCGTCAGCCAAAGTTTTGTAAACAGAAGAGATGTTTTTGATTTCCTGTTCTCTTTGTTCAGGATCCTGATACATAGACAATACGCGAAGGATCAGTTCTTTGTCCTGGATGTTTGATTTAGAAACCAATTCCTGGAAACCTTCCCAGTCCTGAGCAGTATATTTTGAATCGATAGGAGCGTCCACTTTTGCTTTCTTCAAGTCTTTGCTCAACATTTTAGTAGTGTTGCTTTCACGATTTTCAGCCAAACCTGTGTTCAGTTTCACACCACCGTCAGGAGATGCATAAGCAGATACCTCGATGTTGCTGATCTTCTTGTTGGCAGCTTCGTTTACTTCAGCTACTTCCTTATTGAATTCTTTAGCAGTCTTCAATTCGCTTGCACGGATGTTAGCCTGTTGGATAAGGAACATGATGTTCGCATTGTGCTTTTCTTTGATGATACGTTGGAAAGCGTCGTCACCGTTAGCAGGATTGGCACTTTGCAGTGTGTTTTCAACCAATTCGGATGTCGAGATCACACCATCAGCAATTTTAACGGCAGGAATAGTAACAGTTTTGTTACCGATCTTTGCGTTGAATTCAAGATACAATTCAGACTTAGCCATTTCAGGAACATAGTCGAATGAAGTCTTCATTGTGTAGTTTCCACCTACTTTGTAAGAAATAGTTTGGTCGTTACCTTCCACTTTTTCGCCTTGGAATACAGCTGGCTGACCTTTAGCTTCGCCGCCGTTCCATCTCAGAACCGGAGTTACTTCTACAACCGCTTTCTTGTTGAAATACTTTTCAGGGAATTTTCCATTGATGGTTACGGGAACCTTACCAGCTACTGCCTCCAGCACTTGCGGAGTCGTAGTGAAGTAATCAGATGATAATTCACCCATTTTCTTGTTACATGACGATAATGCAACAACCAATGCCATAAGTAAAGGCAAATACAGCTTCTTAATCATTTTAGGTATAATTTAAATGTTTGTAATTGAAATATTCGTCTATTCGTTCACACATCTTTTCCCATTAACCCGGAAAAAGTAACGCAAAGATATTAAATCTTAAGATATATATATAAACAAGGTATTGTTTTTATTATAATTTAATGAAATCAGCCTTTCTTTTCTTGTCGATATTTAATATTGCGCGGGTGATGCTCTATTATTTCACTCCGCAACATGTTCCGGTCGATGTGGGTATATATTTCGGTGGTGGCAATGGATTCGTGTCCGAGCATACACTGGATGGCACGGAGATTGGCCCCTCCTTCCAGCAGATGAGTGGCGAAAGAGTGGCGAAAAGTGTGCGGACTGATGTTCTTGGTGATACCTGCGGTCTGTGCCAATTCCTTGATGAGATGGAACACCATGATGCGTGATATGTTTTTACCCCATCGTGCCAGAAAAACATAATCTTCGTATTCTTTTTTTATTTTTCCACGGTTACGGTCTGTGAAATAGAGTTTAATTTCTTTAATGGCTCTTGGGGAGATGGGGACTAACCGTTGTTTGCTTCCTTTGCCTTCCACCTTTATGAAACCTTCGTCGAAATAGAGATCGGAGAGTTTCAGATTAGTCAGTTCCGATACACGCAGACCGCAACTGTACAGTGTTTCAAGGATCGCCCGGTTGCGTTGGCCTTCGTTTTTACTCAGATCGATGGCGGCGATGATGGAGTCGATCTCTTCTACGGTAAGTACTTCCGGTAACTTTAAACCGATTTTAGGCCCTTCGAGCAATTCGCTCGGGTCGGCTTCCAGATAATCTGCCATAATCAGGAAATGAAAAAAAGACTTGATGCCCGAGATGATCCGTGCTTGTGAACGCGGATGAATGCCGATGTCGTGCAGTCCGGCAGAGAAACGTTCCAGATCATCCAGGCATACATCCGATATCTCTATATTTTCTGATTGTAGAAAATTAAGCAGTTTATCCAGATCGGTCATATAAGCATCCAACGTGTTTTTGGATAAAGACTTTTCCAGTTTCAGATATTGTTGGTACTTCCTGATTATCAGAGCCGCCGTATCCTTCTTTTCTGTTTTTTCGTTTACTTTCATTTCTTTTTTCTACCTTTGCCCCGCGAAGACAGGTTACCCCTCGGCAAAATACAAATAAATTTGCTACTGCATTCGGTTTACGCTATCTTTGCATCTTGAAATAATGTTCTCGGGACAAAGGTATTAAAATTAGTAGGATTGTGTTATGAGGATACAAATTATTAATGGCCCCAATATTAATCTGCTGGGCAAACGTGAACCTTCCATATACGGAAGTGTTACATTTGAAGACTATCTGACCGGTCTTCGTGAAACGTATAAGGATATAGAGATTAACTATTTTCAATCTAACATTGAGGGAGAAATGATTGACTGCATCCAACAGACCGGATTTGAAGCGGATGGTATCATTCTGAATGCGGGAGCTTACACGCATACGTCTATTGCATTGCAGGATGCTATTCGTTCGGTGACGGCTCCGGTGATAGAGGTACATATCTCTAACGTGCACAGTCGCGAAGCGTTTCGTCACGTTTCCATGATTGCCTGTGCGTGCAAAGGGGTTATCTGTGGTTTCGGACTCGACTCGTACCGGCTGGCGCTTGAAGCTCTGAAAGGATGTGCCGGTAAATAATGCGCCGATGTGTTCATGAAAGGTATGTGCTAATGCCATAATGGTAAAGAATATAATAAAATAAGTATAGATAAATATAATTAATGTGTGGATATGCCGAACGGTAATCGGCCTATGAATGCATTAACAAATTAAACAATTATTCAAGATGTTGCTGAAACAGACCAAAATCGTAGCTTCCATCTCAGACAGGCGCTGTGATGTAGACTTTATAAAACAGTTGTTCGATGCCGGAATGAACGTTGTTCGTATGAATACGGCTCATGCCAGCCGTGAGGGTTTCGAGGCATTGATTGCCAATGTGCGTGCCGTTTCAAATCGCATTGCTATCCTGATGGATACCAAAGGTCCGGAAGTGCGGACCACCGCGAATGCGGAGCCGATTCCTTACCAGATCGGTGAAAGAGTGAAGATTGTCGGTAACCCCGATTTGGAAACGACGCGTGAGTGCATTGCCGTTTCATACCCCAATTTTGTGCGCGATCTCAATGTAGGTGGAACTATTCTTATCGATGACGGTGATTTGGAACTTCGGGTGATCGATAAAACGGACGACTATCTGATATGTGAAGTTCAGAATGAAGCAACTTTGGGTAGCCGTAAAAGTGTGAATGTGCCGGGTGTACGTATTAACTTGCCTTCGTTGACGGAAAAAGACCGTAACAATATATTATATGCCATTGAAAAGGATATTGATTTTATCGCCCATTCGTTTGTCCGTAACAGGCAGGATGTGCTCGATATCCGTGAAATACTTGATGCGCATAACAGTGATATTAAAATTATCGCCAAAATTGAAAATCAGGAGGGAGTGGATAATATTGACGAGATACTTGAAGTGGCCGATGGCGTTATGGTAGCGCGTGGTGACTTGGGTATCGAGGTGCCGCAGGAACGTATTCCGGGCATCCAGCGTACGCTTATCCGCAAATGTGTATTGGCTAAGAAACCGGTCATCGTGGCTACGCAGATGCTGCATACGATGATTAATAATCCGCGTCCGACTCGTGCGGAGGTTACTGATATCGCCAATGCCATCTATTATCGTACGGATGCCTTGATGCTGAGTGGTGAAACTGCTTATGGGAAATATCCGGTGGAAGCCGTGAAAACCATGACGAAAATTGCTGCACAGGCGGAAAAGGATAAGTTGGAAGAAAACGATATCCGCATTCCGTTGAATGAGAATAGCAATGACGTGACGGCTTTCTTGGCGAAGCAGGCTGTGAAAGCAACGGCGAAATTGAAAATGCGCGCCATCATTACCGATAGTTATAGTGGACGTACGGCCCGTAATCTGGCTGCTTTCCGTGGTAAATACCCTGTATTGGCTATTTGTTACAAAGAGAAAACGATGCGTCATCTGGCTCTTTCCTATGGTGTGGAAGCGATTTATATGCCGGAGTTGGCAAACGGACAGGAGTACTATTTCGCAGCTTTGCGCCGTTTGCTGAAAGAGGGACGTTTGCAGCCTGCCGATATGGTAGGTTACTTGAGTAGCGGTAAAGCCGGTACGCAGACTTCTTTCCTTGAGATCAACGTTGTGGAAGATGCGTTGAAGCATGCGGAGGAAACGGTACTGCCTAATAAAAACAGATATTTGTAATTTGAGATTGGACGATTTACGATTGAAAGAACTATTGTCTTGTGATAGCAGTGTAATTTCAATCGTAAATCGTAAATTGTCCAATCGTCAATCCTTCCACTTGTATAGTCTTGATTTCACTGATGTATGGAAACTATTGATGAATATATCTTGCGTCATATTGACGATGAAGGCGATTACTTGAAAGCATTGTATCGGGATACTCATGTCAAGTTGCTTCGTCCCCGTATGGCTTCCGGGCACTTGCAAGGGAGGATGCTGAAAATGTTTGTCGAGATGATCCGCCCCCGGCAGATACTTGAGATAGGAACTTATAGCGGATATTCAGCTCTTTGTCTTGCCGAAGGCTTGAGTGAGGGAGGAATGCTTCATACATTTGAGATTAATGACGAGCAGGAGGATTTTACCCGCCCTTGGCTGGAGAAGTCCGCTTATGCTGATAAGATAAAGTTTTATATCGGTGATGCTCTTGAATTGGTGCCGAAGTTGGGTATTACGTTCGATCTTGCTTTTGTAGACGGGGACAAGCGTAAGTATATCGAATATTATGAGATGACACTTGCCCATCTTTCTACGGGTGGTTATATCATTGCAGATAATACATTGTGGGACGGCCACGTATTGGAGGAACATCCGCACAATAATGATTATCAGACTATCGGTATTAAGGCGTTTAATGATCTGGTGGCTTGTGACCCTCGGGTGGAGAAAGTAATTCTTCCTTTGCGTGACGGACTGACGATTATCCGCAAGAAATAAAATAGATATTTTTATTTATGGTGTCATTGAAATATCCATATATATATATTGAGTCCATGATCCCATTTTCCCATATAGTAAACTTCTCTCATGCGAAATGGGACATTGCTGTTCAGCGCTATTATTGATTCATTATTCCTGAGTATTCTTTTAGAGAGGACAAATAATACCGGTTCGGTTTGCCGCAAAGATAGCTTTGTGTGTGTAATTCAATAATGAAAACTAAAAATAAGCTATAAATCATTATCCAAACGATATATTTCTGTAACTTTGTGTTCTATACAAGCAGGCTGGAATAGCCTTTGCAATAGAAAAATTACGTTGAACAAACTAACATGTATATTTATGGAAACAACCCGTCAAAATAAAATATCCCGTTTGTTGCAGAAAGAATTGAGTGAAATATTCTTGCTTCAGACAAAGGCGATGACCGGTGTATTGGTATCGGTAAGTGCGGTACGTATCAGTCCCGATATGAGCATTGCACGTGTGTATCTTAGCATTTTCCCATCCGATAAGGGGGAGGAGATGGTGAAGAATATTAATAACAATATGAAATCTATCCGGTACGAACTCGGTACGCGTGTCCGTCATCAGCTACGTATCATCCCCGAATTGAAATTCTTTGTGGATGATTCATTGGATTATATCGAGAAAATAGACTCACTGCTTCAGAAGTGAATCTCCCTTTCTACATAGCCCGGCGTTATCTTTTTTCGAAAAAGAAGCACAATGCCATTAATATCATTTCCGGCATATCAGTATGCGGGGTGGCACTTGCTACGTTAGCGTTAGTCTGTACGCTTTCTGTTTTTAACGGTTTTCAGGATATGGTGGCCAGTTTTTTTACGGCTTTTGATCCGGAGCTGAAAATTACAGTTCGTGAAGGGAAAGTATTTGACGCACAGGACGAACGTATACAAGCGATCCGGGCTTTACCGGAGATTGCCGTGTTTACTGAAACCTTGGAGGAAAATGCGATGGTACAGTATAAAGACCGGCAGACGATGGCTGTAATAAAAGGGGTGGAAGATAATTTTGAGGAACTTACGGCTATCGATAGTATTCTTTATGGCTCCGGTGAGTTTTTGCTCCATGATTCTATTGTGGATTATGGTGTGATGGGCATTGAACTGGTCTCGACTTTAGGTACCGGCATCCAGTTTGTTGATCCGTTGAAGATTTATAGTCCGAAGCGGAATGCGAAGGTGAACATGGCCAATCCTTCCGCTTCTTTTAATATGGATTATCTTTTTTCTCCCGGTGCTGTTTTTGTGGTCAATCAGCAGAAGTATGATAGTAACTATATCCTTACTTCTCTTGCGTTTGCACGACGGATGCTCGATTATACGACCGAGGTTTCTGCCATTGAATTGAAACTGAAACCAAATGCCGGCGTATCTTCCGTCAAATCAAAAATCGCTTCTGTGCTGGGTGATGATTTTGTGGTACAGGATCGTTATGAACAGCAAGCGGATGTGTTCCGTATCATGGAGATCGAAAAATTAATCTCCTACCTTTTCCTTACATTTATTCTGATGATCGCTTGCTTTAATGTAATCGGTTCACTTTCTATGTTGATCCTCGATAAAAAAGAAGATGTAGTGACTTTACGTAATTTAGGAGCGGACGATCGGCTAATTTCCCGAATATTTCTTTTTGAGGGGCGGTTGATCTCTCTTTTCGGTGCTGTATCCGGAATTGTATTGGGCTTGGCTCTTTGCCTGATACAGGAGAAATTCGGCCTTATCTCTTTAGGTGGGGGAGGCGGTACGTTCTTGGTGGATGCTTATCCGGTCAGTGTCCATTTCTGGGATGTGGTATTGATATTTGTAACGGTACTTGCAGTCGGCTTCCTTTCGGTATGGTATCCGGTACGTTATTTGAGTAAACGATTACTTTCACATTGAAAAATATAATCAGTTTTGTCTAATTATATTGTCTGATTGAATACCTGTTTTAATTAAGATAGTGATAGCTTTGGGGTTGAAAATAGGATACAAAGATGATAGTTTGCAAATATTTGTATATCAGTATGTTATATGATGACCTTTTCCCTCTACGAGAAACAGGTCGAAACTCGTAGAGAAACAGAGTGAAACTCTACGGGAAATGAGGCGAAACTCTACGACGAACTGTTCGGATGTTTATAAGATGTGACAATCAGGTAGATGAGAAAGACGTTCCTTCTCTGTTTTTTTGTACAATTATTTTCTTAGACTGATTTTCCTGTTTCTTTTGTTTACTCTCTTTATATAAACAGAACTGCCTGTCAATATTTACCGATTATTATCGGTAAATATTGACAGGCAGTTCTGGCCGGAGTTATAAAGACATTGCTTTATAGGCTATTTTATTGAACTGCTACTTTATAGCTCTTAACCTTGTTGTCTGCTGTACGGACAGATACGATATAGATACCGGATAAATGTACAGGGACTTCAATACTTTGTCCGGTCTCGCCGTTGGTGATCACCTGTCCGGTTGCAGTACTCACTGAATATGTGCAGTCTTCGGTCGGTATGATTGTAATGTTTGTACCGGTGGCATAAACTTTGGCTATATTTGCATGGTTTTCTTTCACACTCGTACCTCGTGTTATAACGCAGGAAGTCGTTTTGTAAGGTTCTCCATAATTTTCATAATCGGGATATGCTCTGGAAGAAATCACACAGTAAACAGCGTCGTCCGGTATAGTTATAAATTGGAATTTACACCCTTCTGTTATCGTATAATCCGTTCCGGGTTCGAGTTGCTCGTTACTGCCTTGCAGATACCATTCGAAAGTAGGATAAACCCCATTGGCGAAATAAGAGCTTTGTAACCCTTTCTTTTTCACATACCAATCAGAAAAATCGATCGTTTCGTCGGTTGTATAGCTGCTCTCCAGTTCATATTTCATTACTTTTTCTTTCTGGTAGATATAGCTCATTTTGATCTTCTCGCCTTCCGGGAAGGTCGGCATGGTCAGATAATTGTAAGAGCAATCGATTTCCAGAACTTGGTTCGGGTTTTCCGGAACGGTTATTTCAGTCAGTTCGTTGTACGAACAGTCCAGATAAGCCAGGTTGACGCATGAACTTACATCCAATGTCTTTAGCCCGTTTTCTTTGCATGTCAGAGAGGTTAGTGTAGACAGGTCTGACGGCAGAACCACCTCTTTGATTCCACTACAATTCAAAACCTGCAGAGCGGTGTATTCTCTTAAGTTTATGTCGGTCAATCCGGTATACTCACAGCTCAATTCCGTTAGAGCGGTTTTTGCAGTCGGGAGAATCAGGCTTGTAAGCTTGGCATTGGCTTTACAGATCAGTTTGCTTAACTTACCGCATGCATTGATGTCCAATGTTTCTAATGAAGAATTATTGGTGATTTCCAATGAGTTTAGATTACCGTACTTGTTCAGGTCTATCGTTTTCAGGGATAATCTTTTTAGAGTAACGTTTTCCAATTTTTCCGTTTCATCCGGTAGGATAATAGTACCCGTTCCGTATGGGGCATAATTCAAACTTCTTAGTCCAGTCCACTCATGTATATCGAGATTCTTGATACTGCTGTTGTCAATCGTCAGATTTTCGATGGTCGTGACATCTTCGGGATATGTGAATGTAGTAATCTTGGAACTTTCTTTCACGATGAGCGTTTTTAAGGCTGTACATTTGCTTAGATTAACCTCTGTGAGATAGTCACAGTAAGCCAAAGACAGTTCTTTGATAGCAGAGGCTTCCCCGTAAATCTTGATAATTTTTGTTCCGGTGGGAGTACCTTGTATCGAAGTTCTGGTTGTATTTATGGTCTTATCGACCAAAGTGCCGTCTCCCCAATCTATTTGAATGGAGGTATTATCTTCGGCAGCTCCGATAGAAAAACCGATCAGGTTTTCCTTGGAGGTTGTCAGTGTAATAGCCGGATCGGGTGCTTTCTCTATGATAATATCGGTGGTACGATAAGGAGAGCCATAGTCCTGATAAGCTGGATAGCCCTTGGAAGCAATCACGCAATAAATATCGTTTTCGGGAACTGCTTTAAATTTGAATTTGGCCGGTTCTACTACTGAATAATCCGTTCCTTCTACGAGCGGCTCACTGCTTCCATTCATGTACCAAGTGAAGGTAGGATAGACTCCTTCCGGAAAATAGGAACCTTTGATTCCTTTTTTCAAGACATAGAGTTCTGACAGATCGATGATATCGTTTGTGCTATATTTCTCACTTAACGTATATCGGGATACTTTTTCCCGTTGGTCCATATAAGATAATTCTATGTTTTCTCCTTCGGGGAAATTGGGCATAAACAGGTAGTTATAGGAGCAATCTATGCTTATGGTCTGACCCGGATTTTCGGGAACACGTATTTCGGTTAACTGGTTGTATGAGCAATCCAGATTGGTCAGGTTGGTACATGTGCTTACATCCAGTGTTGTTAATCCGTTCTCTTTGCAAGTCAAGGAAATTAAAGTCGACGGATCTTCCGGTAAAACGGTTTCTGCGATTCCGCTGCAGTTCAAAATCTGAAGATGAGTGTATTCTTTTAAATTAATGGTTGTCAATGCAGTATACTCGCAATCCAATTCTGTCAAAACATTTCTGACAGTGGGCAGGGTAAGGGCTGTAAGTTTGGTATTTCTTTTACAAATCAGTTTTGCCAATTTGCCGCATGCATTTACATCCAGTGCTTCCAGTGCGGATAGAGAGGTTACTTCGAGTGTAGTTAGGTTGACGTATTTATTCAGGTCTATGGTTTTCAGAGATAGTTTGCTTAAGACAAGGCTTTCCAGCTTTTCCGCTTCATCCGGTAATACGATGGTGCTGGTGCCATAAGGTATATATTTTAAATTCTTTAGCCCTGCCCAATCATGTACATCTATGTTTTTTATACTGCTGTTATCAATGGTCAGGTTTTCAATGGTGGTTACATCTTCAGGATATGTAAACGCGGTAATTCTGTAGCTGTCTTTGACGGACAGGGTTTGCAACGCTGTACACTTGCTTAGATCGACCTCTGTGAGATAGTCGCAATAAGCTAAAGATAATTCTTTGATTTTAGAGGCATCTGCGTAAATCCTGATGATTTTTGTTCCGGCAGGTGTACCTTGGACGGATGTTTTAGTCGTATTTATGGTTTTATCAACCAAAGTTCCGTTCCCCCAGTCTATTTGGATAGAGGTGTTGTCTTCGGTGGCTCCGATGGAGAATCCGATGGGGCTTTCTTTGGTGGTAGTCAAGGTGATAACCGGATCGATCGCTTTTTCTATTACAACATCAGTGGTACGGTATGGCGAACCGTAGTCTTGATAGGCAGGATATGCTTTAGAAGCAATCACACAATAGATTTCGTTTTCGGGAACTGTGCTGAATTTGAATTTGCCCGGTTCTATTGTCAGGTAATCCGTTCCTTCTACCAACGGTTCACTGCTTCCACTCATGTACCAGGTGAAAGTGGGGTAAACCCCTTCTGGAAAATAAGAACCTTTGATTCCTTTCTTCAAGGCATAGAGTTCTGACAGGTCGATGATGTCGTTCGTACTATATTTTTCATTTAAAGTATACCGTGATACTTTTTCCCGTTGGTCCATGTAGTATAAGGTGATTTTTTCACCTTCCGGAAAATTCGGCATGATCATGTAATTGTAGGAACAATCTACGGATAAATTATTGACAGGGTTTTCAGGGATCTGTACGGAAGTCAAATAGTTGTATTGGCAGTCCAGGTTAGTCAGTTTGGTGTATTTGCTGACGTCCAGAGTGGTCAATCCACATTGCATCAAAGTTAAATCGTCCAATGCATCACTGTTTTCCGGGAGTATCAGTGTTTCCAATGTTGCATTCGAATTGGAAAGATACAACGTTTTGAGTTTCGAACATTGGCTGGCATCAAAAGAGCCCAAGTTGATATAACGGCAATTTACTTTCGTCAATTGGTTTTCTGCAGAAGCAGGCAATGTAATTTCGGTTATATTTGGACTACTTGAGCATGATAACTCCGTCAAGGCCGTGCATTTGCTGAAATCCAGTGTCTTGAGAATCTGATTAGAGGATACTTCAAACTTTTTTATCAAAAGGGCATCTCCGTATACCGCTATTGAGTTTGATGTGGCAGAACCACTGATAGCTGTTCCGGTAGTCTTGACCGTTTGTTCTACCGGTCCTTCTCCAAAATCTATCTGAAAGGTCGTTTCTTCAGTGGCATACAGTTTGAAGCTTATCTTGCCGGGTGTACAAGTCATACCGATGATCGGTTCGTTCTCACTCTTCTCAGCCCATGCCCCGATGACTATCAGTGACATAAGACAGGTGATTAGTAGTCGTTTTTTCATACTCTTTTGATATGTATTAGTGGTGAATAAAAATTGTCCGGTACGTTAAACGCGGGGGTTAACGCCCGGACAACTGTTTAGAATAAAGTAAAGAGAGAGTATCGTTTTTATTTTTTGATAATTTTCATAGAGGAATTCGTAGAATTACCTTCAACTTTTACCAGATAAATGCCTGCGGTCCAATCGGAAGCTGTAACATCAATGCTGGTTTCGTGGGTTGTTTTCTCAAAAACGACCTGTCCGTTTGCATTAAACACCCGGACGAGTTTGGCGGCATTGTCTTTGGTTGTAATAGTAAAGCCGGACTCGAATATCGCAGGGTAGACATTGACTTTATTATCTTTCACTTCGTTGACAGAAGTTCCTGTGGTTTTGTGGAAAGTAATTTCCGGTGACAGGTAGAAAGAGAATCCTGTTTTGTCGAGTTCATTGAAAGGCCAAGGCAGATCCGGAACACAATACCATCCTCCGTTAAGGTTTAATTCTGCAGCTCCGGCAGCATGAATCCGGACATAGGCAGAAGCTACTTTGTCTGCTCTGCGTACGTCATAAGCTAAAGCTAATTTGGTCGTAGCATCCGGCACGATAGACTCATCCAGTTCTATAGATAAATAAAAGCTTCCTTTTACTTTTATAGGTTTGTCAAATTTTATTTTTCTGACAACATTTTCATAGTCTACGGAAACCGAACCGAAAGCGCCACTCATGGTTGTGACATACTCGCCGAATACGTTGTCTGTATCCGGTGCTCCCCATTTGTCGGCGTATAGTCTGACTCTTACCGGTTTACCCTTATTGGTAGTAGCCGCCTTGTACAGATATAATCTGAAATGAACTCCGCTAATGCTTGCTTCGGCTTCTGAAGGCAGTTCGAACTTCTCTGCAAATGTGGTATAGTATTTATTTATACCGCTTACATAGTCATTGGTACCGGGAACATCTTTTTCCGGTAAAGAGGCTTCGTCATACTTATTTGAACTGTTGCAAACAATGTCTGTAATTTCCTCTTTTCCGAGAACCGTGACATTGACGACATCTGAGAATGAATCCGTATATTTGGCATTTGTGGCATTTAATAACGGTCTGTAATCTCCGCTTTCCGAGTAAGTTACCTCAGGGTTTTCTTCATTCGTAGTTGCCGGATTACCGAATGTATCCCATTGATAATCGGTTGCATACTTTGACTGGTTAATAAATGTAATGGGTTGTCCCGGATATATGTATCGCATATCATCGTTCAAGTGATTGACCGAAGTCGACCATAGCCCGCCATATGCGACATATTTAGCTTCAACCGGGAAAGGATTTTCGTTGTCGTAAACTTCGAAATCATCTATTCCTACTCCATTGGCAGCCGTAGCAGTGAGGCCGAAACCGAAGTAATAGACTCCATCGGTTTGAGGGGTAAAGTCGGCCTCTACCTTTTTCCATTCCTTGTATTTGATATTTTTCAAATCTTTCAATATAATACATTCAGCCTCTTTTGACTGTCCTTTACCAACTGTAAAGCGTACGCTCTCGCTTTTGTTGTCCGATTCGGAAAGTCCCGGAGCCAATAGTTGGAAACTGGCATGATATACTTTTCCGGCTTTCATCTGAAATCCGATGGAATAGGCCCAATTGTCTTCTGTGGCAGAAGAATAAGCACCTAAACAGTTGGGCTCGGAATATATTTCTTTCCAGCCATTGAATGTAGTGACGGCAAAAGCATCTTTTTCGCCTGTACATACCCATCCTTCGGGAACTGTACGGATTTCATAACTGTCAAAGTTGTTGGAATAGGGCAGAGTACCCAACATAGTTACCCGTGTCGCCGGTGCCTGGAGTTTTGTTGCTTCCGGTGTACCTACTTTTTCTGTCTTGTTTCTTTCCGGCTTGATCTGCTGTGCATTCACTTGAAAGCAAGTCAAAGAAACGAATAAAAACATCTGGATGAAAATGTAATAATTCTTTTTCATATTCGTAATTTTTATGTGGTTATTTAATGTATCTGGTGGTCTTGAACCAAACGACGTCGGGGTTATCGTTTCTTCTGAAAGTTATTTCACTCGGACTTTTCAGATTGTCATAGGTCATGTTGTATGGTTCGTCATCGCTCATATAACCTAACATCATGTCGAAATACTCCATATAGAAATACCGGGCAAAGTCGTCTCCGCCTCCCGCGAAAATGATTTTCATCTGGTCGGCACCTTCAATGGGAATGAAATCCATATAGAAGTTAGCACTGTATAGCTTTTCATCGTTGATGGAATAACTGTATATTGTGAATACCTGATAAGAGCCCTGTAGGGAAATTTGTTGCAAAAGTTCCGATCCTTGGCCATTCTGATCCTTTTCCATGTTTTCGGTAATTGTACTCCACATCGTGGTCAATCGTGGGCCCATCTGGTTTTTATCAAAGAACCAGTTGCCTTTCTTGGTTACGAAGGCCTCTCCCAAAGGCATTTGTACGATTTGTACTCCGTTTGCTCCTTCATCCGTACAAGTCAGATAAGTGCCGTCTGCCGATGCAGTGAAATGTTGTATTGTTTTTCCCGCAATGGTTACAGGAGATTTGAATTTAATCCCATCCGGTGTATAAATAAAGGCTGTGCCCTCGGCGGAAGAATTGGTTTTTGCCGGTAGTTTGAACGTTTGATAGCGTCCTATCTCGTCAGATTCTTCCATGTCTATTACTGTGCCGTCTATATTCAGGCGCATGGTAAATCCGGGAAATGCCTGTATCATCTTGTTGAGTCGGTCGCTATAACTCTCCCAGGTCGTACCGGCCGGTAGGGGAATCATCTGCATTTTTACGCCGGTTTTCTTTCCTCTTAATTCGATCCCTTCTTTATTGATGGTAAGAATAACGAATTCATAATCACCCTCATAACCCAATCCGTCCGGGTCCGGGTCAGAAAACTGATGCAATATCCGATTGTATGTGTCAAAACTCAGGACGGGCCCCATATCGGCTTTCACCTGATACATGCTTGTGACCTGTTCGCCCGGCGACTCCAATATGGGCGATTCTGCAGTGACTTTTACTTCTCCCTCTTTGGAAAAAGTCATGTACAGTTGAAAACCTCCGTATTTACTGTCTTCCGGATAGTATTCAAAAATCCAACCGTTTTCCGCACCGGTCAGTATTTCATTACATTCTTGCAACATTGCGTTCATCCTGCGTGCGGAAGAACTGTCGAATATATCGTTTTCATCCGAGCATGAAGAGATGCACAATGTGAATAGGGCGATAAGGATATAAACTGATTTATTCATTGTCCGTCATTTTTTCATTTAAAATTGAATCAATATTTTCAGAGCGTCTGATGATGATCGTTCTTAATTCTTCTATGTCGATGCTCCATGAGGCCATGAGCCATTCTTTAGCCATATCAAACTTGGTCTGTATCTTGGCTGCTCCCTCTGTGCCGGCATTTGCCAGCATATTTTCCCAAAAACCATCTGGCTTGACAAGATAGTTTGCTATCACCTCTACGAAATCCTCTTGTGGTTGCATACCTGCATAGGGAGTAACGAATCCCAGTTTCCATGCTTGCAGTTCCGTACGGTTTTGCCAGCCGGTAGAAGAGTAGTCGGCTGCGGATATTTGGTTATATTCCGTAGGATAACTTTTCTTTTGGTGAAGAATGTGGGCAAACTCATGGTGCATGGTTTCGAAGTAATATTCATTCAGCATTTCCACGTCCGTAGGATCAATGGAATTCACTTTGTACAATACTACTTTGATACCTTCTTCCGCAGAACCTAAAATCTCCGTTGAAGAAGAGGGATTGATGGCCGACGAGCCGATAAGGAGAATCACCTTAGGAGCGTAGGTCCGCATGAAATCCTTGTTTACTCCGGTCTTGTCGAACATCTCGTCGTATGATTCGAGCCACAGATATTTGATGATCTTTGCCAGTTTCTTGGATTTCTCTACTTCTGCCGGAATATGATTGTACGACATATTGGCTTCTATGTCTTCCAGCTGGTATTTGAAGTCGATGTTGTATTCTTTCACATAATTCCGGAGTAGCCAATTGTCGAACTCTGTGCGTGCCGGAGGATTCGTATCAAAAATACTGTCTCCGAGTTTGTCTTCAGAACAGGAGGAGATCATTCCGCCGGTTAAAAAGATTGCCAATGTGTATAATAAAATCTTTTTCATATTTTTTTCTGATTTCGTTATTATCTGGGGTTAGGTTGCATGCCGGCTCCGATTACATCTGCCGGTAGTTGTAATGCTCTTCGGGGGTCATCTTTGGTCAGTATGTCATTGGCCTGTCCGGCAATGTTGTGTTCTATCTCTATGCCGAACCGTTTGATGTCAAACCATCTAAGGCCTTCGTGTACCGTTTCTATGCGTCGGAAATGAAGCAGACAATACATAAAGTTGAGTTGTTTACCCGGTTCGATTTCAAACATCGGATGGAGCTCAGGGCGTACTGCCTGGTCTGCTGTTTCATAATAAGAATCGATCCGGTCTTCTGTTAGGGCTTTGACTCCCGGTAAAGTGTGCGAATCATACCAATAGCTCAGGTCTTTTGTCGCGTTGGAATAGTCTTTCATATGAATGTAAGCTTCTGCGCGGCAAAGGAGGGTCTCGTCTGTTGTAAAGACCGTATTCACGATATTCAGATAGCCTATTCCGGAAATGACATCCGTATATTCAATGAAACCATACAATTTGGGATAATAGGATACTTGATCGTTTCCGTATATTTTGAGTGCCTGATAGAGATAATCCGGGGCTACCCATGGTCCGAGGCTCCAGTAGGTGGTTTGCAGTTTAGCGGTGTTCATAGCATATCTGCTATATTGAGACCTCCAATGATTGTAGTTCCACATGGATGTAGCGGGCATCAGTAAGAGATTGCATGCTAATTCAGATTTGACATAAGCGATACCGCAATCTTTTGCTGCGGCGATACTTTTGTACTGAACTTGATCACGGAGTACTTTTGCCGGATTCTCTCCAATTGCTTTGGTGGCATATTTTATGGCTTTTTCATAGTTGCCGTAATACAAATTGAACCGGGCGGCGAAAGCATATGCCGCTTTCTGATTGAAATGATATTTGATAACGGAACTTTTGTACTTCGTGTCGTCGATAAGGGGCAATCCTTCTTCTATGTCACGGTTTATTTTTTCGTATACTTCGGCAACGGTTCCTCTTGCATATTGTCCGGATACTATCTTTTCCGGCTTTTCCACATAAGGTATTCCCAGATCGACGCTACTTGTCTGGGAATTGTATGCTTTACAAAAAACATTGACTAAGATGAAGTGGGAATAAGCGCGGCAGACAAGGGCTTCTCCTCTGGAGGCAAGCTCGTCTTCGGTTTCTTCTTCAGAATTATTCAGGTATTCCAATGCATGATTGGCGGCAGCTATTGCTTTATAGTATTCGTTCCATATGTATTGTGGAGTATCTTGCTGGTTATCGGTGAAATCCTGCCATTTATAACTCTCTTCCACACTTTTATTGAAGGTCATATAGAGCGGTCCGTTATCTGCCACGTTGTCGGACATTAGTTCGGTTATCTGCATATACGTTCCACTGGGGTAGGCGGATACGAGCAGTTGTAACACTTTCTCACTATTGTCGAGTTCGGTTCTGTTGTCCGGCATCTTATCCAGAAAGCCTTCACAGGAGGATGTGGCCAATAACATTGCTATGACTGCCAGACCTATTGAGTATTTATTTTGATTTTTCATATTTATTGTCTTTTTTTATAATCCTAATCTTAAAGTTAGAGTAAACTGTTTGGGTACAGGAGAAGCCACCCCGCCGGAACGAAAGAATTCCGGGTCTTGTCCGTTCAATTTAGAATCCGAATAAACGAGGAAGAGGTTGGTTGCCTGCAGTTTCAGTTGCAGATTATTCAGCTTGAATTGCTTGATCCAGGCCGGGTTGAAATCGTATGATAAAGAGATCTCTTTCATCCGGATAAAATCGCCTTTTGCAACGCGGACATCCGAATAGTTATACGCATTATAGGCATATTTTAGATTGGGGATGTCTTGTACCTGACGTTTGTGAGCTATTACCGGAATGTTGGTATGGGCTTCGTCTCCGGGTACCGTCCATCTGTTCTTAAATTCTTTGGGCATTGCATCCAGATCGGAGTACTCGCTTTTGAATACAGGGTCCAGGCGGACTACATTTCCGAAAGAGTAGGTCATGAAGACATTTAATCTGAAATTCTTGTATGAAAAGATATTTCCGAAACTTCCCGTAATGGTGGGATCGGTAGGACCTTCGTATTTCAGGAAACCTTTTTTCATCGATTCCTGGAAATTGATTTCTGTGATGGTTATCTCTCCGTTTTCATTGATAAAAGTAGGTAGCCCGTCTTCATTCAAACCTTGGAAAGGGATTGAAAACAGTGCACGTACGGGATACCCTTTTTCGGCAAATCCCATTCCGGAGATGAGGCTCATTACTCGTGCTTTAGAGTCCAGTTCGGTTATTTCATTCTTGGATTTTGAGAAGATAAAATCCGTAGTCCACTGAAAACTCTTTGTCCGTATGTTTTTGGTAGACAAGGTCAGTTCGAATCCGCTTGACTTCATAGAAGCCACATTGGCGTATTTCATTCCTTGTCCGCCACTACCTTGTGTATTGATGACTCCGATCAGGTCATAATTATTACGGGTGTAATAGTCTGCACTAAGATTGATCCGATTGTCGATAAAGCCGAAATCAACACCGATATTGAATTCATGCTTTTTTTCATAAGTCAGTTCGCTGTTTTCCAAATCTTCTATTTGCAAGCCCGATTCTTTTACATCGGCGAAAGGGCGGTAAGGGGAGTAGTTGCGGTATACCACACGGGAGTTGGTAACAAAGGCGGGGCCTCTGTCGGCAGTCAGACTATAAGAAGCCTTTAGCGTAAAGTGCGACAAGGCCGGAGTCAGTTTCTCAAAAAACTCTTCTTCATGCATGTTCCATGCTAAGGCCGCGTTCCAGGTAGGCAGCCAGCGAGCCGACCGGGCTTTTCCCAATCTGTTGGAACCTTCATAGCGGAGCGTTCCGGTGGCTGTATATTTTCCCATATATGAGTAGGTTGCCATACCGAAGAAGGCAAGGTTCCGGGAATAGGTCAGGTCATTGTAGTAGTATTGGTTATTCTGTTCTATTCCTTGCTTGAATATCAGGTAATCGTAAAAAGGCACCCCTCCTTTTTCATATTGGTAGCCCCAGCCTCTTGACCAGTATTGGGTACGGTCGGCCGAGTTCGCTTCTGTTCCGGCAAACAGGTTCATAATATGTTTGTCCTTGAAGCTGGTGTTATAGCTCAGGCTGGCTCTGAAGTCATATCCGAACAACTTGTATTCGTTTTTATCGAAGATACCTCCTTCCGGTAATACGACTACGGGAAGTGAGTTCGGAAGATCCGGATTTTTGTATAGGAGCGGATTCTTATCGAGTATGGTTGCATCTCCTGCGGCACGATATGCCTCGGGTTGATTAGAGTTCTCTTTTATAAGATGATCTTGTGAGGTCATCTGATATTTTACTGTACCTACAACCTTGGCTTCCAAGCCTTTGATGATTTTCCAATTCAGTTCACCCTGGAATTTGAGATCTACCACATCCAGATCGATGTAGTTTTTGTCCAATTCATTCAGAATGTTGAAAGGGGCATAGTTTCTGGTATAATATACCAGTCCGTTTTCATCTTTCAGAGCTAATGTTCTTGATGTATTCAGCGCATAGCTGTATGGGTTGATGTCAAAGTCGCGCCTAACCTCTCCGCTCACTACATCTATCTCCTGGCTCAATGTTCCGGGAGCTTTTTGTTTTCTGTAAGAACCGTTGGAAAGCAGCGTCAACGTCAGATTGTCGGACAGGTTGAAGGAAGCATTGGCATTGGCTGTATATCTTTTGACCGAGCTTGCTTTGGTCCAGCCCGGATCATTATAGATACTGATCGAACCGTAGTACTTCGCTTTTTCCGTACCGGAACTGATACTGATCGAGTGATTCATGGTGATGTTGTTATTAAACAATTCGTCAAACCAGTTCGTGTTTCTCATTTCGGCCATCTGAAGGTATCCGGCACGTGCTTCGGGGGTATTTTCCAGTCCCCATGTCTGGGTCTTCGGATTATAATCGTTGATGAGCTGGTACATCTTTCCATAAACTCCGCTATTGGAGGCCCGGTAAGTATCAGAGAAGATCAGCCAGCCTTTTTCTGCCATTTCATTGTAAACACCCATCTGTTCCTGCGAATCCATTATGTTGAAATCGTTATAGTTAGGTTTCAGGCGGGAAGTGAATTCACCGGTATAGTTGATCCGGCTGACACCGGCCTGTCCTCTCTTTGTGGTGATTACCACTACGCCCGCCATGGCTCTGGCACCGTATATGGAGGTAGCCGAACCGTCTTTCAGAATTTGAAAACTTTCGATATCGTCGGCACTCAATCCGGCTATTGCAGAACTGATCAAGGTGACGGCGTCGCCGGAAGACAGGTCATCGGCGTTGATTTCAACGGCATCTTCCATGACAACGCCATCGACCACCCATAGCGGTTTGGAACTGCCGTAGATAGAGGTGGCACCGCGTACACGAATCTTCGGGGCAGTACCGAAAGTACCGGACACATTCTGTACGGATACTCCTGCGGAGCGTCCTTCCAGTGCGCGGCTTACATCGGGTATACCGTCCAGGCGGGCATCTTCTGCTTTTAGCCTGTCGGTTGCACCGGTGAACAGGCGTTTGTCTACTTTTGTCATACCCGTCACGACCACTTCGTCCAGAATCTGCGAATCGGAGTTAAGAACCACCTTTATCGTCCCCTCTTTGATCGGGAGTTCTTTGGTCTCCATTCCGATGTAGGAGACGATCAGGGTTTTTGCCTTTTCCGGAATGTTTATCTGGAAGTGGCCGTCGAGATCGGTGACTGTCCCGACTGTTTCATCCTCTTTAAACCGGATGCTCACCCCTGGCAGACTTTCCCCTTTATCATCTACCACAATACCCGACGCTTGTTTCACTTTCCCTTTCTCAGGAGCTTTACGGGGCTTGAATATCTGGATGTATTTGTCTTTTATTTCATAACTAAGAGATTGTCCTTTCAAAATGATCTCCAATGCTTCGTTGATCGATTTATCCTGGAAACGAACGGTTATCTTCCGTCCCAGGTCTACATCATTCACATTGAACCATAGGGAATAGGTGGTTTTTGCTTTTAGCTGTTCCAAAGCTTCTTTTACTGTTACGTCTTTCAGATCGAGAGAGAAGTTCTTCTCCTGAGCGGAAATGACCTGTGCACAGATTAAAAAACAGGTGATTAAAGCCATTTTCATAAGGGCTTTCCATTCTTTTACATACATCGGCGCTATTATTAAATTATGATTGATTATTTTCTTGATATAATTATTTCATCTCCATCGATCGTGTAATACAGATTGTTGTTGGCGGCCATGATATCCAGTATCTCTGTAATCGTTTCGTCGTTTCGGAAATCGCCATAGAAGCGTTCGGTGCTCAGTTGGCGGTCTTTTATTTCGATTTTCACATTGAATGCCCGTTCCAGATCACGTACAATCTGACTTAGCGGTTCTTCGTTGAAAAAGAGGGTGTTTCGTATCGTTACGCTTGGAACCCGTATGGATGCTGTGGGTTGCCCGGTGACATTGCTCGGGATAACATCCAATATTTCCTGTTTCGGATGTGTCCACATGGCATAACTTTTGGCATCTACGTTTTTCACGGTAACCCGGTTTTCCTTTTTGTTGATGACTGCCTGCTGGTTGGGGATAAGCAGCACGTTTCTTACATTGTTTTCGATATTTCCGACATTCAGGCTACCTTCTACCAAAGTAACCCGTGCACTTTCATCTTCCTTATAAGATTTAAAGTTGAATTTGGTACCGAGTACTTTAATCTTTACCTTTCCGGAAAGTACACTGAACGGGAGTTTCTTATTTTTGGTGACTTCAAAATAGGCTTCGCCGTCCAGAGAAACATTCCGGTTGGAATGACCGAAACTTTCCAGATAAGATAACCGGCTTCCGGAATTCAACCATACAGAGGTTCCATCGGGTAAAGTAACTTTAGATTTGGAGCCATAAGGGATTTCAATTGTTTGTGCCAGGCGAGAGTCTGATGAGCCGGAGCGGGCTATATAGTAGGAACCTGCACCCAGCCCGAATGCTATGGCAAAAACGGCTGCATACCGCATCCAGGAGCGGGGCACGGAATATCGCCTGCTTTCTTTCTGCTTTAGGCCGGTCTTTCTGGCGAAGCCGGCATAGGCATCTCCGATTTGTGAGGAGAAGAATTTCTTGTTTTGAGAGATGCGCAATCCTTTTATCAACAGATAATACTCTTTGTACACCTGCTTGTTTTCTGCGCTGTTTTCATACCATGCTTTCAAAACAGCCTCTTCCTCTTTGGATATCTGCTTGGAGAACTGCCTGTTGATAAGATTAAAAATATCGATGTCGTTGTCCATACTTGTCGCCTTTTATAAGTAGGACGTCCGGGAAATACAGTAGGGTAGTGAGAAAAGAACTTTTTTCGATAAAAGTTTTCTTTTTTATCGAAAAAAGTATCACGAAGCTTGTTTAATGCGGATTTTACTGATTAAAAAGATAGAAATATAAGGCTGTAATGGTGAGGAGGTAATCTTTCAGTTCCTCTCTGAATAGGCTGAGTGCTTTTTTGATGTGGTATTTCACCGTATTGACGGAGATGTTCAGCTCATTAGCTATTTCGGCATAGCTCTTGTTTCCATACCGGCTCAGCAGGAATACTTTTTTGCATTCTTCGGGCATCGATTGGATAATTTCTTCTATTTTCTTTTCCAGTTCCGATAAGACGATCTGCTCGAACATCTCTTGATCCGGGATGTAACAGCTCGACGAGCCGATTTCACTTTCAAGACTGAATACTTCCGCTTCTCTGGACCGGCTTCGTAAGTAATCGATGCATTTATTGTGAACGGAGGTGAGCAGATAGGATTTTACAGAAGTTGAAATGATCAGTTGTTCTCTTTTTTCCCAAATAGACATCATTACGTCTTCCACTATGTTCTGGCTGATATAGTAATCTTCTACATATTCATACGCAATGGCGCCCATCAAAGCATAATAATGATCAAAAATGAATTTATATGCATGATGGTCCCCTTCTCTGAGCTTCTTTATCAGTTGCGCATTGTACATGAAAAACGGTCTATTTGGGGTTGTTCATATTTCTAACAGGCTTAATCCTATTCCTTTCACGGTTTTGATATTTACAGACGGATCTTCCGCGAACAGCTTTCTTAGTTTGGTGACAAATACATCCAGGCTGCGTGAAGCGAAGTAATCGTCCTCCGTTCCCCAGAGTTTTTCAAGGATGGTTTCGCGTTTCACTACTTCGCCTTTCTTTTCGCAAAGCATTTGCAATAGTTTTGTCTCGCGGGCTGTCAGTGTTTTATTGGTACCCGATGCGTGTTTCAGGGTAGCATGCTCTGCATCCAGCGTATAGTTCTTTCCTATTTGATAGATACCTTCCGCCATGACCGGTGTTTTCGGGGCCGGTGTTGCGGCGGGTGCTTTCTGCTTCATTTTCATTAAAGCCTGTACGTGTGCATTCAGCTCTTCGGGGAGAAACGGCTTTTTCAGGTAGTTGTTGACTCCCAATTCGTAACCTTTCACCACATCCTTGGGTGAAACACGTCCCGAACTGAAAAGGATAGGGGTATCCGGATCGGTTTCACGAATGCGTTTTACCATCTCGTAACCATCCATAACCGGCATTTCGATGTCCGAAACGATTACGTCCGGTTGCCATTCCTGCCACACTTTCAGTCCTTCTTCTCCATTGGCGGCATCTTTTATTTCGTATCCGCCGATCATGTCTTCAAGTCCTCCCCGGATGATGTATCTCAGGTTGGCATCGTCTTCAACCAATAATAACTTTATCATGCTGTTTCTCCGTTATGTTGTGGAATGTTTATCGTAAATTTGCTGTATTCTCCTTCTATGCTTTCCAGCTTTACGCTGCCGTGGTGTGCTTCGACGACATGCAGGACATAGTTCAGCCCGAGTCCGAAACCGGAAGCACCTTCTTTACGGTTGCGTATCACGGCCGAAGCGCGTTCGAATTTCTCGAAAATCTTTCCTTGCTCTTTCAAGGGGATGCCCATACCGTTGTCTGTTACACTGATATGGGTATATCCGTCGGTGGAGGCAGAAGAGGATATTTTTATCTGCACACTCTCACCCGAATATTTGATGGCATTGTCTATCAGGTTGCTGAGGGCTTCTTTCAGGAATTCTTCGTCAGCGTATGCTTTTTCTTCTTGCAGGTCAAGAGCAAATTCCACTTGCTTTTCTGCCTTGGCGGTGAACTTCTCGATCAGGTCTTCGATGATCGGGCGCAGTTCCACTTCTGTTTTCTCAAGTAGCAGTTTCCCTTCTTCCAGTTTCGATAAGGTCAGTACTTTGTTGACCAATGCCAGCAGATGTTCCTCTTCGTCTTCCATGATGTCGAAGTACTTCTCTTTCCGTTCCGGCTTATCGTCGAGTTTTCCACTGCGCAGGATACGTGTGCCCATGAGGATGGAGCTAAGCGGCGTTTTCATGTCATGAATCATGGCATACGAGAAGTCTTCACGTATTTTGGCTATTTTGTTTTGTTTCGCAATCACTTTGATTTGTTGCACCAGGCAATAGATGACGATGAACAGAAGGAGTACGGTTCCTATAAGGAACATACGCATCTGCAGGATGATCATTTTATAAGGATTTTCAATGGTAGCCTGTATACCTTTGGAGAAATCTTCCCGGATAGGGTAGATTTGTGTCTGCATCTTGCTGTGGAGCCGGACGAGATTGTTGTCCTCCGCGAAATCTTCTACGTATTTGTAATGGGCAGAGTCTATTGCAATGGAGTCGATGCGGAAGCGAAGCTTTCCCAGATTGATTTTATCCAGTTCTTCCCGATAACATGAATCCAGTAGTTGATAATCGAGCGGAATGTTGTATTGGTGATGAATGCAATGCAAAGCGGTCACCAAAATCAATCTGTCGGCCAAATCATTCTTTGCACGTACTTTGGTAGAATCGAGCTGGAGTACGGTGCCATTGGGGATATTGTTTTTAAACCGATCGCTGGTCCGTGAGGACTCCTGTAACTGCGCTTCCAGGAAAGCGTTGTTTATTTTGTCGTATAATTCATTCTCCAACAGATGGTAGGAGTTGGAAAACCACATTCCCTGTAATGCCATTACCGCAAGGATGGCAATGACAGTAATATAACGAAATAGCGGTTTATTCATACTTTTGTCTTTTAATTTGCTGGCAAATATAACAAATTTCTTCGTTAACGTAACGTTAACCTAACGATAACGTTGTAATAACATTCTTTTTGCAAGCCGCGCCTTACCTTTGTATCATCCGGAATCAGTGATAGGACTGTATGAAGAGTGAAATGTTCCGGTCGGTAGGATCAGAAAGAATGCGATGAGAGAAGACGATACGGAATATGAAAAATCTCCGGTGACTGTGAGCCGTGGCATGAGTGGGACGCAAATCACACTTTGCATGGTTTCATGCGCTTATTCGTTCATAATGTATGAATGGGTTCGCGCACTCTTTTTTCTGCTTTTCTCTAAAAAAGGGAAACGGTCGGTTTCTTTCAGGATGAGAGGACGTTGCCTGTCTGCCCGTTGTCTATGTTGTGAATATCTGCGTGTATGGCAATATGTGGTCGTTTCCTTGATGCCTGCTGTTCTTCTGGGCGTGATTCCTTTGTTTTATGCTTTGCTCTCCGGCAGATATCTGTTACTCCCGGTTGCTGTCCTGTTTCTATTGATGGGGGCGAATGATTATAAGACTGTCTGGCTGCTTCGATATTTTGAGGCGGGGCATTGGGTAAAAACGACCCTGCACCCCCGGGATGCTGATAACAGATGATAGCATGACGGGGATGCAGGGGGATGAATTATCTTCTCATAAACTTGATGGTAGTTGTTTTCGTTTTGGCGATATACAGGCCGGCATGCAAGTGTTGTACGCTAATATGACTTTCACTTGAAGTGAGCAGGGGCATACCTACACTGTTGTATATAGTCACGGTTTCCTGTTCCGGGTTATTGATGAATCCGTTGAGGTATCCGATTCGGGCGGTGGCTGCGCTGTTTTTTATGCCTACCGGTAATTTGGATGCATAATCGTAATATACGTTCGGGTTCAGCAGATAAGCTGCTGCGTTCTTTAATAGATTGACGGCATTTGTATTGAACAATGTATAGCTGTCTCCTTCGTTGCTTAATCCGATAAGTAGATATTTGGCAGAATTATCGAGGTTCAGTTCGTGTATATGAACTTTGGCATCGTCTCCGTCAATGGTAGCTAAAGTATGGTTGGCTGTTTCCATTGGAACCGTCCAGCTTGTACCGGTAAAAGGTGCTGAGACATATTGGAATGCGTTGATTACCGTGCTGGGTTGGGCAAGCAATTCCAATTTATCACCGTCGAAAGCTACGTTGGTAAAGATCGGATGGTTTTGCAAAGTTACATCCACATTGCTGTGCATGCGGCCTATTTCCGTATTGTTCGGTGTGGACCAGCTCCATCTGTCTTTGCTATAAGTAAAGGCTTTCAGGTTCAGAATAGGTTTTATGCCTGCCAGATCCGAAGTAGCTACGCCGATCGGGTTATTACCGGCAACACTGGCATGTATCACAATCAGATCGTAATTCCGGTAATAGGCTTCCATGTCTGCCGGTTTAGTTGCCGAGGCATCGAGGAACTGTACGTCATAATCGGCAAAAGCGGATAGAAGCAGACCGTCGTAAGAGGCTGCGGCACCGGTAGCGGTCAGCATGCCTACTGCAATTTTGTCTGAAACGATCGCATTTACCGTATATACTGCTTTGCTCCCGTCTTGTGCGGTAACTTCGATGGATAAGGGGCCGTTGGCAAAATTATGCGGATTGCCGCTTTCAAAGTCGGCACTTGCCAGGCTTGAGTTGAGCAGGAAAGTGACAGGCCATTCGCCTGGAATTGTTCCTTTGACGAACTGACAGGTGATTGTTTTGGCTTCATTGTCCACAATGGCTTTTTTCCCGTTGATTGTTGCACTTTTAATCGTATTATCCGGGCTCTTGCTGTTACCGTCGTCGTTGGAAAGAAGTTCGGTTGTAGCCGCCAGATAAGCGATGCGCGGGCTTCCGCCGCCGGTAAGCGTCATCGGGTTCAGGCTTCCGCCGATCTGATAAAGATCTTCTCCGGCAGTAGAAATGGTTACTTTGCGGTAGATACGGAACGATTTGGTTCCGATGGAGGCGGGTATGACGACTCCCTCGCCACCACTGCGAACCGGAGGCAGTTCGGCTTCTTCATATCCGATAATCGATTGGGTGTCAAAACTCAGCCCGTCAGAGAACAGGATGATGATACCGCATCCGGAGTCGAGGTCTGCACTGGTTCCGTTCACTTTGACAGAAGCGATATTTTTTTCCGAGCTTTTTTCTGTCAGTGTTCCCTGAATATAGTAGTCATCGCTGGATATATACATGAACGTGTAATTGCCGGAGGTTTCATAGACTCCGTTTTTACTGGTTGTATTCATCATCTTGCTATTCGAAGCGGAGAAGATCATCTCGTCTATGCTGCCGGCATTGATGGTATATTTGCTGTCGGTAGTAATCAGTGTACCGGTCTGGGCATTTGAAGAAGAATTACCGTCAAAATCTCTTCCTAAGTCCACGCAGGTAGTGGTGAACGAATAGGTGCCGGTTTTGAAACTCCATACGCTGCCCAGTGTTGTACCTAAAGTGTTGGTTGCATCCACCCGCCAATAGTAAGTTTTGTTCATCTCCATCTCTCCTTCAAAAGTGAAAGAGGTGGTGGTGAGGTTATTGGCCACTTCTGTCAAGCTGGCTGCATCAGCGCCAAAGAAGAGACTGTAAGAGACATCTCCCGCCCATGGGCCGGTTTCGTTTTCCCATGAAAAATCGACTGAGGTATAAAAGCGGGATACCTCGTTTACGGCAGGAGAGGGAGTATGGCTCTGGTGGGGTATTTGAGGCTCTCCTTCCGTAGCGGTTTTTAGAATTTCCGAGGGAGTCGAAGCATCCAATCCGGCTTTTTGGGTGATGAGACGGAAATGATAAGTTTGGTCTACTAACAGGTTTGTGGCATTGTAGGAAGTGGCATCGGCTTGCAGGGTGGCACAAGTAGTGAACGTTGTTCCGCCGTCGATTGATTGTTCCAATACGATCTGGTCACTTTCCGTAGCATTGTTTTTCCAAGACAGGTTGATCGATGTTTTCGTACGGCCGGTCATTTTCAGATCCGAAGCGCAGCGTACGTAGGCTGCTGTGGGCTTGTCGATGCTGTTGAAGTAATTTTCAATGTTCGGATATCCGTTTGCTCCCAGTTGGAGTGCATCCGATGCGTCGTTTTTGTTCAGTCCGTTTGCATCCTCCCACCAATCGGGTATTCCGTCATTGTCTGTATCCGGTGCTTTGGGGCCTTTACTGATCACTCCGATGTAATTGTATATCTCGTTTTCTCTTTCGTGAACGATTAGCTTTCCTTTTTTTCCATAAGATAGTAATTCGTCGATCATAAACTGATCTACGGCTGTGCGTGCAGGCAAGGAAGCACCTACTGATGCCACTACCTTATCCAGCGCCTCTTGGGGAGACAGGATGCCTCCTGAAATTTCGGGATGTACTTTCGGGATACCGGTGAATGCGCTACGTTCGTTGACGAAGCCGGCATTGCCGTAATCAGAGTTGGTGGTGGCTCTTCCATCCAGAACTCCGTCTTTGTTCGTGTCTACGAAGTCATTGTTGTGATATAACTGGAATGTGGGCGTTGCCCGGGTAAAAGGACTGGAACTGTTGGGGCCGGCGATGAAATAGTTACCTTCCAGCCATGCCCATGAAGAGGCTTCCGTATCGCCTAAGATATAACCGTTGCCGCCTCCCCAGTTATAGACTACATTGTTGATAAACTGGTTCAATCCTTTTACTTTCGGATTACGGGTTTTGTTGTCGATGTACAGGCAACCGATGATAGAGACCCCGTTGTTGGTCTGGATCAGACCGCCGGCAGAGTGGGACATGATTCCTTGCCCCATAATCGAATTTTGGATCGTGATATCACCCGGCTCGGTTCCCTTGCCGTCCCAGTTGATGGAAAAGTTCTCATCCAATCCCCAAGCTACAGACAGATGGTCGAAGATCATATTCTGTCCGTTGGCTATGCCGGCGGCATCTTTCCCGGAAGAACCTTTGTCTTTGCCCATGTAGATGCGCAGATAGCGAACGATCAGGTTGCTGGCTCCCGAAAAGGAGACACCGTTTCCATGGATGATAATGCCATCGCCCGGTGCTGTCTGTCCTGCTATGTAGGAATTACCACTGAAGACGAGGCGTGATTTCAGTTTGATTTCACCGCATACGTCAAAAACGATGTAACGTCCGGGCTGGCTTATGGCATCGCGCAATGAGCCGGGGCCGGAATCGTCCAGATTGGTCACATGATATATTTGCGGATTGGCAACCGCACGTGCACCTGTGGCGTATCGTCCGAATCCTTCAGCTCCGGGAAAAGCCAATTGTTGGGCTTGCAGGGATACTGATACAACATTTATCAGTAGAAACAACGATAATAGAAGTAATTTGTTTTTCATTGTACTGTTAATCTAAATTGTTATAAAAAATGATTTAAGCAAAAGGTGCGGGCTATAAACTAACCGGTTATTGATTAGTAAATATGCCAACATGCAAATAAACGGCAAAAAAAAGAAATGGCAAATGTGAGAAATGATACTATTAGTATTGATTTTGACCATTTTGTGCACATTGAGTTATTTTTACCTCGATATAAAACAGAATATCACCTTGTTTTTATCCCCCTTCACCGCCTTCACCTTTTCCGGTCAATCGGCTTATTCATCGGTGTTTGGAGGTGAAGCCCCATTCTGTTTTTTTTATGTATTGTGCAAAAGCCCCTTACGAACGGTGCGTACAGATTGTATGAACAATGCCTGGCGGAGGTAAGCACCGTGCTTACGATTGCTGATGTGCCGTGTTATTTTCTTCGGTGGCGCTTCACCCCGTATGACCGATGAACAGGGAGATTGACCGGAAAAGGTGAAGACGGTGAAGGGGGTAAAAACTGGTTGAATGAGCGACTTATTGTAGTGTGACGTCGCGGTTCACTGCCGATTGCATGGTGCTTCACTGCCGGTTGCATCACAATAGATTGCCGGTTGCATATTACCAATAAGCGACTATGATTTTTCTTTTTTTTTGAACGATGTATTAACCCGGCATCAATTATCTCTGACCGGAAAAAATAAGGTGAACTCACTGAATTTATTTTCAATACTTTCCAAACTTACTTTACCGTTATGCGCCGTCATCACTCGCTGCACGTAGTTCAACCCCAACCCGAAGCCACCGGCATTGCTTCGTTTGCCGGCATCGGCCCGTTCAAACTTGTCGAATATTTTATTTTGTTCTTTGAAGGAGATTCCTAAACCGTTGTCGTGCACTTTTATTTTTGTGTAATTACTTTCTTCTTCACATACGATGTCTATTTTCACCGTTTCACCGGAATATTTGATGGCATTGTCTATCAAGTTACTAAGAATCTCGCGTAAGCAAAAGGCATCCGCATATACAGAATTACAGTGATGAAATGCTTTTGAAAATTCTACGGGCTTGTGGGTTTTTAGTCGGAACTTCTCTATAAGGTCGTCGATGAGAGGTTCCAGCACGACTGTTTCTTTGTGCAGTTGCAATTCGTCCTTTTCTATTTGAGTCAATAAGATGACGCGATTGGACAGTGTGAGCAGATGATTGCATTCATCGGAAATGGCTTGCAGGTATTTTTTCTTTTTTTCCGCTTGTTCTTCCAGTTTGCCTGTGTTTAATATATGTGCACCCATGAGGATGGTATTCAGTGGTGATTTCATGTCATGAATCATTGCATAGGTGAAATCTCTCTGAAATAGTGCGAGACGGCGTTGCATAAATATCATCTTTACCTGATAGAATACGCAACAGGCAATGAGCAGGAACATAAGCCCCAGTGAAAGAAGCAAGGGCCATAAGGGCATTAATATAAGTACTTGGGGTGAAGACAGCCTTCCTTGTATCACCTTGCTGCTGTCATTGTTCAGAGGGATGAAGCGGGTTGCCAGGTCTGAAATCCTCGCTGCATGGCCGGGGCAGGTACTTTCTTCTGTTTCTCGATCGGGGTAGGTTAATATGTCTATACAGGTGGGGCGGGTGATGCCCGCTTCGTATAGGCGTGCAGTGAATGCCGAATCCATATATTGCAAAGAGAAAGGGGCGGGAGTGGCACAGGAATTTATAGCTTCGAGCATCTTGAGCGCAGAGCGCAGTGTGTAGTTTGCATCTATCGAGTTATACTGATGAAAAACATACACCCTTGTTGCGGGCGATTGGGTTCGGGCTGCTTCCTCTTTTTGTCTTCGGGCAAAGGGTGTGAGGCCGGTTTCGGGATAGTTCAGTATCTCCTTTTTCTCGTCGCTTGCCATATACTGTGGGAACTGGTGATATCCCACTTCCTTGAAGAAAGCCTCTTCGAAATAGGTGTTTACCTCATGCTTTAGGGTCGTATATCCGGTGTGATACAGAAAGCCGAACCAGATAGCCAGTAATAAAAAAGTTCCTGTCAGGCTTATTATCGATAGTATTCTGGAAGAACGTTGTTTCTTTTCCTGACTCTTGCGGGCTGCTTCTTTGGCTGCCGTTAGAGTGTCTTCGGTCATACCGAGCAAAGTATTGCTTTCATTTTCTATTTCTATTGCTTGCCATTGCTCCAATTCCATTTTCTTCTGAATGCCGGTAACCGGGGTAGCCATGTTTTCGGCCAATTTATAAAAAGATTTTTCTTGTGCTTTGATCGATTGTTGTTGGCGGATGATCCGTTTTATCTGAGAAATGATACTGTATATGACTACGATCATCAAGCCGAATGTCAATAGATAGAATAAGGAGATTTTTTCCAAGATGAGCGTATAAGGAGAAACGATAATGGCTTGTACGGCTATTTGATTGCTGCGGTCGATGAAGAACGGTTCGGATTTCAATACCCCTACTTTCCGGTCGAATGTAGGGTTGGTGCTGTCTAATATCCGATTGATGCCGTTATTTATTTTATTGATTACGACTTCGCTGTCTATATTGTCTATTTTCAGTTTCTTTCTCAATACGGTGGCTAATTCGTCGATAGGGAACTCCACTTTGTATTCTGTTTTTAATATTTGGGCCAGATCCTCGTTTGTTCGCAGATTCTGTTCATCTTGCGAAAGTTTGGAGTTTGGTGCGGTAGGTATGTAGGCGATGGTTGTACCATCGGGATAGGGAAGTTGGTTGGCCAGATTATCGTTGGTTTCGTAAAAGGCAATGGCAAAGTTTTTATTTACGGTAAGTTGCATGGCTTCCATGTTGCTCCGGTAGGCATAGAAGAGTCCTCCGATTTGCAGGATAAGAGTGATGATGAGGCCTATAATCGTAATGATCGTAACTTTTCGGATACGCATGGTCTATATTTTTGTTGCAAAGATAGCATTTTATTTATTTTCTGCTGGTCGGTGAAATAATCCTGCTTGTCGATTTTGCTTTTAAAGGTGTTATGTACATGCTATCTTTGATTATCAATAAATTAAATAGGATTATGAAAACAAATTTTAAAATCGCTTGGCTTATCGCTTTACTGGCGGGTATGCCTCTTTTATTATCAGCACAAGAAAAAGACCGTTCTTCGTTACCGCGTGAAGTTCTTTCGCCCGAGAAGGTAGCCAAACGCGAAACGGATGAGATGAAAAAACAATTGCAACTGACAGAGAAGCAGTATAAGAAAATCTATAAACTTAATCTGAAAGAACAGAAGAAACGGTTTAGTGCGATGCAGAATTCCGAACGGCCGAATCCTCCTATGGACAGACCTCACGGCATGGGCGGAGGACGTCCGCCGATGATGGGCGGAGAGCCACCTGCGATGGGCGGAGGACGTCCGGATAGAGGTGAAAACTCTCAAAGAGAAGATAAAGCTGAGGAAATGCAAGAGGCAGTGGCCGCCAAACAAAAAAAAATAAAGAAGATATTGACAACAGAGCAATATGAGAAATGGCAGGAGATAGGTACTAGGCAGAAAGACAGGCATCCTCAACGTTCGGTTATGAAGGAAGGAGATAATGGATAAAGAAATGAGAGCGTATCCGAAAATTCGGGCACGCTCTCATTCTTTTATTTAAGCAGGTCTTTATTTCTTCTTTTTATAGTATATCCATATGACTGCTATTATTCCAATAAGCAATAGTATCAGTGCGCCATAAGCAATTCCCTCTGTCACATGCAGGCTCTGCGGATCAAAACGCATCTCGATCGTGTGTGTGCCGGCCGGAACATTCATGGCACGCAAAATATAATTAGCACGGGCTATATCCGCCGGCTGGCCATCAACGGTTACCTGCCATCCCGGCTGGTAATAGATTTCGGAGAATACGACCACACCGTCTTTGGGAGAAGAAGTCTCATATATCAGGTGGTTAGGCTTGTAGCTGACAAGTTTGACGGTACTTGCTGAGTCGACTTTCAAGCCTTCGGTCACCCCTTTCAGGATATCTTTAAATTTGACATCGACGATGGCCGTATTTTTCAGGTCTACTTTACCTACGGCATCGATCTCTTCGTTGGCATTGTCAACGTATTGCACTTTGTCGACGAACCAGGCATTACCGTACGCGTATGGATTCAGAATAGGGGCTGTTTGTCCCTGCTGGTTGACAGGGAAAATGAAATACTTCGTATTCAGCATATTCAATACCTGGAACTTGCCGGCATCTACACTGTCCATTTCTCCACCGGACGCTGCTACCTCCTTAAAGGCTGCTTGCATTTCGGGTTTGATGTGGTGGTCTATCATTTCCTGATAACGGCGCAATTTGGCGGCATGGTATCCACCGACGCTTTTGTGCCAGTAAGCAGTGTTGTTTTCGTCAAATGTGGAAGTGGCAAAGTTTAGTACCCGGTAATCCAAACTTTTGTCTTGCAGAATCAGTTCATCGGTTTTTGTCTTGTTAAATGTTTCTGTCCGAATGGAACGGGGTACAAACTGGTCATCATGGAGATAACGTTTGTTGACGGTCCACATATCCCCCAAACAAAGCAGCGCAATGCCCGCGATGGTAAATGATTTGCGCAACTTGCCCGTTGCATAAAGCCAAAGCAAAACACAGCCGATGGCTATGATGATAAAGCTGCGTAGGGCATCGGCACTGACAAGTGCTTCGCGCATGTCTGTAAGGCTGGCCAAAATGCCGGAAAGTTCGTTAGCAGGTATCATCTGCTGGTCGACGGCATTTTGAAGCATCTGAACCTCCCGGGCAGATACAAAACCGGAATTGAGACTACTGGGGGCTATGAACAGCAGTAAGGCAACGCCGGCAGTCAGTACGAAACTAATGCCGAATGCTTTTTTATCTTTCTTCCATATGCTGGGCTCTTCTAAAATGCGCTTTAAGGCAAAGATGGCCAACAGGGGTATTGTGAACTCTGCAATGACGAGAATAGACGATACTGCACGGAACTTGTTGTACATCGGGATATAATCGATGAAGAAGTCCGTCAACGGCATAAAGTTCTTACCCCATGACAGGAGGATGGAGAAGAGTGTTGCTCCGACCAATGCCCATTTCAGAGGCCCTTTTACGATAAAGCATCCTAAGACGAACAGGAATAATACGAATGCGCCTACATAGACGGGGCCTGCTGTCCAAGGCTGGTCACCGAAATATTGCGGGAACGAACTGTATAATCCGCCGTACATCGGGTTTGCTTTTTTCATGGCCGTATCGCTTTGGCTGAGGACAGCGCCGGAAGAACCACCTTTAAAGTTGGGAACAAGCAGCGTCCATGTTTCTCCGATACCATAACTCCAGTTTGTAATGTAATCGCGGTCTAATCCGCTACTGGTCTGTTTGGCTGCATCCCCGGTTTGAACCAGTTCGCTTTTACTGCGCATGGTTTCTTTACTGTATGTGTAAGTGTGGTAAAGATTGGTAATATTGGTTGCCACACCGACAAGGGCCGCCACTATTAATATGGCACTTGCCTTGAAGAACTTCGGTAGTGTTTTGTTGCGCCATGCGTCTTCAAAGTAAGCCCCTACAAAAAAGAGGATGACGAACAGGAAGTAATAAGACATCTGTACGTGGTTCGATGTAATCTGTAGGGCAATGAAGACGGCAGTGACAATACCACCTAATAACAGACGCCCCCGGTAGGCAAGGACCATACCGGCCAGAGTAGGCGGTATGTAAGCAAGAGTGATGAACTTCCAGAGGTGTCCGGCGGATATTAATATGAAAAAGTAGGAGGAGAATGCCCACATGATTCCTCCTAATCCGGCAAGCCAGGCCGGTATGCCGAATGCTCGCAGCAAGATGTAGAAACCGAGCATCAGAATAAATGTCAGGCTGACATAATTGGGTAGAAACAGCTGATACACTTTCTGTACCCACTGCAACGGTTTACTCGTGTCGTAAGAGGGGGCTATCTGATAGGTTGGCATACCGCCGAAGATGGAATTTGTCCAACGGGTACGTTCGCCTGTCTGTTCGTAGTACTCTTTGGCTTCTTGTCCGGCACCGGCACCGGCAGCAATATCATGCTGGAACAAAATGCGGTTCTCTATGTCCGCCGGAAAAAAGTAGACGAAGGAAATCAGAATAAATGCCAGAATGGCAATGAGGTCGGGAAGAAATTTTTTCATTTACAATTTGACGATTTACGATTTACAATTGAAATTTGTATCATTTACGATTTGACGATTTACGGGTTCAGATGTTGATATCCAAAGGCTGTTATCAATCGTAAAATCGTAAATCGTCAAATTGAAAAATTAATAGCGATAGTGATCCGCTTTATATGGACCGTCTACCGATACGCCGATATATGCAGCCTGTTCGGGAGTTAGTTTTGTCAGTTTCACACCTATCTTCTCAAGATGCAGACGAGCTACTTCTTCATCAAGATGCTTAGGCAAACGGTATACATTGATATCGTATTTTTTGTTGAACAATTCGATTTGTGCCAATGTCTGGTTAGTGAAAGAATTGCTCATTACAAATGACGGATGCCCCGTTGCACATCCTAAATTTACCAGACGTCCGTCGGCCAGCAGGATGATGCTGTGACCGTCAGGGAAATAATATCGGTCTACCTGTGGTTTGATATTTACACATTTGATACCGGGGTAGTGTTTTAATGCATCCACTTGTATTTCGTTGTCGAAGTGTCCGATATTGCAGACGATAGCCTGGTCTTTCATCTGTTCCATATGGTCGATACGGATAATGTCGATATTACCGGTAGTCGTTACAAATATATTTCCCTCTTTGCACGCGTCTTCCATAGTTACTACTTCGAAGCCTTCCATAGCCGCTTGTAAAGCACAGATCGGATCTACTTCCGTTACCAAAACACGCGCTCCGTACGAACGCATGGAGTGTGAGCAGCCTTTTCCTACATCACCATAACCGCAAACTACTACCACTTTGCCGGCAATCATCACGTCTGTTGCGCGTTTGATACCGTCTGCCAATGATTCACGGCAACCATACAGATTGTCGAATTTCGATTTGGTTACCGAATCGTTTACGTTGAATGCCGGGAAAAGTAATTTTCCTTCTTCCTGCATTTGATACAGACGGTGTACACCGGTAGTCGTTTCTTCGGATACGCCACGTACTTCAGCGGCAACACGGTGCCAACGGCTATTATCTACTGCCAATACTTTTTTCAGAATGGCATTCAGTTCGATTTCGTCTTCGGCATGCACTTCTTTATCTAATACGGCAGCATTGTTTTCTGCTTCATATCCCACATGGATCATCATGGTGGCATCACCGCCATCGTCTACAATGACAGTAGGACCTTTACCACCGGGGAAGTTCAAAGCTTGAAGAGTACACCACCAATAGTCTTCCAGTGTTTCGCCTTTCCATGCATATACGGCAACGCCCGAAGCGGCAATGGCTGCTGCTGCATGATCTTGTGTCGAATATATATTGCAAGAACACCAGCGTACCTCTGCACCCAATGCAACGAGTGTTTCAATCAGTACGGCTGTCTGGATAGTCATGTGCAATGAACCCATAATACGGGCGCCTTTCAATGGTTTGGATTCTCCATACTTTTCGCGAAGAGCCATAAGGCCGGGCATTTCTTTTTCTGCCAGATCGATTTCCTTGCGTCCGAAGTCTGCAAGTTTAATATCTGCCACTTTGTAGGGCAGTGTAGAGAATAATTCTGTAGACATATTTTAATTTGTTTAAAAAATAAAAGTAGTTGCAAAGATAGAACTTTCTGATTAGTAGGACAAAAGCTATCGTTCTTTTTTAATCAATAATAACTTCGATGATGCCGTAGTTTTAATTGTAAATGTTATATATTTGCATGTTTATGGGCAATATATACAACAAAACGGATAAAAATCTAAAGAATCTTTATGGGACTATATGATCAGAAAACGAAAGATGAACTTCTTGAAATTGTAAAAGAATTGGAGAGAAAGGTGGAGGACCTTACCTCGGAGTTGTCTTCGTTGGAAACAGGAAGATTCCGGGATAAATATAGTACCCGTATTTTAGATGCATTGCCTGATATGCTTACTGTCTTTGATCATGATGCAAATATTATAGAACTTGCTTCTTCTCCGGAAACAAACCATGTGGAGGGTACTACTACAGAAAGTATTGTTGGTGCAAATGTAAAGGATATTGTACCTGAAAAAGCTTACGAGAGTGTTCGGGAAAACATGGATAAAGTGATAGAGACCGGTAAGGGATCGATAGCTAAACATTCGTTGATGCTCGATGGAGTTTGGCATCATTATGAGAATCGAATTTTTCCGCTTGATGATAAATATTTGCTTTGTATGTGCCGTGATGTCTCGGAAAAGGTGAAAGTCGAAGAGGTGAATGCCATTCAGCGAAACGAAATAATTCGTCTTAATTCTTTAATGCAGGCCATATTGAATAATGTGCCTGTATATTTATTTATAAAAGACACCGGTAATGATTTCCGCTATCTTTATTGGAACAAGGCTTTTGCGGACCGAACCGGCATTACAGCGGAATTTGCTGTAGGTAAAACGGATGTGGAAATTTTCCGTAGTGATGAGGAGGTCAGACGTTTCAGAAAGGGAGACTTAGCTGTGATGGAGGCCGAGAAGGTAGAGTATCTGGAAGAATATACTACGCTAACCGGTGATACGCGTACCGTGGCAATGATAAAAACACTTGTACCTTCCGGTAATAAGCAACCTTATATTGTCGGAGTAGGATGGGATATGACCGATATTAAAAAGACGGAAAAAGAACTGATCGATGCCAGAGTCAAGGCAGAGGAAGCCGATAAACTGAAATCTTCTTTTCTCGCCAATATGAGCCACGAGATACGGACACCTTTGAATGCAATTGTCGGTTTTTCGAAACTTATCATCGAATCCGGAGACAAAGAAGAACAATCCCAATATGCAGAGATTGTAGAAAAGAATTCCGGTTTGCTGCTAAATCTTTTTAATGACATTCTCGATTTATCTGCTTTGGAAGCCGGATCGCTGAAATTTTCGATAGGATCGGTCAGAATGAGGGACATATGTGCCCGGTTGTATCATCAATATTGCGATTCCGTTCGTCCCGGAGTAATCCTTGTGTTTGATGAGGTTGATCCGGACTTGTGTGTGCAGGGTGATTGGGACCGTATTTCTCAGATATGGCTGAATTTGCTTAGTAATGCTATCAAATTCACTTCCGAAGGAGAGATTCATTTCGGTTTTGAGAGAAAAGGGGGGATGATTCAAGGATATGTGTCCGATACGGGTATCGGGATTCCGGTAGAACGTGCTGCAACCATTTTTAGCCGTTTTGGGAAAGTCAACGATTTTGTTCAGGGAACCGGACTCGGACTGACTATTTGCCGGATGTTAGTTGAAAAAATGGGAGGACGTATCTGGGTGCGTTCAAAAGTAGGAGCAGGGACTATATTCTATTTTACGCTTCCGATGGTATGCAAAACCAAAGGATGATATAGATGGAGTTGTGGTCTTTAAAACTGTAAATTGATAGATGAACCGTAAGTAAAAAATGTAACGCATCTTTTTGCGTTATTTATGTAAAGTTGTATATTTGCGGTATGTTCATTTTGTGAACATACCGGTTTTTTGTAAATATAGCCCAAAACGCTGTCGAACTACCACTTGATGCAAATCGGCTATTTTGAGAACTTACTCTATGGGTGAGGTGTATATATACGTCTTTGGCGTAGAAACACTCCCATTGAGTAAGTAGGCTGTGGTAGGCCTTGACAGCGTTGGGCAGTGGTTCTACGTCTTTTTTCATATTTTGCGTAGCACTTGCTGATTGTGAATATTTTAATATTAACTATGGAGCTACCAGACTATGAAACCACTATTGCTTATTCTGCTATATTTTGTTTCTGTAGATGTGAACTATTCAGATTCTTATCAAAAAGATGCCTGGAAGTGTTTGGATAATTCTTATAAAACCTTATTGACTGATCCTAAGCAATCTGCTGCATATTCCATGCAGGCTTATGATATATTGAAACAGACAACGGATTCTGCATTGATTGTCTATACTTTGTCGATGTCGGGACATGCTTATATGCTTTATGGGAATTTTGATCTGAGTATGAATGTGTACTATAAAGCTTTATCCTATTGTCCGGAAAAAGATCTAAAAGCAAAGGCTAAGATAAATCTTAATTTGGGAACTTTGTATGGTTCATTGAAAGACTTTTCAAAAGCAATGGAGTTGATTGATAATGCCACTTCAACATATAAGGTTTTGAATGATTCGGCGGGAATAGCCAATGCTTATAATGCCCGTGGTTTGATTCATGTCTATATGAACGAAACGAACATAGCTGATAAATTTTTTAAAGACGCTTTACGCATAAACAAGGTTTTGGGAGATAAAAAAAATATGGCAGCCAATATAAACAACTTATGTCTTTATGAAGGTAATACGGAAGAAAAAATAATGTTGTTGGAAGAGGCCATTGGTATTAATAAACATTTGAATGCATTATGGTCGTTAGCCGAGAATTATAATAATATGGGGATGCAACTATTCTATGCAAAGAAATATGATGATGCTTTAGATGCTTTGAAGCAGGCGGAGGGGTATGCATCTGAGGTGAATGCTCATGAATTGATATGTGATAATTATGAATACCTTTCTAAAGTGCATTCGGCGCAAGGGCATTATAAAGAGGCTTATGTCAACTTACTGAATTTTGAAAAAAAGAAAGAGCAATTACTTCGAAAAAAAGAGCTCGTTGATATTGAAAGAAGTTTGATAAGGAATAAATTGCAAGAACAGAAGAAGGAGGCAGAGTTAGTTCACCAGCGATATCAACTGTCATTATTAAGACGAAATATATGTATTGCGATCGTAATCTTTTTAGGTATCAATGTGCTGACATTTTTGTTAGTCAAACAACTTAAGCGAAAGAAGGATTTACAGATTGCGAAAGCACAAAAGGAATTGGCAGATTTAAAATTACATCAGCAGACGGTGGAATTGGAGGTGCAATCGGAAAAGCTTGAGAGTACCCAGAGTGAACTGACTAATTTTGTTCTCTTTCTGAATAGTAGGAATGAACTGTTGGAGAAAATCAGAGAGATGATAAAAGCTGCCTATAAAATGAATGCTAATGAGATATTGACTCATTTAAAAAGGATAAATACATATATTCTTCAAGTAAAGAAGATGGAGGAAGAAAATGATTGCCTGACGCACGAGGTCGAAATGCAAAATACTGAATTTCTTAACCGGTTAGTACAGAAACATCCGGGATTGACTCCCGGTGAAAAAAGGTTAGCTACTTTTTTGCGGGTTAATTTATCTACCAAGGAAATTTCTTTATTAACGGGGATCTCTGTTAAAGCTATCAGTATGGCAAGATATCGCTTAAGAAAGTCATTGAACCTACATCCTCAAGAGGACATTTTTTGTTATCTGCGTAATATTTGAAAAAGTGATTTTGTAGAGTACTTTTCTGTTGTTAAATTATTGCTAATTAGTGTTTTAGTTCTTGCTTGTGTAGGGCGTAAATATGATTGTTTTATGCTTTTGTAGGGTCTGTGTAGACCCTTTTTTTTAGGCTATATTTAGGTTTTGGGGTTTATTTGCTGCTGTGTTTGAAAAGCGCATTTATTAACTTTAAAATTTAATTGCTATGAAGCAAAGTTATTGTTGGGGAGGCATATTACTATATGCTATAATGCTATTCCTTTTATTTATTCCATCCTCTGCTTATGCACAAAACTACCAATTAAAAGGCTACGTACTGGATACTGCCAATGAGCCGTTGATCGGTGCCAATGTAATTGTGGCCGGGACAACTAACGGGGTAATTTCCGGTTTGGATGGTGGCTTTACCTTATCTGTTTCTCCTAACGATCGGATTGAAGTATCCTATATGGGATATATAAAGCAGATCATTCCTTTGAACGGGCGGAAAACAATTAAGGTGATTATGCAGGATGACAGTCAGTTGTTGGAAGAGACTGTGGTAATCGGTTATGGTACTTTGAAGAAAAGCGATATGACAGGGGCAATTTCTTCGGTAGATGTAGAATCCTTGGCAAGCCGTGCGACGACTAATCCGGCGGAGGCCTTACAAGGAAAAGTTGCGGGAGTTAGCATTTTGAAGTCGGGAGGAAATGCAGGAGCTTCTATCTCTGTTAAAATACGTGGTATCAAGACGATGGGCAGCAATGAACCTCTTTATATAATCGACGGTTTTCCCGGAGATATTACTACGGTTAATACACAGGATATCGAGGCGATGGAGATTTTGAAAGACGGTGCGGCGGCTGCCATATATGGTTCAGTTGCAGCCAATGGTGTGGTCATCGTAACTACTAAAAATGGGAAAAAAGGTGATGTCAAGGTTGATTTTAATACATTTTTCCAGTTTACGAGTGCGGCTAAGAAGTTTGAAATGCTGAATGCAGATGAATACTTAAATGTGCATAATATGATGTATGAGAATGCCGAAGCGAAGAAAATCGGTTATCTGACATTTACTGATAGCGATGGAAGACTGAAAAACCCAACAGGTTTTGATACGAACTGGCAGGATGAAATGCTTCGTGGCGGGTTGTCTCAAAACTATAATGTGAATGTCAGAGGTGGATCTGATATTGCCAAATATTCTGTCTCTTACAATCATTCGGATGAGAAAGGAATTTTAAGAGGGAATAAATATGTTCAGGATAATGCCCGGATGAAATTGAACGTGCAGAAATATATTTTTAATTTCGACGCTTCCTTATCTCTTAAAGTTACCCAAAGCCAGCAACCGCAATATTCTATAAAAGAGATGTATGCAATGGCTCCATTGGTACCTGTATACGATGAAGATCAACCCTCCGGTTATGGTCTGAATGAAATGAAAGTAGACGGTGTTCGTCTGGAACTGCCCAATAATCGCAATGTAATGGCCGATGACCACTTTAAGCATAAAAAATCGAATGGATACGATCTTATAGGAAATATCGGGTTAACGGTTGATTTTGCTCCGTGGCTTAAATTTAAGACCGCATATGCATACAGAGGGTACTACACGAATACAAAATACCATTCTGAAAAATTCACTGCCGATGTTCAAGGACAACAGTTATACCCATATAATTACGATTATAATTCTTATTGGTTCGAACAGACTTTTGACAATGTGCTGACTTTTGATAAAACCTTTGGTAAACATTCATTGAATGTAATGGCCGGTAGTTCACTGACTGCTGCAAGGAAAGATTGGAGCCAAATAAATGTTGAGGGTAAAAAGACAGTGTATGATGTAGTAAACGGCAAGTTGGATATCAAAGATGAAGCCGCCGGCTTTTTTGATCCTACTTCGCCTACCATTGATGCCGGTAATGGCGGCACATTCACAGGCAACGGTTCATTCTGGAACTATAACCGGGCGTCTTTCTTCGGGCGCGTCAACTACTCCTATGGAGGTAAGTATATGCTTCAGGCAACAGTTCGTGCCGATGGCTCTTCTAAGTTCGGTAAGAATAACCGTTGGGGTGTTTTCCCGTCTGTTGCCTTAGGTTGGCGTATCAGTGAGGAAGAGTTTTTCTCTAAAGATATTATGAGTAATTTGAAGTTGAGGGTCAGTTGGGGACGACTCGGAAATGAAAATGCGTTGGGCTATTATTATGCTCCTACCATGACTAATGACAACACTCAATGGATGAGCTACATACAAGGGGGAAATCCTTGGCCCGGAATGAGTAACCTATATTTGGTAAACGACGATTTGCGTTGGGAAACTACGGATACTAAAAATATCGGAGTAGACTTTGGTTTCTTTAACAATAAACTTTATGGATCGTTGAATTATTATTACAACACTACGGAAGACTTATTGATTGAAAAAGTGATGCCACCTTCTGCCGGTATTTATAATCCTACGGTAAATGTCGGTAAAATGAGAAATAAAGGGTTTGAACTTGAACTGAACTATGCTGACAATATTAATGGGTTCGAATATAATGTAGGATTTAATCTTTTTACGACCAAAAATGAAATGTTGAAAGCAGACCCTAACCAGATTCTGTATGGGTCGGGGTTGAAGGGGGCCGGCCATTTTGTAACTCAGACGTTGGAGGGGTATCCTGTTGCTGCTTTCTTTTTATACCAAACGGACGGTATTTTCCAGTCGGCAGAAGAAGTGGCGAATCACACTGCTGAAGTCGAACAGCCGGATGGCTCTGTAAAAACAGTACTTCTCCAACCGAATGCCAAACCGGGAGATATCCGTTTCAAAAATGTAAATGGTGACGGTGTCATCGATGAGAGCGACAAGGAATATTGTGGCTCGGGAATTCCTAAGTTGGAAGCTAATTTATCGTTTAGTGGTTCTTATAAAGGATTAGACCTGTCTTTTTTGTTAGGGAGTGCTTGGGGACATAAACTATATAATGCTAATCGTTTGTATTATGAGGCAATGGACTCTGGAACGAATATGTTTAAATCTACTTTAAATGCTTGGACGGAAAACAATTCGAATACCGCAATGCCCCGTGCGGTTTTGAAAGATCCGAATATGAATACCCGTGAATCGGATCGTTTCTTGGAGAAAGGTAACTTTATTCGTTTGCGGCAATTACAGTTGGGCTATACGTTGCCTAAAACTTGGACAAAGAAAGTCTATATTGACAAATGCCGGTTGTATGTTAGTGGTGAGAATCTCCTGACTTGGACTAATTATTCCGGCATCGATCCCGAATTCTCATCCGATATTTTGGACACGGGTGTGGATGTATTCATTTTTCCTTTTACTCGCTCGTATGTAGTCGGATTGCAGGTGACGTTTTAATTAATTTCTAAAAATAGCTTAATCATGAAAAAACATATTTATATAGCTTTTCTTTTCTGCATTGTCTCTTTGACGGGATGCGATAATTTCCTGACGGTGGAAAGCCCGGACTTTTCGACGGATAAGTTCTGGAGGGACTCTGTTGACGTGGAATCCGGACTGTCGGCTGCTTATGGGCAGTTGGATAACAGAGCCGGTAGTTATAATTTTGCTGAAATAAAATTTGTTGTAGAGACGTTTCGTGAAGATATAATGAATATTGGTGCTGATGTCAATAATTATCCTGAGTGGGGGCCGATGTATGATTTTACGTACAACAACGAAAGTTCACGGATCAAGGAGTATTGGATGAATTGTTACAATGGCATTAACTATACCAACAATGTGTTGTTTGGAATAAGAAAAGTACAGTCCGGTAATAATCCGATGAGTACCGCCAAATGCAATAGCGTACAAGGAGAGGCCTTGTTTCTGCGTGCTTATTATCATATGAAGTTATTATTGAACTGGGAAAAGATAGTCATTCGTAACGAGTATCTGACTACTGAGGTAGAAGTACATAAAGCCCTTTCCTCAAGGGAAGACGGTTGGGATTTTGTCTGTTCGGAATTGTCGGATGCAGCTAAGATCCTGCCACAAACCCGTCCGTCGCTTGAAGCCGGCCGCGTGACTAATGGCACTGCCTATGCCTATTTAGGATGGGCGTATTTGACGAGAGCTTATGAGGTTCCTGATAAAAAGGCGGAATATCTTGAAAAAGCGGCCGGGGCTCTCGATCAGGTAAAAGGATATAGTCTGGAGAAAGATTTTCTGAGTATGTTTAACGGGACAAATAAAAATTGCAAAGAATCTATTTTTGAGATTCAGTTTACCGGAAATACCTCAGATGGTGCTTTCCACCAACATGTATTGCATTATTGGGTCGCTGCTCCGGTGTTGAGAGGTTGGGATGAAATCCGTCCCAGCCAGATGATTTTGGATGAGTTCAGAAAAGAAGGCCGGGTAGCTACTACCGGCAATCTGGATTCACGGGCTTATGCAACCATGTTTTTTAATGATCCTTATTTTAATGATGGTGAAGGGCGTATTTATGGATTTGAGTATTCGGACTTATTTGATGAAAATGATGAAATTAACCGTTGCTTCCGGAAATATATGCCGGATGACATGCAGAAATTAAAACAGTCTTATACTTCGACAAATGTACCGTTGATGCGTTATGCCAATGTGTTGTTGATGCAGGCCGAAATTCATAATGAACAAGGACACCCGGAATTGGCTGCCCCCTTGATAAATGATATTCGAAAAGTACATGGAGATATGCCGGAGATTTCAGGTGATTCTTATGATTTTATAAAGGCACAGATTGAACACGAACGTTTGATGGAATTTGCATTGGAGAACTATCGCTTTTATGATCTTCGACGTTGGGGTAAATTGGATGAGGCTTTGCATGCGGCCGGACGGGTGAATTTCCATTCGGAAAAACATGCCTTTCTACCGATTCCGTTAATGGAGATTCAGAGTAATAACAATATCGATTAGAGTAACTTTTTATTAATTGTTGAATGGGATTCGGGGGGTCTGAGAAGACCTTCCTAACCCGCTTAATACCGTAACAGAATGAAGAAAAATGCACTTTTTTTATTGAATGTACTTCTTGGAATAGGGAGTATGGGTACCGTAGCAGGACAACAGGATGTGTGTGGTTTTGAACACCAACAAGCGGAGTATAGAAGAACACATCCCGATGCAAAGTTCGAGTCGGAGAATATTTCGAATTGGAAGCAAACGCGGGCAGCAGCCGATTATTATCAAGGACAATATGTAATTCCTGTTGTGTTTCATGTATTTGGTGAACCCACCAATGATACCCGTCTGAAGGTTACTTATAGTTTGATAGAGAAAGCTCTTAAACAAACGAGTGAAGATTTCCAGGGATTGACGGCAGATTATGATCAGACGGGAGCCAGTAGTCGCTTTGAAAATATCAAGAAACCGTTGAATATTGATTTCCGTTTGGCAAAAATCGATCCGGAAGGTAATCCTACGAAAGGTGTCATCTTCTATGACGAGGCTGAGAAAGGTTTTGGCAACGGTGGGGGATACGATGAAGCTATTCAGAAATATGCATGGGACAATAGTAAATATATGAATGTATACATCATGAAAGATCTTTATGCCGATGGTGATCTCTATAATTCGGGGGTGTCTTGGCTTCCGGATAATGGAATGATGTTGGACAATTTGGCACGGGTGGTTTATAATGGAAGTTATATAGGGAGCAATACGAGCGAGAACTTTCGTCGTGTCTTGACTCATGAGTTTGGCCATTTTATGGGGCTGCATCATACATTTGAGGGAGGATGTAATTATCCGAATGACGGAATAGAAGATACTCCGCCGGTAGCAACCTCCAAATGGCCTGCCGATAAGGTAAATTGTGAGGGCGATTATACCGATTGGGAGAATTTTATGAATTATACGGATGCTTACCGGCATTTCACAACAGGGCAGGTGGCGCGGATGGAGTATTATTTGAACGAATCTATGTCTCGTAGCCAGTTGTGGCAGGAAGATAATTTATTGGCCACAGGTGTGGAAGACGGACATCAACTCTCACCGTCGGTATTGGTGGTAAAAGGTCGGAATTTTACGGAGACAGATAATAACCAGGGAGAAGTAGGAGGTACTTTACAACTGGAAGCTGCCTATGGTTTAACTTTTGCCCGGATCGGCACTCTTGAGGAAGGTACGGATTATACGGTTACCAATTTACCGGAAGGCTTGAAGGTGGTAGTTACTCTTTCAAGTGATGTGACTGCCATTGTTAAATTGGAAGGAAAAGCAACCAGTCATCGGTTGGCTGATAGTCAAAAGGAGGTGGGTATAACTTTGGATCCATCAGTTTTGAAACTTGAAGGAGGAGCGGTTACCGTTCAGAAGATTAGTTTTGGGGTTCTGTTTAACGATCCTTACACTTCTTATTGCCTGTTTAATCCACGTTTTGCTCCTTATGCACATATCTCTAAAGTAAAATTTGCCCAAATAGAAAGGAATACGGAGTTTGACGGACAGCAGTATAAAGATTTTAGGACAGATTATGTGGCTGGTGTGGAAAAAGGAAAAACTTATCAGTTGGAAGTGACAGTACAGAACTGGAAGTCGGGAGAAGGTGACCCATATACTGTTCGTGCATGGTTTGATTGGAATGGTGACTATGTATTTCAACAAGATGAAATGATAGCTCCCCAAAAAATAGCCAGAATAGGTAAAGCAGGAACCGAACATGTGTTGAGTTTTGATATAGCGGTTCCTGATGATATGGTTGAGAATAAAGAAGTTGGATTCCGTGTTATGTTGCACTATACATTGGGAAATGATGGAGCAGATCCTTGTGGAGAGATAGATAGTGGTGATGTGGAAGATTACGGAATGATTATAGGCGAGGACAAAGCTCATGTATTGCCTCCGGATGGACCGGATGAACCGACGGAAGAGGTCTGCACTCCTGAATTCTCTTATCAGGCTTATGCACATATCCAGAAAGTTGAATTTGCCGGGATGTCTAACGAGACTTTCGGAGAACCCGGGAATACGGATATTATAGAGGATTTTAGAGAAAATGAAAAGCTGAACGTACATCTTGAGAAAGGGAAGGAATATGTGATGAAAGTAACTTATGCCAATTTAAATTCTCACCCGAAGGACAGTTATGTATTGCGTGCTTATATAGACTGGAATAATAACAGGATATTGGAAAAGTCGGAATCACAAAAGATAGCTATTCCCGCTATTGGAGCAGCAGGTAGTCCTACTACCGTTGAGTTTAAATGGAAAGCCCCTGAAGATGTCGTTGTAAAGCAAAATTTACATATGCGTGTATTTATCCATTATGGGGATGCAAACAGTATGGCTGGTGAGTTACCTTGTGGAACCGTTGAGAACGGTCAACTGGAAGAGTATTATGTAATTGTTTCTCCAGACCCGACCGGAATTACGGATAAGCACATGGATGAATGGAATGTATATCCAAACCCGACAGATGGTATTTTACATATAAGTGGCACAGATACGAATGTTTGCAGATATCGACTTTATAGTGTGGATGGTCGTTTGGTTCAGGAAGGGAGCGTATCGGATTCAGTAATCGATATTAGCGGACAGGTCAAAGGTATGTATATTCTGAAAATAGAGACTAAAGAATCTATTTTACAGAGAACTGTAATTTTAAGATAAATAAAACCGGCCGGTAGGCAGGTGTTGTCTACCGGCTTATTCTATTAAATTATTAATTTATTAAAACAAAATTGGATTATGAAAAAAAGTTTACTTTGTTGCTTTTTGCTGTTTAGTATGATAGCAGGGCAGATGATGGCTCAATCTCAGTTGTGCAGACCGGAATTAACTTGGGGTGCCTATGCCTGCATCTCGAAAGTCGAGATTAATGGAATGGTAAGTGAATCGTCTACTACTCCGGAAGGGTGGAATGGAGAAATAGGTTCTAATACGTATGATGAAACGGTTATGTATGCTGATTATACGCTGGATAAAGACAGAGTTGTAAAATTAGAACCCGGAAAAGAGTATGAATTGAAAATTACTGTATGTAACTTTTCATCCGGTGCGGGAGATGAATATTATGTAACTGCATTTTTTGACTGGAATGGGGATAGCCAGTTGACAGCAAGTGAAACCGCTTTTCAGAAATCAATAATGGTAGGAAAGCCCGGACAGACTTCTTTTAAGGTGGTTACAGGTAAGATTACGGTTCCTACAGATGCTGCAAAAACAGTTACTATGCGTGCATATCTGCACTATAAGACTCCGGATGTACCTTATACAGATCCTTGTTGTACTCAAGATGGTGGAGTATTACAGGATTATACTGTAGATCTTAGCGGTGCCTCTTCTATCCAAAACATTCAATCTGATTCGTTTGTGGTTTATCCTAATCCCACAGAGGGGGAACTTTCTGTTAATTTGGAGGATGCCAGTGAATATATGCTTTATAGTATTGATGGCAGACTTGTTCAGAAAGGTATTGTAGATAGAAATGTGATTGATGTAACTGGAAACGCTTCGGGGATGTATATTTTGAAGGTAAAATCCGGTGCTGAGATTAAGTGCGCTAATATAATTATCAAATAACATTTTAGAAACTGTGTAATAGAACCGGCTTGATAAAAATATTTATCGAGAGTACGAAACCGGTAATGAATATCGAGCCGGTTCTTATTTCTATATTATAATAATGCTGATATTTATGGGAATTTTTAGATTCAGAATAGTACGATTGCTGTTTTATATAGTTTGTTTTTCTATATCAATATCAGCTATGGGGCACAATGATATTTATAGTGTAGACTCTTACAAAAATATTCTGGACATCCGTTATACTCCTTATAGTAATGATTATTTTACGGGCGGCTTTTCTGATTCCGGTGCCTGGGTCTGTTTTACCTTACCGTCTGAGGATAACTGGGTGAATGGATTTTGCGGTCCTTTTGAATTGGATCATCGTTTATGGATTTCGGACGCTTTGTTGCAAGTCGGATTTACCCCTAATGTAAAAACGGAAATGTTTAAACCTGTGGAGGTGTCTTATGCGCCGGGGGAACTTTATATGTCTTCTTCTTCCGACATGGGGAACATACAGCAACGTTTATTTTTCGTTGATCGCTATACGGCACTATGGAGCTGCGAAGCGGCAATGCGGAATCTCTATGTTCTCAATGGCTCGTTGAGTGGTATAAAACAGGTTCAACTGACGGATCATGTCCTTTCTATGACCCTCTTCACCGGAGAATTGTGTACTGTCACATTCTCATCAGATTTTAAGCTATCTTATGAAAATTCAAAGTTTCAGGCTGTACTTCCCAAGGGGATGAAAGGCTATGCGGCAATTTCTTATTTCTATGAATCACAGCGACCGGAAGGATATACAGCTTTTTTACAGAATATGATAGAACGCCCTGATGCGTGTATTGCTAATCATAAAGATCGGTGGTTTCGGTATTTGAAATCCGTGCTACGTCCGGAAATGCCCATTGAATACCATCGGATTGCTGTAAAGGCAATGGTCACTTTGTTGTCCAATTGGCGGGCATCGAGAGGAGACCTGCTTCACGATGGAGTGATACCTTCTCATGCAATGAGTTATTTTATCGGTTTTTGGAGGTGGGATTCTTGGAAGCATGCAGTGGCACTGAGCTGGTTCGAACCGGAATTAGCAAAGAATCAGGTTCGTGCCATGTTTGATTATCAAACGCCGGAAGGGATGATTATTGATTGTATTTATATAGATAAGAATGAGAACAATGAGCGTAATAGTAAGCCTCCTTTAGCAGCTTGGGCAGTGAGTGAAATCTATAAATCGACGCAAGATGCCGATTTTGTGAAAGAGATATATCCTAAACTATTGCATTATCACCAATGGTGGTATAAATATAGAGATCACGACCGGAATGGGTATTGTGAATTCGGGGCGGTAGATGGTACACTCGAGGCAGCGGCTTGGGAAAGTGGAATGGACAATGCCATCCGATTTGATCGTTCTTCTATGGTAAGTAATGGTGTGGGAGCTTGGAGTTTAAACCAAGAGTCTGTTGACTTGAATGCTTATCTGGCTTATGAATACCGCTTATTGAAAGAATTGGCCATAATTGCCGGATATGAATTTGTGGAACCGGACCGGACGGCATCTGTTGCAGATTACTTCTTTGATGCTGAGAAAGGATTCTTCTATGACAGAAAATTGAAAGGTGGAGACTTTGTAAAGGTGGAGGGCTGTGAGGCATATATCCCGTTTTGGACACAAATAGCTACCCCGGAACAAGCTAAAGCGGTATTACCTTATTTCACTGATCCGTTGAAGTTCTCTACTTATATTCCTTTTCCTACAGTGACGGCGGATCATCCGCAGTTTTCTCCGAATGGTTATTGGCGGGGTCCTATTTGGTTAGATCAAGTCTATTTCGGTATACGAGGACTGAGAAACTATGGTTATGCACAATTGGCTGATGATTACACCAAGCGGGTTTTTGACCGATTGAATGGTTTACGTGGAGATGCTCCCATTCATGAAAACTATGAGACAAATACCGGAAAGAGATTAAAATCACCACATTTCAGTTGGTCGGCAGCTCATTTGCTGATGTTGTATCGTGAGGCTGGTGTGTTGGATGCTAAGTCAACCGATTTGTGTCTGTTCCAATCGGATTATCGGAATTATGCATACATTCAGGAAGTAGAGTTCGAAAATATACATCACAAAATGTCTTATTCAGAGACGGGGTGGACAGATTATTCATCGGAATATACGGCTGAAGTGGAAAACGGCAAGACTTACCAACTGAAGGCTACGGTTGTGAATTGGGATTCGGGTGATTCGGATACTTATAAATTGAGACTTTGGATTGATTGGAATAGGAATTACGAACTGGAAGAAACAGAGCTGATCGATATTAAATTGATTAGTCCGATAGGGGAACGAGGCAAAGAGCATATCTGTCGGTTTTCAGTCACTATTCCTGAAAGTTTGGTGAAAGGGGAAAAGCTGAAGTTCAGGTTGTTCCTCCATTTTGTCACCGATGAAGCGGATGGAACAGATCCTTGTGGCTGGGTGGATAGTGGGATAGCTTGTGATTACGGATTGGTGGCAACGCAGAGTAGTGGCTTTATAAGTAGTGAAGAAGGAGTTGGAACGGCAAAGGTTTATCCGAATCCGGTAGCTGATAATTTATATATTGAAAGTGCTACTTCTATTAGTCGGTGTTTTATTTATGATATGGAGGGTTGTGAACGGTTCGGGCATTCGGGTAATATCTCTAAGATTGATGTGACGCCTTTACCTCCGGGTAATTATATTCTCCGGATCGTGTATGACGAGAAAGCGAAAAGGCGGGATGATTTTTTTAAGGTAGTTGTTCAATAAACTTAGCTTGATACATATGTTTATATTCCTTATTATCGGACTTATGCTGTGCGGAGTACTGACCGGATATCTTTTCCGCAAAAGAAAACTTAACTTTATATATCGTGTAATTACTTTTTTGATCTGGATACTGCTGTTTCTTTTGGGTACAGAAGTAGGAGATAATAAAATGATCATTGAAGGTTTGCATTCGTTAGGGTTGGAAGCATTGGTTATTACTCTGGCTGCTGTCGGGGGTAGTGTATTGTGTGCTTGGTGGTTATGGATTTTTATTTCGACCGGAAAGCTGAAAGGAGGTGAAGAATGAGAGACAGTCTTATTATTGTACTGTTCTTTGCCGTAGGAATATTATTGAGTTGTTTTGACCTTTATCCATCCGGATTGGAGCAGTTTAATCTGAGCTTTTATGCATTGTGTTTTTTGATGTTCTGTGTGGGTATTAGCATTGGTAATAATCCTCATATACTATTGAGTTTCAGAAGACTTTCCCCGAAATTCTTTTTACTTCCTGTATGTACGATTTTAGGGACACTTGCCGGTTGCTATGTCAGTAGTTTCTTTTTTGAAAGGCATTCTTCTGTTGATTGTATGGCAGTGGGGGCCGGTTTCGGATATTATTCATTATCAAGTATCATTATCACGGAATATAAAAATGCGGAACTCGGTACGATTGCTTTGCTATCTAATATAATGAGAGAAATCATTGCTTTACTGGCCGCTCCTTTTTTAGTTCGTTTTTTTGGAAAACTTGCGCCTATTTCAGTAGGAGGTGCCACAACGATGGATACCACTTTGCCGATAATAACCCGCTGCTCGGGACAGGAATATGTTATTGTTTCTATTTTTCACGGCTGTACGTTGGATTTTTTAGTTCCTTTTTTAGTGACGTTACTATGTTCAATCTAAATTATAATAAATATGGGAAAACATATTTTGTGTCTTATTATTAATAGTTTGTTCTGTTCTACACTTCTATTGGCAGAACAACAAGTAGTTCCTTGGCAGGATCCTCAAGTTTGCGGTATAAACAGGGAACCGGCATGTGCTCATTTTATTCCTTTTTCTTCTGAGGAGAAAGCCCTGGCCAATGATTTACAGTCGAATGAACGACGAATGTCATTGGATGGAACCTGGAAATTCCTTTACTCGAGAAATGTGGATGAGTGCCCGAAGGATTTTTTTAATGAGAAATTTAATGTACGGAAATGGAAAAGTATCCAAGTTCCCGGGAGTTGGGAGTTACAAGGATTTGATGCTCCGATTTATACGGATGTGAAGTATCCTTTTCCGGCTGATCCTCCTTTCGTCCCGTCGGATTATAACCCGGTGGGAATTTATGTCCGTGAGTTTATCGTACCGGTATCTTTTCAAGAGATGGATGTCTTTTTAGATTTTGAAGGGGTTGAGTCGGCTTTTTACTGTTGGGTAAATGGTAAATTGGTTGGTTATGGTGAAGATAGCCGGTTACCATCTCATTTTGATGTAACTTCTTTTCTTCGACCGGGTAAAAACAAGATAGCAGTTCAGGTATTCCGTTATAGTGACGGTTCTTATCTGGAAGGGCAGGACTATTGGAAATATAGTGGTATCGAGAGAAGTGTATATCTGGTGGCACGTCCTACATGCCGTGTAAAGGACTTTAAGATATCGGCTCCATTGAATAAGGATTATAGAGATGGTGATTTTCAATTGGGGGTTACGATGAAATTATCTGATAATTCCATTGGGAACCGGCTTCAATTGAAATTAATGGATGGAAATGAGCTATTGTATGCCGATCAAAAGACGGTAACTTCTCCATCCGATACTCTTTTTAACTTTAAACATCTTGTTCCGAATGTGAAAGCGTGGAGTGCGGAGACACCTTATCTTTATACAATGCTGGTCAGTGTGACGGATAAAGAGGGGAAAATGTTGGAAACATTCCGGCATCGTGTCGGCTTTCGTACGATTGAAATGCGTAACGGGCAATTTTTAGTAAACAATGTTCCTATTCTCATTAAAGGGGTAAACAGGCAGGAACATGATCCTCTTCATGGTCGGACATTGACGTTAGAGACCATGCTGAAGGATGTGAAGATGATGAAGCAGTTTAATATTAATGCAGTTCGTTGCAGTCACTATCCCAATAGGCCGGAATGGTATGAACTGTGTGAAGAATATGGACTTTATATGATTGATGAAGCTAATATAGAATCACATGGAATGGAATATCATGAAGACGGAACTTTGGCTGATAATCCGGATTGGGAACATGCTTTTATGGAACGTATGAAACGTATGGTGATGCGTGACAGGAATTTTACGGCTATTATCACTTGGTCATTGGGTAATGAATCCGGCTACGGAAAACATTTTGAAACCTTATATCATTGGACGAAAGGTTTTGATCCCAGCCGTCCTGTGCAATATGAGGGTGCACGCCGGGAAGGGTTATCGGATATTTATTGCCCGATGTATCCTCGTATCTGGTGGTTAAGGGAGTTTGTGAATGAACGCAAAGCAAGGCCGCTGATCATGTGTGAGTATGCACACTCTATGGGAAACAGTACGGGAAATCTTCAGGATTACTGGGATTTAATTTATAAATATGACAATCTGCAGGGAGGTTTTATCTGGGATTGGGTGGATCAGACTTTTGCAGAAAAAGATCGGGAAGGTCATCCTATCTGGGCTTATGGAGGCGATATGGGATATGTGGGAGTACCTAATGATTCCAATTTTTGTGCCAATGGTTTGGTGGCAGCCGACCGTTCGCTTCATCCGCACATATGGGAGGTAAAAAAAGTTTATCAATATGTACATTGTGAGCCTGTTCCGTTTGCTGATAACAAACTGCTTGTTACCAACCGCCATGATTTTATAGATTTATCCGGTTATTATATGCGGTGGACAATTGAAGCGGACGGAGAAGAGGTACAAACCGGTGAAATTGATTTTCCGGTGATTCCTCCCCACTCTCATATGGAGATGACTGTTCCGTTTCGGAAAATCAAGCCGGATTCAAGAGAATATTTTTTGAAAGTAGAAACTTTGTTGAAAAATGACAAACCGCATGTTTCGAAAGATTTTATAGTTGCGATGGATCAGTGGCAGCTCCCTGTTGAGAGACAGGAAGGGGTGAAAATGGTAACTCATGAACCGATAGTGGTATCCCGGCAAGAGAATGGGTTGAAGATTGGTAATAAAGAATTTGATGTGGAATTTTCTGCAGTTTCGGGAGAAATGATTTCTTTAAAGTATAAGGGTGAGGAGATGCTTCTTGCAGGTTTACAGCCTAATTTTTGGCGTCCGTCGATTGATAATGATGTACCGAGCGGACTTCTATCACGTTGTATCGGTTGGAAAGAACCGATGAAAAATAGTAAACTGCTTAAACTGGATATGCAGGTTGAACCGGATAGTTCATTGGTTATTGTCGTTGCCGATTATTATTTGCAGGAACAGGAATCTGCGATACAGATGACTTATCATATTTTGGGGAATGGTATAATAAAGGTCGAGATGACCTTTACACCCGGAAATAAACCTCTGTCGGAGATGCCCCGGTTCGGAATGCGTATGATACTAACAAAGGAGTATGACCGTATGTCTTGGTTGGGCAGGGGGCCGCATGAGAATTATGCTGATCGGAAAATGTCTGCTGCGGTAGGGGTATATCAATCCGGTGTGTGGGAACAATACCATCCCTATGTTCGTGCGCAGGAAACTGCTAATAAATGTGATACACGTTGGTTTTCTCTTTGTAATACAGAAGGGGAGGGGCTGTTGTTTGTGGGAACAGAACCTTTGTCTGTAAGTGCATGGAATTTTATGCAGGATGATATAAACTATGTTCCTTTTGAGATAGAGCGCAGGCACGGAGGAAGTATTAAAAAGAGAGATTTGGTTTGGGTTAATATAGATTTGTTACAAATGGGTGTCGGTGGAGATAATAGCTGGGGGGCTCAAGTTCATCCGGAATATACGATTACACCTCTTCCCCGGAAGTATAGCTTTGTTATACAGCCGGTCGATACCTCAGAGAGCATAAGTAAACAGGCACGTCAAATATGGTTTTAACTAAAGAATAGAGATGATGAAAAAACTGATAATGAGAATTTGCGGATTAGTTGGGGCGGTTATGTTTTTTATAAACTGCTCGGAACGGAAACCGGTGGCTTATAATTCTTTGGTGCATGAATATGGAAATATTCTCGACATAGCTTACACTCCCAATGATTCGGCTTTTGGTAGAGGATGGTTTTCTGATCAGGGTTCCTGGATGGGATTTACTCTACCAGAGAAAGAGCAATGGATAAATGGATTTTGTGGACCATTCGACTTGGAGAGCCGTCGCTGGATTTCCAAATCGCTCTTGACAGTGGGACTGACGGAATATCCGGATGCGGTCTTCCATGCAGACTCGGTGAATTATTTTCCGGGGGAATTATTTATGCGTTCATCAATGGAAAAAGGAGTGATCACTCAACGGTTGATTTTTATAGACCGGTCTAATGTATTGTTGGAGTGTGTTTTGGAGGATGAACAGTCTTTGTGCTTTTCGGGTCGGATAAGCGAACGGAGTACTTGTAATGTAGTTAATAATTCATGTGTCTTATCCTTGTCTTCCGGTCAACAATGTATGCTTACTTTTCCCGACCGTACGAAAATTACTCTTTCGAATGATGGATATGAAGCACGAACAGCTCCAGAGCGTACAGTATATGTGATTATGTCTTTTTTGGATAATCCACAGATACGAAGTTTTGATTTTGGGGCGATTGGTGATATGGAAGCTCATCCTGCGGGATACATTGAAAAACATTATCAGCGCTGGAATGGATATTTGGGAAAGGTGTTACGTTCCGATATGCCCGAAGAATACAATCGGATCGCTGTCAAAGCGGTTGTCACATTAATTTCTAATTGGCGTAGCAGTCGGGCCGGACTACTGCATGAAGGGGTTGTACCTTCCCATGCTGTGGGGTATTTTATGGGCTTCTGGGCGTGGGATTCTTGGAAGCATGCTGCTGCGCTTGCCGATTTTGCTCCGGAACTGGCGAAGAACCAGATACGGGCGATGTTTGATTATCAGTTGGACAATGGAATGATTATTGATTGTATTTATACGGATATCCGTGAAAATAATGCGAGAGATAGTAAACCGCCTTTGGCGGCATGGGCTGTGGATCGTGTTTTCGAAGAAACCGGGGATACTTCATTTGTAAAAGAGATGTATCCTCAGTTATTGAATTATTATCGTTGGTGGTATATCGACCGTGATCATAATTCAAATGGAATTTGTGAATTTGGATCAGTTGACGGTACTCTTGAAGCAGCTGCTTGGGAAAGTGGTATGGATAATGCTATCCGGTTTGATGATGCCCGGATGGTGAAGAATAGTGATACTGCCTGGAGTTTTGATCAGGAATCGGTTGATCTGAATGCTTTTCTGGCTTACGAATATAAGCTGTTGAAGAAACTGGCGAACGTATCGGGACAGGCATTTGATGAAAAAGATCGTACAGATTCCATACGGACTTATTTTTATGATGAAGATGCCGGATTCTTTTTTGACAGACGTATGGATGGAACTTTTGTAAAAGTGGCCGGTAGTGAAGCGTATATTCCTCTTTGGACCGGTATTGCTACGGAAGCGCAAACGAGTGATGTCATGAGACAATTGGAGGACACAACGAAATTTTCAACATATATTCCTTTTCCTACCGTGGCTGCCGATAATCCGGATTTTATGCCTAAAGGGTATTGGAGAGGTCCGATTTGGTTGGACCAGACTTACTTTGCCATTTCCGGATTGAGAAAATACGGTTATGTGAAAGAGGCGGATAAATATACCCGGCAAGTCTTTGACCGGTTGAACGGCTTAAAAGGAAATGGGGCGATACATGAGAATTATGAAGCCCATACGGGTGAGCGATTGAAAGCGCCGCACTTCAGTTGGTCTGCTGCACATCTTTTGATGTTGTATGAAGAGTATGGGCAAAGGGGAAAAGAACGAATGTGAACTGTATCTATTAATATGAATAACAAATTTTTTTAAAATGAACAACAGAAAATGTTACTTGGCTGCATTAGTGTATTTGTTGGCAGCTATGGGAGGAACGGCACAAAATATACCCGGATATAGAGTCGGAGCACCTTTGCCGTGTCGCGCTCACGAACAGATCAAAACTTTTTTTGAAGAAAATCCGCAGGCATTGGAACGGCATAAGGTTCCTTGCCGGACACGAGCAGTAGCGGAGCGTCCGGATCATTATGTAATTCCGGTGGTATTCCATATTTTTGGTGTGGATTTTAACGGGACTACCATTAATGATGAGATTATAAAGGATGCTTTAAGGAAAACGAATGAAGATTTTCAAGGTGTAACGACGAATACCGGAGATGATAATCCGGATTTTAATATGAGGCAGGCCAATATGAATATTACTTTTAAATTGGCAGAAAAAGGACCTCAGGGAGAGGCGACTACCGGTATTTTGTACCATCGTCTCGAAAGTGGATTTGGTAATTATTATGCACCGCGTATGGCTTTGTATGCATGGGATAATCATAAATATATGAATGTGTATGTAATGAATGATCTTTATGGGGACGGAGTGACTAATAATTCGGGTGTTTCCTGGTATCCGGATATCGAAATGACGGATGAGAATTTGGCACGTGTGGTATATAACGGTGCATATATCGGTACGAATACGGATGAGAATTTTCGGCGTGTACTGACTCATGAATTCGGACATTTTTTGAATCTTGCACATACCTTTGATGATAATAGCGGAGCATGGCCCGACGGATGTAACCTGAATAAAGCGGGAGAACCTAATCCGGGAGACTGGGTGGAAGATACTCCTAAGGCCGATCAACCGTTGATGGGGGCAACAGACCGGAACTGTGAAGGAGATTTGACGAATTGGACCAATTATATGAATTATTCTTATGTGCGTACTTCCATGTTTACTAAAGGACAGGTGGATAGGATGTTGGATGCTTTGGATCATCCGGCACGCATAGAGTTATGGCAGGAGGATACTTATAAGCAAGTCTTTTTTACAGACAATAAAACAAAACGCATTGCACTTTCTAATAGGGGAGATATTTTGGAGGCTCCGGCCAATGACGGATCTTTTGATGGAAGTTTTGACTTTACATTGATGAATGGTACGTTGGCTAATAAGGATTTTGTGTATAATACCGATTTTACAGTGGAAGGATTACCGGAAGGATTGACTGCAAAATTACAACGAGTGAATGATACGCGACTAACACTGTCTTTTGAGGGGAAGGCCATATCTAATGACCAAAATATAAATTTATATGTGATCTTCAAAAATGGTATGTTGTCCAGTGGTGAATTATATGATTGTAAATTACCCGTAACTTTGGAATGCCGGGCATCTTATGCCATTAAATATGTTGATTGTGAGGATGTTCGTATATCTTCGACTTATGGTTGGGAGTTTCTTCAGTTGGATTCCAGATATGAACATTCGGACTTTGGTTTGATGTGGAATAGTAATGCCGGAAATTATTATGGATATTTGTTTATCGAATCATATGGTAAGGAAATGATGGGAGCAAGAACCAACTTGACTGTAGTCGATTATGGTGAGGAGATCGGTGCTTCGTCTACGTGGTCAACGGGGATTGATCAATATCCTAATCTTGGAACTTTAGTTTCTAAAGGCTATGACGCTTGGAAAGGTAAAATAGCATTTGTGGGCATTCAGTTTGAAGGTACTCTTCCGGGCGAGACACTATATGGCTGGATGAGGGTATCGGTTGCCGATGACGGAAATTCCTTCACTCTCCTTGATTATGCTTTCAATGAGGCACCTGGAGAGACAATTATGGCGGGTCAAAAAGGGAAAACCCTGTCTAAAGCAGAGATGGTATACGGAGGAACATCGGTGACGGAAGACAGCGAACTGAATGATGGAACCATTACCCAGACCGTTAATCTTGTTATTATGGGAGACAATACATTCAAAAGGACCGGTGAGTTGGCGATGGGAACGGATTATCGGATGACTGTTCCTACGGGATTGGTATCCAAATTAGAAGTTGTTTCCGCTAAAAAAGCAATTTTATCTTTTACTGGGAAAGCGGAACATCATGATGCCAAGGATCTTGATATTTCAGAATTGACATTGGAACCGATGATATTCACTCACTCGGATATATCTAATTTGTCTTTACAGTTGACTCTTAATTTCCTTGATTCTTATAAGATTATTGTTGAAGATTTGCAGATAGGTGCCGGCGCTGATTATGGAAGTTGGATCTATTTTACGGCTCCTATTGTGTCGGAAAATGCTTATGGGGCGTGGGAGTTTGCTGCGCGGCATTTAAAACTGGAAACCTATATGAAACCAATGGTCTGCCTGTCGAATACAAGGAATATTGCTCCTTTAGCTAAGGGGACTATAATAGGGGACAATTCTAATTGGGTCGTTCCTGGTACATATCCTGATCAATTGGATATTGCTACACGGGAGTATACTGATTGGTGTGGTAAGACGGCATACGCCGGTTTCTGTTTCGAATATTTGGGCAAAGATTTATATGGTTGGTTTGAAATCACAGTGGCGGAAGACGGATCTTATTTCACAATAGATAAATATGGATATAATGAAAATCCGGGTCAATCAATTCTTGCTGGAGAGGCGAAAGGTGACGGGGGGACCGGTTTGCAGAAAGATGTGGAACTTGATGGAATTCTTTTATCTCCCAATCCGGTTCATGAACAATTGAGCGTAATGGCTCCGGCAAATACACGGATTATGATTTATAATGCTTCAGGAATGATAGTATGGAATGGTACTATGGAAAATGATCAGACGATAATTCCGGTATCTTCATGGGACAAAGGTTTCTACTTCGTTCGTTTATCTAAGAATGGAATAAATGTAGTGGAGAAGATAATTGTCAGATAAGAGTAAGAAGGGTACATTAAAAAATCCGCTTCACAAATCATTATATTTTTTGTATTCAGATTTATAATGATTTATGAAGCGGATTTTTTGAATAAAACCGGTTTATATGATTTCGATGCCTTGTTCTTTGCAAAGCTGTAATCCCAAATCCTTCAGTTTGAATTTCTGTATTTTACCACTTCCTGTCATTGGAAATTCATCGATAAAGAATACATATTTAGGAATTTTATAACGGGATATTTTGTTTTTGCAGAATTCTCTTACATCGGATTCGTGCATTTTCACTCCTTCATGGAGAATGATGAAAGCACCTACGGCTTCACCATATTTCTTGGAGGGGATACCTGCAACCTGTACATCTTTTACTCCTTCGAGTTTGTAAAGGAATTCCTCTATTTCACGCGGATAAATATTTTCTCCTCCACGAATAATCATATCTTTAATGCGTCCTGTGATACGGTAATTCCCATCTTCATCTTTGATACCGAGATCACCTGAATGCAGGAAGTTGTTTTTATCGAGTACTTCCGCCGTAGCTTCCGGGTTCTTATAATATCCTTTCATGGTGTTGTATCCACGATTACACATTTCGCCTTGTACGCCTATGGGACATTCTTCTCCTGTTTCCGGATCGATAACTTTTACTTCCGTAAATTCGAAATCACGTCCTACAGTATTACAACGGACATCAAACGGGTCGTCAATACGGGAGGCTGTCATGCCCGGAGCGGTTTCGGTGAGCCCATATACGCTGGTCACTTTCATGTACATTTTCTCTTCTACCTGCTTCATCAGTTCGACGGGACAAAGCGAACCTGCCATAATTCCTGTGCGGAGACTGGACATATCGAACATGTCGAACATCGGATGGTGCAGTTCGGCGATGAACATGGTAGGAACTCCGTAGAGTGCGGTACAGCGTTCTTTGTGAATGGATGCCAGCACTACAAGCGGATCGAAACGTTCTACCATCACTTGGGTACAACCATGAGTCAGGCAGTTCATGGTGGCTAATACTACACCAAAACAATGGAATAGAGGGACACAGCAACATAATTTATCGTCTGCCGTGAATTTCATGTGCTCACCGGTAAGAAATCCGTTATTGCTGATATTGTAGTGGGTGAGCATTACTCCTTTAGGAAAACCGGTGGTTCCCGATGTGTATTGCATATTTACCACATCGTGGCAATCTACCTGGTTCTTGAGTTGGGTTAACTCTTTATCTTCTACATTATTTCCCAACAGAAGAATTTCTGCGGTATTGTACATACCTCTGTATTTCTCTTGCCCAACGTAGATAACGTTTTTCATATATGGGAAACGTTCGCTTTTCAAATGACCGCGTTCGCAAGTTTTAAGTTCCGGGAGCATGGTGTAGGTCATTTGTACGAAATCACTGTCTTTTTCACCGTTTACGATGCAGAGTGTATGCATGTCGGAATTTTGGCAAAGATATTCCAGTTCCGCTTGTTTGTAATTGGTATTTACCGTTACATAAACGGCACCTATCTTTGCACAGGCATATAATAGAGTAAGCCAGTCGGGAACGTTTGCCGCCCAAATGCCAACGTGCGTTCCTCTTTCTACTCCGATGGCGATAAGTCCCTTTGCCATATCGTCTACACGGTGGTTGAACTGTTTCCATGTAAAGCGAAGGTTCCGGTCGGAGTATACTATATATTCTTTGTCAGGGGTTGTTTCTGCCCAATGCTCAAGCCATTGACCAAGAGTTCGATTGTATAATTGCATAATTAATGATTAAGAAAGGAAAGGGGGAAGAATGGAGATGGGAGAGGCAAACTGCGCTATCATGCTGCATAGTACTTCTCTATTCTCCCATCTCCATTTTCCCATCTTTAAATAGGTGTATAAATTACTGCCAGGATTTTTGCAGCCTGACCTTCGTAGGCATGTACGTGGTGAGGGACGATGGAATCATAATAAATGCTGTCTCCTTCTTCGAGCAGATAGGTGGCTTTGCCATAGCTGATTTCCATAATACCTTCCATTACAATAATGAATTCTTCTCCTTCATGAGAGGAAAGAACAAAATCATTGTCCGATGTCGGAGCTACATCGATAATGAATGGCTCCATATGGCGGTCCGCTTTCGATTTTGACAAAGAATGGTACTCCATATGCTTACGCGAGTGAATGGCATTGTTGGAGAAGCTGATTGTATCTTTTGCTTCCTCCTTGCGACATACCACAGGCCCTGTTTCGTCCTGATCGTCAAGAAATGTTCCGAGACGTACCCCCAATACGCGGGCTATTTTGATAAGCGGAGCCAAAGAGGGGAGATCGATATTTCCTTCAATACGTTCCACCTGTTCGATAGCCAAACCGGAGCGCTGGGCCAGTTCTTCTATGGTAATCGATTTGTCTTCGCGGAGTGCTTTGATTTTTTCTCCGACAATCTTGCTTGTATCCATATTGATAGTATTTAATCTTAATAAGGTTATAATTTAAAATCGTTAGGGTGCAAAAATAACAAATTCTTTATATCACAGCAATTATAATAGTGAAAAATGTCAATTTTGCACAGAATAACAAAAGGCCGTTTCCTTTTGTAAGGGAACGGCCTTTTCAATTTTGTTCAGAACAAATAGATTACTTACGCAATCCAAGAGTTTTGATGATAGCACGATATCTTTCGATATCTTTTGCTTTCAAGTAGTCGAGCAAGCGACGACGCTTACCTACCAACATTGTCAAAGCTCTTTCTGTACTATAATCTTTTCTGTTGAGCTTCATGTGCTCAGTCAGGTGAGAAATACGGTATGAAAACAAAGCTATCTGCGCCTCAGCTGAGCCAGTATCAGAGTTAGACTTTCCGTACTTTTCAAAGATTTCTTGCTTTTTAGCAGCATCTAAATACATAATTCTTAGATTTTTTAAATATATAAAATTTTTCTTTTGAGCGTGCAAAGATAGCCATTATCTTTATATCTCACAACGTTTTGCAGGAAATATTTTGTTGTATAGTATATATTTTCTAATCCATTTTCGTACCTTTGTGCCCAAATAATAGGTATTATATGCAAAATATTAGAAACATTGCAATTATTGCCCATGTTGACCATGGGAAAACGACGTTAGTCGACAAGATGCTTTTGGCCGGAAATTTATTCCGGGACAATCAGACGAACGGTGAACTAATTCTGGATAACAATGACTTGGAACGCGAACGGGGGATTACGATTCTTTCTAAAAACGTTTCTATCACTTATAACGGAACTAAGATTAACATTATTGATACTCCGGGGCACAGTGACTTCGGTGGCGAAGTAGAACGTGTACTTAATATGGCTGACGGGTGCATCCTGTTAGTGGATGCTTTTGAAGGGCCGATGCCTCAGACGCGTTTTGTGTTGCAGAAAGCGTTGGAAATCGGTTTGAAACCCATCGTTGTGATAAATAAGGTGGATAAGCCGAACTGTCGTCCGGACGAAGTTCATGAGATGGTATTTGATCTCATGTTCAGCTTGGATGCGATGGAAGAACAGCTTGATTTTCCAACCATCTATGGTTCGGCTAAGAATGGTTGGATGAGTACTGACTGGCAAAAGCCTACAGAATCTATCACTCCGTTGCTGGATTGCATTGTCGAGAACATCCCGGCTCCTACACAATTGGACGGTACACCTCAGATGCTGATTACCTCACTCGATTATTCTTCATATACAGGTCGTATTGCAGTAGGCCGTGTGCATCGTGGTACTTTAAAAGAAGGCATGAATGTATCGTTGGCTAAACGGGACGGTAGTTTTGTAAAGACAAAGATCAAGGAGGTACATGTTTTTGAGGGACTGGGACGCGTGAAAACGACCGAGGTTTCTTCCGGTGACATCTGTGCTTTGGTGGGTATCGACGGTTTTGAGATTGGTGATACTATCTGTGACTATGAAAATCCGGAAGCATTGCCGCCTATCGCTATCGATGAGCCTACGATGAGTATGTTGTTTGCTATCAACGATTCTCCGTTCTTCGGAAAGGATGGTAAATTCGTGACTTCACGCCATATTCATGACCGTTTGATGAAAGAGTTGGATAAGAATCTGGCGCTTCGTGTTCGCAAGAGTGAAGAAGATGGTAAATGGGTGGTTTCCGGTCGTGGTGTGCTCCATCTGTCTGTGCTTATCGAGACGATGCGTCGCGAGGGATATGAGTTGCAGGTAGGTCAGCCGCAGGTTATCTATAAAGAGATCGACGGTGTGAAGTGCGAGCCTATCGAAGAATTGACAGTCAATGTGCCGGAAGAATATTCAAGTAAAATAATCGATATGGTGACTCGTCGTAAGGGCGAGATGACGATGATGGAAAGCAATGGTGAACGGGTAAATTTGGAGTTCGATATGCCATCGCGCGGTATTATCGGTTTGCGTACCAATGTGTTGACTGCTTCTGCCGGTGAAGCGATCATGGCTCACCGCTTCAAAGAATATCAACCGTACAAAGGAGAAATAGAACGTCGTACCAATGGTTCTATTATCGCTATGGAGAGCGGAACGGCATTTGCTTATGCTATTGATAAGTTGCAGGATCGCGGTAAGTTCTTTATTTTCCCGCAAGAAGAGGTATATGCCGGACAGGTAGTCGGAGAGCATTCTCATGATAATGATTTGGTGGTAAATGTTACTAAATCGAAGAAACTGACCAATATGCGTGCTTCCGGTTCGGATGAAAAAGTCCGTTTGATTCCTCCCGTACAGTTTTCTTTGGAAGAAGCCTTGGAATATATCAAGGAAGATGAATATGTAGAGGTAACTCCGAAAGCAATGCGTATGCGCAAAGTGATTCTGGACGAGACAGAGCGTAAGCGCGCGAACAAGAATTGATATTTTACAATATAGTAAGTAAAAGCCTGACAGAATACCATTTGCCAGGCTTTTCTTTTTTTAGAACGCTTTTTTAATATGACAATACTGTAACATTTTGATATTTTAAATATTGGACACTTGATGGATTTAAAATATTACATAACTTTGTAGAGTAATCTTTAAAAACATTATAATTATGAGGAAATTATTACTTTCATTATTTACAGTAGTTGCTGCTTTGAGTATGGCAAATGCAGGAGAAGTAACTTTTGATTTGACAAAACCTGACTTGTTTGGTTTTGCGGTGCCGGCTGCATCTTCGGGAACAGATCTTAATGATGGTACTTTGGAGGCAGGTAATGTCGTTATTACTTCGAAAAAGGTAGCTAAGAATGATACTCGTTTCTGGGCCCTTAACACAGGAACGGTTGAAGGGCTTCGTGGGTATAAAACTTCAACTTTGACGTTTTCTACTACTAATGGTGAGATTATTACCGAAATTAAGTTTGAAGGTGCGGCTATTTCTGCTAAACACCTTACATTTGATAATGGATCTTACACAAGTCCTACATGGATCGGTTCGGAAGGTGTAGTTGTATTGACTTTTGCTGATACAGGTAAAATTAGTGCAATAACAGTTACAACAGCTTCTGCAACTGGTGTTCAAGAACCAAGATTTTCACTTGCTGAAGGTACTTATTATGTAGCTCAGGAGGTTGAATTGTCTTGCGGAACAGTGGATGCTACTATTCACTATACAACTGACAATAGTGATCCTACTACATCTTCTGCTACTTATAGTAGTCCTATCAAAATAGAAACTACCACGACAATTAAAGCTATTGCAGTGAAAGGTGGTGACAAGAGCGATATTGTTTCTGCCACATACACAATTGCTGAGCCTGTAGCGGTTGAAAATATAGCTGCTTTTAAGGAGACGTCTAAGGAAACAGTTGTTAAATTTGCCAATTCGGTAGATGTTATCTACCAGAATGGAGCGTACTTATTTATTCAGGATGCGACCGGAGCGTCTTTAATTTATGGAACGGTCGGGAAAAAATATGAGAATGGAAATACGATTCCTGCAGGATTCATGGGGACAGTTGCTGAATATAATGATCTTGCTCAGTTGTTACCAATGGCAGAGACGTTTGAACCTGCTGTACCGGGAACGGTTATTGAGCCGATTATGATTAAGGTTCAAGATATAACTGAGGAGTTGATGAATAAATTAGTTAAAATTTCGGATGTTGCAATTGTTCGCGATGGTACAACCCGGAACTATACAATTACCGATGTTAGTGGCAGTGTAAATGCTTATTCCCGTTTTACAGATGTTTCTATACCGGAAGATGATAAGAAATATGATATTACTGCGATTGTAAATAAGTATGGTGGGAAACCGCAATTGTTCCCAATTGAGGTGGTCGAATCCGAAGGTGGTGTAGGTTTTGCTGATGTTGAAAGTGCTTCTTCAATTGTTGCCGCCGGTGATAAAGCTATCAATATCGATGCTGCTGAAAATGCCCAAGTACTTGTGGTGAATGCAGGCGGACAGGTGGTTGTAAATAAGGCGATTACTGCCGGTGCCAATACTATTGATGTGCCTGCCGGTTTTTATGTTGTTAGAGTGAATAATGCTGTAACAAAAGTTATTATTAAGTAAATGACACATATGTGTAAAAGCAAACAGACTGTTTTTATTCAATTGGGAGACGATTCTGAAAAATTGAATAAATAAAAATATGTTTTCTGATAAAGAGCCTGGTATGCTGATTGCATCCGGGCTCTTTTTATTGTTGTTTTAAAATAGCTTCTCCAGGAATTCCACCTCTACAATGCGTAAACTATTTTTTCCTTTGGCTTTTTTATCAATTTCACCGGTTGTTCCGCCTGCCACCTCTACGATTTGCCCGAAAGCATCTTTGTCTGTTATGCTGCCCTTTAAACGAATTGTTATTTTATCTGAGCGAATCGGTCGTATTGGTTGAAAGTGTATGTATCCTAAGCTTTTGTCTGTGTTACCTTCCCAAATTTTAGTATCTCCGGCATATATTTCCAATGGATAACTGCGAGATCGCCAGCCACTGAGTTTTATACAGATATCATCAATTTTCGCTTCTCGTTCCAGAGTATAAGTGATCCAGGCATTGCTTAATTCTCCGTCATTACACCATTCGCTCAGCTCGTTGTCATCGTAACTTTTCTCTACATCCTGCAGGTTGGAGCCGGCGGTGGCTTTGACAATCGTTACTTCCCTTTTAGTATCTATATAAGAAGGGGTCAATGGTGTTTCACCTTTGTCAAGTCTGCCTTTCAGTGTCGCTTGCGGCAAGTATTCACTCAGACCGTCTGTAACTTTTACAGGAATGGTTTTTAAGGTAACTGATGCAGTGGGTAAACCTTCTGCTTGGGCAGTGACAGTGATTTTTCCGGCTTTGGTGGTACTACGGATTAATACCCGGTTGACTCCGCATTCCATCGGCAGATTTCTGTTTAAGATATAGTTTTCTTCCCCTTGGGCAATACCTCCCCGCCATTCGCCTTCACCATCTAAAATGAATTTCACTGTACGATTGTCCAACGGGCAACGTCTCCCGTCTGCATCTACTACTTCTATCTGCAGGAGAGCCATGTCTGCACCGTCAGCATGAAAACCTTCGGGATTTTGTATAGTGGTTAGTTTTAGTGCGGTCGGTTCTCCGGCCGTATTCAAGGTATAACGACTTACTTCTTTATCTTTGATATAGCTGACCGCTTCTAATTTTCCGGGTTCGAAAGTTATGTTGTCAAAGGTAAAAAGGAAGTCATAATCACGTTTGCCTTTTCCTAAAGATTTTTCGTTTAGAAGTAGTTCCACCTCATCAGCGTTTGAAACCACATAGACGGGTTTTACAGTATTTTGAGGATAATTCCAATGTCCTATGATATAAGTTTGATACACATCCGTATCGACCCAGCCGTTCCACATCACCTGATGGACGAAGAAACCGTCTTTGGGTATGCGCATGGCATCGGCTACACCACTTCGGCGGTAATTCTCCATCCCGCGGAAGTGAGTGTTCGAGTCGGAAAAGATAATTTTGGCACCGCCTGAACTCACCCTTGAACCTGTGCCCGGACGCTCGCGCCAATAGTCGTACCAGCGTCGGATTAGTTCTAAGGCGAATGAGTCTTGATTACGGTTGTAGGCACGTGCGTCTACTCCTTTTTTTATTTGGTTGGTGACTGTGGATTTATAAGAACCATTACTGTCTCCGTCTTTGTGGAACGGATATGAATATTCGTCCCAGTATTTGCGTAGGGCTTCATCGCGGCAGTATTCGGTAGCCCACATGGGATGATGCTTGCTTTTGTTTATATAGAGCATCTCTCCACCATATTCCGCTTCACGGATGTCGAGCATCTCGCGTGAGCCGATGGCGCGTCCGCCGAAAGGATCGAACCTGTCACGGATAGCTTTCATTTCAATCATATGTTCGCGGCTGATTGATTCGTTGCCGCATTCATAGAACAGAATGCTGGGGTTGTTGCGGTTGTAGATAATGGCGTCCTGCATGAGCTCGGTACGTTGTTCCCATTGGCGACCTTGGCAATCTTTCTCGGCATCTCCGGCAGGCATGGCATGTATGAGGCCGACGCGATCGCATGACTCTACATCCTGCTTCCAGGGAGTGACATGCATCCAACGGATCAGGTTGCCATTTCCTGCCACTACAAGATAATTGGAATAATCGCTCAACCATGCCGGTACGGAGATACCGACGGCAGGCCATTCGTTACTGGTGCGTTGGGCATATCCTTTCATTTGAATAACGCGGTCGTTCAACCGGATTTTTCCTTCTCCGAAATAGGTTTTACGAAATCCTGTACGGGTAGATACTTCATCGAATACCCGGTTACGACTGTCCGTTAGCGTGGTTTTTACAGTGTAAAGATAGCCGTATCCCGAACTCCAGAAGTGCAGGTTATTTACTTCTGCAGAAGCTTTTGCCGTTTTTATTTCACCGGGATTCAAAGAGATATTTCCACCATTAAAGGTTTTTATTTCATTTCCGTCGGTATCGGTCAGGGTCACCCGGTAATTAAAGTTTCGCTTTTCGGGGCTATCGTTTTTTATTTCCGATTCAGCGTGTATGGTGGCTTTGCGGCCTTTAATGTCGAAGTCTGTGGCATAAATATATACACCGGTTGTTTTTAGGGAGCTGTACAAAGGTAATGTTTGATAGACTTTATCCGTGACGTGAAGGAATACATTCTTGGGGATTCCACCGTAATTGGCATTGAAATTACGGTCGTTCCACTGGAATTTTGTATTGCTTTTCTTTTCACGATATTGCCAGTTGTTGTCGATGCGTACAGCCAAGACATTGTCGCCCTTTTGCATATAAGGGGTAAGGTCGAAGCCTACTGCCATAACACCGTTTTCGTGTAATCCTAAATGATGCCCGTTCAGATAAAAATCACCTGCCATACGTATACCTTCAAATTCAATAAAAACTTTTTTGTCCTTGCAGTCCTTCACCCGGAAGTGTTTTCTATACCAGACAATCGTATCGGTCAGTTGCTCGATGGAAAGTTTGAATGCCTCATCCTCGTTGAAGGCATGGGGTAGGGTTACCTGTAGCCAATGATTGTCATTATATTCCTGTTGATAAGCATTGGCATCATCTCCTATGTGCAGGCGCCATTCGCTGTTGAAGTTATACTTTTTGCGTTCGGTAGCAGTGATATTCAGGGTATACAATCCTAATAGCAGGCAGATAAGGAGGTTCGTTTTCAAATTCATGGAATTCGTATTTTTATGTTTCCGGGATTTTGGTCATTGGTCACAAAAATAACTGATTTCGTTTGTAGAAAGAGGCAAAGAAGAATGTAAAATTCTGCGGTTTTTGCTCTTTTATCTATAAAATATGTTTTCTCCGGAAGGGGGGGGAGCAGGTGCTTTTATGTGTTTTTTTCTATGTTAGTGTCCGATAATTAGTAATAAGTTATTGTGTTTTAGTGTTATAAGTGTCTAATGTGTTTTAGTGTACAAAGGAAAAGATTCTTATGTTATAGGATATATATTTCTTATATGCACAACATCCGGATGTTGTTGGTTAAAACACCCGGATGTTGTTACCCGAAACATCCGGATGTTGTGAGGACTAAAATATATACTTTCGCCTATCTATAATATATCTGACATAAATAGAGAAGTATTACGTTTTATATACAGTGATTATATAATGAGGCATTGTCTGATTTTATCAGATTCCCTCTTGCCATGGCAGGTCGGTAACCGGGTCATCTTCTAATTCGCCTTCGTCGGCTATTTTGATACTTAAGCCGGCATCCGTACCGAAGTTGTCTATATCACTGATGGCAATCATCGACCTGTAGTTTCGTTTGAAAGAACGGTTGTATTTCATGATTTCTTTTCCTTGACTTTCGTCTCCTTTAAAAAGCTCGACCTTGAAAGATACATTTTCAGAGAGTATGTTATTCGTTATAACTTTTCCGGTTAGAGATTTAAAAGAGACGTAGGTGTATTCTGTCTCATTCTTTTTCGGTGTCAATATCCATTTCGGAGAATCGTCCAATTGAATTTCCAGTCTGTAGTTCTCGTGCAAACCGTTTGCTATGAATTTAACGGCAAAATAGCGACGGTACAATTCGAGTTCATTGCCTGTGGTTTTTGTTTCCAATGAATCGATGACCCCGTGATATCGCTTGATATAAGGGCGTGAGACACCATTTTGGTATTTTGTTCCTATTTTGCTGTTATCTGCATCGAAAAGGAAAAGTTGTGAACCATCCGGCTGGTCTGCCAGAAAGAATTGGTTCTTTATTTCTCCAAATACTTCTCCATTACGGTCGAGTGAGAAAGGACGTGCAAATTTGTTGTCTTTATATTGTAGAGAATCTTTGGCATTCTCTATCATGGTGCAGGCGACACGGTATTTATATCCGTCCAGCAGATTTAGTTTTAGGTTACTCACGTCGTCAAATATTCCGTAAGCATAAGGCTTGCTTTGCAGCCGGCCTCCTGTATCTCTGATCCATTGTGATACGGTGATACCATAGACTTCCCTTATCTGATCCGATGCACGTGACATTGGCGTTTCGGTAGTATTACATTCACCTCCGATGCTGAGAGCTACTTCCGAATAAGTTTCGGGCTTGTTTGTGATCTGTGACAGATCCTTGTCTTTAATACACGAGCTTAACATTGCAATAGTCAGAATGGCAGCTACGGATATTTTTTTTGAGTAATTCATGGTAATATTATGTTTTGTTGATTGTTTTAAGAAATTTCCTGGTATTCCGAATCAGTGGGCGAACCGGTTATTTCACCTTCGCCCATATGGATGTTACCTTCTCCGGTTGCCTGGTCTATATTGACGAATTTGATGATGTTCCGTTTGTTCCGTTTTAAGGTGATACTGGGGGAATTCTGATAGATAAGACGCCACTCATGGGTGGTTGAAGAGTAGTATTGCACGGTAATGCCTACCGATTCGCTGGCATTGATCGCGCCTCCCCAGCGATCGGCAGTTTTATTCAGTGCCAACAGGTGTTCTTCCGATTGTATGATGTTTTTTCCTCCGGTACCTGTGATATAGAAAGCCCGATTGGTACCGGATAAAGTTACTTCTATTTTATCTCCTTGAGGGATATCTTTGGATTCGAACAACAGGTTACAGTATGCCCGGCGCAACTCTATATTTACAATAACATGGGATTCGGTTGTTCGGGTAAGGTCAACCGTATTACTTCCATAATAGCGGTGATTGGATGGATATGGAAGTACCACTCCTTCTTCTGTTTCCGTATTGCCGGAGTATGCTCCTTGATAAAACTGGGTGTTGGTATCGAATGGAGTCAAGGATACTGTCAATTTATTGGTGACAGGCGCATAGATATTACCGTCTTTTGCCAAGGCAAAAGGACGACCGTATTTAGTGATTCCGTTTTCTGAAATGGAATAGGGAAGTTCGCTTTCTTCTAAGAAAGAACAGTCAAAGCGGTACTTATATCCATCAATGAGGCTAATGTCTATTTGGCTGACGTCGTTGAATAAGCCGGAAACATAGGGCTGGTAGCTTGTCAAGCCCTTGCCCTGCCAATATACATTGATGGCGTATAAACCGCGTGAGGTGGAACTGCTGGCACGTACCATCGGTATTTCGCTTTGTTCGATAGAAGGCTCTATGGCAAGGGAAATCTGAGAAGTGGTTTCTTGAATTTCCGGATAGTCTGCGTTTTCATCGTTACTGCATGATGCAATGATGAAAATAGCAGGCAATAAGATTAAGGCAGTGAATCTTAATTTCATCTTAGTTTGAGAGTAAGCTACAAAAGTAGGAATTAATTTCTTACTTGGGCATTTATTATCAAGGAATTGTTGGTGTATTATAATATTCGTGCAAATGAAATCATGATTTGTGAAACGGAGATGTAGATAAAAAAGAACCGGGACATGGCTATAAAGCAATGCCCGATTTCTTTTTGTATTGTGTGATTGCCTGCTTTAAGCAATAACTTTAGTAGTTATAACTACTCTGTAGTATTCTGTATCTTTTACCCATTCACCATTTGCTGTTTCGATTGTGCCTGTACGTTTTGTCATACTGGTGATTGCAATCAGTCCTTTCTTTCCATCGGCTGTTTTAAAGAGATATACTTTATTAGCGCTTATTCCGATGTTTGAAAGTGTAGGATCTGTTAATGTGGAGATCGGTTCGGCATTTACTTTTGAAATATTGTTATATTCAGTAATGGTGAGAGTTGTCAATTCAAACTTAGTATCTTTCAATCCATCGAAAGTAGGAAGATTATATTGACTTCTTTGTGCAGGTGAAATCAAAGAAGGTATACCGTCTATCATTCCCATTGAGAAATCTATCTCTGGTACGTACTGTTCTCCGTTACTTCTTAGATATACTCTACCGTTTAGCCAGGTTGCATAATAGGAGCCGTAATAATCATCGGCCGTTTCGATATTCACAGTTTCCGAGAAGAGAACGGAAGGCGTTATTTTTACTAATAAGTTCCGTTCGATTACTGTTCCTTCCGTGTCGGTGACTGAGACACGGATACACTTATTATCCGTTAGACCTGTCATATGAAATTCCTCAGTGTATTCTGTTTGCGAATCGAAAGACTTGCCGGTACCTTCAATCAAACTGCCCTTTGCCCCGGTTTTAATATCTGCATTATAGATTTCAAAATAACTAATTCCATTAGTGGCCTGCACTCTTATTTTAGCAGTATAGTTGTCAGCCCCTTTTGCAGTAACGGCTATTCCGTCTTCTACTCCATCAAAGGAGATCTTAACCGGAGCATTGTAATTTACTTCGTATGCATCATCACAGGATGCAAATGAGGAAAGGCAAATAAGCGCCAGTAAAAAATTGATTACTTTTTTCATATCTGTAATTTTTTAGTTGTTGCAATATTATTATTCAATGTCTTTTTGTATTAATATCCCGGATTTTGGTATATTAACGGACAGTTATTGACTTCATTCATCGGTAGTGGAGAGAGATCCATGCGATCTACATAAAACCGTGTATCCATGACCCTACGGACAAAACGGCCGTTTTGTATTGTGATGCCTACTGCGGGACGAGTCATCACATTTTTTGCAATTCTCCAACGACGAATATCAAAGAAACGGTGTTCTTCAAAACATAATTCAACACGACGTTCTTTTCTGATTCGCTCGCGTAAAGTGGATTGGGTGAACTTTTCAGCTTCCAGGTCGGTAGTGATGCCTGCCCGTCGACGTATCTGATTCAAAGCATCCACAGCAGAAAATCTTGCGCTTGGAGTATCTTCTGTTTCGTTGATTGCTTCGGCATAGTTCAAAAGAACTTCCGCATAGCGCATCATAATGAAGTTCTGTTGTGACTTGCCGTTTTTGCGATAGTCTATTCTGTTGTCCGACCATTTCAGCAGGAAGTACCCGCTTCCCATATTCTCCGGTTTGGTAATATCCAATGTTTGTTGCGAACCGTTAACCAAAGGCCATGTGTTACCGTGATACAATACTATTTGTTGAAGTCGCGGGTCTCTGTTTGCATACGGATTCTGTTCATCGTATCCGGATTCCGGATTAATAATTGGTTCTGTTCCGTTGTATCCGATAATCGGTTCTGTTCCGTCTGCCATGTCGAATGCATCGATCAGCCATTGCGTCGGACAGGTTGCAAGTTCTTTTCCTACGTTCCATGGATTCCAGGGTGGCATACATTTCATCATAAGATCGGTATCGCTTCCTAAATAGCTGAGTATTATTTCACTGTTCACGCGGGTGTTGAATAGGCGGGCATAATTTCTTTCACCACTGGGATCATAGTATAATTCGTAAAGCCCTTCATCGATCAGTGCTTTGGCGGCATCGGCCGCTTCTTTCCAAGTACGTCCCGAAGCTTTGTGCAATTCGCTGGCGGCATAGAGTAGAGTGCGTGCCTTGTAAGCCATAGCCATGCCACGGGTTGCTCTTCCATAGTCAGAAGCTTCGTAGGAGTCGGGTAATACACCCGGTTGGGATAATGCGTCAAATTCATCCACGATGAAATCGACTGTTGTCTTAAGGTCTGCCCGTTCGGTCGTTTCAAAAGCAAACGGATCTATCTCTTCGGTAGTAATAACCAACGGACCGAACCAACGGAATAGTTCGTGATAGAAATAAGCTCTCAGGAAGCGTGCCTGATTCTTGCTACTTGTCTTTTCTGAGTTTTCCAGTGGTGACGAGTCTACATTGGCAATAAACACATTGGCATTTTTAATTGCTTTGTAATAGAATGTCCAGGGATGGGTATTGGCTACCGGATTCGAAGAAGCACTGATAGCGCCGGTCAGGTATTGTTGTATGCCGGCTACGAATCCGCCCGGACGCGTACTGTTGCCTGCTCCGTCATCCGTTGCATTATCGAGCATGGCAACCGTGGCATTCATGTTCATCAACATGGAAAAACTATTGCTGTTGGCATCGGTAATCTGACGCATACGGCCGTATAAATCATATAGGACTTGTTTGGTTAGATTTACGTCCGAATAAACTTTCTCTTTAGTCTGAGCATCGATGTCGACTTCAAAGAGCCCGTCTACATCGCACGATATCAGTAAGAGGCTCAAAACTAAATATATTATACTATTTTTTTTCATATCCATGCTTTGTTAGAATGATACATTGATACCCATGTTATACTGTCTCTGTTGTGGATAAAAATATCCTGTATTACTGCTTGGAGCAACTTCTGGGTCTACTTTTTTCAATTTATCCCAAGTGATCAGATTAAAACCGCTGGCAAATATTTTCAGAGAACTGAAAGGTGTTTTCCTTAACATCTTCTTATCAAATGTATAAGAAATCATCACGTTTTTCAAGCGGAGGTATTTCCCGTCTTTTAGCCAGAAGTCTGACAGGTAATAGTTCTGGTGACTCTCTTTGGAACCTTGTAAGAAGCGGGGATAGGTAGCCGTTGCTGCCGTTTCCGGAGTCCATCGATTTATATGTTCTTCATAATAATTTCCGGTCATATTATCCCATCCGAGGTCTTGATAAAGATATACTGAGCTTCTTGCAGCTCCTTGAAACATTACGCTAACATCAAATCCTTTATAACTTGCTCCTAATTGTAATGAGTAGGTCATTTCCGGTACTGTGGAATATCCGATAGGAGCTTGGTCGTTTTCATCAACTATTCCGTCTCCGTTGATATCTTTATATTTAATATCTCCGGGTTTGAGATTGGTCAGTCCGAATTGCTGGGGAGAACTTGCTATTTCATCGTATGAAGAAAAAAATCCGTCATATTGATATCCGATGAATTGTTTGATCGGTAATCCTGCTTCATACATATAAGGATACGGTTTGGCTGCTTCACTCTTTTCAATGACTTTATTACGGTTGAAAGCATAAATACCTTTCAGATAATAGTTTACTTTCCCGATTGTACTGTTCCAACCCAATTCCATTTCAAACCCCTTGTTTTCTACGATACCGAAGTTATAAGGTGGTAATCCTACTGCACCGGCTGCCAGAACATAACGTTTAGGATTCGTGAGAATGTCTTCACGCCTTTCTTTGAAAAAATCTATGTTCATACTTAAGGACGAATCAAACCAAGCCGATTCGACCCCTATGTTATATTTGGTCGCAGTTTCCCAAGTTACCACATTGGGCATTTGAATTTCCGATAATCCCGCAGTGATAGCAGTTCCTGTTCCTTCTCCGAAAGCGTATCCTGAATTAACTCCACCCATTTTCTCTGTTCCGTATGCTCCGACGTAATAGTAATTAAAGGAACTTCCTAAATTATCATTCCCGACTTTACCTATTGAAGCACGGAGTTTCATAAAATTCAGAATTTTGTTTTCCGGGAAGAATGTTTCGCTGGTCGGAATCCATCCGATAGAACCTGAGGGGAAAAATGCATACCGATTTCCTTTAGAGAAACGGTTCGAACCATTGTATCCGCCATTTACTTCGATCAGATAACGACCTCCGAAGTCGTAGTTGATACGGCCTACCAGGTTTTGGTATATATGCGGTACGTATACATATTCCGTTCCTCCTGATGGTCTTGAAATGGATTGGATACTTCCGGAGATCATTCCCGATAGATTATGTAATTCGGCCAGAGTTGTCTTATATCGGAGGGCTATTTCTCCATAGGTTTTATAAGTTGCGGCGATTTTATCGGATCCGACGTTTGGAGGAGAAATTCCTGCCAATCCTTGGGTATAAGAATCACTTTCCGGATTGTATTTATAGATATAAGGTCTCCATTGCATGCCACGCCAGTTACCCCAATCAGAGTCGAAAGAAAATCGTCCATCAATGCTCAGACCTTTTAATAACTTTCTCAGGTTGTATTTAAAGCGGATGGAGGATTCCATCGAACTGTTATAGTCTGTGCGATACCCAGTATAGGCCAGTGTTACTAAAGGATTTTGACGCCATAACCCATCGTTGGCAGCCATGCTTCCGTCAGGGTTTACAATCGGGTAACTTTGCGGTGAACAACGGTAGAACATGCCGAAAAGGCGCATATTCTCGGAATTGGAAGTCAGCCCATCGTAAGCCGCCGGACGGTTCTGTTTACGAAAGATATAAGATAGATCTACACTCAATGTAAAATCATCGTTTAGAGATATGTCAATGTTTGACCGGGCCGTGGTACGGGTAAAATAGTATTCGGCGTCATAATCCGGTTGTGTCAGTGCTTCGCCTACCGCAGGAGACAGTTCTATCAGCTTCTGAATAGTCGGGTGTTTTTTTATTTCGTTGACATCAGTTTGGAACATGCCGTCTTGTTGAAAATGAGAGAAAGAAACAAAATACTTTAATTTCTTTGTTCCGCCGGATATATTCACATTGTATTTTTGGGTAAAACCATTTTTGGTGAACATGTCTACATAGTGATTGTCCGGGTGTGTGAAAGGTGATAGCTGGGTTTTGTACAGATAGATATCGTATTCGGAAACACCGATTCTCTTGGTGTTAGCGACTTTAGAAGGGTCTAAGTCATCGTTCATGGTACCTTCCCTTTGAAATCGTCCTACAGTAGCAGCATCCAATACTTCAGGAATACGGTTGAATTCTGTTATACCTAATTCGGCTGAGAAATTGATTTGTGCTTTAGAGCGTTCCTGACCACGGCGAGTGGTTACCAGGATTACTCCGTTAGCGCCACGGACACCGTATACGGCTGTTGCCGAGGCATCTTTCAGGATAGAGATACTTTCGATATCGTCCTGATTGATTTGTGTAAAACTTCTTTCTACTCCATCTACCAGTACCAATGGTTCCGTTTCATTGAACGAAGCATTCCCACGAATAAACATTTTAGCCTCATCCCCACCGGGACGACCGCTTTCCTGTCGGGTAACTAATCCTGGGATGCGTCCTGTCAAGGCATTGGTAACACTGGATACGGGAACCGAGGTCAGTTCTTTATTTCCCACATTGCTGATAGCCCCTGTGATGGATGCTTTTTTTTGGGTGCCGTAACCAACTACAACTACTTCATCGAGGTTTACATTATCTTCCGTCAGAACAACATTCAAGAGGGAAGTGCCTTGCTTTTGAAGATTCAGTTCTGCCTTTTTGTAACCGATCATGCTTACTTGTATGATTTCCGGCACATTGGGCAGCAACGAGATGGTGAATATCCCGTCGATATTGGTAATTACGCCATTGGATGTTCCTTTTTGGATAACGGTTGCCCCGATAAGGGTTTCGCCGGAACTATCTGTGACTTTACCGTTTATAGTGCGTTGTGCAAATAGAGATAAATAGCTCAACAGGCACAAGCATATTAATAGTATTTTTTTCATATTAATGTTTTTATTTCAAATCATTCATACTGTTTTATTTTCCCTTACCATCCCGGATTCTGCTCTATATTGGGGCTGTTCCGTAGTTCCTGAAGTGGAATGGGGTGGTAGTACATATGCCGGGAGAAACTGCGTCTGCTATCTACGGTGAAGTATGAATAATGGTCTTCTCCTGCGATAGTTTGTATTTCGACCCCTGTTATGTTTTGATTCAGACTTTGTTCGGCATCCAGCCAACGGCGCAGATCGAAGTATCTGTGTTCTTCAAAGCTGAGTTCGATGCGTCTTTCCTGTTTGATCTTTTCCAGCATTTTTTCCGGAGTCGTTACTCCTTCAAGGAATTTGTCGGTTGTGGTGAAACCGGCACGGCGTCTTACCATTTCGATGGCTCCTTTGGCGGTCAGCCCGAAACCTTCCGGATCCGTATCGATGCCGTATCCCAATGTCATTGCTTCTGAATACATCAGTAGGACATCTGCCAGACGAATGATGGGGTAATAATGAAAAGCTGTGGCCGGATTCTGCACTCCATTGAATTTCACGTTCAGGTCGAGGAACTTTTTCAGATAGTATCCTGTGGTAGTTGATCCTCTGACTACTGTATTCAACCCGTTATTATCACCCGGATCCCTTCGGGTGTAGATAGTGCCGTGAGTGCCGAATGTGGCGGCATTATATACTATTGTGCTGTACAGGCGGGGATCACGTCCGATGTATTGTTCTGCGCCGGTGGTTGTAGAGCGTACAAACTGGCTTCCGTCTGCCATTGTAAATGCATCTACGAATTCCTGTGATGGTACGGTTCCACCTCCTTTATTCTCCCCTTGCCGGGACAAGGCAGGAGGATATTGCCGTTCTTCCAGTCCATTTGCCTTTACACTGTTTCGTGTTACGATATATTCTGTATTATTATTGGGTTGTATAATAAATAATTTCTCGTAATCGGTGTTCAGTGTGTATTTATTCTGACCGTTGGTTTTCTTCAGATTAATAACATCTGCACAGGCTTTAGCAGCCGTTTGCCACTTCGTCGTAACATCTGTGCTGCCTACATATCCAAGTAATGGATTGGTATTGGTGGTTTGGTTGTATAGCGGACTGGCAGCATACACTAATGTTTTGGCTTTGATTGCAAGTGCTGCTCCTTTGGTCATGTTGCCATATCCTCCGGCAGCTCCACGCGGTTCTACATTCAGATCGGCGGCTGCAGCATCGCACAGGCCGATAATATGATTCACGCAATCGGCAAATGAACTGCGGCGTATATTGCGCATTTCTTCGCTTCCCAACTCGTATACCTTGTCGATGATCGGATAACCTCCGTAATGGCGGAGCAAGTCGAATTCGAACACTGCCCGGAGCGCATTTAGTTCGGCAATGAGTGTCTTTTTGGTCTGTTCGATTTCTTCAGGAGTTTTATTTTGCAAACGCAGTGTATACTTCCGGTAATTCTCTATTGCATACAAAGCTTGGTGAATCCCTTTATAAGAGTTCTTCCAGCATTCTTCTACAGGTGTGTTGGAGGTCGCAAATCCCTGTGCCAGCGTATGTATCTTAGAGTCGTAAACCACAGAAGTTCCATTGTCGGTGGCTGCTTCGAGAAAAGCATCGTCCACTCGGCTCATGCCACCTTTCAGGTAACTGTATGCCTGAGTCGTGGGACGTTCGTACAAGGCTTCCGATGAAAATATATCTTCAGCATCCGAGCGTTCGTAGGGAAGTTCGTCCATGTAGTTGCATCCGGTCATTCCCACCGCTACAAATAATAGAAATAGTATGTTGTTTCTTTTTTTCATATCGTGATCATTGTTTTATTTACAATCATTGTCATGCCGGTCAGAATTTAATGGATAACCCTAAATTGATATTCCGGGTCAGAGGTACGCTATTACCGTTCTCGTCAGCTTCCGGATCGATTACTTCCATGTTGCTCCAGGTACACACATTGTATGCATTGGCAAATACTTGCAGGCCTTTGACGAAACTCTTGGCGAACATCTTTTCGGGAAATTTATATTCCAATTGAATGGTATTCAACCGGAGGTATCTGATGTTCTTAATCCAGATAGTGTTGTCCATTGTGTTATTGGTCCCTGTAGTATTGTCGAGCGATATGCGCGGATATTTTGCTGTCGGGTTTTCTGGTGTCCAGTAATCGGTTTGGTGTGCATAGATCGTTCCGTTATTGTAGAACGGATAAGCTACTCTACCGCCATTGATGTTGTGTGAGAATTTTCCCGCACCGGTAAATACGGCCGAAAGACTGAAACCTTTATAAGAGAAACCGATATTTGCACTGTAATAAAGTTTGGGTACATCGGCATATCCGATAGGCACCTGGTCTTCTGAGTTGATTACACCGTCGCCGTTGATATCTTTATAGCGGATGTCTCCCGGATGAACAGTTCCGAACGTGTGATAAGGTGCTGCGGCTATCTCTTCATAGGAGTTGAAAAAGCCTTCGGCTATATATCCTCTTTTGGTACCGATAGAGTAACCCGCATTACGCATCCACGGGTAGGGCTGTTCAGCCTGTCCGTCTTCTTCCAACAGGTTGTTGGCATAAGAGAAAGTTCCGCCTACTATATATCCCCAGTCACCGATTTTATCGTTCCATCTTGCGGCAAGTTCCACGCCTTGTGAATGTGTTTTTCCCAGATTCTCCGAGATTCCCACATCATATCCGTATAGGAAACTTAAGCGATTGTTGGTCATATAGATGTCTGTTCGTTTATCATGGAAATATTCGGCTGTGATGTTGAATCGGTTATCGAATAAACCGGCTTCAAGTCCGATGTTGCCTTGTTGAACCTTTTCCCAGGTTGCATTGGGGTCGGCGATAATACCTTCCCGGTATCCGGGAGAACCAGCCATACTGTTTCCAAAGGGATAACTGCCCGGTACGTTTTCGAGCGACCCGATATAAGCATGTTCGGCAATACCCCGATAGTTTCCTGTTTTGCCGAAGGAACCTTTTAGCTTTAGATAAGGGATCCACTCTTTGATGCCTTCGAAGAAGGATTCATTGGATAGAGTCCAGCCGGCGGCAATGGTCGGGAAGAATCCGAAACGGTCGCCTTTTTTGAAAAGATAGGCACCGGAGTAGCTCATCAGAAGGTCGATTCCATATCTTTGGTCATAATTGTATCCCAACCATGCGTTGGCACTTTGAAAGCGTTTCGGGATACTCACTTCATTGGAACTTTCGTATTGGTTATAGAAAGCAAGTGCGGAGAGCTTATGTTCACCGAAGTTTCTGACGTAGGATAGTTGGGCTTCGATGGTGGTGCGCCTGTATGAATCTTTGGTACCTATGGTATTCTGCATCTTGGTGTCCTCGCCTGTCTTCATCAGTACGTTGGGAGTGTTGCTTTCCGGATTCAACAGATAGGAGGCATATCCTTTGGAACGGTTGGTAACAGCCTGCGTATAGGAATCCATAGAGAACGTGACGGATGCTGAAAGCCCTTTGGTTATCATATTCAGATTTTGGGAAACTTTGGCCCGGAAAGATCCGTATGTGGAATGAAAAGTACCATATCCGGCTCTGTTTAAGAGTGCCCACGGATTGATTCTTCCGTCACCGGCTACTATTTTTCCATTATAACTGCTTACTCTGTCACCTGATTGATCTACATATTTTCCGTTGTCAACGTAATACTCCGGGAACAAGTTGGGCGGAGTGGATAATAGAGCTTGATATACGGCTGCCGAGTTGTTGCCTGGGCGGTTTTGCTTTTCATCGAGCCCGTATAAATCCAGCGAAAACAGGGTAGTGGATGTAACGTCGAATTCTACATTAGAACGTACGTTAAAGCGGTCTATTCCGTTGTTAGTGCTGTAATCGTATTCGTCACCTGTCTTATAGAAACCGTCCTGGGTAAGAAGCCCGGCGTTGATGAAATACCGTACTTTTGCAGAGCCACCGTATAGGTTGAGGTTGTATCGTTGCATCCACGAACATGATTTCATCAGATTATCGAGCCAGTTTACATCCGGATAAAGTTCGTTGTTGGTACCATTGCGGTATCTGGATAAATAATAGTCTGTATAAAGAGGTTCACCTCCCTTGTTTAGCATCGCTTTGTTGTAATGAGTGGCATAACCTAAAGCGTTCAGTCTGTCCAGTTGTTTTAACGGTTGCTGGTTTATGACCTGTGCGGTCAATTCTATTTGTGGCTTGCCAATCACGCCTTTGCGTGTATTAACCAGTATGGCACCGTTCGAGCCACGCATTCCATACAAAGCTGTGGCAGCTGCGTCTTTTAGGACAATGACCTCTTCGATCTCGTATGGAGATAAAGAGCCAAACTCCCGCTCCTGCCCGTCTACCAGCACCAGTACCCCTTCTGAATTAGTTCCTGTACGCAATCCTCTTATCCAATAGTTCGGTGCTTCATTCAGTATCCCGCCGCTTTTCTGGCGGGAATAGAAACCCGGAACGAGACCGGCCAATGCATTACCTAAATTAGAAATGGGTAAATTACGAATTTGATCGCCGCTTACCCGATAAGCTGATCCGTTGAACTCGTCCCAGTTGATTTTCTGGAAGGACAAATCCAGCTCTTTAGTTTTCTCCTTGTCCGTATCCATTGTCTCCTGAGAGAAAGTGAAATTTGAGAAAAGCAGCATGTGGCATGCAAACAGACACCATAACCGTTTTCTTGCCAAAGGACGAAAAGTTCGAAAGCGTTTCATGTTTTCGTGTTCTTTCATCATAAAATTAAGTATTAACATTTGATTAATTTATTTAGAAGCGTTTCTTCTTTGTCGTTGCGAAGGTATACGCTTTTTTAAGTTTGTATCTTCATCATTGTTCTTAAGATGGCTATTTATGTTCATCGGAAGGCTTTTCGTGCAGGTATCCTATTGTTTTTTGCGAATATCCATTTCGGCACCTGTATCACCCTGTTCCGTCATCCACTTTTCCAATGCCGCTTGCATGGTGGCGATGCGTTTGGTATGTTTTCGTTCGGTGGCGATGTTATTCAGTTCCCAAGGGTCGTTCTTCAAATCGTAGAATTCGATGGCGGGACGTGTGGTATAATGATCGACCAGAAAGCGGGCCTGTTCATTTTGTCCGGCCTGTTGCAGCCAACTTTCCCACATCTCATCTTTATTTTTCTTTCCCATCATATGTTTAAGAAAGAAAGGCTGATCGTGCTTCAGATTCAGAATCAGTTTATAGCGTTTGTCCTGTATGCTTCTGACCGGATACGGATTCCCTTCCGGGACATTGTTGTGCATGCAGTAAGCCCATTTCCGGTGTTCTTTCTTCTTTCCCTGCAATACGGGCAGGAAGCTGCGGCCGTCGATCTGCCCGATTGTTCCGTTTCCGATGAAATCCATCAAGGTGGGTAATATATCTTCGTATTGCACAATGGCGTCGGTAGTACTCCGGGGCTTTATTGTTTTGGGATACCGGGCCAACATAGCACTGTGAGTTCCGTATTGCCAGCATGTCCATTTGCCGAAAGGGAACTTTGGACCTTGCTCACCCAGGAAAATAATCAGGGTATTGTCCAATTGCCCGGTACTTCCGAGTACCTCTAATACGGAACCTACTTCATTGTCTAAGGCGCGTATTTCTGCTAAGTACCGGCGGAATAGTTCGCGGGTTTCATCGTTGTCCACGCAGTTAGGGGGCAACACGATCTTTTCTTTATCGAATTCCTCCGGATTTCCCCATGTCCAGGGGGCATGAGGATGGATGCTGCACACAAAAAGGCAAAAAGGCTTGTTGTCTTTCGTTATAAATTTCCTGATTCCATCGATGGTATATTCGGCCGTGCGGGAGGTGCAGATAGTTTCGAAACCGGATATCTCTTCGAAGTCGAAGACAGAACGTGGATTAGTGTGTTGCTTGCCTGCGCGTCCTACCCTGTAACCAGCCTGTGAGAGATAATGTGTCACACTTTTTATGTCTGGGTAGGATGCTTTATGGTTTTGAAACGAACCGTGATGGGCCGGATAGAGACCGGTATACAATGATGCCCGAAGTGGTACACTCATGGCACAGGATGCGTAGTTATTTGTAAAACGCATCCCTTCAGTGGCTATTCTGTCTATATGGGGGGTGATTAAATTTTCTCCGCCGTAACAACTCAGTTCGTTGGAACCTAAGTCATCTGCCAGAATAACGACAATATTAGGTGAATCGGTGCCGGCTGGGGTTACTCCCCAACTTGTAAATAGTGGCAAGCCGGAAAAAAGGGTTAACAAATAAGATCTCATAACACACGATTTTTATTTTTATCTTTGGCAAATGTAAGAAAAGGTGGAGATGTGGATATGCACAGTCTTTCTTTTCAATAGCACTATTGTGCAATGAACTCTGGTTTTATTTAATATACCTTCATAATGGTGCCCGTTAGGAACTCTTTTTAATCTAAATTTTCGACCATGAACAATGCTTGTTGTCCTACGAACAATGCTGTCTCGTGGTATGTAAGCATATGCCTACTTTTGCTTTCGAATAAAACATAAATTTGAATAAAGATGAAACGAGTAAAATTCTTAGTGTTCACCATTATCAGTCTGATGCCATTAACGGCGTATAGTCAAAAGGGGATAACCTCTAACTATACGAACAATCATTATCCTTTATTAGAGAAACCTTACATCGAATTACCTATCGGTGCGATAAAACCTGTTGGTTGGTTGGAGCATCAACTCTCTACAATGGTCTCCGGTCTTACCGGTAATTTAGATAAAATCTACGGGCAGGTGATGGGGGAACGTAACGGATGGCTTGGGGGAGATGGAGATGTGTGGGAAAGAGGACCTTACTGGATTGACGGCCTGCTACCGTTGGCTTACATCTTGGATAATGACACTCTGAAACAAAAAGTGCAACCTTGGATTGAGTGGGCATTGGCTTCTCAGAAAGCGAATGGTTATTTCGGCCCGGATAAGGACAGGGGACCGGAACGGGGACTTCAGCGTAATAATGCACAAGATTGGTGGCCTAAAATGGTTGTATTGAAAATCATGCAACAATATTATTCTGCTACAGGAGACGAGCGGGTCATTACCTTTATGACTAATTATTTTAAATATCAATTGGAGCAATTACCCCAAAATCCGTTGGACAGATGGACGCATTGGGGAAAATTCCGTGGAGGTGATAATCTGATGGTGATTTATTGGCTTTATAATATTACCGGAGATAAGTTCTTGCTCGAGTTAGGCGATTTGGTACACCAACAAACATTGGACTGGACGAATGTTTTTCTCGAAGGAACTCAATTGATGACACAGCACAGCCTGCATACTGTAAACCTGGCTCAAGGCTTTAAAGAACCTGTTATCTATTATCAGCGTGATTATGACCGCAAGCGCATCGACGCCGTGAAGAAGGCATCGGAGGTGATACGCAATACCATTGGGTTTCCTACCGGTATTTGGGCAGGCGATGAGTTGATCCGCTTCGGCGATCCTACGCAAGGTTCTGAATTGTGTGCGGCTGTAGAGATGATGTTTTCTCTTGAAAAGATGTTGGAAATTACCGGAGACACGCAGTGGGCCGATCAACTGGAAAGAATAGCTTATAATGCGTTGCCTACGCAGGTGGATGACAACTGTTCTGTGCGGCAATATTATCAACAGGTGAATCAGATAAAAGTGTCTTATGAACCGAGGACGTTCGTTACTCCTCATTCGCATACGGGAAATCTTTTCGGAGTATTGGCGGGCTTTCCTTGCTGTACTTCCAATTTACATCAAGGATGGCCTAAGTTGGTACAGAATCTTTGGTTTGCCACCTATGATAACGGAATTGCGGCATTGGTATATGCACCCTCTAAAGTCACGGCGAAGGTGGCTGGGAATGTGACGGTGGATATAGAAGAGAACACCGGTTATCCGTTTGATGAGATCATTCGGTTTAAGATGAATTTCCCCGATAAAAAAGCTCGGACGGCCCGTTTCCCTTTCCATCTGCGTATTCCTGAGTGGTGTGAAAAGCCGGTGATCCGCGTCAATGGCGAAGTCGTTTCGTGTGTACCGGTTGCCAATATTGCCGTGTTGGAACGTACTTGGAAGAGTAACGATGAGGTTACTTTGGAACTGCCGATGTCGGTGACTGCCAGCTATTGGTATGATGGGGCTGCTGTTATAGAGCGTGGGGCACTTATCTACGCACTTAAACTGAATGAAAACTGGGAAGCAAAAAACATTGATGATGGTTCGGAACGTAACGGGGAGAAATATTATCAGGTCACTACCGATTCTCCTTGGAATTATTGCTTGTACAAAAGGAATCTCCGACCAGAGAATTTAAAGGAAAGGTTCGTGGTTGAAAAAACAGGACCGGTTTCGGCGAACCCTTGGAATCAGGAAAATGCACCGGTTATTATTAAGACTAAAGCACGCCGTTTACCGGAATGGACAGAGCACAATGGATCGGCGGGGCCTGTTAGTTACTTCTTCCAGCGTATGGAACCTATCAGGGAAAATGCAGAAGTGATAGAACTGATTCCATATGGATGTACCACACTGCGTATAGCCGAATTCCCTATCAGATGAGAATAACCTTCAACAGTAAGTATCATGAATATTAGGCATATTTTATATTTTGTTTTTTTGTTCTGTGCAATAAGTTGTAAGAGACCGGATGCTACGGTCATAAGTTATTGCAATCCGATTCCTATAAATCTGGGGGATCCTTATATTCTAATGGCTTCGGACGGGAAATATTATCTGTACGGTACTTCTGGTGAGAATGGTTTCAGGGTCTACTCTTCCGATAATCTGTCCGATTGGAAAGAAGAGGGAATAGTTTATCAGGGCAGATCGTCTACTTCGTGGGCAACAGACTGTTTCTGGGCGCCGGAGGTATATGAAAGAGATGGAAAATACTACTTATGGTATAGTGCGAACTGGAAATATAATCCGACCGGTGAAAAAGAAAATTTCCGGATAGGCGTAGCTGTTTCCGATAATCCTTTGGGGCCTTTTAAGGAGATGAACGATGGCCCTTTATTTGATCCGGGATATCCTGTGATTGATGCCAATGTGCTCTTTGATGATGAGAGCGGAAAGGTGTACCTTTATTATTCCCGTTGCTGTTACAAACATCCGGTGGAAAGTGAGATTGCTGACTATGCAAAGAAGAATGGATGGTTTGACGAGATTGAGGAGAGTTGGATTTACGGAGTTGAAGTAGCTCCCGACTTTTCGAAGGTGATAGGTGAGCCGGTATTGCTTTTGCAACCGCCTTTCTCAATGGATGATTTACAGGCAGAATGGGAGAGCCGCTCGGTACTGAATAAGGAGGTGAACAGGCGCTGGACGGAAGGTTCGTTTATATTCAAGGAGGGGGAGACATATTACATGATGTATTCTGCTAATTATTTTGTGGGTAATGATTATGCAGTAGGGTATGCTACAGCTACTCATCCGTTGGGGCCTTTCCGTAAATCGGCAGATAACCCGGTATTACAGAAGAATGTGGAGAATGGGGGAGAAGTAACCGGAACCGGACATAATATGGTATTGTCACTTCCCGATGGTCAGAAACTTTGTGTTTATCACGGGCGAACCCGGAAAACAGGAAGAAAACGGGTCGTGTTTATAGATCGTATGGAGATAAAGGCAGATGAGACACTCGTTGTTTACGGCCCTACTATCGGAACTCAAGCGATCGAAGTTGTAAAGACGCTCTTTTAAACAGCGTTTCACTATTGTGAGACGAACGTCTCTCAATAGTGAGATGATCATTTCATAGATGTGAGACGTGCGTCTCTCAATAGTGAAACGAAAAATGTTCTTACTGGAAACCGGCTATGAGGACATTAAAATCGATTAATAATAAATTACTCTAATTTTATATTTATGGTACGAATGTTCATGATTATCTGTTCTTTATGTTTTTCTTACATCTCATTTGCCTGGTCTCCACAGGGCAACAAGATAAAGACCCGATGGGCAGAACAAGTAACAGTAGAAAATGTTTGGCAAATTTACCCACGCCCGCAATTGAAGCGAGTGAACTGGAAGAACCTCAATGGTTTGTGGAAATATCAAGTGACGGAAATGAATCGGAAAAAGAAAGATGTGCACTACGGTGATGAAATACTGGTTCCTTTTTCCATTGAATCGTCTTTGTCGGGAGTAGAGGGACAGTTTGGCCCCTCGGATAAGCTATGGTATCGTAAAGAGTTTACTATTGATCCGGACTGGAAGGGCAAGCAGATTCTTTTGCATTTCGGTGCTGTTGATTATGAATGCCAGGTATGGGTGAACAATATACTGGTCGGGAAGCATACAGGAGGAAACAATCCTTTCTCTTTTAACATTACCCGTTTCTTGAAAAAGGATGGTAAGCAGGTAGTTGAATTGAGTGTGACTGATCCTACGGATACGGAATCCATTACCCGGGGGAAACAGCAGCTCAACCAGCGGGGTATTTGGTATACTCCTGTTTCCGGTATCTGGCAGACTGTTTGGATAGAACCGGTGAATCCTGTTTATATTCGGCAGATGTGCCCCGAAACCAATATTGAGAATAGTACGGTGAAACTTCACTTTGACATTGCCGAATCTGTAGGAGACGAATCTCTGCTTGTGAAAGTATTTGATGGGGAAAAGAATATCCTGACCTCCGAACAGAAACTGGGTAAGGACATCGAGTTGCAGATTCCTGGCCTTGTATGGTGGTCGCCGGAAAACCCGAAACTTTACGATTTGGAAGTCTCTTTGTGCCGGAATGGGAGAACATTGGACAAGGTAACCAGCTATTTTGCAATGAGAGATGTTTCTATTGTCAGGGATGAGGCCGGATACAAAAGAATTTGTTTGAATGGAAAGCCTGTGTTCCAGTATGGCACATTGGATCAGGGCTGGTGGCCTGATGGCTTGTTGACACCTCCTTCACCCGAAGCTATGATCTGGGATATGGTTCAATTAAAAGAGATGGGATTCAACACCATACGCAAACATATTAAAGTAGAACCTGCTACTTACTATTATTATGCCGATTCGCTGGGAATAATGATTTGGCAGGATATGCCTTCGGGATTCGCTACGGCACGTAAAGAGACGGAACATCTTTCGCATACGGATGAAAAGGATTGGGATGCTCCTACGGAGGTCTCGGCTCAGTGGCTTAAAGAACTGGACGAGATGATCGATCATTTACGCTTTTTCCCCTGTATCACGAGCTGGGTTGTTTTTAATGAAGGGTGGGGACAACACAACACAGTCGAAGTAGTGGAGAATATGATGCAGAAAGACCGGACGAGAATTATTAATGGCGTGAGCGGATGGACCGACCGAAAGGTGGGACATGTGCACGATATTCATAATTATCCGTCTGCTTCGATGGTGTTGCCTGAGTTTACTGATGACCGGGTAGCCGTATTGGGAGAATTCGGCGGATTGGGGTTTCCGGTAGAAGGTTCGCTTTGGAATCCCGGTATGAATAACTGGGGTTATAAGAATATTGACGGAAGCATTGAACTGTTGGCCGATTATAGCCGGCTGATGTATGATCTTGAAACGCTCATTGCTCAAGGTTTAAGCGCCGCCATTTATACCCAAACGACGGATGTGGAGGGTGAAGTGAACGGGTTGATTACTTACGACCGTAAGAAAATAAAGATTCCGGCCAATACATTGCATATGTTACACTCCCGTTTGTATAGTATTCGTTCGACCCAACCCGTATTTCTGATACCGCATTCACAAAAGCAGAAACAGACCAAGCATGAAGTCTGCGTGAATGGTGAAGTGTATCATACCGAGTTTCCTTTTAAGATTAAAGATAAGGGGGTGATACGGTTGAAGGAGATATTTCATGTGGACAAACCTTTTGAACGTCTGTCTTTATGGTTATATGCGGATGGTCCGACCACCGTGTGGCTGAATGGTGTAAAAGTGCTGGATCAACCGATTAGATATACCCGTAACTATAATCAATATAATCTGAGTGATTATAGTTATTTATTGCACAATGGGGAAAATACGGTGGAGATTACTATAAATAAGCAGAATGGAGAAAGGAGTTTGCTTTTTGATTATGGGTTGACTGCATTTTAAGAGAAAGTATTTCAATTTCTGAAAATTATATATCATAATTAATAATATCATGAAAATTTATCTTTTGTTCATGTTGACGGTGTTTTGTGCTTCCTGTAGAAATGATGGGAAGCCTATACTTCCTTTGTTAGATGCTGATGATTTTTCCACGACGGTCGATGGAAAACCAGTTGCATTATATACGCTTGAATCCGGTAATGGGATATATGCACAAATAACGAACTATGGCGCACGTGTGGTGAGTTTGCTTACTCCCGATAGAAATAGTAATTATGAAGATATCACGTTAGGTTTCGAAAAGATAGATCATTATCTGGATAATAAAGGTGAACGGTTTCTGGGGCCGGTTGTGGGGCGTTATGCCAACCGTATAGCAAATGGCAAGTTTTCCTTGGATGGAACGGAATATAACTTAGTCCGAAACAATGATGGACAAAGTTTGCATGGAGGAAACAAGGGATTGGATAGAATTGTTTGGAATGTAGATAGGGTCACAGATAACGAAGTCGCTTTTTCATACATGTCTCCTGATGGAGAAGAAGGCTATCCCGGTACAGTTGTTTTTAAAGTTGTTTATATGCTGACTTCGGATAACGAACTGAAAATAACGTATAATGCCGTGACTGATAAACCAACTGTCGTGAACCTCTCTTGTCATGCTTTTTTTAATCTGAAAGGTGCGGGTAACGGGACGGTCGATGACCATATTCTAACCATAAATTCCAGTCGTATCACACCGGTTGATTCGTTCTTGATTCCTACTGGCGAAAGAGTGCCGGTAGAGGGAACTCCTTTTGATTTTAGGGTACCAACGGCCATAGGAGCGCGTCTTGATCAGGATAATGAGCAATTGAGATTTGGTAAGGGATATGATCATAATTGGATTATTGATAAGAAAATAGAGGGTGTGGAACAGATAGCTTCTGTCTATGAACCTACTTTGGGCCGTTATATGGAAGTATGGTCTGATCAACCGGGACTACAGTTTTATGGGGGTAACTTTTTCAATGGGAAAGTGAAAGACAAATATGGGAAACCGATGAGGTTTCGGGAGGCAATTGCATTGGAGACACAAAAGTTTCCGGATAGTCCCAATCATCCAGACTTTCCGACTACTCGCCTTAATCCGGGAGAAGTTTATGTTCATACGTGTATTTATAAATTTATGACGAAAAATGAATAACGAGGAACATCCTTTTTCAGAGCAGGCCGGTTGGAGAGAAAGTTGGATTCTGTTTACTCTGCTTCTTTTATTTTCCAGTTCCGGAGTAATACGGGCTGTAGAAGGTGACACCGTAAGAACCTTTAGTAATCCTGTTTTTAAGGGAGCCGATCCTTGGGTATATAAGACCGATAGTTGTTACTATTACTGTTTTGTATATAAAAAAGGACTTGCGGTTTCGAAGACAAAGGAACTACATAAAAAAGGGCAACTTGTAGAAGTTTGGAAGGCTCCGGCAGAAGGATGGAACAGGAGTTGTATTTGGGCTCCCGAACTGCATTATGTGTGTGGAAAGTGGTACATTTATTATGCGGCCGGTGAGTCTGGACCTCCTTATATACATCAGCGTACTGGTGTACTCGAGGCAGTAAGCTCGGATCCTCAAGGAGCTTATATCGACAAAGGGATGATTTATACGGGAGACAATGTAGATTGTTGGCCGGATACCGATGCGAACCGTTGGGCTATCGATATGACTGTTTTTGAATGGCAGAAAAAACTGTATGCCGTTTGGTCTGGATGGGAGAATAATGAATCGACCGATAAAACACGTCAGAACTTGTACATCGCTGAAATGGAAAATCCTTGGACTATATCGACCAATCGGACACTTTTATCCGAGCCGGATCAACCTTGGGAAACAGACGGAAGATTAGACTTGAACGAGGGACCACAGGTATTGATAAACGAAGACCGGTTGTTCATCATTTATTCTTGTGGACAATCGTGGCTACCTACGTATAAATTAGCTCAGTTGAAGTTAAAGAATCCTGACAACAATCTGTTGGATCGTGACAATTGGATAAAGTCGGGGCCTGTTTTTACGGGTAATGAGGAAGTTTATGGGGTGGGGCATGCTGGTTTTACGACTTCCCCCGATGGCACTGAGCATTGGATTGTATATCATACAAAAGTGGATCGAAAACCAGGATGGGAGCGGCATATTTGCTTGCAGCGTTTTATTTTTGATTTTGATGGCTCTCCGTATTTTGGGAAAGCACAACCAGTCACCGTTCGTCAACCTTTACCGTCTGTTAGTGGAATAAATAAAAGGAATAATTAGGTATATTATGAAAAAGAATTTATTTATCGGGGTGTCTCTGACGGTGGGTATTCCCACCACGACAATGGCACAACAGAAACAGCCGGAACACCCCAATCTGATATTTATTATTACCGATCAGTTGAGAAATGACGTATTTGGCTGCCGGGGAGATGAGATAGCCAAGACTCCCAATATCGATCGTTTTAAGGCGGAAAGTGTTGACTTTACAAATGCCGTGGCTGTTACTCCGGTGTCGGCAGCAGCACGGGCCTCTCTTTTTACTGGAAAGTATTCATCCAGCACGGGAATGGTCATTAATGAACTTCGTCTGAACCCTAATCAGCGCGCTATGGGACATGTTTTTACAGAAAATGGATACAATACTTCTTATATCGGGAAATGGCATTTATATGGTACTTGCTCGGATCATGAAAATGATGACTGTGCTTTTATTCCGAAAGGTCCCGACCGTTTGGGGTTTGATGATGAATGGAAAGCTTATAATTTTCATCATACGAATATGAACTCTTATTATTATGAAGATAGGAAAGAAAAAATCTATTACGGTGAAGGAAGTTATGAACCGGAGGAACAGTTCCGTTTAGCGATCCGTTCTTTAGAACGGTTGCAGAAAGAAAATAAGCCATTCGCCTTGTTTCTGTCAGTAGGTGTTCCTCATGATCCGTGGACAAAAGCAAATGTGCCCGAAAAATATTATAACCGTTACAAGGATGTTCCTTTTACGTTACCATCTAATTGGAACGATATTCCGGATAAATATATGGATCGGAATACAAATCCTCAGAGATGGGTGAATTATTGGAAAAAAAATATACCGGAAATGAAGCGGGTGTATTATTCTATGGTGTCCAGCATCGATGATTATTTGGGAGACTTAATGTTGAAAGTCACTGAGCTCGGGCTGGATGAGAATACGATTATTGTTTTTTTCTCTGATCATGGTGAAATGTTCGGAGAGAATGGATGTATCTTCAAGATGATTTTTTACGATAGCGCGGCGAAAGTTCCGTTTATGGTACGTTGGAATGGAAAAATCAAACCCGGTCGGGAGGTAGATACTTGTTTGAATACTCCTGATATTATGCCTACTTTATTAGGGATGATGAATCTGCCAGTTCCAGATTCTGTAGAAGGTATGAACTTGTCTCCATTGGTTTTAGGTGAAAAATGCAAAGAACCGGAGTTTGCTTTTATGCAAGGGATGGGACATACGTTTCAATGGAAAGACGGATATGAATGGAGAGCCGTACGGGATAAACGATATACGTATGCGACGTATCTGGTAGATAATTCCGAATTGTTGTTTGATAATATTAAAGACCCGAAACAAACGGTTAATCTGGTAAATGATCCGAAATTGTTTAAAGTCTTGGAAGAGAAGCGGAGACAGATGAAGAATAAAATGAGAGAATTAAATGATGAATTTAAACCTTGCTCTTGGTATCGTGGGCGTTGGGTCGATGAAGATAGGTGTATACAAGCATCAGCGAAAGGTAAATTTTGATTGTTGTGCATTTCAGGAGGACAGAGAAGAAGTTGCTAAAAAACTCCTTCTCTGTTTTTTTAGGTCCTAATTTGTCGGAGATTCTGCCAAAGAGTTGTTTTCATTTTTTTTTGGCGGATGCAGGTTAGCGATATACTCGTTGGGGGATATTCCGAAAACTCTTTTGAAATAACGTGAATAGTAGTTGGGCGAAGTGAAACCTGTAGCATAGGCAGCTTCAGAAACATTCTTTCCTGTTGCCAGGATTTTTAATGACTCTTTCAAGCGTATATTATTAATGAATTCAGTGGCAGAAAGCCCTACGATATTTTTAAGTTTCATATGCAATAAGGTACGTCCTATTCCTATTTCTTTTAACAGGTAATTTAATGAGAATTCATTATTGTCCAGATTTGCTATAATCAACTTTTCGATATTAGCAATCAGCTCTTTGTCTTTATCATCGGCTTTCATTTCATAGACCTCCATTTTGTTAGCAGCAAAGAGTTTTTTCTGGTTTTCTTTTGTTGCTATCAGATTAGAAATCTGTCTTTGGATAAGTACTGGGTGGAATGGTTTCTCTACATATATATCTGCTCCACTTTCATAGCCTTCCAATTGGGCCTCTTCACCTGTTTTAGCAGTTAGCAATATGAGCGGAATATGACAAGTCTCAATTCTGGATTTTAATTTGTGAGCTAATTCAAAACCATTCATTTCGGGCATCATGACATCGCTGATAATGATATCCGGAAGTTCCTTTTTAGCAATTTGATATCCTTCTTTACCGTTCTGAGCCGTAATGACTGTATACATGTCCGAAAACATTTCTGCATAGGTCGATAGTAGTTCGGAGTTGTCCTCAACCACTAATAATTTATACTCTTTTCTGGAAAGTTTTTTTTCTGTCTCGACTTTTTCAGCGTTATTATCGTACTTGACGGGGAGGTATCTATATTCTTCTATAAAGGAAGCATCGGCATCCTTATCTGATATTTCATCTGTAGAAAAGGCACGGGCTGTAATATTTAATTTCACTATAAAATTGCTCCCTTTGTTAATTTCACTTTCTACTTTGATTTCTCCTTTATGTAGTAAAACCAGTTGGCGGGTAAGTGCCAGACCTATACCAAAACCGGCTTTCTTGCTTTTAACAAAATCATTGATCTGATAATAGTTCTCGAAGATTTTATCCTGCTGATCGGGAGCAATTCCTACACCTGTATCCGAAACGATGAAATTTAGGTAGGTGTAGTCTTTTTTATGTTCATAAAAAGCTCTAACTATGATTTCTCCTTTATCCGTATATTTAAAAGCATTGGAAAGCAAATTGTATATAATTTTCTCGACTTTTACAGGAGCGAACCACACATCTTCTTCTGAATTTTCTATTTTCAATATGTATTCTAATCCTTTTTCATCGGCGAGCATCTGGAAACCTTCGCAGATACTTCTTAGAAAATTTAATAAGTTACCTTTCTTTACGCGAATTTTCTCTTGTCTGGTTTCAACCTTGCTGAAGAGCATTAGTTCGTCTAATAGTATATTCATTCTCATTGCATTGTTGATAACTAATTTCATTTTGGGCCTTATTTCCGGGCTGAAAACGTTTTTCTCAAGAAAAGATTGTAGAGGAATGAGAATTAGGCTTAATGGTGTTCTCAATTCGTGGGAGATATTTGTAAAAAAGTTGAGTTTCAGTGTATTTACTTCTTCCATTTTTTTCTTTTCCATGCGTTCGGACAGTATAAGGCTTTTCTCATATTGTCTTTTCTTGATAAATAGGTAAAGCCCTGTTCCTAAAACTCCGGTCAAGATGAGGTAGGTTAGATATGCGAGGTCCGATCGCCAGAAAGGAGGGGCTACTATGATTTTGATACTCCTTGTCGGTTCTTTGTTGTCCCATTTATTATTAAAAACTGCTTTGACGGTGAGTGTATATTTTCCCTCTGATAAATTGGCATATGTCAGTTGGTTTTGGTTTCCTATATAATTCCATTCTCTGTCTGTATCCAGTTTATATGCAAAGAAAGTACTGTTCGGATGACTGACTGTAGGTACGGTAAATTCGAAAGAGAAGGATTTAGCTTGTTCGCTGTTTAGGTATATTTCATCTGCCTCTTCTATATTTTTATTTAATGGAGAACCGATTGTGTCTGGAGTTACTGATTTTCCATAGATTTTGAAATCTGTAAATTCTACTTGTGCTATGTTGTGATGCATCTGTAGATTTTCTGGATAGAAAGCAATCATACCATTGATTGTTCCGAAATATAAAAGACCGTCGTCTGCCCGATAAACTGAATTATAATTGAACTGTTTGTTGGGCAATCCTTCACTAATGGAATAGTTTACAAAAAACAGTTTGTTTATATCTAAGCAACTTAGCCCGTTGTTTGTACTGAGCCATAAATTGCCGGAACTACTTTCAGTAATGGCATATATAGTGTTTGAAGGAAGCCCGTCTTCGATAGTATAGGTTGTAAAGGATTCGTTTGTTTTATTAAATTTGCAGAGTCCTCCTTCCAATGTTCCAATCCAGATATTTTTTCTACTATCTTCAAAAATGTAATTTATGAAATTATCGGGGATACCACTTCTATCCTGTTGATAAGAATAATTTTGCAGGCTTTGCATGGATTTGTTGTAACGGAATATACCGTTGGTTCTTGTCGCAATCCAGATGTCTCCGTCTGAATCTTCCAATAGGTTATTAATACTTTTAGGACCAACTATATTTTTTTCGAATTGTCTGAATTGGTCTTTTCCCGGATTATAAATGAATAATCCGTTGGTAGTTCCAATCCAGATTTCTTCGTCTTTGTCTTGTAGCAGTGTGAATATGTTATTAGATAACAGATCTGGATATTCTGGATGAATGTAGTGAGAGAACTTTTGAGTTTTTAGGTTGTATTTGTTTAATCCACCCAGATAAGTTCCGATCCATAAATTATCTTTTTGGTCGAGAAGTAGAGAGTGAACGTTGTGATATGATAAACAGTTTCCTGTCTGTTGCGGTTTGAAATATTCGAAGCTTTTCTCTTTTTTGTTATAATAATTTAACCCTCCATCTTCGGTGGCTATCCATAAATTGCCTTTTTTATCACCGATAATTTGTCGTACTGCCTTTCCCGACAAGTATTTGTCGGAATATCCACAATCATAATAGGTAAATTGTAGGAAAGAATTTAAGAATATGTTTAAACCACCAAAATAAGTACCTACTAACATATTATTTTCCTTGTCTTTGAAAATGGTGTAGATTGCATTATCGTTCAGCGAGTATTTATCATTATAGTTTTGTTTGTAATTGATGAATTTATTTTCATCTGATAAATATATATATAGTCCGTTTTCCGAACCAATCCATATATTTCCTTCAGCATCTTCTGCAAAAGTGCGTACACAGATTTGTGGAAAACCTTCTATACGGATAAACTTATTGGTGGAACTGTCAAAATAACAAATTCCTTTATCTTCGGTTCCTATCCATATTCTGCCATGATGGTCGGTAAATAATGAGGTGACTTTATTGGAAATTAATGAATTTATATTATGGTCATTATGTTTGTAGCGGGTCAATTTTCCATTTTCTACATCTGCACAAATTAGTCCCCCATACATCCGTCCAAACCACATCTGTCCTTTTTGATCAGAGGTTATGGCGGTGATGAATGCAGTAATTGTTTCATCTTGATTCACATAGAATGGATCGAACTTACTTGTTTGTTCGTTATATATAAAAGCTCCGGAACCACCCATGTAAATTTTTCCTTTATCATCTTGATAAATAACACGGCTAAAATTATTTAAAGAATCAACCGATACAAAATTGAAATTATCTTTATTTCTATTGTATAAGTTTACTCCTTTGTGTGTGATGACCCATAGTCTGTGGCGCTTATCTTCAAATACATGACGTATAATTCCACCTTTTTTTCTTTCACCTTTTGTAGGTTCCACTTCATAGACTGAGATGCTCCTCCCATCATATTTACATAATCCGTTTGCCGTAGCAATCCATATAAAACCCTTAAAGTCTTGGCAGAGTGAATAAATAGTATTGGTAGGGAGGCCGTTGTCATTGGTCAGATGAGTGAATCGAAGATTTCTGTCTACTTGGGCAACTATGTTGATGGTATATCCTATCAATAAAAATAGAGCTAATAAAACGGAATGTGCTTTCATATCATATAAACGTTTATGTAAAAGTAAAAAGAACTATGAATATCCTGTATAGATAAGGTGAAAAAAGGTGAGGCTATGTTTATGACCTCTGTTTTTCCAATACAAATGAAATAAAAAAAAGTGGATGTACATAGTAAAAGTATTCAATTAACTGATTTGTAAAATTCTGATAATCAATACAGTGAACATTCGTGCTTAAAAAGAGAACAATAATACAACTATAGTTATAATATCGAATAGAAAGAATAAACAAAAATAAAGTTTGCTTTGCTTGTTAAAAAGAGGATAAAAAATAGGAGAGAAATTCTTTGATTTCCCTCCTATTCATATGGTTGATTTCTAAATTATTTTAGAAACAAGATGTTGGTTTAGAGTTTTGGACCGGCAGCAACTAAAGCTTTACCAGCTTCGTTACCTTCGAACTTAGCAAAGTTCTTGATGAAACGAGCAGAAAGGTCTTTTGCTTTTTCTTCCCATTGGCAAGCACATTCATAAGTGTCGCGTGGGTCAAGGATTTTCGGATCAACTCCAGGAAGTTCTGTAGGAACAACAAAGTCGAAGAAAGGAATAATCTTAGTAGGAGCTTTGTCGATAGAACCGTCAAGGATAGCGTCGATGATACCACGAGTATCTTTGATAGAGATACGTTTGCCGGAACCATTCCAACCTGTGTTAACCAAGTAAGCCTTAGCACCGGATTTCTCCATTTTCTTAACCAACTCTTCTGCATATTTAGTTGGGTGCAGTGACAAGAAAGCAGCACCGAAACAAGCAGAGAATGTAGGAGTCGGCTCAGTAATACCGCGTTCTGTTCCAGCCAATTTAGCTGTAAAACCAGACAGGAAGTAATATTTAGTTTGCTCAGCGTTCAGGATAGATACCGGAGGCAATACACCGAATGCATCGGCGGACAAGAAGATAACTTGTTTTGCAGCCGGGCCTTTAGATACCGGTTTAACGATATTATCGATGTGATAGATAGGATAAGAAACACGAGTGTTTTCTGTAACGCTCTTATCAGCGAAATCAATTTTACCGTTAGCATCTACTGTAACGTTTTCAAGAAGAGCGTCACGTTTGATAGCTTTGTAGATATCCGGTTCGCTGTCTTTATCAAGGTTGATAACTTTAGCATAGCAACCGCCTTCGAAGTTGAATACACCTTCATCATCCCATCCGTGTTCGTCATCACCGATCAACAGACGTTTCGGGTCAGTAGACAAGGTTGTTTTACCTGTACCTGACAGACCGAAGAAGATAGCTGTGTTTTTGCCTTCTTTGTCGGTGTTGGCAGAACAGTGCATAGAAGCCATACCGTTCAATGGAAGCAGATAGTTCATGTAAGAGAACATACCTTTCTTCATTTCACCACCGTACCAAGTGTTCAAGATAACTTGAATCTTCTCAGTCAAGTTAAATACAACAGCAGTTTCTGAGTTCAAGCCCAATTCTTTGTAGTTCTCAACTTTTGCTTTAGAAGCGTTCATGATAACGAAATCAGGTTCACCGAAGTTAGCCAGTTCTTCAGCTGTAGGACGGATGAACATGTTTGTTACGAAATGAGCTTGCCAAGCAACTTCCATGATGAAACGCAGTTTCAGGCGAGAGTTAGGATTAGCACCGCAGAATGCATCAACAACATACAATTTCTTGTTAGAAAGTTCTTTAGTTGCCAATTCTTTAACGGCTTTCCAGCATTTTTCGTCTACAGGTTTGTTGTCGTTTTTATATTCGTCAGAAGTCCACCATACTGTATTTTCGCTGGTAGCATCTTTAACGAAGAATTTATCTTTAGGAGAACGACCGGTGTAAACACCTGTCATTACGTTTACAGCGCCCAGTTCAGTTACCTGACCTTTCTCAAAGCCTTCCAGACCCGGTTTTGTTTCTTCGGCGAACAAAACATCATAAGACGGGTTGTGCACAATCTCAGTAGCACCGGTAATACCGTACTTGCTTAAATCTAAATTTGCCATTTTCTTTTGAATTAATTAAAATTGGTATTTTGTTTATTATCTCATTCCAGGTATTTATGGAAAGGATGTTTTATAACATCCTCTTGTAAACCGGCTACAAAAGTAACACTTTCTTTCGAAACAAGTGTCGTATTAGAGAAATTTTTCCCTAATTGAATCTCTTTTATAGATTCCTAACAAAATCTGCAAACTGAATGTTGCAAATTGAAACTTTATCATTTACTTTGCATCGTATAAATTCTGAATAAATAATAATGATATATAGAAATGAAAATAATCGACTTTAGTAAAACGAATTCAATTCTGAATCAATATGTGTCAGAAATAAGGAATGTAGAGGTGCAGAACGACCGTTTGCGTTTTCGCCGTAATATCGAACGGATAGGTGAGATCATGGCGTATGAAATGAGTAAATCGTTTGCTTATTCGACAAAAGATATCCGTACACCCTTGGGGATAGCGCCGGTTTGTACACCGGACAATCAATTGGTAATAAGTACCATTCTCCGTGCGGGATTGCCTTTTCATCAAGGCTTTTTGAGCTATTTCGACAATGCGGAAAATGCTTTTGTATCTGCTTATCGCAAATATAAAGATACATTGAAATTCGATATTCATATAGAATATATTGCTTCACCTCGTATCGATGGGAAAACATTGATTATTACCGATCCGATGCTTGCTACCGGAAGCAGTATGGAATTGAGTTATCAGGCCATGCTTACCAAAGGGCATCCGTCAGAAATTCATGTGGCGTCTATTATAGCCAGTCGCCAGGCTGTGGAGCATATTATGTCGATATTTCCGGAAGAAAAAACGACTATATGGTGTGCGGCCATTGACCCGGAGATCAATGAGCATTCGTATATTGTGCCGGGACTTGGAGATGCCGGTGACTTGGCTTATGGAGAAAAGGAATAGCCCGTTTATATGCTTTCTTTCATATGGGAAAGAATTTATCTTTGTTGCAGATGTCGGATGTTTTTTCAGAATCTTATTTTTATTGTATCTTTTCCGATGGTAACAATGTATATTCCTCTTTCCCTCAGTTGAAAAATTGTATAGTCTTTATCGTTTTTTACTGTTATTGCATCAATAAGTATGCCTTGTAGGTTGTATAAATGAAGTGTTTCTCCTTTAATAGCTCCGCTGATATATATTTCATTTTCTACCACAAACACTTTTATATGATTGCTAATCTCTGTATAAATATTGTTGGTAAGAGATTGGGTTTCATAAACACCCATGTCGACGGCTTTTCCTTGTATTCTGTCCTGGTGTTGTAAATCAAACAGTATGTCTAATGCTTCGTAGTCCGATCCTGTATCAATACAAGGTGATCCTGGTGCTAACATGTAGATTGCAGTATAAATTGTCTCTATCTCATCATGTGTGCTTCCTTTCCCTATAATACTGGATGGAGATAGAAATGAGGGATTTTTGCTTCTATTTAGATACATGTGATCTGTATCGTCTCCGTCCATGAATTTTTTGCTGTTACTTTCTACTGCACTGTGTGTAGAGATAATAGTTCCTCCTCCGTTTATATCTGTATTCTGGCCGTAGCTATTGTATTTCTTTCCATACATATTGTTGTATAGAATTGAATTTATCAATGTTAAATTGGATTTGTTGGTAGCTGTTCCTATGGCTCCTCCTGGCTTTACGGCACTATTGTTTGCAAATGTACAATTGCGAACAGTAGCGGTTGTTCCTGTTCCAATTTGTATAGCACCTCCGTTACCGTCTGATGTATTATTTATAAATAATGAATTTTCTATAATGCAATGTCCACTGTTACAATGGATAGCTGCGCCATTTCTCCCATTTCGTGTGGCATTGTTTCTAAAAATACAATTTCTCACGAAAGCGCCATTGCTTAGAATCATGGCTCCTCCATTTTCTTCTGGAGGATTGATTGCGTTTTGTATGATAACACCATCAATAATGCAGGGGATATAAGCATCTCTTCCTCCTGGACGATTGTTGCCGGTTGTACTACGGAATGGAGAAATACGATCTTTACATTCGATGACTACTCTGTTTTTATCCCAATTCCGGTCTGTTGACCGTGTTTCGTTTCCCTTGAAACCTCCGAAGATGAAAGTATTATCGAGGTTAATTGGAGCACTTAAGTTGTATGTTCCAGCTTTTAGCCATATTTCATGATTGGGGATGGAATGTGCCAATGTGATAGCCTGTTCTAAGTTGGATGCGTTCTCCCAAGTATTACCAGGGCCTGTACCTTGGGGAGAGACATATATAATTTGATTTACGGACTTATTTTCTCCTTTTTCGATTTCTTCTCTCCAAATTTTTAGTTTTCGGTTTAAAATTCTGGTTGTTTCTATATTTTTAGTTGATAGATTATTCTTTTCATATGGATCGGTCGATAGATCAAATAGTTCTTGCTCTATTACAGATAATTGGCACCCATTGTATGTATATCTTTCGATCAATTTATATTTTCCGGATATAATTGAAGCTTCTATGTTACGTGAATTATCCGATTCTTTTACGCAAGGAGGGTAATACCAGTGAAATTCACGTTCTTCAATCTCTTTATTATTAAAAAGAGGCAATATGGATACACCATCACAAATTTGTTCGGGCATATTGGTGTGAGTCAGTTCACAAAATGTAGGAAAGAAGTCCATGGAAATAATCCGCTGATCAATTATTTTAGGAGCAGAGTCGGTGCCATATCCATAGAAGATCATAGGTATACGATTGCCTCCTTCATACATACTTGTTTTTCCTCCCCTTAAAGGGGTATTAGTGGTTACTCCGGTCGCTCCGCCATTATCGCTTGTAAAGATCACTAAAGTATTATTTAAAAGGTCATTGTCGCGTAAACATTGGAGGATTTCGCCCACTCCTGTATCTATGTGTTTCAGTTGAGCGGCCAAATGTGGATTATTGGGTTTTCCTCGATAATCTGCTGGAAATTTTTTATAAGGATCGTTTTCCGGATTATTCTCCGAAGGCGCACTGATGCCGGATTTAGGCTTGACACGAAAATGATCTACGGTTTCGGGAGGCCCCATCAGTCCGTTATGTACAGCATAATGACTTAAATATAAAAAAAATGGTTTCTCTTTATTTCTTTTGATGAACTCTACTGCTTCGTAGTTCATACGGTCTATCAGAAATTCTTTTTCTTCTGGAAGAATTTTAACGACGGATTCATTGAAATGGTATGGATGGAAATAACTTCCGTTACCTATGTATCTGTTTTCTGAAATAATCATTTCTTGAAAGCCTCTTTCCGAAGGGAGTATTTGGCTCTTTGCTCCTGATAGTGAATATCCAGTTAAATGCCATTTCCCGATAATCCCAGTGTGGTAACCGTTGTCGTGTAATGTTTCGGCAATAGTTTTTATATCTGTTCGCATTGGGTCCGAGTTACCACGAAGATAGTCAACAACTCCTATTCGATACGGATATTGTCCGGTCATTAAGGCTGCCCGGGTGGGGGAACTCAGAGAAGCGGCTGTTTGAGCATGAGTGAAACGAACACCATCGGCTGCCATTTGGTCTAATACAGGTGTTTCATTGAATTTATTCCCATAACATCCTAATTCGGCGTACCCTAAATCATCTGCCATGATAAATATAATGTTAGGACGCTTTTCTTCCTTTGTTTGTGCTATTGATGAAATCAACAAAAGAGTACTTGTCAAAAGGGTTTGTTTTTTCATGGTTATTATTAATTAGATTATAAATGTAATGACTGATGCAAAGGTATTCGATCCCTACCTTAATTGATGAGCACTATCGTTTTTGAGTTTAAAATTTTTGTTCAATAGAGTCTGTCTGCTATTATTTTTTCTCTTTGAACGATACTACTTATACTTAAAACATTCGTGAGGGTATCTTTAAATCGGAAGGCTTACTTTTGCTTACAAATTATCAATGTGCGAAAATGATGATCTGATTTATGAGAAAGGTATTGTTATTCTTTATGTTGTTTTTAATGTGTGGACCACTGTTTGCACAAAATGAAATTACCTGGTTCGGAGATGTCATGGAGATACCTGGTCCGGCCAAATATGCCAGAATGGTTTTGATGAAACAAGGACCAAAAGCTGGACAAATTCTACTGACCTATCAGAAATTCACTTATGGGCGAAAGATTGTTAAGCGATATAGTTCTGATGATGGAGTGACATGGTCGCCGGAAAGTCTATTATTGCAAAAGACGGGAGACTGGACGTATGCTAATTGTAATATAATAGAGTTGACCGACGGGCGATTGTTGATGACTTATCAAAAGCGAAAAGAGGACGGTTATTATTTTACAGGAAGAGATCGCTATGTATGTGTTAAATATAGTGTAGATGGTGGTTCTACTTGGAGTAAGGAAGAAGAAGTTTTTCAGGGAGGTAATTGGGAACCGACTCCTATTCAAACACCTTTGGGTATTTATATTTTCTTTACTTTACAGGATATATATCCGACTTTTTTGTCGGAAGAGGAGTGTATTCAGGAAAATGAGATTGGAGGAAGGGCAGTGGCTTTTGTCGCTTCATTTGATAATGGAGCGACATGGACGAATTTCAGTAATGAACGCTATACGGCTAGGATGTTATTGAGAGATTATAACGAGGAGAGGGCCGGTAATAATTTTTGTGGGAGTGGCGGGGGAATGCCTACTCCGTTTTTGACGGAAGACAATCGTTTAGGGTTTATTGCGGAAAGTATAGAAAGAAAAGTATCTCCATGGATTGTCATTGCTCCGGCCGATGATTATACTTTTGAATCTTCTTATTTTGAAGGTAATTGGCAAACTGCTAATTATAATGGGTTGGGAGATAATAATGTATATCCATTGTCTACCACTGTTCGTTGGGCATTAACAAGGGAACATACCGGTGGTGCACCGTTTGCTTTGAAATTGTCAAATGGTAAAATAGCATTTAGTTATAATAGTGGAAAGAAAATATATTGCTGGGTAGCCGATAAAAATGCAAAAAATCCTGTTAAGCAGGCAATGCCATTTGGGGAACTTAATACTTTTTATTCATCTATGATTCATTTGAATGACAGTACGATTTTGATTGCGGCCCATGAAACGAGCCCAGGAGAAGAAATGAGGGCTTTATATCTTCGTAAAGGTAGAATAAAGGATTATGTTACTACTTCTGTTACTCGATTAAAATCTCCTTTTTATCAGGTTACTGTCTCTAACCGAAATATTCATATCCGAGGTCTCTCTGGAAATGAAACTGTACAAATATCTCAAGTAGCGGGTTGTGCTGTATTGGTTGTAAAAAAAGTGTTGTCGGAAGAGTATTCTTTTCGAACTCTTTGTCCGGGAGTATATATTGTCCGGATTATTAACGGTATTTCCGGAAAAACAGCCTATAAAATAATGGTAAATGACTAAGTTCTGATCACAATATAGGATGTCCGGTTTTTATGAACATTTGTGAACGTGTTATGGCTGAAAGTGACGGTCGTATTACAGATGTCTGCATACATTTATATTATAAATTGTTTGATATAAAATTATTAACTCTAAAAATTACTATTATGAAAAAAAGATTACTTTCTGCACTTTTATTTGTTAGTTTGAGTTTTTTTACGGTGAATGCACAAGATTATTGGTTAAATGAAGATTTTAGTTCTCAAGAATGGCAGGATGCCATACGTGCGTGGATTGATGAAACTGGTGTAGGTACATTTCCGGAAGCTACTCCTTCTAATATAGATATTCCTGACGGGACGGAAATCAATGGATTTACGTTGAATGGGGCATACATCAGACCCGGAGCGGCAGAATTGGAGCAAACTTGTTCGGATGGTGATACTCATCAGTATGGTTTGCGTTTACGGAATAAAGGAGATAGTTATATACAGTTACCGCAAATAGATAATGCTAAAAAAATCTCTATTCATGTAAGAAATGGGAATGGTAACAATGAAAATTGTATTTTGCTTGAAGAATATGATGCTTCTTCATTTACATGGAATTTGCTTGAAACGATTCCTGTTCAGCGCGCTAATGATTATACGAATCAGGACGAAATATTGGAAGTCAATCTGGATAAAACGACTCCGGTTACACTTCGGCTTTTCAGAGGGGGGAATTTCTTTACTGCTGTCTATAAGATAACCGTTGAGAAAAATGTAGGAGGCACGTTGGTTCAGTCTACATCTGTAAATGACATTAATATATATGTCGATCATGCAAGGCTATATGTTATGGGGGATATTGACGTAGCAAAGATTTTATTTTTTGATGTTTGTGGGAAGGTAATCTTTGAGTCTGTTTTGAATGGAAGTACAGTTGATTTACCATCGTCTGTTCAATCGGGTACATACATTGTTAAATTGGTATCACCAGAAATCTCTTTAACAAAAAAAGTTTGTATTCAATGAATTGAAAAAGTAATGGAGAGATAGTTCTTTTATCAATATTTCTCTATTTTTACATGAATAAATGGTTTAAATAAAATACTTATGAATAATAAACTGCTAATTAGTGGGGTTTTAGGCTTGGGCACTTGTATGATATATACGCCTATACACGCTGGAGAGGCTCAGGCACAGAGTAAACCTAATGTTTTGATAATCTATACGGATGACATGGGAGCAGGTGATGTTTCTTTTCTTAATAATGGATGGGTAAAAACACCGAATATTGACAAACTGGCTTCTGGGGGCTTAATTGTAACCAACTACTATTCTTCCTCACCGGTGAGTTCGCCTTCTCGTGTTGGGTTGACAACAGGACGGTTTCCTACTGAAATGGGGATAAATTGTTATCTGCAAACGCGCAAAGGTAATGCAGCCTGTGAACAATTTGATTATTTGGACGCTTCGGTTCCTACGATGGCTAAAGTAATGAAAAGTGCGGGCTACACGACTGGACATTTTGGTAAATGGCATATGGGGGGAGGACGTGATGTAATAGATGCCCCGCAGATAACTGAATATGGCTTTGATGAATATATTTCTACTTGGGAGAGTCCCAACCCAGATCCTGTTATTACGGATTCGGCGTGGATATGGAGTCGGACTGATCAAGTGAAGCGTTGGGATAGAACAGCCTATTTTGTAGATAAAACACTTGATTTTCTGAAAAGGCATAAAGGAGAACCGTGTTTTGTAAATTTATGGCCTGATGATATGCATACTCCTTGGGTACCAAGTCAGAAAACAATGGACTCGGAAAGGACATCTTGGACTACACCTCCTAATTTTAAAGAAGTATTGACTGAATATGATAAACAGATCGGGCGTTTGATGGAAGGGCTGACTAAACTGGGGTTGGAGAAAAATACAATTGTTATTTTTACCAGTGATAATGGTCCTGCTCCTAGCTTTCAGCAAATGCGTACTAATTCATTGCTTGGCGTGAAGTGTAGCCTTTATGAAGGTGGAATTCGAATGCCGTTTGCTATCCATTGGCCGGAAAAAATCAAGGCTGGTGGAATAAATGATTCTAGTATTGTTTGTGCAGTTGACCTTTTACCCTCTTTATGTGCGTTGACAGGTGCTAAATTACCATTAGATATGGAGCTGAGTGGAGAAGATATGAGTAGAGCCTTATTGGGTGAACCTCAAATACGTAAAAAAGATTTAATGTGGGACTTTGGTAGAAATAAAGCCTTCAATTATCCGCGTGGTAAAAATGCCAAACAGAAAAGTCCGCATTTGGCAATCAGGCGCGGTAGTATGAAACTTTTGGTGGATTCATGGGATGAGAATTTTGAGTTATATGATCTTGTAGCTGATCCGAAGGAAACTACAAATATTGCCGAACAGAACCCTGATCTTGTAAAGGAATTGCATATAGTACTGATGGAGTGGTGGGCAAAAAGAAAAATACCTGCTAAATGAAAAACTGTAGATTTATTTGAAGACTTGTATTTTTATTATGTATGTTTTCGGGTATATCTATAAGAAAATGTAAACGGAATAATTCTGATGTTTATATAACACAAACGAAAGGGATGACCGACAGCGACCATCCCTTTCGTTTGTATATGTATTTAATAGGATCATTTTACTTCCCAAGTGTCGTTAGTCATAAGCAATTCATTGAAATTGTGATATTTCTTTTTGCCTTTCACTTCTTCGATTTGCTCCATAACTGCATCGTTGTATGTAGGAGCTTCCACATCACGAATTACTCCTAAAGCTATTGGGAACTCCGGACCTTCCATTAACGCCAGTTTTAATTGAAGGGTATTGTCCATACAATGAGCATCGTGTATCAGAATGTCTTTTTCCGTAATCCCGTTTTCACCCAACTTCACTACTTTCAGTCCGAATCCTTGTTGCATCAATCCGTATTCTTTGTTCTCGCCGAATAACATTGGTTTTCCGTGTTCCAGATAGATGGCGTTTTTGGCGCGTCCTTCTTTGGTCGCGACACTTTCATGGGTACCGTCATTGAAGATAACGCAATTTTGCAGTACTTCTACTACAGATGCACCTTTGTGATTAGCGGCAGCTTTCAAAACTTCCACAGAGGCAGCACCGTCAACGGCTACACAGCGTGCAAAGAAGCGGCCGCGTGCACCGAAGCAGAGTTCGGCCGGATGGAAAGGATCTTCAACCGTTCCATAAGGAGAGGACTTGCTGACAAAACCACGTTCTGATGTGGGCGAATACTGTCCTTTGGTTAATCCGTAGATACGATTGTTTAACAAGATCATATTAAGATCGACGTTACGACGGATGGCGTGAATGAAATGGTTGCCACCGATAGCCAAACCATCGCCATCTCCGGATACTTGCCAAACGGTAAGATCGGGATTGGCCACTTTGGCACCTGTAGCTACCGCAGCAGCACGTCCGTGGATGGTATGAAAGCCATAGGTGTTTACGTAATAAGGCAAACGCGATGAGCAACCGATACCGGAGATAACGGCAATATTGTGTGGAGCCACTCCCAATTCGGCCATAGCTTTATGCAGGGAGTTCAGGAAAGCATGATCGCCACATCCCGGGCACCAGCGTGGTTGCCCCGATTTATAATCTTTAGCTGTATATACTGTTTCGCTCATTTCTTATTCCTCCAATAATTTAGTAAATGCATCTACAAGTTCTCTTGTAACGAAAGGCTGTCCTTTCACCTGATTAAACTGGTTGATATTCAGTCCGGGTACTTTCATACGCAGATATCCGGCAAACTGTCCCAGATTTTGTTCGGCTACGATAATTTTTTTGTATTTCTTCAGTACGTCTGCTGTATTTTTAGGCAGCGGGTTGATATACTGGAAATGAGCAAGTGCCACTTTTTGGCCATTTTTACGCATATGTTCTACAGCGGAGTAGAGGTGACCATATGTTCCACCCCATCCTACTACCAACAGCTCGGCATCGGCATCACCCTGTACTTCCAGTTCGGGAATGCAGTCTGCAATCTTATCCACTTTGGCTTGACGCAATAATGTCATCTTTTGGTGATTTTCCGGTTCGGTAGAGATAACGCCGGTTTCATTACTTTTTTCCAGACCGCCGATACGATGCATGAAGCCTTCTGTTCCGGGAACCGCCCAATAGCGTGAACCTGTTTTCTCGTTACGCTGGAACGGTGTCCAAGTACCTTCCATTTCGGGAGTGACATAGGGCGGGTTTATGGCCGGATATTCATCCAAGTTGGGTAATTTCCATGCAGCGGAACCATTAGCGATGAAAGCATCGGTCAGTAGTACTACCGGTGTCATGTGTTCCAATGCGATTTTTGCAGCCATATAAGCGGCATCAAAGCAGTTGGTTGGTGAAGTAGCGGCAATAACTGGCATTGGGCTTTCACCATTGCGTCCATAGAGCGCCTGTAGCAGGTCTGTTTGTTCTGATTTAGTAGGCATACCGGTTGATGGACCTCCACGTTGTACATTAACAACAACTAATGGGAGCTCTGCGATGACAGCAAGGTTCATGGCCTCACTTTTCAGACATACCCCCGGGCCGGAAGTCGTAGTGACTGCAAGGTCACCTGCAAAGGCAGCACCTACCGCAGAAGCGCATCCGGCAATCTCGTCTTCGCATTGTACGGTCTTTATGCCGAGTGATTTGTGCTTAGACAGTTCGTGAAGAATATCTGTAGCCGGGGTGATCGGATAAGAGCCCAGATAGAGTTCCAGACCGGCCTTTTCTGCTGCTGCAATCAAACCGTAGGAGGTAGCTTTATTACCGTTTATGTCTGTATAGAGTCCTTTTGCCTTGGGACTTTTACTTTCTATCTTATAAGTAGAGGTAGAAGCGTGGGTATTTGCACCATAATTATAGCCATCATTCAAAACTTTGATGTTAGCTGCTGCAATTTCCGGTTTCTTGGCAAACTTCTGGCGAAGCATATTTTCGGCAGCTTTAAGATTTCGATTGAACAGCCAGCAGACTAATCCTAAAGCGAACATGTTTTTACAACGTAGCATGGCTTTGTTGTCCAGACCGGAATCTTTTAGGCTTTCCTTACACATAGAAGATATGGGCACTTCAAGAACTTCTTGTTTGATACCTAATTCTTCGAATGCATTATTTGTCGTAAATTTCGCTTTTTCCAAGTCCTTTGCTCCAAAAGAATCAGAATCGGTAATGACCAGCCCTTGTGGTTTGCAGAATTTGATCTGCGTTTTTAGAGCTGCGGGATTCATTGCTACTAATACATTACAACGATCGCCTGGAGTAAATATTCTGTTTGCTCCGATATGTACTTGAAAGCCGGATACACCGGTCAAAGACCCTTGCGGGGCACGAATATCTGCCGGATAATCGGGGAATGTACAGATGTCATTCCCTACTGTTGCCGACACGTTCGAGAAGATGTTACCGGCCAGTTGCATACCGTCGCCGGAATCGCCGGAGAAGCGTACTACCACTTGCTCCAATTCTTTAACCATCATTTCGTCTGCCATAATTTTACTTACTATTTTAATTTTAGGATCGACTTGTTGTATTCTTGCATAAATATAACCCTTGTGTTGGTCACTTTTGTATATTCATTTATTATGCAGAAGGTTTCGCAAAGGTCGTAAAGTTAAACGACTTAGCAAAATCTTTTTTAGTTTATCTATAGCTGTCTATCAAAAGATTTGAAATATTGTTTGTATTGGACGTATATGTTAGTGTATTGGATAGGTTTCAATTTGTTTGTGATTCATTTTGTGTCATATTGATATCGATGTTTGTGAGGTAAAATGACGAATTGTTGCAGTTTTTATGCAAAATACAATCTTTCTGCTACTTTTTGTTGTGTATTATCTTGCAATGATAAGAATAAATCCCCTCTTTTCTAACTCTATTTCCTGAAATTGTTAATGCCTGCTTCCTTATTGTCCGGATACTTTATAAATCTATGTATTCTGTCTTGTTAAATCGATAGAATACATTATCTTTGCAACTAAAATTAAAAGTAGGTCCTGTAGTTCAACGGATAGAATAGAAGTTTCCTAAACAGCTACCAACCTTTGAGCCAAAGATAGATAAATAGGCTGAATTGGCAAAGAGTTCTTTGATAAAATGTGAAATTCAAAATACTGTAAGCCCTTGTAGTTCAACGGATAGAACAACGGTTTCCTAAACCGTAAATATGAGTTCGATTCTCATCGGGGGTACAAAATGACAGATTTTGGTAGTGTATGGCTTCCGCAGAATCCGCAAAATAAGGTTACTTTTGCAGTAAAATGTTCTACAAATATTCTACAAAAAAATATGGCTACATTCAAAGCGGAGGTTTACGCCCATCAAAAAAAGAAGGACGGAACCTATAACATAAAGATACGGATTACCCATAATGGCGAAAAGCGTTATCTGGCTACACCTTATTATATATATAAAGAAGATGTTACCCATAAAACTTTTAAAATCAAGAATCAGCATTATATAGATCTTACTGATGAGTTGATTAAAAAATATCGTTATCGGTGTGATGCGTGGGGTGAGAGGCTGAAAATGGTAAACGTGGATCGGATTGTGGAGATAGTAACCTCTGAGGATCCTGAAAAGAAATTTGATCTGGATATAGTTGCTTATGGTCGTAGATTCGTGAAAAAGCTAATGCAAGAAGATCACGAAGGTAATGCTAAGAGTTATAAGATCGCAATAAATAACCTGGTTAAATTCGTTGGTAGAGAATCTATCAGCATCCACGAGATAAATTCAAAATTCGTTTCCGATTGGATCGAATGGATCAAAAAGCAGCCATCAAAGAAAACTAAAGGAGATAGGGCACAGTCCTTATATCCTTCCAACTTAAGAGCAATACACAATCTGGCTAAGCAAGAGTTTAACGATGAAGATTCTGGCGTGATAAGAATACCTCTATCTCCATTCAAAAAGCTGCCTAAAGTGCCATCCAGCAGAAAAAGAGCATTAGAAATAAACCAGGTGAAGAAAATAGCGAGCCTGGGATATACGTGTATTCAACAGCCTGGTAATAATAGGTTCAATTTGGCTAAAGATGTATTTCTTTTAAGTTTCGCTCTGGTAGGTATGAATGCTGTAGATTTATACGAATGCGATTTGTATAAGAACGGACGTATAACATACCAGAGAAAAAAAACAAGAAATAGAAGAGATGATAAAGCAGAAATATCTATCAAGGTTGAACCTGAGATCGAAAAACTGGTAGAAAAATATCGGGATCCTGATGGGAAAAGAGTTTTTTGCTTTTATCATTCTTATTCCAGCGTTGATGCTTTTAGTGCTGCTCTTAACAAAGGATTGAAAAAGATAGAAAAGCTGATAAAGGTTGATGATCTGGAATTTTACGCAGCCAGGCATAGCTGGGCTACGATAGCCAGAAATGATGCTGATGTGGATAAGTACACTGTACATACTGCATTGAATCACGTTAGCGAGGATATGAAGGCAACCGACATTTATATAAAGAAGTCCTGGGATCCTATAGATCGTGCCAACAGAAAAGTATTAGATCTGGTAAAATTGGAACTTGGTTCTTTGGAAGAGCCAAAGACTGAGAAATATAAAAAGAAACTTTGCTTAAGCAATTTGCCTAAGCAAAAATAAATAACGGTTTTATACTGATATTTGATGTATAATACTGATAATAAGAGGTTAGGCTTTTGCTTAAGCAATTTGCCTAATCATTTTGCTTAAGCAATTTGCTTAGGCAAATATAGTAGCAAAATAGAGTTTTTGCTTGTACTTTTGCTTAGGCAATTTGCTTAGGCAAAATTTGTTGTGTCTATATATATGCTATAATAAAACGGTGTAAATCTCTGTTATATAGTATTTTATAGACCGTCTTTTTTGTTGATCTATTTTTCTAAAATTCTGTTTTGCTTAGGCAAATTGCTTAAGCAAAAGTAAAATGGGGTAATATATACTATTTATATAATAGATAAGTAATAATATTATAGAGTATATGTATAAAAGGTTATTAGGGAAAATAATAAAGGTGATACTCGAAGCACCACCCTTATTTCTATTCAAATGTTTTCCCTTTTCCCGTAAGTAGCCATTTTGCATTTACTCCATATTCCATAAGTGGAATGAGCCAAAAGGCTTGAAATAAATTTCTTTCTTTGCTTTTGCGCAAAAGCTCCAGATTTCTTCTATCTATGCCATTCGTATCACAAAAGGATCTAATGCTTTTTATCTTATTCATTGCTAATAGTGCATCCAGAACCTCAAAGAATCTTTCTACTATAGGTCTATTATATTCTGCACTACTCATTATACCAATATTTGATATTTCAAAAAATCAACGTCTTTTTTTAGTTTCTCCAGGTAATCCGTTGGTGTATTATTTATGGTCGCTTTGTCGATAGCTTTATTTAAGCAAGTTTGCACCTCAAATATACGATCTGCATTTACAGGAGATCCATTCACATAATCGGAAAACTGATTCTTATACAGTTCTATTACAAGGTCGCTATATTTTTCCATACTTCAATATTTTTTTTGTTTATATCCGAAAGCTATTTTGCAACGGCACATATTGCATTGCCTCCCTCCTGGGCATCCATTTTTTCCCTTTGCTCTAATTGAGCCTCCAATTTGCCAATTTCTCTATTTAATCTTTCTATCTCTTTATCCTTCTCCTCAATCATTGAATAAGGAGCGATAAGTTTCTCATTCATCATTTGTATTATTTGCCTGGAAAAAGCATCTGCTCCAGCAAATAATAAATCTTTGGCATCCGTCCTTACCTCTTCTACTTTTTTAGGCTGCTTTTGCTCCTTACTTATAGAGGTAATATTACCCATATCATAACTGCAAATATTACCAAAACGCTCCTCCAGGATATTTCTCTTATCCTGTGGAAGATCTTTAATACCCTTCTCTACATGAGAAATAAAAGCCTGACCGCATGAAAGTATGTCTGCCATATCTTTCTGCGTTAAATTTTTATCTTTTCTAAATCTCTTTAAATCAAACATTTAAAAGCGTTTTTGATGGTTTTGCAAAAATATTACCTAAAATATTACCTATTTTACTTGGTAATATTGGTAATACTACCTATATTTGCATCGTAACAAAAGTAATAACACCACAAATATAGGAAATATTACCTGTATGCGTGCTAATTTTTAATGTGAAATGAGCAAAATAACCCAAACGGACTATCCTACTTTTATTCAGATGTACAAGGAGTTACCTGATCGAAGTGCTATTAAGGCTCCTAAAACTGAATTTGTAGAAAAAGTAGCTGTTTTAACGAAAAAATCGGTTAAAACAGTTAGATGTTGGATTGCTGGCACTCAAAAGCCAGATGCTTTAGCCCAGTCAATCCTGGAAAAAGAGTTCAATGTTCCAGCTTCTTCTTTATTCCCACCCAAAGAGTAAGCCTATGAAACCTATCGAATTTTACACCACACCTGAGGGAGAGGTAACAATGCGCCCAGTAGGTGAAGCAGAAAGACAACTGGTAGAAACTGATATAGATTTTATCCAGGCTTTTCTATCGGTATTGAGAGAGTTCTATCCTGAATCCTATAACGCTCTGATGGAAGAATATTCCAAAAGCTCTAATAATAAACGCTATCGGGATTTTTTGGCTGTAAGGCGGTTTATCAAATGCAATTTAGGACTGTACGACAATATGATAGATGTAGATGAGAACTGGAATTTTCATTTTGAGTTTGTTGGTTGTCCTCTTCGTGGAGAATGTAAATACGATAAGATCATTTGTGAGCCTAAATTTAACTCTAAGCTATCAGATAGGCAACTGGAAGTAATGAAGCTGCTGTATCAGGGAAAGAGTGATTCAGAGATAGCTGAAAAGCTATTTATATCTCTCAATACTGTAAACAACCATCGAAAGAATAGTTTCCGAAAGGTTGGGGTACACTCAATGCCTGATTTTATGCGCTACGCTGCTACGAACAATATTTTCAAATAACCATAATGCAACACTGGTATGAGTAAAGTAATCTTTTCGTGGGAAACCACATTTAACACTGCTGAAAACCTTATGATACACACGTTCTCGGATCGTGTAAAGGTTGTGTCAAACATTAAAACAGGTCTGGTAAGAGTTCTGAAAGACGGTGAAGTAATTAACTCGGTGAATAATCCAGCTATAACTGAGTACGAAAAGTTTCTGAAACAGATAGCTGAGGATGCTAACAAGTTAAGCGAGTTTTCTGCTGAATAATGATAACGCTGGAGTTATATGAGCTTAAAAATCTCTGTAAGGATATGGCTGAACTTGGAGCTGCTAACTATGCTAAAATGCTCTTTCCAGCCAAAGATCTTATCTCACAAAGAGAGGCTTATAGATCCTTTGGTGAAGCTCGTGTAAAACGATGGGTACGCCAAAAACTTGTAAGTAAGTTTAGAGATGGAGCTACACAACGCTCTAAGATCCTTTACTCCAGGGCTGAATTATTGACAGTTGATAAATCGGAAAAATTAGACATTTATATCAATAAGTTATGAAAGAGGTATTCTTAAAAAAAATGATCCTAAAGAATTTCAAGAAAGTTCGGGATCTCACTGTAAACTTCACCGATAAAGAAACTTTTATTTGTGGTGAAAATGGAACCTGTAAAACGACAATGGTAGATGCTTTCTACTGGTTGTTGTTTGGTAAAGATAGTACCAATAGGGCAGATACTAACTTTAATATTAAAACACTTGGTAAAGATGGAAAGCCCATTTTGCACCTGATTCATAGTGTAACTGGCGTTTTGTCCGTAAATGGTAGAGATGTAGAACTACAGCGTAATTATGTAGAGAAATGGGGTAGCGGTGTTAATGCTGATACACTACAGAATCATGCTACAGAGTTCTATTTGAATGGCGTAAAGTTGAAAACGAAAAAGGAATATGATGCTGAGGTAGCTGCTATTGTGCCTGAGGACGTATTTAGGATGCTAACAAATCCATTCTTTTTCCCTTCCATGAAAGCAACGGATCAGAAAGCTATATTAATGGATATGGCTGGTAATGTTTCTGATGAGGAAGTAGCTGCACTGAAACCTGAATTTCTGGAATTGCTTAGCAATATTACGGGTAGATCCCTGGAGCAATATGGGAAAGAAATCGCTGCTAAGAAGTCTGCTATAAAGGATGAGCTGAAAGGTATTCCTTTACGCATTGATTCGGTACGTGATGCCATGCCTGAGGCTGAGGACTGGGTAGCCCTGGATGCTGAAATATCAGACAAAAAGAAGAAGCTGGAAGGTATAGACAGCCAGATAAACGATAAATCAAAACAGGTAGAGGCTGTACTTAATGAAAAGATTAAAATACAGCAGAATATCAGTGCAAAAAAACTGAAAAAATCGGAGAGAGAAAACGAGATCAAACAAAGCATTAACTCTTCTCGTAATGACGCTCAAACTAAAATTGCCAATCTTTCCTATCAGGTTGATTCTAAATCTGGTGAGATTGAGCGTAAAAACAATGAGGCTAATAATATCCAGTCTGAAATAGAACAGTTGGATAAAGAAATGACTGTTTTAAGAGGTCAATATCAGACTGTTAATGAAGAAGAACTACAATATCCCGATGGTGCTTTCGTTTGTCCGACTTGCAAACGACCTTTAGAGGTAGAAGATATTCAGGCAAAACAGGAAGAGTTACAGGCTCAGTTTAACCTGGGAAAAGCCAATAGGCTAAAGGAAATCCAGACCAAAGGAAAACAGAAGGCTGCAAAAAAGGAAGATCTTGTAAAAAAGCATTCTGTTATCATTTCTGACGTGGCTAACTTGGAAAATGAGAAAGCCCTTTTAGAGCAACAGGTGAATGAATTAAAAGCAAACTTACCTGAGCAGCAGAATACTCAAAATGCTATCTCCTCTGATAAAACCTGGATCTCTCTATGTAATGAAATCGAAGATTTAGAAAATCAGCTAAAAGTTGAAGCTAAGCCAATCGACACTACGGAATTGAAAGAAGCAAAGGGCATTCTCTCTGATGCTATAGATGAGCTTAACAAACGACTTGGCAAGCGTTCCACTATTGAAAGATCTGAAAAGGTTATAACTGATCTGGAAAAGAAACGGGATCAGAACAATCAAGCTCTATCAGATCTGGAGCGTATAGAGTTTATAGCTCAGGACTTCCAAAAGGCTAAAGATAACAAACTGATGGAGAAAATTAATGGTATGTTCTCCCTGGTTTCCTTCTCTTTTATAAGTGAAAAGCTGAATGGCAATGAAAATATAACTTGTGTGTGTACGGTTGATGGTGTACCATTTCCAGACCTTAACAGTGCTATGAAAATGAATGCTGGTTTGGATATTATAAACGCTATTTGCCGATCCAAAGGTATCTCAGCTCCTATTTTCATAGATAATCGTGAGAGTGTAAACGAGATTATCCCTACTGTTTCACAGGTTATCAATCTCGTAGTAAGTAAGCATGATTCTTTAATGATCCGTGTATTCGGTGATGGAATGATGGAACAATATAGAAAACTTTAATCCCTTATCAGTTATGACACAGCAAGCAACAGGAACAGCCGTAGTATCGGCTGCTGGGCAAATGCCAGTAACAACGAAAAAAATTGATGTACTGAAAAATATTCTCAGTGCGCCATCTGTATCAGAACAGTTTAAAAATGCTTTGGCAAAAAACTCCAGCACTTTTATCGCTTCTATTATCGACTTGTACAACTCCGATTCAAATCTACAGCTATGTGAGCCTAAAGCTGTAGTAATGGAGGCTTTGAAAGCAGCAGTTTTAAAGTTACCGATTAATAAGGCTTTAGGATATGCTTATATCATTCCCTACAATAATTCTAAGAGGGATCCTAATACTGGTGGATATGTGAAGGTGATGGAACTTACTTTTCAACTCGGATATAAAGGATATATTCAACTTGCTGAAAGATCCAACCAGTACCGTACCATTAATGCGGACGTGGTTTATGAAGGAGAGCTGAGAAAAGTTAATAAGCTGACTGGAGAGATAGCTTTTGATGGTGATAAGACTTCTGATAAGGTGATGGGCTATTTCTGCTATTTTGAGCTGCTAAACGGCTTTTCTAAGACTTTATACATGACAGTGGAACAAATGGCTACCCATGCTAAACGGTATTCCAAAGGGCTTAAAAAAGAATCTACCATAGAAAGCCTGATGAGTTTAGCAAACCTACCTTTTTCTGATAATAAAACTGTAGGCTGGTTAGGTAACTTTCATGGTATGGCGATTAAAACCGTTATAAGAATTTTGCTAAGTAAATACGGATATTTATCGGTAGAAATGCAACAGGCATTTGAGCATGATTCAGAAGGTGCGGAAGAAGCCACTGAAACTACAGCAGTTGAGGTAAAGCAGTTCGATGTTTCCGATGTGAACTATGAAGAGGTTGCCCACTCTGATAACAGTACTGCAAATGCCGGCAATAAAGCAGCCGATCCAGGATTTTAATATGGGTTGTATGGAATTAAAAGTATTAGGTAGCTCATCAAGCGGTAACTGCTACATTCTGGATAATGGTAGTGAAGCTCTGATTATTGAGGCTGGGATCCGATTTATGGAAGTAAAGAAGGCTCTGGATTTCAATATTAGTAAAGTGGTGGGCTGCTTAATCACCCACTGGCATAACGATCATGCAAAATATATCAAATCAATGGTAGATTGCGGTTTTCATGTTTTGGCTCTTCCTGAGGTACTGGAAAATAAATGTGTTAGCGGATCCAGGGTTAAGGCTATCCAGGTCGGTAAGGGCTACGTTCTTGGAGGTTTCAAAGTGATCCCTTTTCCAGCTTACCATGATGTACCATGTGTGGGATTTCTAATAAATCATTCTGCTTGTGGAAACATGATGTTTCTTACTGATAGCTGCCAGTGCGGTTATAGTTTCCCAGATCTCAATCATGTATTAGTGGAATGTAACTATTCTGATTCAAAGCTAATAGAAAGTATTAACGCTGGTCGTGTACTTCCTTCTCAGAGAAACAGATTGCTGGATTCCCACATGGAACTGGAGAGCTGTAAACAGACACTAAGGGATAATGATCTCTCTAATGTAATGAATATTGTGCTTTTGCATCTATCCTCAAATAATAGTGATGAGCCGTTTTTTGTGTCTGAGGTGGAAAAGCTAACAGGAAAGGTAGTATATGCTGCTAAACCAGGTTTAAATATACACTTAAACAGAATTTAGTATGATACAAGGATTTTCAGAACAAACTAAACCTCTTACTCCCTACGAAAACGAAGTAATACTCCCTTTGATTTTACAAGGGTTTCACTCTAAAGTAGGTAAGGAGAAAGCTATTACAAATCAGCAAATTTGCTCTACTCTGAAACAGCAGGGATATAAAGTAGATAACGCCAGGTTACGAAAGATCATTAACCATATTCGGGTAAATGGTATGGTTATAGGTCTGATCGCCACCAGTGAAGGGTATTATATAGCTGAAACTCGTAAGGAGCTGGAAGTTTATCTGAAAAGCCTGGAAGGTAGAGAGGGAGCTATACACGCTGTTAGGAAGAGTTTGGAAAAACAACTGCAACTATATGAACAATAAGATCCAGATACAAAAGACAAATGGACTTTTCAACCTTAGACCATTGTACGACCTGTTTTCTCAATCTGTAGATGGTATTTACCAGGTGGTAGTGAAAAAGGTTAGAAAGCCTCGATCTTTAGATCAAAACGGATGGCTCTGGGGGTGCATTTATCCGATATTGTTAGATGCTCTTTTAAACGAAGGATGGGAGTTTACCAGTGTAGAACAGGTACATGAGTTTTTTAAGGCTCAAATGACTGCGGATAAAGTGGTAAACAAACATACTGGGGAGATCATAACATTTCCAGGATCCACTGCCACTATGGACACTCTTACTTTCTCAACTTATTGCGAAAAGCTCAGAGAATATGCTTCTGAATATCTGAATGTAGAAATACCCGATCCTGATCCAAACTGGAGGATAGCCGATGAAAAAGATACCTAACTACATGGTAAATGAGCTGATTCGGCTTATACCAGTGCTAATAGAAAATATTCCACCTGGTAAAAGTACCAGAGTTGGAAATGCTATACGATTAATTAACAAGATTGTCAAACGATTAAAAACTTTGAAAGATGAAGATTGAAATTGAAAAATCAATGGTGGAAGCTGCCTATAGAGTAGCTTGTGGTAACACGAAGGAAGTTCTAACAACTTTATTCGGTAAAGAGAACTGTAAACCATCTAAGGCTACTCCTACCCTGGATGATTACAAAACGATTCAGGAGTATGCAGATGCTTGTGTAGCTTTAGGATGTGCGCCTATTGATGAAGGAGCTTTACGTTCTGTTGGAGTACGGAAGGGCATTATAGCCTTAATTAAGCTGGAAACTATAAGTCGTGCGCTTTGGGGTAGAAACTACCAGCCTAAACCAGACGCTAAAGGTGAGAGCCGTTTCTATTTTCCCTGGTTTGCTTTATGGACTGAGAGCGAAATTAACTCTACCAATGATCTTGTGTATATCCCTGTTATAGATGCTCTGGGAAGGCTTGCGGGCTTGGGTTCTGCGTATACGAATAACGCCCCCTCGACTGCGGATGCGTATGTCGGCTCTCGGCTTTGGCAAGAATCAAGCGAAAAAGCGAAGTATTTCGGTCAGCAATTCATAGGATTGTGGTTTGATTATCTGATGTGTAACGTAAAAAAAGCCTAAGCCATGAAAGATATAATGTTAGCAGATACTCCTGTAGAACAGAGAGCAGAGATTTTGAAAAACAGTTGCGATCAGATTTTAGAAAAGAGTTACCTGGCAAAATTCGATCAAGAAGAAACAAATGATCTTCGGGCTGAGCTGGCTACCGTCCACATTCAGATGGGAGAACTGGAAGAGGAGCTGGCTGGGATCAAATCTGATTTCAAAGGCAAAATCAAACCGCTACAGGAGCGAATTGGAAAGATCCTAAGTGATCTGAAAGTGGGTGGTGAGTACGTTAAGGGTGAATGTTACAAATTCATTGATCCAGACGAAGGAATGGTAGGTTTTTACACTCCAGATGGTTATCTGTTGGAGGAAAGACCGATGAAAGCCGAAGAAAGACAAAGAACTATTCAGATGGCGGTACGCCTAACTGGTACAGATAACTAATTTATTAATCATTCAAATTTACATTAAAATGGAAAATCAAGAAAAAGGTTTAACTATCAACATTGAAAATTACACAGGTGAAAAACCTATCGAAGTTGTTTACAGAAAAGGAGAGGCTGCACAAGCTCAGCAACCGCTTGCAACAAAAGCACCTGAGAGTATTAGTAAATCTGGCGTTATCTCTACTCCGTTTGATTGGCTGGAGAAGCGTATAGACACTATCAACCAGAAAAAAGCTAACATAGAGGTGAATCGTGAAAAAATGAATATCAAACTCACGATCAATGAAGATGATTACTACACGAAAGACACTATTATAGGTAGTGTACAGTTGGCTGAGGTGTTTGCGAGATTCGGTATTAACAATGACGAAAAAGCCTGGATTCCTTCAAAATTAGGTCAGTTCTTACGTCTGAATCGTGGTGTCTTTGAAGATAAGGAGAAATGTATGGTGTTGGTTTCCAACCTCAAAAACTTCTCAGCTAAAGCTAATGCGGAAATCCAGAAACAAAAAGATCCGTCTGGCTCTATGGCTGAGGTGTATAGATGCCAGGTTGAAAGCAATTTGCCGAAAAGTTTCTCTGTTTGTTTGCCTATCTTCAAAGGCACTGCAAAGCAGCGTATTGAAATTGAGTTCGACCATTACTTGAGTGATGGAGATGTTTATCTCCAGTTAGTTTCTCCAGGTGCAAATGAATTGGTAGAATCCTATCGTGATAGCTGTATTGATACAGTTTTAGATAAGATCAAAGCTATCGCTCCTGATATTGCAATTCTGGAAGTATAACCATTAACGAAGGATTAGGCTGGACTACTCCAGCCTACCTTCAAAAATTCTCTGTATGGCAAAAAAACAAGAAATACCGATGCCCTTTTTCACTGGTGACTGGATTAGATGCCCAGAGCTAAGGGTATTGCCTCCAGACGTGAGAGGCTTATGGATGGATATGTTATGCTATATGTGGGAAAGCGTAGAGCGTGGTGTAATGGTTATGCCAAACGGACAACCTTGTACTAAGGAAGATGTAGTACGGATAATCGGAACAGATAGCTCTGGATCTACTGACTGGTTAAATGTACTGATTGAAAACAAAGTATGTGAGGTTAGAGAGGATGGAGCCATTTACAGTAGGCGTATGGTTAAAGACAACCTAATTAGTGAAAAACGTCGGCTGGCTGGTAAAAAAGGTGGAGAATCGACCAAAGCAAAGGTTTTTATTCCTAAAGCAGAAGCTGCATTACCTACACCACAACAGCAGCCTGATGAGGTAACAGATCCACCACAATTAACACCTGAGCAACAGGAAAAAGTGGAGAAGGCTAAGAAGTATAAATATGCTGAGTATGTAACTCTTACCAGGGATGAATACACAAAGCTCTGTGTTGAATATACAGAGGAAAGTGCTAAGGAAATGATTGATATGCTGAACAATTACAAAGGTGCAAAAGGCAAGAAATATAAATCAGATTACTTTACTATTCGTGGTTGGGTGAAGGATAAGTATTATGAAAATTTACAGAAAAATGGATATAGACTTAAAATGCAGAATCCAGAACCTTCTGGATCGACAGAAGGAACAGGATTTAGGGACACGCTTTAAAATATCCAACTATTCCAAAAATGATATAGCTGAGATGTTATTTATGTGCTATAAGCATGAAGTAGAAAAAAGGCGTATTCCTTTTCAGGATGATAAAGATACCAGGGACAAGATCGAAAAGGCTGCAAAATGGCTTACTGGTAATTATAAAGTAGGTTTGTTGTTATACGGATCAGTCGGATCTGGTAAATCAACTATGGGTAGGGCTATTGCTAAACTAATCGGGATCCTGTTCAACAGCTCAATAGGTAACGAAAGAAAAGGTGTTTACCGTATTTCCGCTTTAGATCTGGCAAAGAATGTAACTGATGATCCTACTTACTTTCACAAATTGAAGAATCAGGAACTACTTTTTGTGGATGATATTGGAACAGAGCCAGCAAGCGTAAAGAGCTGGGGTAACGAGTTCTCACCTGTTACTGAACTGATATATGCCAGGTATGATAGACAGCTTTTCACTATCGCCACTTCAAATTTGAAAGATACCGATTTTGGGGAGCGTTACGGTTCTCGTATTAGTGATAGGCTGGAAGAGATGTTTGAACGTGTATTTTACCAAAATAAAAGCTATAGAAAATAATGAGTGAAATTAAATGGAATGATCTTAAGGATAAGGCACATGAAAACGCTGTAAAGCATGGATTCTGGGACAATAAGCCCAGTGATGAACATTTCCTTTGCCTGGTTATCTCCGAACTGATGGAAGCTGTAGAAGCGGATAGAAAAGGGAAGAGAGCATACAGCAAGGAAGTATATAACAGGCATATCCAGGAAAATCACGAAAAATACGGTGATGATTGTGCTGGTAATGATCTGTGTACTTTTGAAGCTCTGATAAAAGATACTGTAGAAGATGAGTTAGCCGATGCTGCTATTCGTCTGCTGGATCTTGCTGGATCTAATAATCTGAACTTAAATAGATTCTGTTTACAGCACGTGGTTACTGCTAAGAAGCGTTTTACAGAGAATATCTATGCTATCGTGAAAGATCTTACGAATTACAAGTATTCCCAGGAAGAACAGATAAACTATGCTCTACACCAGGTTAAAAGGTTATCCGAGATATTGAAAATAGATCTCCTTTGGCATATTGAACAAAAGATGCTCTACAACGAAAGCAGAGAGAAAATGCACGGTAAGAATTATTAATTCACTTAGTAAAAATTTCGATGATGGAAAAGAAAAAAGTAATCCTGACTTTATGTAAGTCTTTCCCTGTAACTCATAGCAAAGCTGGTGAGGCTACAGGTTTTGAAAAGAAGCTGAAAGAAGGTGCGAAGATCCATACTATCAGATACAATGCAAAAAATGTGTGGGATGAACGGTACGAAGGTATAACCTCTGGTAAAAAGTATCTCTCAGTGAGGGAATGGACTGGCAGACCTTATAACTCAGAACAAAGGGAGTTATCCAGGTTTGATAAGATCGGACTGCAACACGTTACCATGACTTATAGCTCCGATGATGCCTATCCTCAGATATGGATAGATAACAAGCTGGTTCCCATTCAGGAAGTTGCTAAGAATGATGGTCTGAGTGTAGAGGACTTTGTAGAGTGGTTCTTTGGTAATAACAAAGAAAATGTGTTTGAGGGTGTAGTTATTCATTTTACGGACTTTAGATATTAAGCCTATGAAAACAGATTTAGGAACACCTCAATATTTGGAATACCTCACTTATTTGGATTGTAAAAAGCGGACAAAAAAACAAGTGGAATTTCGTGATAAAGACAAAAACGATGAGGTTTTAATGCGTACTATCCTTGCTAATAGTAGTGTAGTTGAGCATGAAAACGAACGTTCATATAGTCGTGTTTATGATGCCGTAGATCTGATTTGCAAACAGCTTTGTCCTGGGCAATGGTGTACCCGTAGCCACTGCGAACATTATAGTTCAAGTAGTGCCTGGAATTGCGCAAAAACACGTCCTGCTGTATGTAGAGTGTATAAGAAATATATTGAGAAACAGAAAATTAACAGAGAAAAGATTCTAAAAAAGTAAGTTATGGAAACTAATGCAACAAAAAGAACTGATATTTTCCAGATAGATCCACGTAACATAGTGGTAATGGAAAATTTTAATGCTCGTAGAGATTTTGACCTGGAAGAGCTGAAAGAACAGATTAAGGCTAAAGGAGTGTTGAATCCAATTACCGTTATTCCCTTTAAAGATGGTAGTGGCGTTGAGTGCTATAAGTTGGTAGATGGTGAAAGACGTTATAGAGCTACCATGCTTGCAATAGAGGAAGGTGCTAACATTCCATACGTTAAAGCAATGAAGCTACCGAAAGATACCAGCCCAGAAGATCTACTCATAGAGCAGATGATGAGGAACGAAGGCAAACGCTTCTCCGAGTATGAATGTGGGATCATGTTTAAGCGATTTAAAGAAGAGTTCGGATATAACCAGGGTGAAATAGCTGAAAAGTTTAAAAAATCACCAGCCTTTATCAGTAAGTGCCTATCTCTTCTGGATCTTCCTATAGAAATTCAGGAGCGTATCATTAACAAGCAGATCTCAGCCAAAGCTGCAAAGGATATAGTAGCCAGCTATGAAACCGAAGAGGAACAGGTAAAGGCAACTAAAAACGCTGTAGAAATAGCCGAAAAACAGGGGAAAAAGACTGTAACCAATAAGGAGATCAATGCTGTTCAAAAAGATGCAAAGGAAGCAAAAGAAATAGCCAATTCGCTCCGTAAAATCTGGGCTTACATGGATGGGGGAGATATGATTAACCTTACCGAACTTGCAAAACTGCTGGATAAAACAGAGAGCTTAAGAATGGCAATGAAACAATATAAAAAAATAGAAAAATGAAAGTAGTATTTTTTGACCTGGAAACTACAGGTACATTAGTAAACAAACATGGTATTCACCAGTTAAGCGGTGCAATAGTAGTAGATGGAGAAGTAAAAGAGGAGTTTGATCTTAGGGTGCAACCTAATCCGAAAGCCGAAATTATCCAGGAAGCTCTGGACGTTGCTGGAGTAACCAAAGAGCAGATCTTATCTTATCCTCCGATGGGCATTGTTTTTTCTTCTTTTATCGCCATGCTGGATAAGTATGTGGATCGTTTCGATAAGAAAGATAAATTCTTTCTGGCAGGATATAACAACGCTTCTTTTGATAATCAATTTTTGCGTGCATGGTTCCTTCAAAACGGAGATAAGTATTTCGGTTCCTGGTTTTGGAGTAATTCTATTGATGTGATGGTACTGGCTACTCCATACCTGGCAGCAAAACGTACCGAAATGGAGAATTTTAAGCAAGGTACTGTTGCTAAAACACTGGGGATCCAGGTAGATGATAGTAAGTTACATGATGCTTTGTATGATATTCAGATATGCAAAGCTATTTATGATATTGTTTCACCATATAAAATTTGAGTTATGCAAGATTTGAATGAGAAAATGCTAAAAGAAGCAAGAGTAGGCGTTGATTTAGGAAGTAAAGCTGGTGATTTTTCTGTAGAAAAGGGTGTGTTCCAACCCAACAAAGAAACGAGAAAAGGCGTATTTTTCCCAGCCTACTGGAAGAAAAAGAAGTTGAACCCTTCTTTTGTGGATGAGTTGGAGAAAGCTGCAACCAGTGAGCCGTTTAAGAAAGATCAATATGGAGAGTATCGGTTAGGCACATTCCTTTATGGTTGTGCAATAGTCAAAGTTGAGATCATAGATGATCTATTAAGTATTGCTGTTCATAGCGAGCATCCTGTAGGCTTTCCGATGGTGAAAGAGATCCGTTACAAGTTTGCCCCAGATGCTTATTTAATGTCTATGCTGATGCCTTCCAGAGATCAACAGATTTCTGATAATACAGTGGTGCTTTATCAGATCCCTGGCGATTTTTCGGAAAATAAAACAGAGGCTACTGAGGAAGGAGAATAATCATGCTTTATGTTGGAATAGATACAGGCGTTAATACAGGCTTTTCTGAATGGGATTCTAAAAAGCGGTGTTTACTTAGTGTATGCTCTTTACAGATACATAAGGCTATGGATCGGGTGAAAGTATTGCATGATCTTCACAAGGATGAGCTGGTGGTAAGGGTAGAGGATCCCAGACAACGCACATGGTTCGGAACTGAGAGAATGACACGGGAAGAGGAGCGTAAAAAGCTCCAGGGTGTAGGTTCAGTAAAAAGAGATGCTACGATATGGGAGGATTTTTTAAAAGATCTCGGAGTAAAGTTTGAAATGGTCGCTCCAAAAATGAATGTTACCAAACTTACCCAGGAAACTTTTAAAAGATATACTGGGTGGAAAAAGCTAACTAACGAACATGGAAGAGATGCTGCTATGTTGGTTTTTGGCTATTAATCAATTTTTTAGGTACAAAATCGGTGTATATGTACACCGATTTTGTATCTTTGCAACAACAGATAAACAATGATCTTATGACAACAACCATTTTAATAACAGCAAGTATTTTAATAGGCTTCTGGCTTATTATGCACTTTGCTAATTTGTTTTTACCAAAGGATCCAGTTAAGCCTGGTAAGGAGGCTCACATATATCTGGATGGAAGATATAATAGAACAGCAACAATCAACCGTATAGAAGGTGATTGCATTTACTTGTATGATAAGTTTCCTGTTCCATTGCATTACAGAGGTAAATTCTATTCGGTTGGAAAAATGAGTGATGGGCATACTCTTATGTATCTGGGTAAGAGAAGGCTCTATGTTCTCATGCGTTTTGTGGAGCTTTTTAGAAAGATCGCTCGTACACCTGAATATCTGGATAATACACCAGAGGATCAGGAAAATATCGAGGCTATGGATCCTAAAGGGGAGGTAGAAGATGGAATGTAGCGATATTGTTTTTCGTAAAATCTCTGATCTGACAGTATTAGAGAATAATCCCAGGAAGATCACTAAGAAGGATCTGAATAAACTGGTAGATTCTATTCGTATCAATGGATTTTGGAAGCATCGCCCTATAGCTTTATCAGAGCGTGATGGTAAGTTAATTGTACTGGCAGGACACCAGAGGATTAAAGCTGCAAAAAAGCTGAAAATCTCTGAGGTTCCTACGATTCTATACCATAACCTGACAGAAGAACAGGAAGCCGATATAGTTCTCAGGGATAACATTAATAATGGGGATTGGGATTTTGCTATTCTCCAGCTTGATGATTGGAAGGAGAAAGCGGATTTTGATTTCATTGGTTTAGATGTACCAGTAGAGGAGCATGAGAATGAGCCAGAAGATAAACCTGGTGAAGATGAGGAAAGCGAACAGGATCCAGAGGATGAGCCTATAGATGAGGATAAGGTAGATTTTTATAATTCCATGCTTACCGATTGCCTTTATGAGAGTAATAACCAATTTGATATTCCTAATCTGTTGTTAGAACAACAGGCTGGAAAGCTCCTTTTGCCATTTGCGCCCTGGGGAGCTGATAGCCGACTAAGAAAAGACGTTGCTACATATCATTTCTATGTGGATGATTACCGATTTGAGGCTATTTTCAAAGATCCTATTAAGGTGCTTATCAGTGGGGTAAAAGCCCTGGTAGAGCCTAATCTATCCGTATATGATACAACGCCTATTGCATACGGTTTACAACAGATTTATAAAAAACGCTGGATCAGTCGGTATTTTCAAGAATGCGGTATTAAAGTTTATGCGGATCTGAATGTGTCGATAAAATTTAGGGAGTTCAATAAAATGGGATTGCCAAAGGGGTACAATGCGTTTTTCACTCGTGGCTATGCTGGTCGTTTGGAGTATTTGAAAGGTGAGCTTGAAGTAGCCAGGGAGGTATCAGGTTTGCAAACTCCGAATTTGCTTGTTTATGGTGGAGGCGATGAGATCAGAGATTTCTGTATAGAAAATAACCTGGTTTACGTCCAGGACTTTATTAATGATAAAAGTTCTAATAAAAATGGCAAAAACAAGCGGAAGTAACGGAGGATTGCCTAATGGCGATTCTAATTACAATGGAAAGATTGGGAAATTGGAATCTTTGGTTTCAATCAAAAACCCTAAAGTGTACAAGGCTGTTAAAGAAAGTATTTCACGCTTTCACTCCGTATTGGGTGTAAGGCAGAAAGATATTAAGATCGGGCAGCTTGAATCTGGTACTGGTGGCGTTCATATTAGCCAGGGAGGAGTATCTAAACAGGTAGTTCTAAGTAAGTCTATTTTCAATGGGAAGAATACCACCACTCAAAGCGTAGCTGGTTGGGCTGAGAAAGGATATAAAAGCGGACACCTAACGAAAACTAACAAACCAGTTGCTCATATTATTACTCACGAATTAGGACACGCCACATGGAATAAGTCGCTTAGTAATCCTAACGCTAAAGCTGCAACAAAAAGCGTGAATAGTCTTTATAAAAAATGGAGTAATGATAAAAAGAAGTCTGGCTATGGTAAATATGCAAAAACTAACGTAGAAGAGTTTTGGGCTGAACTGTGTACGAAGGCTGTTCATGGAAAAGCTGATAAGTACACAAAAGCAGCTAAGGGTATTATCAAAAAGTACAAATTATAATCATATCTTTGTAGAAAGATGCTAAAAAACAGAATATTATGGCTAAGATTGAATTAACCGAATTACAGAAAGCTCTTATTCAGAAACAGCTTAATGAGCAGTACGATCCTTTTATGGCAAGTGAGAAAGAACAGGAGGCTTTTAATGATGTGATAGATAAAGCTGAGGCTTTGTCTGACGAACTGGACGCTGTAGATGATTATATAGATAATTACGATGGCGATATGATAAAGTGGTTCTGGGCTAAATATCAGGAACAGGAAAAGAAGTAATTAACCAGGTAAAGTTTAATCAGGTGGGGATCCTATCTGATTTTTCTTTATCTAAAAATGGTGTATATATACACCAAAACAACGAAAAAACAACGGATGGCATACTTTGAGAAAGGCAATACCCAGGGAAATAGATTCTCTTCTGATAACCAACCAAAGAAAAATGGTAGGAAGCCCTCACTGTATAAACAACTCAAAGAGCTAACTGGTAAGAAAGTAGATTATGAGTTAAGTAAGGAGGATTACTTTAAAACGATCCGTTTCCTTATGGAGAGATCCAAAGGAGAGCTTAATAAGATTATGGCTGATGCAAACAAAGAGGATAGTATTACTCCTATCTGGGTGTGTAATATCATTAGTGCTATCTTCTCAGATATTCGCTTTGGTCGTACTTCCACTGTAGAGATGATCTTTGATAGGATCTTTGGAAGATCCACTCAACCGATAGAAGGTGATATAAATGCTAATGTATCTGGTTCCTTCTCTCCTGATCTATCCGCTTTGACTACTGAGGAACTGTTAGAGTATAACAAGCTGCTTGAAAAGATCAATGGCAAAAAGTAAGGACATACAGATACCGATAGCCCTTGCAGTAAAAATAGAGCTGTTCAAGCGTGGCTGTTTTGACTTTATAACGGTTAAGGATGGTAAGAAGCATGAGAAGCAAGAAAAGGCTCTCCAGATCCTTACTGATATTGAACACGTAGAGCTATTGTATGGTGGTGCTGCTGGTGGTGCTAAATCCTGGACTGGAGCAGCCTGGCTTCTTTTCATGTGTCTTTGTTATCCTGGATCAAAATGGTTTATAGGTCGTGCCGAACTAAAGCGTATCACTCAATCAACCTTAATCACTTTCTACAAAGTTTGTAACCAGTATGGGGTAGATGATGCCCTTTATAAGTATAATGGGCAATATAACTACATTGAGTTTTATAATGGATCCCGAATAGATTTGCTGGATCTCCAGTATAAACCTGGTGATCCTCTTTATGAGCGTTACGGATCCATTGAATACACTGGAGGCTGGATAGAGGAAGGTGGAGAGGTAAACTTCGGAGCCTATGATACCTTAAAAACTCGTATAGGTAGGCATTTAAACGCTGAGCTTGGATTAAGGCGTAAGCTCTTTATCACTTGTAACCCTAAAAAGAACTGGATGTATGATACATTCTATAAACCAGCTAAAAGGGGGGATCTTGCTAATTATATGTATTACCTGGCGTGTTTGGTTCAGGAAAACCCGTTTATAGATCCTGACTACATAGAAGGGCTTAGGACTACTAAAGATAAGGTAAAGAAAGAGCGATTGCTTAAGGGTAACTGGGAGTACGATGATAATCCGAATGCTCTTTGCTCTCACGATGCTATTGTAGCCATTTTCAACAACATTCTGGCTGTTACTACAGGATCTTACTACCTAACAGCCGATATAGCCCGATTCGGTTCCGATTATGCCCGTATTTGTGTCTGGGATGGCTACAAGGTTGTAGATCTCAGGTGCTACCCTGTTAGCAAAACCACCGAGATACAAAACTGTATAAGGCATTATCAGAAAAAGTATAGGATCCCGAAATGGAAATGTATAGCGGATGAAGATGGTGTAGGTGGTGGAGTTGTAGATAATTGCGATATACAAGGCTTTGTGAATAACAGTAGTGCTTTGAATGGTGAGAACTACTATAACCTACAAACTCAGTGCGGTTATAAGCTGGCTGAGCATATTAATGCTTCTGAGTTTGGCATAGATGAGGATCTGATAAGCGAGGCTGATAGAGAGCAGATAATTCTGGAGCTGGAACAGTTGCAAACCTGGAATGCGGATAGTGAAGGAAAATTGAAGCTAAAACCAAAGGATGAAATAAAACTGGATATTAAATGTTCGCCAGACTGGAGAGATGTATTCTTAATGCGCTGCTGGTTTGACTATAACGAGTTTAATATTCCAGATGATATAGAGGCACGATTAGGAGTTAATTATTAATTGATTGAATTATGGGATTACTAAATGTTGTAGATGCTGTAAAAAATGAAGTGAAAGCTGCTGTAGGCTATCAGCAGAATTTTACAAGCCTATTAGGATCTAAAGATATAGCCAGGGCTTTGAGTATGATGCAGGATAGATCTGGCTTTGCTCAGAAAGCCCTACTGGAGTATAGGGTAGAATACCATGAGGTTATGAAACGCCAGGATAAAGCGGTACTGGATAAAAAAGGTAATTTCCTTAGATGGCAAAAACGCTGGAAAATTCCAATTCCTTACCAGGTGTTTATAAACGAGATCGCTTTGGTTTTCCTGTATGGCAGACCTGTTAAGTGGTTACAACGTAGTAAAGATACAGATTATGCTTTTGAACAGTATAACCAGCTTTTAGAAGATCTTCGCTTTAATGCCCACGTGAGAGAGGCTAAGCGTGTTGCTGGAGCTGAGGGTACTTCTGCTATGCTTTACCATGTTTACAGAAATAAAGAAGGAAAACCAGCCGTTGTGCTTAACGTACTTTCTAAGCAGAATGGGGATGATATTTTTCTTATAAAGGATCAGTACAAGCGACTGACAGCGTTTGCCTGGGGGTATTATCTTACTGAATCAGGTAATAAAAGCGTGTATCATGTGGATATATATCGGGATGATACAATTTACTACTGTAAACGCTTAAATATGGGCTGGGAAGTGAGGGCTATTCCCAATATGGTAGGTAAGATCCCTGCTATTGTATTTGAACAGGAGCCAGAACATGAAGGCACTCAGCCTATGATCCATCGTGTAGAAAGCCTGGAATCAACTGATGCAGATGTAAACGATAGGTTTGCTAACCCTGCTATGGTTGCTACTGCTGACGTTATTAATAGCTTACCAAAGGCTGAGGAAGAAGCCAAACTCTTTATCCTAAAAAATGGTGGTAAAATAGAGTACCTTACATGGGATCAGGCTTCTGAAAGTAAGAAAAACGAATACGAGCGATTAGATAAGCACATTCTTTCAAAGTCATTTACTCCTAATATCGACTTTGATAATATGAAAGAAATGGGCAATTTATCCGCTAAGGCTATCAGAAAGGTTATGCTACTTGCTGTGATTAAGGCTGATAAGAGGAAAGAAACGCACGATGGTTACATGAATCGAACAGGCAACCTTTTACGTGCTATCCTGGGTAATGTTCTGGATTACCAGCATAAAGATGAATATGAGGCTTTGAAGTTAGGACACGAATTTCAGGAGCCGTTTGGTGAAGATGTTAGCGAAACACTTGCTGATATATCTAAGCAGTTTAACGATGGAGCTATGAGCCGACAAACCTATGTGGAGATGAGCTACCTTATCAAAGATGCTAAGGCTGAAATGGAGCGTTTGAAGCAAGAAGAATTAGAGGCAATAGCCAGACAAAAAGAAATGGAAAAAACAGATGTATTTGGGGAGGGTGAATAATGGAGGCAAAATTTAAGAGAGGTGATATAGTACGGATCGTTTCAAATGAAGTACAACCTCAGTATGTGGATAAAATTGGTAGGATCAGTAAAGTTTATCCTTCCTATAGTGAGAAACTTGGAAATAGCTTTGTGTATCGTGTGAATGTTGGCGGTAAGCTACTACAGGGTGTTGCTTGTGAAAACGATATTGAATTAACTGATAAATAATAGTATAGATATGAGAATTAAAGTACAATGGACGGAATTTAACCAGATGGCTTATAAATTAGCCTTAGAAACATATCCTGAGGCAAACCCGAAAGACTTTGAGCATACCTATGAGGGTGAGGTTATTGATAAATACCATACTTTTTGGGGTACTCCTAAGTTTGTGGTAGCTAAACCTAATGGAGAAATAACAACCGTTACAATGATGGATTGTAGAGTATTAGAAACGGAGGTGTGATAGTGGCAAAGAAGGTAGCTAAACAGGTAAGCCCTTACCACTGTAGGGACTGCAAACACTCATACGACTGGCACGAAAAGGATTGGAAGGGTGATTTATTTATGTGTCGGTGTAGGTTTAGCCAATGGAGTAAATTCTTGAATAGAGAAATATGCAATAAGTTTGAGCTAAAGGAAAAGGATAATGGTTAAATTCAATTCTGAACAACTACAAAAGAAACTCTTTAAACGTACTGAGGGCTATGCTGCGAATGTGCGTGAAATTTATAGAGTTTACATGAATCAGCTTATTAACCTGGTGAAAGGTACTGAGCTGGAAGATGGTAAGCCGTTTTCTTTCTCTGGGTATGGCTATGGCGATCAAGCTACAGCCATATTTAGGGAAATGTACACCCGTTTGTATCAGGAGATAAGAGGAGATGTTGAAAACGAATGGATCCTCTCAAATAATTATAACGATGATCTGGTAAAAAGCGTATTCGGTGCGAAGGCTATAGCAAGTAATCAGTTTGCTCGCTACTTCAAAAGGAATAAGGAGGCTATGGATTCTTTTTTAGCCAGAAGAACAGGCAAAGAAGGGCTAAACCTATCACAAAAGGTATGGAAATACACAAAGCAATTTAAAGAAGAGCTGGAGAACTGTTTAGATCTGGCTATAGGTGAAGGTACTGGAGCTAATAAACTCGCTTCTAAGATCCAGAAATATCTACAGGATCCTGATCGTTTCTACAGACGTTTCAGGGTGAAGGTTGGTGAAGATGAAAGCGGAAATACCATCTATGGAAGGCAATGGAAACGTAGGATATACGACAAAGAGAGCCAGGGATATAAATGGATAGATGATGAGCCTAAGAACTATCATCCTGGGCAGGGTGTATATAGATCCTCTTACCGAAATGCTCAACGTCTGGCACGTACTGAAACAAATATAGCCTATCGTACTGCTGACTTAGAAAGATGGGAACAGTTGGATTTTGTCATAGGCTATGAAATAAAGGTATCTAAAAACCATCCTCATTATGATATTTGCGATGAGCTGGCTGGAAAGTACCCAAAAGATTTTGTTTGGACTGGCTGGCATCCGAATTGTAGATGTTTTATGATCCCGATCCTTGCTGGTGGAGATGATATAGAAGAAATGATAGAGAGGATCATGGCTGGAGATGATGGAGAAGTAATACAGAAGGAGAAAATAACAGAGTTTCCTGGTGCTTTTAATAAGTGGATAAAGGAGAATGAGGATCGAATGGATAAAGCCAAAGCTAAAGCTAAAGGCACGCTACCCTATTTTATCAAAGATAACTCAAAAGCAATAGAGAAGATCCTACACCCATTTAAGCCAAAATAAAAGGCACTATCAGCGTAGATAGTGCCTCTGGGCTATCAATAGATAGCTATCATCAGCTCTCAACAGATGAAACATTAATCAGGTTGAATAGTTTTAATAGCTTTTTAGCGTTCTTTTCTGATACTTTACGCTCTATATACCCATCGGTGGTATAAAACCTCACATTGCTTATCTTATGCGTTTGTAGCTCATGTATTTGCTCTTCTGATAGATCGTATTTGGTTTTCAGAAGAAAATGAGAGATATAGGTACTTCCTACATTTAAACTCCTATACTCACCTACAGCATCTTCCAGGTTAGCCAGTGTAACAATACTATCATTTTGTAACAGAAACATAAACTGAGCATTCTTTTCCATCGTGTAGATCTCATCCCCACCATTGAAACTAACCAAAAGAATATGAATGCCATTAACAGATCTGATAGAACACGTAAGCCCATCACTAAGAGTTACATAACTTGTTTCTATCACATGGCTACCAGTGAAAGCATCCTTTTCGTTTTTTGTGATCTTCTGAGAGTAAGCGGATCCGCAAATACTCAGAATAGCCAGAAATAAAATAAATCGTTTCATAATATTGCATATTAACAGGTTACTACTCTAAGACTGGCTACCTGTAAACACACACAAAAACGTGGGCTTACCCTGTTGGATCAAGAGGTACGACCAAGCACCCGATAGCCCATAACAAGAGTAATGCCCACGCATAGCGTAGGCATTAGCACATTGCTTCTGAGGACTATCTAAAAATTGGTCGTTTTCTTGATCCCTAAAACAATAGCCAATGCTATATTAGTTGATATTTAATTATCTACTGCAAATATAATGGTATTTGTTATAAAAATGACCTGGTTATGTTATTTATTTGGGTACGCACGAAAAAAGGAAGGCTGTTTAAACCTTCCTTTACCTGGTAAATGATCTCTGAGTGTTAGCCGTTGTACCCATTTCTAATTTGTTTTCTTACTAAAAGATCCTGAGCGAATATGCTTAAAATACAAAGCAGATCCTCATAGGTTATCTTTTCATCGGTACATAAATTGGCTACAGCCTCATTAGGGATTCTCAGAATAGTTACTAAGATTCTTGCTATTGGGATCCCCAAACTTGTAAGCTGCCTAAACTCCATGATACTTACTACTCCACTGCTTTTACATAGTTGCACTATCAGATGTAGCTTTTCTCTATCCTCTTTATCCATTATCATAGAGCGTGCAATATCATCTATAATCTTATTTATTATATTCATAATTAATTATTTACGATTAATGTTTATACCTCTATTCGTCTGTTTTCGCCTAATAAATCCCATACGGATAGTACAAAACTTATTCTGGTACTCCACCTTATCCAGATCCACATTCCAGAGGCTTTCTTTTTTGATACCGATTAGATCCTCTGAAAGATCTTCATAGATAGCAGCCTTTGAGCCAAAGTAGTAGTGTCTTTTGCCTTTGATCGGTTCTTTCAGCTCCACATGAATAACTTTTTGTTCTTTCATATTCTATCTGTCTTTAATTGGTACACCAAGTAAAACGGACTGGGTACATTCACCCATAATATAATCAATAGCTAAAGCAGCAATAGCCCTACCCTGAACAGTTTTAAGCTCCTCCAGTTTAGCCCTGGTTATATCTGTCTGTAGATCTTTTAGGATCTCAATAGACTTTAGATAACCTTCCTTTACTGGAGCATTCACAAAGCGGTTTATTCTTATATCCGCTAACCTCTCCTCGATCTTAGAGGTGGTTTCTTGTATTTCTTTTTTTGTTCTCATATCTCATTGTAATATCTTCTATACGCAAAAGCATTTATTAGCTCATTCATTTCCACGATTTTAAAGCGAGATAGGAGCTTCATTAGATCTTTTGCTACTAAATGTTCTGGTAAATACCCTGTATTGATCGCCAGCTCTACATTAAATTGAATATCAATATCAGTACCGTTTATAGGATGAGGAGTTCTCTCATCGCACAGATAAAAGGTAAATAGGATTGTTTCTATATAACTACAATCGCTAAAACTATCACATGATAATACTTTGATTCTTTTTAAACTGAATGCTCTATTATCGAAAGTCATTTTTATTTCTTTCCCTGTTTTCGTAGAGGAAAAGAAGAATTTCTTTATTCCTTCCATATTCTTTAATCTGAGGCTTTAAAATTGTATATTGGCTTTATTGTATCAATGATCTCAACTGTATCAGTGATAGCGTTCTTTATCTCATCCATAGTCTTGTACGCTTGTGGAGCTTCATCTATGGTAGCTGCACTTACTGACGTGGTAAAAATGCCATTCATGGAACTTACAAACTCATCCATTGAAAGCATTTCCTTTGCCTTGCTTCTGCTCATAAGTCTGCCAGCTCCATGAGGTGCTGAATAATTCCAATCCTCATTACCTTTTCCTATGCAAATTAGCGATCCATCACGCATATTAATGGGTATAAGTAACTTTTCTCCAAGCTCAGCACTTACAGCACCTTTTCTAAGGATCATGCGCCTAAAATCAATGTAGTTATGTATGGTTTCAAATCTGCTTTCCTCCTGAAATCCCATTTCTTTAATGATAATAGCTGCCATTGTTTTACGGTTTAGCATAGCAAACCGTTGAACTATTTCCATATCATTCAGGTATGATCTAAAATAGTCGCCTGATAGGTGAGCCAGTTCTTTATCTGCTGTAGGCTTTTTCAGTTTCTTTATCTCGCTCTCAATATCCTGTACTCTACCTTCTGCTTTTAATTTGCTAATAAGATCCTCTCTTACTTTCTTCATTTCATTGGCACTCTGAAAGGCAATATCCTGATAGTATTTACAGACATCACCCCCCAGCTTTCTACTACCAGAGTGGATAATAAGGTAATACTTGTTATTCTTTTCCGAGTAGTCAATCTCAATAAAATGGTTTCCACCTCCCAGAGATCCGATAGAAAGCAAAGCTCTTTCAAGATCCACCTGCTTAGCACATATCAGGCTATCAAAATCAAAAGTGGCTTTCTGCTTTTCGTGAACATTAAAACCGTTGGGCACTTTTGTTCGTATCACACTATCCAATTTCTCACAGTCTATATGTTTATCCTTTAGTTCAATGGTAAGCATACCGCACCCTATATCCACTCCAACTAAGTTAGGGGTTACTTTGTCCGTAATTGTCATGGTTGTACCAACGGTACAGCCTTTGCCAGCGTGAGAATCTGGCATTATCCTAATTATTGAATTTTGATAGGCTTCGTAATTGGCAAGTCTTTTAATCTGCTCGTAAGCCTCGTATTCAAATGTTTCAGCAAAGATCTTTACCTCTTTGCCTGAATTTGTTCTAATCGTTTTCATCTCAAAACGTGTTTATTATGTACAAATATAATTTGTTTTATTTAGTATAACAAATAATCTATCACATTACTTTCTCTTTTTACCAAGTAAAGTAACGTGCCTTTTTAGTTCTGATCTGAGATACTTGTTATCAGCTCTTAGCTCTTTGATAATGGCATTTCTTTTCTCCAGCTCCTTATTGTACTGTTCACGTTCAAACTGGGCAAAGGTAAGATTTTCATCCCTACAGGTACAATCCCGTATATCACCACTGAGAACAACCGCCCAGCATTCAGGGATCAGCACCTTACCAGCTATCTCATCATAGACGTAATGACACTTCATATAATGCCTCCAATCTTATCCAAAGCATGAATAGTAGGCTAACGTTAGTACATCGTACTTCACCCTGATTACTGCAAACTGAAAACAGCTATCTGTATTCGGTTGTACATTGGGAACGTCTATGATCTGGTACTTTTCGCCTTCAATACTATACGTCTGGATCTCTTCACTGTTTTTAAAATGCTGCTTAAGGCTTTCCATAAGAAGGTTATAGTAACTCTCATCGAAAGCCTTTATCAGCTTAGTTTTATTTCTCAGTGCAAACCTCATAGATTATTACTCAGTTTAAAAAGGCATTGTTTCTTTGAAAATCTGGAGCTTTCCTAACAGTAAATAGAAATCTCCATTTGAATGAGTAAACTTAAAGCCAGGCTTTCTATTCCGATAATAGGAAACTCTATAAATCCTTCCTAACCTGGGATCCGTTTCGACCTCAAAATAAAAGCCAGTTTTATCTTTGTTGAATGTTCGTTTCATCTTCACATGGTTATTTTATTTCCCTTATATCATATTTCAACTTACCTATGTAGATACCCAGACATAACCACTCAAATTCAAACTCCCAACTATGAAAGTTTATATTAAGGGCTGGTAAAAGTGCCCAAAATTTAGTGTCAAAATCAACATCTATTTTGTATGTACTTCTTTTTCTTCTCATATCTATAAGTATTGAGTTTCAAATTTACCTTTTACTACCAGCCCACTATTGAGTAGCCCAACAAAGTATAGATCTTTATCTCTTATGCCCAGAGAACTTTTAACTTTCTCTCTGGCATCCTCTTTAGATAGTCCTGGCATCATAGCTATAGACTGATCCGTTGTGATCCGAAACATAAAAACCATTATTACCTCCTTTTATAGTTATGCGTTAAATCGTTCAATGCAAATTATTCTACTATCGAATAAAATGTAATACCGATTTTCTATACAAGTGTTTATCAAAGCAAAAACTTCTTTGTCTATAGAGGTTGTTTTTGAACTTATTTTACCTGAAATTTCAACAGGAGATACCTTTACCTCCTCAATCCATTCTAAGCTGTTAAGCCAATCAATAATTTCAATATCTGTTTTAATTTTATCCATCTCTTTAATTATTAGTTAATTCCAAAATCCGATCTGTATCAATTCATCGCCATTCTTAACGGCTATAATGCCTTTACCTTCCTCTGTCTTTTTGAAATTATAATCATCATCCAATATCCGAAGGAATACTTTTCCGTAATCAGAAAATTGAGAATGCTGTTCGTCATTGAGAGCAACGGCTTTCACTGTTGCCCCATTCTTATCCACATATTTAAAAATTACACCTTTACTCATTTCACTTTAATTCCACAGGTTCGTTACTCCATGTTAATTTTCTACCTATAAGTTTTTGGATGCTACCACTGGGTAATATCACAAAATCCCCACCATCAAGCCACATTACTTTTAGTTTTTCTTTTCCGAAAGCATAACCACTCTCATTAGCCCTTTTAGGATAATGGGCAAATATTACCTCCGTATTATCTTTATCTACTGCTACCCATGCCATAGCTACCTCCTTTCTGGATTAATTTGATTAAAACCATTCTACTTTATGATTGTAAGGCTATTAAGTGGAGCAGGGAACCAATAACTACTCTTGTCCAGAAATACACATCCTCCACCATTATCAGGTTTACAAAACCCTAATACCTCAAAAGGACCAAACTTTATACCATGCTTGTTTTTAAAGATAACCTTATCACCAACATTCAATTTCCTATCTGTACATACTACATCTGATAAGTTATCACATATTTCTGTGAATGTACTTTCCTTCCATTCCAAAAAATCTTTCTTATGATTCATTCCTATACTGTTATACGTTAATAATTGGGGTTCAATACATATACATCACAATCATGGCATAAGTTACAAACCTTTGATTTATCTCTAAGACATATCGTTTTCGGCTTTACCTTATTCTTTTCTGCCCATTCCACACCAGCAATAAAAGCACGTTCCACATCGCCCACATCAATGGCATGGTCTATCATGCCCTTAACTTCTTGCTGTATGTAATACTTTGCTGCTCTTTCGATTTTACTCATGTCTTCTTTTTATTGTATTGTTATTAGTTAATTCCTAAGACTTGTTTAATACTCCTTTGAATATCATATCTACCTCTCAACTCTCCACGTTCTTCATCTATTTTCTCTTTTAGGAGAAGAATATTAGAAAGCTTATTAAGTGCTTTCATTCCTATATACTTTCTGAAATTGCAGATATTACCTTCACAATCGTACACATAGAATCTTTCGCTTGAATCGGATGGAATATTACAACGGAATCCCATTAGATCATTTAATATTTGGTTCATTTCTTCAAATGAAAGTTCACGGTTAAGCAATTCTTGTATATTCATACTTTAGTTCCTTTCTTATTCGTTACGCATAAGTAATCACATAAGGGATAGTATCGCTGATCTCAACCAACTTATTCCCGTCTTTATCCTTAGCTAAGAAGTTTCCAGGGAAACACGTACCAGCAGCATCTTCATAACCAGGTGAACGCTCTATGCTGGCAATTACCCGTTTTCCATCTCTTTGTCCTTGTCCTACATGATAGGTAGTTGTCATACCGTTTAGTATGATCGTTACTGCTCTAATTTTCTCCATGATCTTCTGATAATTGATTTATAAGATTTTTGTAATTCCCTTTTTCTGTATTCAGCTCTACAGTTAGAGAGCCGTGAGCTTGAGCTATGATATTTGCCCTGGTTTCGTTTACTATCTCAAAGGTTTCCATGAGATCAGATAATGTTTTTATACCAGCTTCTAACATTTCCATATATCGCTCAGACTGGCGTAGATTTTTATATAATTCTGCTTTCATTCTTAAAATAAATTTAGTTGAACTCCCTGGTGTGTTTGCAGTGTTCTTTCGTACACTGGGCATTGGCTCCTATAATTACATGATCCAGCTTTAGCTTCATTGAAACGGGTAGTCCATAGCTCAGAGAACTGTTCAGGATCTAACTGGGTAGCCTCTCTTTCCTGAGAGAGATAATTTACCAGGTGCATACAGAAAAAGCTGTTCTCTTTTCCTCCGTTTTCAAATGTATGTATGCTATCTCCCTTCATAGCTCAAAATATCTTTTTAGCATAGACAAATCGGTCATTTCAATTCTGGCAGCAGAAACAGGTTTCCTACTGTATCCAAGTAGTAGGATCCCATCACAACAGAATTTACCATACTTGCAGATCTGATCTATTTGCTGCTGAGTAATAGCAATGTTTTGTTTGCAAAGCCTATGTAGGTTCCATCCATCATACAGAATCCAGTTACCATGTATTTTAACCCATCCATGTTGCTCTAACCAAACATCTGGATTTTTACGATTATCAACTTCCTCTCCATCCTTAGGGCTTCCAATAGGTATAATTCCAGCAGTTACTAAAGCATCTGCTATTTGATTGTGTAACATATTGGCAATATCACCATTCAGGGCATAATAAGAGCCGTCTGGTGCTAACCACCCAGCACTATATCCACCAGTAATATCAACAGGTTTAATCCCCTGATCTATGGTTTTATCTATCTCTCTTTGGCTATCAAGATAGTTATCAAGCATTTTCATATTAAGGGTGTTTCTCCTAATATACTGCTCTACTTCACTATCTCCATACATTAACTCCATCAAACGAGTACCCAAACCCCTAACATCAACAGGTAAAAGAATATACCCATCCGGGATATATCCAGGATATGCTTTGTATAGCCATTCAATAACAGATAATGTTTTAAGGCACTCTCCCATAAAGTTTTTAATACCGACTACAATACCTTTGATATTACTTACAATATCATCATCTAATGCTATAAGGTTATCAGCATCGCCATCGTAGAAATACTTAACCAGGTGATCGTATTTAACAGTAATATCAAATCGACCACTGTTCTTTATTATAGCATTCCTTAGGTGCAATAGTGCGCTATCCCACTCTCTTGCAATTCGTTTCATTTTCAGGAGTTCATTTTCAGCCCAGTTCTCAATATCCAACATGGGAAACTCTTTTTTCATATCTGGAGTGTACTGTATGGCATTCAAAGAAACTTTATCCTCATTGGTAATAAGGATCAGTTTTCCTATCAAAATATCTAAAGCTATTTCGGTTGGGCATCCTACCAAACTATCTTTTATAGCTTTTAGGGCTTTATCTGGATTGAGAGAATATATAAGATGTTCTCTGGCTATACTAACAATGAGTTGCCCAGCACTTTCTCCCAAAGTAAAATGTACTTTTCTTGTTTTCATAGCTATAAATTGAAAACTCGTTTATATAATTCAAAGTGCCTTTCCTCAAAAGGAATATCCTCAGTATGCTTAACGGCTCTTTGCAGCCATTCCTGATAGCATTTAGGACAATACCAGCGATTTAGCACCGCTATGTAATAGCCATTTGTATCTGAATCCCCACAGTAATCACAGATACCTACAGCTCCATATTCAGCCAGTCTTTCTACTACCTCAATTCTGGGAACCTCTATAACTTTAAAACCTTTCGGATTTTCTACTATTCTTGCCATTCTAATTCAGGTAAATATTATTGGTTAATACAAATTTCCATAGGTATAAGCAACTCTGTAGTACAACCGTTTGGAAAACATTCTTTTACAGCTTCTTTTATCTCTTTGGAGTTTGGGACACTGTTACGTTTCCCAAACTCAATTTTACCCAGACGCTTACCGTCTTTCAGAACTATATAGGTATATTCGTACATTGCTATCCCTCCTTTTCGTTTGTTGAGTAAATAAGCCGTATCACCTCCAGTGTGTCCGCACTAACAATAGCAATACGTTTGTAGTATTTTTCACAGGCAGCTTTAAATCCACCACACCAGGCTGTATCTTCTTCATATCCTGCTATTACTCCCTTTTCAGCTTGATCGAGATTATCTACAGGGAAAGCAGAGCTTATACGAATCTGATCCTCTGTATCGTGCTGTAAAACTCTGATGTTAAATAAATCTGCCATAATATTTATTATTTAAGAATCTTGACTTTAGCCCCAATAAAAGGCAATTCAATCCATAATGTAAATCTGTACACCATATCAACCTTTTGAAAATGGAAAGGAAACAGCCTCTTGAATAGAGAAATGCCTGATACCTGATCCACCGAAGGAATATTCCTGTAAAATTCGACTGATTTAATTTTGCTTAATTTGAGAGTTGCCATAGCGTTATTACATTATGGAGGGTTTCCCCTCCTGGTTGTTTACTTAGTGAAAATGGTAGCTACTTTGTAGAGGTATCCAGCCTTGATAAAACGTGCTCCGTCACCTTTTCCTATCAGGTTCATATTCCCATGAAACAGGGGGCGTTTATAATCAGTAGGCGTTTCAGGCTTGTAGTAAACGGAAGCTGCTACATATACTCTGTTACTCTTACGGGTATCTATCACTCTATTACCCTCTTTTACGGTGTACTTAAAACCGTTTTTCAGTTTTTCTACTTCTAAAGTCAAATTATCCATAATCTTAAAATTTAGTGTTGCACATTCTTTTAATGTAACCAACTTGATTACGATGCAAATATATACCATGTAGGTAATATTACCAAGTAAATTAGGTAATATTTTCAGGAAAAGATAATGAATTACCTAAATACGTCATTTTGAGAGGTGTTTTTAAGTGTTCTATTTGTAGATTACCGATGCTTTCAAGAATGAAAGCCCTATTGTTCTGGTAATATTCCACTGCAAAACCAATAAAATATTACCAAATGAATATTTTTTTTGAATATTA
>OLZF01000015.1_pt1 | contig 162980 bp, 120 predicted proteins | sample 1674391 | NCBI WGS metagenome assembly OLZF01 (sample SAMEA103958166, study PRJEB25191) | human gut metagenome | biome: human-associated habitat [ENVO:00009003]; feature: intestine environment [ENVO:2100002]; material: feces | place: Germany | collected 2013/2015
TCGACATGAGGTCGGACAAGATACACTTGTATTGAGGGGTCGGACGTTTGAGCAGAAATGGGTTCGGTATCCGGTTTCGTACGGGTGCAGTCACGGTCCGCGGCCGTGTTTCCGGATTTTACCCTCTCCTGAATTTCCTCCTCGGAGGGGACTTCGGGGAGTTCGTTCCGCAGGTCTGCCCCTTCGGCTGCGGTCGGCCGGCGGGAACAAGGACCGTTTTGTCGGGCTGCCGCCCGTGTAGAGGAAATTGATAAACAGACGATACGCAATGAAAAAATTCAATGAAATCGGCGATCCCAACGACGCCAAGATGCCGCTCTCGGCGAAAAATTACGTGCTGCTGCTCGTCGGGGCGGCGGTCATTCTGCTGGGGATGATCCTCATGTCGGGCGGCGGCAGCGACTCGCCCGACGAGTTCAACTACGCCATGTTTTCGTGGCGGCGCATCACGCTGGCGCCGATTCTGGTCATCGGCGGTTTCGCATTCGAAATTTACGCCATTCTCAAACGCTGGTAGACGATGGATACGATAGAGGCCATTATCTTGGGCATCGTGCAGGGGCTTACCGAGTTCCTGCCCGTGTCGAGCAGCGGGCACCTGCAAATCGCCAAGGCGCTCATGGGGGTAGAGATCGAACAGAACCTGCTCTTCGACGTGACATTGCACGCCGCTACGGTACTCAGCACGATCGTCGTGCTGTGGAGCGAGGTGGCGCGCCTGTTGCGGGGGCTCTTCTCGCGGCGGTTCAACGAGGAGCAGGCCTACGTGCTGAAACTCCTGCTGTCGATGATTCCGATCGGGATCGTCGGCTTCACGCTCAAAGACCGGCTCGACGCCCTTTTGGAGTCGCCGGCGATCCTGCTCGTGGTGGGGTGTATGCTGCTGGTGACGGCGGCGCTGCTCGCTTTCGCCTATTACGCCAAGCCCCGGCAGAAGGCGCAGCTCTCCTACCGCGACGCCTTCCTGATCGGTGTGGCGCAGGCCGTGGCGGCGCTGCCCGGCCTGTCGCGTTCGGGATCGACGATCGCTACGGGGCTGCTGCTGGGCAACCGCAAGCAGACGGTGGCGCAGTTCTCCTTCCTGATGGTGCTGGCTCCGATCCTGGGCGAAACTTTCCTGGAATTGATGAAGGGCAACCTCGGCGCGCAGGCGATCGGCTCGGCGCCGCTGGCGGCCGGTTTCGTCGCGGCCTTCGTCGTGGGGTGTCTGGCCTGCAAGTTCATGATCGAGATCGTCAAACGCGGCAAACTCGTCTGGTTCGCGCTTTACTGCGCGGCGGCGGGTACGGTGTCGATCCTCTCCTATGTGCTGTAAGACGATGGAAAGTACCGATTTGCAGCGGGTGAACTTCGAGGAGGGCTATGTCGCCGTGATCGACAAGCCCTACCGTTGGAGTTCGACCGACGTGGTGCGCAAGGTGAAGTTCGAGTTGCGCAAGGCGGGTTACCGCAGGATCAAGGTCGGCCATGCCGGTACGCTCGACCCGCTGGCCACGGGCATCCTGCTGGTCTGCATCGGCCGCGCCACCAAACTCGTCGACGCCCTGCAAGCCGAGGAGAAGGAGTATGTGGCCGACGTGATGCTGGGCGCCACGACCCCGAGCCACGATCTGGAACACGAGATCGACCGGACCTACCCGTGGGAGCACATCACGCGGGAAGCGGTCGCCGAAGCCCTCGCCTCGCTCACCGGCGAGCGGCTCCAAACCCCGCCCGTCTACTCGGCCAAGAAGATCGACGGCACACGGGCCTACGAACTGGCCCGCGCCGGCGAGGAGGTCGCCGTACGCCAGGCGCTGATCAACATTTACGAAATGGAGATCGTGGAATACGACCTGCCGCGGGTGCGTATCCGCGTGCGTTGCAGCAAGGGAACCTACATCCGCTCGCTGGCCCACGAGATCGGACAGGCGCTCCGCAGCGGGGCGCACCTCACCTCGCTGCGCCGCACGCGCAGCGGCGGCTTCACGCTCGAAAAATCCTATGAGCTGGACGAATTTCTTGAAAATCTGCAAAAACTTGAAACAAAATAGACTTTTTTGCGTATAAAAAATAATCTGTCTTTGTTTTCCGGAACCTTTCCGGCAGGCGGGGCAGAGGCAAAACCGCGTTTCAGGCCCCGCCGAACGCAGAAAATGTCGAACCACATTACGTAAAAAAGAGCGTTCATCTATGAAATTATCGCAGTACGGGTATGACTTTTCACCCGAAATGCTGGCCAAATACCCGGCCGACAATCGCGACGAGTCGCGTCTGATGGTCATCAACCGCGCCAAAGGCACTATCGAGCACCGTATCTTCAAGGACATCATCGAGTATTTCGACGAAAAGGACCTGTTCGTCTTCAACGACACGAAGGTTTTCCCGGCACGCCTCTACGGCAACAAGGAGAAGACCGGCGCCGAAATCGAAATCTTCCTGCTGCGGGAACTCAACCGCGAACTGCGGCTGTGGGACGTGCTGGTGGACCCCGCACGCAAAATCCGTATCGGCAACAAACTCTACTTCGGCGACGACGACCTGCTGGTGGCCGAGGTGATCGACAACACCACCTCGCGCGGCCGCACGCTGCGCTTCCTGTTCGACGGCTCCTACGAGGAGTTCAAGCATGCGCTCTTCGCGCTGGGCGAAACGCCTCTGCCGAAGTGGGTGCGCGAGAAGGTCGAACCCGAGGACGCCGAGCGTTACCAGACCATCTTCGCCGAGAAGGAGGGCGCCGTGGCTGCCCCGACGGCCGGCATGCACTTCTCGAAACACCTGATGAAGCGCATGGAGATCAAGGGCATCGACAAGACGTTCGTGACGCTGCACGTCGGGCTGGGAAACTTCCGCACGGTGGACGTCGAGGACCTCTCGAAGCACAAGATGGACTCCGAGCAGTTCTTCGTCGAGGAGGCCGCCGCCGAAGCGGTCAACGCGGCCAAACGGCAGGAGCGCAAGGTCGTGGCGATCGGCACGACGGTGATGCGCACGATCGAAACCGCCGTATCGACCAACGGCATGATCAAACCCATGGAAGGCTGGACCAACAAGTTCATTTTCGCCCCCTACGAATTCACCGTGGCCGACGCCATGGTGACCAACCTCCATCTGCCCTACTCGACCCAGCTGATGATGGTGGCGGCTTTCGGCGGTTACGAAACCGTGATGAACGCCTACAAGGTAGCCAAGGAAGAGGGGTATCGTTTCGGCACTTACGGAGACGCGATGCTCATTCTTTAATTTTTTTTCACTACCTTTGCAGATATAAACCCTCAAAACCATGGCAAGCAAAATTCTGTACGTGTGTCAGGAGATCACCCCCTATCTTCCAGAAACGGAGGGTTCCCGGCTTTGCCGTGCGCTGACGCAGGCAATGCAGGAACGCGGGAACGAGATCCGCACCTTCATGCCCCGCTACGGCTGCATCAACGAGCGCAGGCACCAGCTGCATGAGGTTATCCGGCTGTCGGGCATGAACCTCATCATCGACGACAACGACCACCAGCTGATTATCAAGGTGGCGTCGATACCCGCGGCGCGCGTACAGATTTATTTCATCGACAACGACGACTACTTCTCGCGCAAGGCGGTGCTGACCGACGGCGCGGACAACTACTTTCAGGACAACGACGAACGGGCCATCTTTTTCGCCCGCGGCGTACTGGAAACGGTCAAGAAACTGCGCTGGACCCCGACGGTGGTGCACTGCCACGGCTGGTTCACGGCCGTGGTTCCCGTTTACCTGAAACGGATCTTCGCCGACGACCCGATCTTCCGCGACGTCAAGGTCGTGGTGTCGCTCTACGGCGACGGCTTCTCCGGGGAACTCGATCCCGGATTCGGCGCCAAGATCGCCGGCGAAGGCGTCAAGGACAAAAATCTTGCGATTCTCGACACTCCGTCATACGAAAACCTCTGCCGCTTCGTTATGGAATATGCCGACGGAGTGGTTGCGGCATCCCCGGATGTCGACCCGAAAGTATTGGACATGGCCCGCGCGAGCGGAAAGCCCATGCTCGAATACCAGTCGCCCGAGGCAGAGGACTTTTTCGATAATTACAACCGATTCTATGAAGCGATTCAATAACTTCCGCCGCATGCTGCTCCCCGTTGCAGCGCTGGCTGCCACGATAGGACTGACCCTCGGGGGCTGTACCAAGGTGGACGATACGCTGGGCGGAAACCTCATCCCCGACAACCAGCAGATGAGGGCGGGATACGTTCAGCTCCCCCGGGCCGACGAACTGAACCCGAAGAAATACGTCGAAACACGCCTGTTCCAGACCGATTCGATCGTCAGTTCGAACATCACCTACGGCTACATGGGTTCGATGCTCAACGACACGCTGGGCCACCGTTCCGCGGGATTCCTTTCGCAGATGGTCAACTATTACAAGGTCGATTCAGGCTACTTCGGCTACATGCCGATCTTCGACTCGGCGCAGATCTTGCTCAAGGTGACCAGCTTCGGCCGCGACTCGGTGACCGAGCAGTCCTTCGCGGTCTACGAGGTCGTCAGCAACAAATACCTCACCGAGAAACCCATAGCGCCCAACAAATCGCAGCGCGACTCGACCTTCTACCTCAATTTCGACCCCGTGGCGGAAGGCGTCTACAACCCCGACGAGCCGCTCTTCACCTTCACGCTCGGCGGCGAGGGCAAATACCCCTCGACCACGTCGGCCGTGACGTTGGAGCCGACCGAAGCGGGTAAAAAATACATCCGCCGCCTGATGCTTCAGGAGGGCGAGTATGCCGGCGACTACTCGATTTACAGCGCCGACAGCCTGAAATACTGGGTCGAGGCGTTCAAGGGACTTTACATCGCCCCGAACCCCGAGAAGCCGCTCACCGAGTACGGCAAGGGAACGATCTTCGCCACGGAACTGACCTATTCGGGCCTGTCGGTCTACGGACGTAACCGCGTGAAGGACGACCCCTCGCTGATCAAGGATACGATCGGCATGGTCTACTACTTCTACGAAGACGGCGCGAAATTCGGCAACGTCTCGGTAAACAACGTCAAGCACGACTACGAGGAGGCCACGATCGCCCGAAGGATAAACATAGAGGAAGCCCGCGAGACGGCCGAGAACCGGCCCGAAAATCCCCTCGTCTATGTCGAGGGCATGGGCGGCGTGGTGACCGAGATGACCTTCAGCCCGGAGTTCTTCGCAGAGCTGGAGGCGGAGATCGCCAAGGGAAATGCCGACGGCAAGAATTTCAAAACACTCGCGTTCAGCCAGGTACGCATGTCGATCTACTTCAACGACAGCGACTACGAGTGGGAGAAGATCGCGGACGGAACGGCCGGCGACATCCTGCGCATGACCGACCAGATGAACGCATACCCGGCGCGGCTGGGCATGTACACCAATTACAAGACGCTGACGCCGATTTCGGACTACGCCTACGTCTACGAGCAGAACTACGGTTCTTCGGTAACGCTCGCCTACAACGGCAAGATCAACCGCAGCCGCGGCTGCTACGTAATGGACATCACGGGCTACATGCAGCAGCTCTGGAACAGTTACATGGAAGCCAAGGCGGATGCGGGCGGCGAGGTTGCGAACATCGACTGGGACAAAGTCAAGAACCGCTCGGTATACATCGGACCCGAAGCGTACAGCCTCTACACGACCTCGTTCGGCGTGTTGCAGGGCATGCCGACACAGGCCGGGACTGCCGAACCGAACAACGCCCCGATCCGTTTCAGTATGGCGTACAACCTGATCAAGTAAACAACAGATAACCCCTTTTGCGGAACCTAAGTGTAATGCTTAGGTTTTCGCTTTTCTGAAAAAGCCATCAAAACAGCAATGCAGGAAAATTTAGTAATCGTAGAGTCCCCCGCCAAGGCCAAGACCATCGAGAAGTTTCTCGGCAAGGACTTTATCGTAAAATCGAGCTTCGGACACATCCGCGACCTTGCGAAGAAGGATCTCGGCATCAATATCGGAGAAGGCTACAAGCCCGTATACGAAATCCCCGGCGACAAGAAGAAAGTGGTCGACGAACTCACGAAGCTGGCCAAGTCGAAGACCGTCTGGCTCGCCTCCGATGAGGACCGCGAAGGAGAAGCCATCGCATGGCACCTGACCGAAGTGTTGGGTCTCCCCGTCGACCGGACCAAGCGCATCGTCTTCCACGAAATCACCAAGCGGGCGATTCTGGAAGCCATCGAGAAGCCGCGCACGGTCAATATGGACCTGGTCAACGCCCAGCAGGCACGCCGCATCCTCGACCGGCTGGTCGGCTTCGAGCTGTCGCCGGTGCTGTGGAAGAAGGTACGTCCGGCGCTGTCGGCAGGCCGCGTGCAGTCGGTCGCCGTGCGCCTGATCGTGGAGCGCGAGCGCGAGATCATCGCCTTCCGCTCGGCAGCCTATTTCCGTGTCGTGGCCCAGTTCTACGCCGCCGGAGACCCGGAGAAGACGCTCTTCAAGGCCGAACTTTCGTCGCGTTTCGAGACCGAGGCTCAGGCCGAAACCTTCCTGCAAAGCTGCATCGGCGCCACATTCACGGTGGCCAAGGCCGAGGAGAAACCCGCACAGCGCTACCCCGCGCCGCCGTTCACCACCTCGACGCTCCAGCAGGAGGCGGGCCGCAAGCTGGGCATGTCCGTATCGCAGACGATGTCCGTCGCGCAGCACCTCTACGAGCAGGGTCTGATCACCTACATGCGTACCGACTCGGTGAACCTCTCGCAGCAGGCGCTGGCCCAGTGCAAGGAGGAGATCACGAAACTCTACGGCGAGAAATATTCGCGCTGGTTCAACTACAAGACCAAGACCAAAGGTGCGCAGGAGGCCCACGAGGCCATCCGCCCGTCGTACATCGAGCGTCAGGAGATCGAGGGCACGCCCGCCGAGAAGAAGCTCTACGACCTGATCTGGAAGCGCACGGTCGCCTCGCAGATGGTCTGCGCCGAATTGGACCGCACGACCATCACCATCGACATGTCGGGCAGTTCGAACCAGTTCGTCGCACAGGGCGAGGTGGTCCGTTTCGACGGCTTCCTGCGCCTCTACTCCGAATCCACGGACGACGACCAGGCTGCCGAGAGCGGCGAGGGGCTGCTGCCGAAACTCACGGCCGGCGACCGGGTCCTCCCGTCGCAGATCACCGCCACAGAGCGCTTCACCTCGGCTCCGGCGCGCTATAACGAGGCCTCGCTCGTCAAACGCCTCGAAGAGCTGGGCATCGGCCGTCCTTCGACCTACGCCCCGACGATCACCACGATCATCAACCGCGGCTACGTCGTCAAACAGAACAGGGACGGGCAGAAGCGCAACTACGCACAGCTGACGCTCACGGGCGAAAAGATCGCCTCGAAGACCCTCTCGGAAAACTACGGCAAAGAGAAAAACCGACTTTCGCCGACCGACATCGGCATGGTGGTCAACGATTACCTGGAGGAGCAGTTCGGCCCGATCATCGACTACAACTTCACGGCCAGCGTAGAGAAGGAGTTCGACCGCATCGCCGAGGGCGACATCACCTGGGACAAGATGATCGACGAGTTCTACGGTCCCTTCCACAAGATGGTCGATTCGGCCATCACGACGCAGACCGCCAAGACGCGCGAAGTGCGCATTCTGGGCAACGATCCCAAGACGGGGCACATCGTGAAGGCGCGCATCGGCCGTTACGGCCCGATGGTCGAGATCGAAGGGAACGAAGGCGAGAAGGGACGCTTCGCGTCGCTCAAGAAGGGCCAGCTGATCGAGTCGATCACGCTCGAAGAGGCGCTGGAGCTTTTCGCCCTGCCCCGCGACCTGGGACAGCTGGACGGCGAGGAGCTGATGGTCGGCATCGGCAAGTACGGTCCCTACGTGCGCTACGGAAAGTCGTTCGCGTCGCTGGCCAAGACCGACGACCCCTACACGATCGGCTACGACCGCGCCGTTGAGATCGTCCGCGCACACCAGGCGGCCGCGGCCGCGGCCAACACGCCGCTGAAGAGTTTCCCCGAAGATGCCGACATGCTCGTCAAGAACGGCCGCTACGGACCCTACATCGCCTACAAGGGCAAGAACTACCGCCTGCCGAAGGGAGCGAAGCCCGAGGAACTCACCCTCGACGACTGTCTGAAGATCGTCGCAGGATCGAAAAAGTAACCGCCCCGGACAAGAGGGGAAGGGTCTGGCCGCAAAACGGAAAACCCTCCCCGGAACAAAAGGGCCTGGCCGCAAAACAGAAAAACCGTACCGAGATAAAAGGGTCTGGCCGCAAAACGGAGAAACCGTACCGGGACTGCGAAACGACCCGCAAGAAAGCAAACACCGAAAACCGAACGATTGATGAAAAAACCGATTCTCGCCGCACTTGCGCTCTGCTACGCGCTCGGAGCCGCGGCACAAACGCCCGACACGGCCGCCCCGGAAGGCTACCGTTTCACCGACGTCAAAATCCTGCCCGTCACCCCGGTCAAGGACCAGAGCCGCAGCGGAACCTGCTGGTGTTACTCGACCCTCTCGTTCTTCGAAAGCGAAATCCTCCGCGCCGGAGGTCCCGAACTGGACCTTTCGGAGATGTGGATCGTGCGCAATATCTACTTCGAAAAGGCCGTGAAATACGTCCGCCTGCACGGCTCGCTGAACCTCGCCGTCGGCGGACAGGCCCACGATGTGCTGCACGGCATCGAGGCGTACGGCATCGTCCCCGAGGAGGTCTATCCGGGACTGAACTACGGCTACGACAAGCCCAATTTCGATGAGATCGACGCCGTGATCAAGGCCTACGCCGACGCGGTGATCAAGGCCGGCGGGAAGCGCAGCGACAGCCGCCTCACGACGGCCTGGCAGGCCGGGCTGAACGGCATCCTCGACGCTTATTTCGGCCCGATGCCCGGGAAGTTCACCTACCGGGGCAGGGAGTACACCCCGGCGTCGTTCGCCGCATCGCTGCCGATCGACCTCGGCGACTACATCGAGTTCACCTCGTTCACCCACCACCCCTTCTACACGGAGTTCGCCATGGAGGTTCCCGACAACTGGAACTGGGACAAGGTATGGAACGTGCCCCTGGACGAGTTCATGCAGATCATCGACAACTCGCTGGAGAAGGGTTACACGATCTCCTGGGGAACAGACGTGAGCGAGAAGGGGTTCAGCCGCACCAAAGGTCTGGGCATCGTCCCTGAAGCCGACCTCGAAGGCATGCAGGGAACCGAAGCCGAGAAGTGGGGCAAACTCACCCAGAAGGAGAAGGACGAGGCGCTCTACAAGTTCGACAAACCCGGCAGGGAGCGCACCGTCACGCAGGAGCTTCGCCAGAAAGGCTACGACAACTACGAGACCACCGACGACCACGGCATGCAGATCGTGGGCACGGCCACCGACCAGAACGGAACGCCCTACTACAAGGTCAAGAATTCGTGGAACACGACAGGTCCCTACGACGGCTACTGGTATTTCTCGCGCCCGTTCGTCGCCTACAAGACAATGACCGTGCTGGTCAACAAAAACGCCGTTCCGAAGGCGATTCTCAAGAAAATCGGCGTCAAATAGACCGACGATCCCCGCAACGACAAAACAGCCCGGCTTTTGCAAGCCGGGCTGTTCGTTTATCGAAGTTTAAGTTTTTAAGTCTACTGAAAGGGAGATTTTACATCTCGCGCAGTTTGATGCTCTCTCCCAACATGATCAGGGCGGTACGGAACCACTCGTTAATCCTTGCTTTCATACTAAATAATTTTAATTAATTCTTAAAATATTTTATCATTTAAGACAGGACAAAAGTAGTGCGCGGAAACCAAACTTCCAAATATTTTATTAATATTTTTTATAAAATTTGTAATTTTTTTGAATAAATCTCTATTCTTCGATCTCGACGCCCAGCAGACGGGCCAGCTCAACAGCCTGCAATGGACTAATTTTCAATCCTTTCAATTCAAACGATCCGATCTCACGAACGCGAATGCCGCGGATGTCCGAATCGGCGAAAGAAAGTCCGCGCAGGCGGGTACCGAAGAATTCGGCCTGTGTCAGGTCGCACTGCGCAAACTCGACACGTTCGAAACGGCAGTCCCCGAAAGCGGCGCCGTGCATCGGACAGCCCGCAAAACGCACCGTGCGCAGCCGCGAAAAGGCGAAATTGGCGAACTCGCCCTTGCAGCGTTCGAACAGCAGGTGGTTGAGCGTGGTTTCGGCGAAATTCGCTCCCGAAAGTTTGCAGTCGGCGAACCGTACGCGGTGGAGACTGCACCCCTGCAGGTCGGCGTTCGAGAAATCGCAGTTGCGGAAAACCACGTCCGAAAACTGCGAACGGGCAAGCACGCTCCCCGCGAAGAGACAGCCCGTAAAGAGGCATCCCTGCACCGAAAGGTGCTCGCGGTCGAGCGATGCGAAGTCCGCAGCGCGGAACGAAGCGTCGGCAATCTCCTCGTCACGGGTCATCCGAACGGGATCAGCGGACGCTGCTGACTCCCGGAGCAGTTGCGGTGCGGCGATTTCCATGGGCGGCAATTGTTTGAATTGCCGCAAAGGTAGGAATTTTTACCCGTTTCGTTACTACTTCCGGGGGTTGGGATTGTTCATTTTGCGCAACCGGAAATATTGGTTATCTTTGCTGTCGACTCCGAGCTCCAAATTCATGAAAAAGACCTGTTTCCTTCTCCTCACCGTTCTGCTGACGACAGCCGCGCTGCGCGCGTCGGCCCAGAACACGGACACCTCGAAGGAGAATTTCCCATCGACCGAAACTACGCTTTCACAGATCGGGCAGGCCGAGGCGCACCCGAACGCCAGGCACGTCCGGATGGCCGACACTGCAGCCCTCGCCGCTCCGATGAAACGTCCGGGGCTGATCCGCCGCATCATCGACTATTACAGCCGTTCGAACGTGGACCGCACCTTCGAAAAGAAGATCGACTGGAGCATCGCCCCGGGACCCAACTACTCCTCGGACGTAGGCTTCGGCATCGGATTCCTGCTGGCGGGCCTCTACCGGCTCGACCGCACCGACTCGGTCACCGCACCGTCGAACATTTCGATTTACGGCAACTTCACGACCGAGAAATTCGTGCTGCTGCGCTTTTCGGGCGACAACATCTACAACCACAACAAACAGCGGCTGAGCTACTCGGGCGCATTCGTCTACTTCCCCGGCGCCTTCTACGGCGTGGGTTACAACGCCGGCAAGGAGGGTTACGCCCAGGACCTCACCACGACGATGGGCGCCTTCCGCATCTCCTACTGCACCTCGCTCGTGGGCCGCTTCTACATCGGCGTCAGCGGCGGCATCGACTACTCCGGAGCCAAGTACAAAAATTCGGGCATGGCCGACCGCATGAACGGCATCCAAGCCGACGTAGAGTCCGGAAAACCGGTTCCGGGCGGCAAGATGGGCGAGCTTTACAACCTCTGGCAGGAGGGACGCTACGACCCTGCGAAACAGGACCCGTTCTCGAATTACATCGCCACGACGGGCGACAAGCCCAACGCCTTCAACGCCAATGTCGGGCTTTTCGCCCAGTACGACACGCGCGACGTGACGTTCAACGCCTCGAAGGGCATCTTCATCAAGGCCGAGGCCAAATGGTATCCCGAATGGCTGGGCAACACGCGCCGCACGTTCGGACGCTTCACGCTGACCTTCGACTTCTACCAGAAACTCTGGAAAGGAGCCGTGCTGGCCTGCGACCTCTACGCCGACGCCACGGCCGGAACCCCCTCGTGGCACATGTACGCCAAAATGGGCGGTATGGAACGCATGCGCGGTTACTACGAGGGGCGCTACCGCGACAAAAAACTGGTGGAAACCCAGATCGAACTGCGGCAAAAAATCTACCGCCGCCACGGAATCGTGGGATGGATCGGCGGCGGGCAGGTCTGGGGCACGGAGAAATTCCGCTGGGGAAACACGCTTTGCAGTTTCGGCTGCGGCTACCGCTTCGAATTCAAGAACCGCATGAACATCCGCCTCGATTACGGCTGGGGCAATTTCGGCAACCAGAATCTGCCGTGGGACCGCAAGCGATCCTCGGCGTTCCTGTTCACCGCTTCGGAAGCATTCTAAAGAATATATACGAGGATAAAACCTTCGTCCAGAGAGACGGAGAGCCTGACAGGCTCTCCGTTTCCGATCCGTCCCGCCAGCGTCCCGGCAGCAAGGTCGAGCCGCACGACGTGCAGATCCCTCCGGAAATCCAGCTCCCGGCGTCCGGCATACTTGTAGAGCGTCTCTTTTGCACACCAAACGATCCCCGGCAGAAGCGGGTCGTCGGAAAGGGCCTCCTCTTCAGGCGTCAGGTAGCGGCTCGCGGCGCGTCTGAAATCGCGCGTTGCGGGTTCGATGTCCACGGCGCAACGCTCCGGGGAGGCGCAGACCGCGATGCGGCCGGCGCAATGGGCTACGGAGATATGGACGGCCCGGTTCGTCAGCACCGGGGCGCCCAGCGCATCGTAGGCGATCCCGACGTCGTCCCCCAGTTCGCGGCGCACCACGGCCCGCCACGTAAGGAACTCGGCCCGGCGGCGTTCCGACACGAACCCGGCTGCCGCGGCACGTTCTTCGGAAGTCGTCCACCGGGCGGACTCTTCGGCCGTCAGCGGCGGCGATGTCCACAGGGCCGGAATCATTGGAGGTCGACGCGGATTTTATCGACCCGGTGGCCGTCCATCTCCTGCACCGTGAAACGCAGGTCGTGCGAAGTGAAGACGTCGCCTTTGCGCGGAAAGTCGCGTTTGAGTTCGAGCATCAGCCCGGCAAGGGTTTCGGCCTCGCCCCGGACGTCGGCGAAAACGTCCTCGCCGATGTCGAGGATACGTTCGAAATCCCCGAGGTGGGTCTTTCCCTCGAAAATATAGCTCTTGGCGTCGAGCCGCGTGTAGAAGCACTCGTCGTTGTCGCTCTCGTCGGAAATCTCGCCGACGATCTCTTCGATGATGTCTTCGAGCGACACCAACCCCAGCGTCGAACCGTACTCGTCGACGACGATGGCCATATGGACCTTGTTCGACTGGAAGTCGGCCAGCAGGTCGTTGATCTTTTTGTGCTCGGGGACGAAATAGGGTTTGCGGATCAGCTGCTGCCACGCGAAATCGCCGCCGTTGTTGATGTAGGGCAGCAGGTCCTTGACGTAGAGCGTCCCGCGGATATTGTCCACATCCTCCTCGTAGACCGGGATGCGCGAGAAGCCCGATTCGATGATCGTCCTCTTGACCGTCTCGTAATCGGCCGTCATGGAGAGCGCCGTGATGTCTACACGGGGTTTCATAATCTCCTGCACTTCGGTATTGACGAAGTTGACGATGCCCGAAAGCATCACGTGCTCCTCGGGGCTGGAACTCTGCGTCATGTCGACGGCGTCGGCCAGTTCGTCGAGCGAAATCTCACTCTTGTGCGCGGCCTTTTCGCTGATGCGGCTGCTCGTGCGGACCAGCGCATAGGAGAGCGGATAGAAAACCCACCGCAACACCAGCAGCGGACGGGCCACCATCGAGGCGAAGCGCAGGGGAATCGTCTGCGCCAGCACTTTGGGCAGTATCTCGCCGAAAAGCAGCAGCAGGAAAGTCACCAGCACGGTCTTGAACAGGAACTCGAACCGCAGGAAAGTGAAGACCGAGTCGATGATCCCGGCCGTGAGGATGACGATGCAGATATTCACCAGATTGTTGACCAGCAGGATCGTGGCCAGCAGCAGGTCGACGTTCGCCAGCAGCCGCAACATGGCGGCGGCCGATGCGCTTCTGCGGCTCTGCAAATGGCGTATGTCATTGTGCGAGAGGGAGAAAAAAGAAGTCTCGGCCCCCGAAACGAGCGCCGAAACACACAACAGGCAGAGCGTCACCGCGCAAAGCACGGCGATATGGGGTGAAAACCCGTTGAACGTAATCCAGGAATGCGCGTCTTCCAAATTGAAAATCGGTTAGTTAATCGAATAGCGAGCCGCCCTGCGACTCCTCTTTCTGCGCCTGGGCATCGGTCGTATCGTCCTTCAGCACCTCCTTGCGGCTGCCGGGGACGCGCACGATGAACTTCGAGTTGCGCGACTGGTAGGCGGGTTTGGCCAGCAGGGTGTCGATGTTGCTGTAACGGGTCGGCTTGGCGCCGAGCATCACCAGTTCGGGCTGACGCTGGGCGGGTTTGGGGGGCAGGGGTTTGATCGGCTCCAGCACGGGTGCCGCGGCGGACGTCTCCTTGACGGCCGGTTCGACGGTGCGGACCGGGGGAATGATCTGCTTCATCACGCCGGGCTGCGCGTCGCCTTCGAATCCCGTGGCCACGACCACCAACTCGATGAAATTGCCCAGCTGCGGCTTCTCGCTCGTACCCCAGATGATGTTGGCGTTGTGGATCACCCCGTTGTCGTCCTGCACGCTGGCGTGGGCCTGAATATACTCCAGAATCTGCACCACCTCCTCGTACATCAGGGCGTCGGCGTCCGACACCGAAATATTCAGCAGGATGTTCTTGGCGCCCGAAATCAGGTTGTGATCCAGCAGTGGGGAGCGCAGCGACGCTTCGGCCACCGCCTCGGCGCGCTTGTCGCCGTCGGCCGTAGCCACGGCCATATGCGCCCGGCCGCTGTTGCGCATCACCTTCGAGACATCGGCGAAGTCGACGTTCACCAGATCGCTCTCGACGGTGATGATCTCCGCGATACCCTTGGCCGCGGAGGCCAGAATGTCGTCGGCCTTGCCGAAAGCCTGCTTCAGCGAGAGGCGGCCGTAGATTTCCAGAATGTTTTCGTTGTTGATGATCAGCAGCGAATCGGTGTTCTGGCGCAGCTCCTCGATACCGCGGAACGCCTGTTCGTAACGGATCTTGCCCTCGACGGCCAGCGGCGAGGTGACGATGGCCACGGTCAGCAGCCCCATCTCCTTGGCCAGCTTGGCGATGACGGGCGATGCTCCCGTGCCCGTTCCGCCGCCCATGCCGGCGGTGATGAAGAGCATCTTCGTACCGGCCTCTTCGAGCACCTGGCGGATTTCGGGCAGCGACTCGACGGCCGCGCGGCGGCCGTTCTCCGGATCGTTCCCGGCTCCGAGACCTTCGGAGCCGAGGCGGATCTTCCGCTCAACGGGGCTTTTGTCGAGCGCCTGCTGGTCGGTGTTGCAGACCATGAACGTAACGCCCCTGATCCCGAGGTTCCACATATGGTTTACGGCATTGCCCCCTGCGCCGCCGACGCCGACCACCGTAATGATCGAGCCGTCCGTGCGCGGGACCTTGATTTCCGACATCAATTCGTCTGTCATATCGTTATTTCCTAATTATCCAAACAACTTAAATTACCTTTCCCGCAGATGAGCGGTGCTTTCGCGGCGTTCCCCTGCGTTTACAAATCCGCCCCTTCCCTGGATCCCTCCCCGGAGGGGACTTGTCGCGGCGCAACCGGGGATTCAGCCGGGATGTCAACCGGAATGCGGGCGAGCTGATCTACCCTAAATCTCCTCGTCCTCGGCGGCCGTGAAACTCTTGTTGATCTTGTCGAAGGTCTTCTGGAAGATCGCGCCCCAGTTGCGGGTGCGCTTGGGTTCGACCATCGGCGGCTCGGCGGCGCGCTCTTCGTCCGTCCGGCCGGCCGCTTCGGCTCCGGCCTGCACCCCGGAATCGGGTTCCGAAGCCGACACGGGAGGCGTATAGGGCGGAGCAGCGGGCGGCTGCGGAGCCTTGAACCCGCCCGCTGCGGGCCGCGGCGGCGTGAAAGACCGGGGCGGCTCGGGACGCGGAGCCGCGGGGTGCTCGATGACGGCGCAGCCGCCCAGTTCGGCCCCCTTGAGCAGGATGCCCACGGCGGTCGAGAAAGCGGCGTCCGCAACCTTCTCCTTCGACTCCCCGGTGATTCCCGTCTCGGGCACAGCGACACGCACGTCCATGCCCGTCACGCGGCGGAACAGTTCGTCGAGGTCCTTCAGTTTGGCCGAACCGCCCGTCAGCACGATGCCGTAGGCCAGTTTCCCGGCGTATCCCGAATCCTTGATCTCCTGTTGCACGAACTCCGCGATGTCCGTGGCGCGGGCCTCGATCACCGTGGCCAGGTTGCGCAGCAGAATGTCCTTCGCCTCGCGGGCCGTACGGCCGTTGACGCGGATCAGCTTGTCCTCGGGAGCCAGTTCGGCGACCGCCGAACCGTATTTCTGCTTGAGGCTCTCGACGTGTTTCTCGGGAACGCTCATCGTGCGGATGTCGCGGTTGATGGCCGATGCGCCCATCGGGATCGAAGCGACGTAACGCACCACGTTGCGGTAATAGACCGTCACGTCGGTGACGCCGCCGCCGACGTCGACCACGGCCACGCCCTCCTCCTTCTCATCGGGCAGCAGCACCGCTTCGGGCGTCGCCAGCGCGTCGGACATGACGCCCAGCATCTTGATGCCGAGGCGTTTCAGGGCCATATCGAGACGCTGCATCGGGGTTTTGAGGCAAAGGATGAAGTTGAACGTCGACGAAAGTTTCTTGCCGAACGAACCCACGGGATTGCGCACCTCCTGGTTGTCGTCGACCATGTAGTTCTGGGGCACGCGCTCCATGATGGTCTCGTCGTCGGGGGCCTGCACGTTGCGCATGCGGTCGAACAGCGCATCGACGTCCTTCTGGTTGACGCCGTTCTGGGGATCGTAGACGAAGACATGGTCGGTATGGCGCGCACAGCGCACGAAGTCGCCCGAGATACCGGCATACGCCTCCGTGATGCGGATTCCGAGCTGCTGCTCGGCCTCCGACACGGCCTCGCGGATGGCGCGGCTCACCAGTTCGATATTCTCGATCCGGCCCGCATTGACTCCCTCGACGGGCTTCGTGACGACACACGCCACGTCAAGCAGGCCTTCGGGCGTCTTCTCCCCGACGGCCACCACGACCGACGAGCAGCCCAAATCGACGGCAACGGTATAATTCTTTTTTTCCACGGTATAATCCTTTTACTTCTTGCAAACCACCTGGTCGTTATATCTGATGTCAATAGTGCGGTATTCGCTCCAGCCGATCGACGAGAGGCCGCTGCGGTAAAACCGCAACAGTTTGTCGAACTTGCGCTCCACGTCCTCCAGCCGGCCGAAAAGCACGGCGAAGCGGCCGCTGCGGGGCGTAAGTTCCACCTCCAATGCTCCGCTGGGGGTCGTTTTCGCGGTGATCTGCACCACTTCCGACCTCCAGAAATCATCGTCTTCGACAGTTTCTACAAAGGTAAGGAGTTTCATGAAATCTTCGTAGCTTTTCTCCAACTTTTTTTGTTTCCGCCGCTCGGCCTCCTGCAACCCGGCGATACGCTCGATCTCCTCGCGGATCACGCCCGCCCGGTAGCGGTAGGTGCGGCGCAGGCCGGCTTTTTTCTCGCGCAGCGCGTCGACCCGCGCATCGAACTCCCGCGAACCTTCCAGCCGCCACCACTGCCGCTTGATGCGCATGCGGCGCAGGGCCGAAATGTTGCGGTCGTTCTCCATCTCACGCCGGTAGAGGGGGTATTTCTCGCGTTCGAGTTCGGCGATGCGTTCGTCAATCTCGCCGAGACGCAGGTCGATATGCTCCCGCACGCTCCCGACGTACGACGCAGGGAAGGGAGGACGGTAACTGCCGGTGACCACCGGCACGTAGAGCGACGAGGCGCGGGGCGCGGCGAAGACATAGCCGTCGGCGGTCACGTAGGCGTTCATGCCGTCGGTAAGCAGGCGCACCAGCGGCTTGCGCTGGCTGATCTCGATGTGCAGCGTTCCCCCGTAGGAGACATAGGCAACCGTTTTATCCACGAATCCGTTGCGGGCGATCAGTCGTTCGATACCCGTCAGGTCCACCGCATCAACTGCCGTGCCGAGTGTCTTGATTCCGGCATGCGAAATCCACTGGCGGACCATCGCCGCCGAGACCAGATGTCCCTGTGAAGAGCTGTCCACCACCTCGATCTCCAGCCTTCCGACCGTGCCCGTCCTGCGCACGCGCCGCACCGCCGAGGCCGCAAAGACGATGTATGCGGCCACGGCGACCCACAGCAGGGTCAGAAGCGTGTATCGGAGGTAGCGGGACATCACTATTAAAAATTATGAAAAATTATTCAGACAGATTCCAAGCCACGCAAGAAATCGTTTTTGTCAAGCAAAAGAGACCTCATCAACTCCAGCCGGAAACGAAAATGCCAAAAACAGATGCCTGTATTTTTAATATTTAGCTTTTCATTTTTAATCGCTCCGCCAATGCGGGGCAGCAGGCGTCGATATTGCCGGCGCCGAAACTGATCACAACGTCGGTGTCCATCGCGGCCACCTCGTCGGCCAAATGGTCGCGGTCGACGATACGGCACGGCGCGGCGACCCGTCGGGCGATGATCTCCGAGGTGATGCCCGGAATCGGCTCCTCGCGCGCCGGATAGATCGGCAGCAGCACCACTTCGTCGGCATGCGAAAGCGCCTCGGCGAACTCCGCATGGAGGTCGCGCGTACGGGTGTAGAGGTGGGGCTGGAACAGCGCCGTGATCCGCCGCCCGGGGAACATCTTCCGCACGGAGGTGAGCGTTGCGGCCAGCTCGCGCGGATGGTGGGCGTAGTCGTCCATATAGACCTGCTTCGGGGTGTTGACATAGAACTCGAAACGCCGTTTCACCCCCGAGAACGAGGCCAGCGCGCCGCGCAGCTTATCGGCATCCAGCGGAGTTCCTCCGGCCTTCGCGGCGCACCACACCGAAGCGACGGCCGCGACCGCGTTTTCGATGTTGACCCACCCCGGAACGCCCAGCGTGCACCCCTCGAACGCGCCCGAGGGTGTCACCAGGTCGTAACGGTAATGCCCCCCTTCGAGCAGCTGCACGTTGCGGGCGTAGAAATCGCACGGCTCGTCGTAGGAATAACGGTATACGGCGATCCCGGGGTTGTCGATCACGATGTCGACGCCCCGCTTGATGATGAGCGAGCCGCCCGGCCGGATCTGCCGCACGAACTGCGAGAAGGCCTCCTTCACCGCCTCGTGCGTCCCGTAGATGTCGAGGTGGTCGGCGTCGGCCGAGGTGACCACCGCCACGTCGGGATACAGCCGCAGGAACGACCGGTCGAACTCGTCGGCCTCGACAGCCAGTCGCCCGCCGTCGCCCAGCACCAGATTGCCGCCGAAATTCTTCGAAATGCCCCCCAGAAAAGCCGAGCCGCCGCCCGTCAGCGCGCGGTTGAGCCATGCCACCATCGTCGAAGTGGTGGTCTTGCCGTGCGTGCCCGCCACGGCCATCACGTATTTGCCCTCCGCAAGATGCCCCAGCATCTGCGAACGCTTCTCGACGCAGAAACCGTGTTCGCGAAAATAGCGGTATTCGCCGTGATCCTGCGGCACGGCCGGGGTGTAGACGACCATCGTCTTCTTCGGGTCGAGAAATCCTTCGGGGATCAGCCGCACGTCGTCCTCGTAGTGGACCGCCGCGCCCTCCGCTTCGAGTTCGCCGGTCAGGTGCGAAGGCGTGCGGTCATAGCCCGCGACGGCATACCCCCCGTGCAGAAAATAGCGCGCCAGGGCACTCATGCCGATGCCGCCGATACCCAGAAAATAGACGTTCTTGTATTCCATCACTTCATTACCTTTACAATCTCATTGACAATATCTTCCGCGGCGTCGGACCTGGCCAGCGCCTCCAGATTGCGGCTCATCGCCGCCAGCGTCTCCCGATCCGCCAGCAGCTCCACGGCCCGCGGCATCGCCTTCGTCCGGCACTCGGCGTCCGGAACGACCACCGCCGCGCCCTTCGTCTCCAGCGCCCGGGCGTTTTTGGTCTGATGGTCCTCGGCCACGTTGGGCGACGGAACGAACAGCACCGGCTTGGCAACGAGGCACAACTCGGAGACCGTCCCGGCCCCGCTGCGCGAGACGACCAGATCGGCCGCGGCGTAGGCGTAGTCCATGCGGTCGATGAAAGCCCCCTGCCAGACGTGTGCGGCGGGGTGCGCGGCCAGAAAGGCCTGCATTTCGCGTTCGTAGTACTTGCCCGTCTGCCAGATCACCTGCACGGGGGCCTTGCCGTCCGTCCCGACGATCCACGCCTTCATCATCTCGTTCAGCGACCGCGTGCCGAGCGACCCGCCGACCACCAGGATCACCGGAAGATCGGGCGTCAGCCCGTAATATTCCAGCGCCTCGGCGCGGTCGGCGCCCTCCTTCGAAAAGCGGCCCCGCAGGGGATTGCCCGTCAGCGAGATCTTCGCCGCCGGGAAGAAGCGTTCCATGCCTTCGTAAGCCGTGCAGATGCGCCGCGCGCCCTTCGCGAGGATTTTATTCGTCACGCCCGCATAGGAGTTCTGCTCCTGAATCACGGTCGGCACGCCCATCCGCTGCGCGGCCCACAGCACCGGAGCACTGGCATAGCCGCCGAAGCCCACCACGGCGTCGGCCCCGAAGTCGCGGATGATCCTCTTCGCCATCCGGATGCTCTTCACCGCCTTGAACGGCACCGCGAGGTTGCGCCAGTCCAGCCGCCGCTGAAGGCCCGCGATCGGCAGACCCACGATGCGGTAGCCCAGCGCCGGGACCTTCTCCATCTCCATCTTGCCCTCGGCCCCGACGAAGAGAATCTCCACCCCGTCGCCGAAACGCCGTTTCAAGGCCTCGGCCACAGCCACGGCCGGGTAGATATGGCCTCCGGTTCCACCTCCGGAAAGAATGATGCGTTTCATCGTATCTAATTTTTAATTCTTAATTGATTCTGCCGCCGGGGCGGCAGAATCATCGTCCCCAGTTCCCCCGGTCCAGCGACCGGTAGTTGATCGCCTCGGCGATGTCCGCCTGAACGATGTCGGCGCGTCCCGCCAGGTCGGCGATCGTGCGCGCCGCCTTCAGGATGCGGTCGTAGGCCCGCGCCGAGAGCGACAGCCGCTCCATGGCCCGCTCCAGCAACGCGGCCGAAGCCGCATCGAGGCGGCAGTATTCGCGCAACATCGCGCTGTTCATCATCGAGTTGGTATGAACCCCCTCGACACCGCCGAAGCGCGCCTCCTGCACCGCCCGCGCCCGGACGACCCGTTCGCGAACCGCAGCGCTCGCCTCGCCCGGCGCAGCCGCCGACAACTCCTGCGGAGTCACGGGCGTCACCTCCACATGCAGGTCGATGCGGTCCATCAGCGGACCCGAAATGCGCCCCATATAGCGGTGCACCGACCCCGGAGAACAGGTGCACTCCTTCGTCGGGTGGTTGTAATAGCCGCACGGGCAGGGATTCATCGCCGCCACGAGCGTAAAATTCGCCGGGTATTCGACGCTGTATCTGGCCCGCGAAACCACGATCTTCTTCTCCTCCAGCGGCTGCCGCAGCACTTCGAGCACGCTGCGCCCGAATTCGGGCAGTTCATCGAGGAACAGCACGCCGTTGTGGGCCAGCGACACCTCGCCCGGCCGGGGCGACTGCCCGCCGCCGATCACGGCGACCTGCGAAGCCGTATGATGCGGAGCGCGAAACGGCCGCCGGGTCATCAGCCCGCCCGTCACGCCCGCCTTGCCCGCCACGGAGTGTATCTTGGTCGTTTCGAGCGCCTCTTCGCGCGAAAGCGGCGGCAGGATCGTCGGCAGACGCCGTGCGAGCATCGTCTTGCCCGAACCCGGCGCACCGACCATGATGACGTTGTGCCCTCCCGCCGCGGCGATCTCCAGCGCGCGTTTCACATGCGTCTGGCCTCGCACGTCGGCGAAATCCTCCGCATAGTGCGTCGCCGCCGCATCGAACGGTTCGTCGTCGGCCGGCACGGCAGGCGCAATCTCCGCCTCGCCGTTCAGGTATCCGACGACCTGGCGCAAGGTCGTAGCGCCGATCACCTCGATGCCGTCGACAACCGCGGCCTCCGCCGCGTTTTCCGCCGGCAGCACCACCCGCCGCAGCCCCTCCGAACGCGCCCGGACCGCAACGGAAAGCACGCCCCGCACGGGTTTGAGCGAGCCGTCGAGCGACAGTTCGCCGACGAACATCGTCCCGGCGACCGCCCCGGCGTCGATGCGGCCCATCGCCGCGAGGATTCCCACGGCGATCGGCAGGTCGAAACCCGACCCCTCCTTGCGCAGGTCGGCCGGAGCGAGGCTCACGACCACCTTCTTGCCCGACATCCGCTCGCCCGAGTTCTCGAACGCCGCCCGGATGCGCTGTTCGCTCTCCTTCACGGCATTGTCGGGCAGTCCCACGAGGTACATGCCCAGACCGCCGCCGGCGATGTTGACCTCGACGGTCACCGCCACGGCGTCGATCCCGGCGACCGCTCCTGCAAATGTACGAACGAACATGGCTAAAAAGGCGCTTCGTCGTCGATCTTCGTCGAGCGGTTGACGTCGAACTCCCCGCCCATCGCCGCACCGAGGCCCGACGTCCCCGGCTGGCTGTTCGAACCGCTGGCGTAGTCGTCGTAGGCCTGCTGGCTCTCCGCCGCCTGCGCGGGCGGCAGCATCGAGTCCTCCACGTCGGCGAAGCGGGCCTGCTCCTTCAGGAAGCGCAGGTTCACGTCGCACACCGCACCGTTACGGTGCTTGGCAAGGATGATCTCGGCCATGCCCGCCGTGGGCATGCCGTTCTCGTCCTGGTTGATGCCGTAATACTCCGGACGGTGGATGAAGGCCACGATGTCGGCGTCCTGCTCGATGGCGCCCGACTCGCGGAGGTCCGACAGCTGGGGACGCTTCGAGCCGCCGCGCATTTCGGTGGCGCGGCTCAACTGCGAAAGGGCGATCATCGGCACGTTCAGCTCCTTGGCGATGGCCTTCAGCGTACGCGAGATGAAGGCCACCTCCTGCTCGCGGTTGCCCTTCGTGTCCTGATTGCCGGTCATCAGCTGGAGGTAGTCGATGATGATGATCTTGATGTCGTTATGAATTTTCAGACGCCGGGCCTTCGAGCGGAACTCGAAGACCGAAAGGGCCGGAGTGTCGTCGATGAACAACGGCGCCGTGCCCAACGGCTTGGTGGCCGATTCGAGGTGCCGCCACTGCTCGGGCGTCAGACGCCCCGACTTGACGTCGTTGCCCGAAAGTCCCGTCTCGGCGATGATCAGACGCATCATCAGCTGCACGGAGGACATTTCGAGCGAAAAGAACGCCACGCCCTGCTCGTGGTCGACGGCCATGTTGCGGGCCATCGAGAGCACGAAGGCTGTCTTACCCATCGAGGGACGCGCGGCGACGATGATCAGGTCGGACAGCTGCCAGCCCAGCGTCACGCGGTCCAGAGCCATGAAGCCCGACGGCACGCCGCTGAAGGCGCTGGTGTTCTTCGACGCCTCCTCGATCTGCATCAGCGCCCGGGCCAGGATGTCCTTGGACGACTGCACCGAACGTTTGACGTGCCCCTCGGCGACCTTGAAGATCTCGCCTTCGGCGTAACCGATCAGCTCCGTGACGTCGGTCGACTCGTCGTAGGAGCGTTTCTGAATCTCGGTCGCCGAGCGGATCAGCTCGCGCTGCACGTATTTCTGGGCGATGATCTTGGCGTGGAACTCGACGTTGGCCGCCGAACCGACCTTCTGGGTCAGCTGCGCGAGGTACGAAGCGCCGCCCACCTTCTTCAGCTCCTTCTTGGCCTTGAGCCGCTCGGTCACGGTATAGAGGTCGATGGGTTTCAGCTCCATCGACAGTTCGTTGATCGCCTTGTAGATCAGGCGGTGCTCCTCGGTGTAGAACGCCTCGGGGGAGACGAACTCCTGCACGGTGATGATGCAGTCCTTCTCGAGCATCAGCGCACCGAGCACGGCCTCCTCCAGCTCGACCGCCTGCGGGGGTACGTTGCCGACGGTATCGGTCATCGCCTCGAACGCCTCCCGGTTGCGGGAGGAGGGTGTAAAATCTTTCGCCATGGATAATCGGATTCTTTCAAAGGTCAAAAGTAAGCATAAGCGGGGAGAAATCAAAACCGGGCGGAACCCCGGTTTGTCGAAAACTATGTTTATAACACAGCTTCCGCCACCGAATGCCGGAACGGGCCGGATGCCGGTCCCCGGCGGGCCGCCGCGTTTCGGGGCCTGCCCTGCCCCAAACCCCTTTCGCGGAAGGGGTTCACGGCCTGCGGCCGGAATAACGTCCTGTTGATAAGTTTTCGAATCGCCGCCTACTCCTTCACGCCCAGTTCGCGCTGCGAGACGGCGAGGGCGGCGATGCTGATGCGGCAGCCGGGCGCATCGCGCAGGATCGCCGAGGCGCACGAAAGCAGCGTCGAGCCGGTGGTCATCACGTCGTCGACCAGCAGGACGTGCCGCCCGGCGAGCCGTTCGGGACGGCGCACCGCAAAGGCGTCTTCGACGTTGCCGGCCCGCTCGCGGCGGGGCTTGAGGGCCTGGCTGGCGGTGTTGCGCACCCGGCGGACGCTGCGGCGGTCGACCTCCACGCCCAACTGCGCGGCGATCCCCTCGGCGATGTATTCCGACTGGTTATACCCCCTCCGGCAACGCTTAAAGGGGTGCAGCGGCAGCGGAACGACCACCTCCACGTCGTCGTAGAGTCCGCTTTCACGCAGATACCGCCCGTACCACGCGCCCATCTCCCGGGCCGTGCGCCACGCCCCGCGGTACTTGAAGCCGTGGATCAGCCGCCGCCAGCCGCTCGCGCGGACGAAGAACAGAAAGCCCGAAGCCTGACAGACGGGGACCATGCCCCAGCATCGGCGCACCACGGGGTTGTCGGCCTCGCGCCAGTAGCCCGTCAGCGGCGCCGTGGCGCGGCACAAGGTGCAGACCGTGCGTTCGCCGCGCGCAAGCGGCTCCCCGCAGACGGCGCAGCGGGACGGGAACAGCAGCGACGCGACATCGCGGGCGAGGTCATTGAGGATCGACATTGACGACGACGGTGATCGACTTGAACGCCGGGTTTCCGGCAAAGGTTTTCAGCTCGGCCGCGAGCAGTTCGCGGGCGCGGGCCGAAGAGGCGCCGCTCTCGATTTTCAGCAGAAGGCCCACGAGGTATTCGCCGCGGATGCGGTCGACGGGCGGGGTCATCGGCCCCAGCAGACGGCGGCCGAAACGGGTGCGCAGGCGTGCGGCGAGGTCCATGACCCCGTTTCGGAGCACCGAAGGGTCGCGGTGGCGCAGCGTGAGCGACGTGAGCCGCGCATAGGGCGGATAGAAAAAGGCTTTGCGCTCGGCGAGCTGTGCGCGAGCCATCCCCTCGAAATCGCCCGCCGCGACCTGCCGGATCACGGGATGCCCCGGTTCGGAGGTCTGGATCACCACCTCGCCCCCGTCGTCGCGCCGTCCGGCGCGGCCCGCCACCTGCATCATCAGCTGGAAAGCCCGTTCGGCGGCCCGGAAATCGGGGTTGTTCAGCAGGTTGTCGGCATTGAGGATGCCGACGAGCGACACCCCCGCGAAGTCGAAACCCTTGGTGATCATCTGCGTGCCGACCAGAATATCGGTCCGGCGGGCCTCGAAATCGGCGATGATGGCGCTGAACGCCTTTTCGGAGGTCACGCTGTCCCGGTCCAAACGGGCAACCCGCGCTTCGGGGAAAATCCGGGAAATCTCCTCCTCGACCTTCTCGGTCCCGAAGCCCATCGGGAGCACATCGGTGACCTTGCACGAAGGGCACTTCGCCGGCACGTCCTCCGTATGGCCGCAGTAGTGGCAGACGAGTTTCCGCCCGCCCTTGTGGTAGGTCAGCGTCACGTTGCAGTGGGGGCAGCGGGCCGTCCAGCCGCACTCGGAGCACGCGACGTAGGGCGAAAACCCGCGGCGGTTCTGGAACAGCATCACCTGCCCGCCCCGGTCGAGGGTCTCGCCGATCCGGTCCAGCAGGAGTTTGTTGAAATGGGCCTTGCGCTCGCCGCGCCTGGCGGCGCGCAGGGTGTCGGAAACGAGGATTTCGGGCGGGCGGGCGTCGCCGTAACGTTGGGTCAGCTCCGCGCACCCGTATTTGCCCGACGCGGCGTTGAGCCACGTTTCGAGCGACGGCGTGGCGCTGCCCAGCAGCGTCCGGCCTCCCGTCAGGCGCGCCATCACCACGGCGCAGTCGCGGGCGTTGTAGCGCGGCGCAGGCTCCGTCTGCTTGTAGCTGGCGTCGTGCTCCTCGTCGACGACGATCAGCTGCAAATGCTTCAGCGGCAGGAAGACCGACGACCGCACGCCGACTACGAACTCGCCCCCGTCGGAGCGGTTCAGCCGCAGGTAGGTCTCCGTGCGGCGGCGGTTGGTGAGTTTGGAATGGTACGGGGTGACGCGGCTGCCGAAGATGCGCTCCATGCGCTCGATCAGCTGCGCCGTAAGGGCGATTTCGGGCACCAGCAGCAAAACATCGCCGCCCCGGGAGAGCACCTCGGCGATCAGGTGGATGTAAATCTCGGTCTTGCCCGAACCGGTGACGCCCTGCAAAAGAGCGGTGGTTTTCCCGGCGGCGAACTGTTCGCGCAGGGCGTTCAGCGCCGTCAGCTGGTGCGCCGTCAGCTCCGGAAGGCGGAAGGTCGACCCGCCGCGCTCGACTGAACGTTCGCGCTGGGTGCAGACGATGTATTTCTTGCGCTCGAGGGCGTGCAGCACGGCATAATCGGCCCGGAGCAGGCGGCGGGCCACCTCGCCCGTCGCGATGCGCGTTTCGTCGCCGGCCGCAGCCAGCTCGAGCAGCGCCTCGTACTGCTTCGGGGCGCGCCGTTCGATCTTCTCGCAGACTTCGTGAAAACGCCCCTCGTCGCGGAGTTCCGCAGCCAGCGACACGTAACACTCGGTGCGGGGACGGAACTCGTCGCCGGAGAACTCCTCCTCCGTGTCGCCCGAAGGCTTCATCAGCGCTGGCAGCGCCACGCGCATCACCTCCCCCAGGGAACACATGTAGTACGAGGCGATCCACTCCCACAGCGACATCTGCTGCGCCGAGAGCAGAGGCGCATCGTAGAGCACGCGCTGGATCGGTTTGACGGTTTTGAAATCGGGCCGGCGGTCGTGGACCCGCCACACGATGCCCGTATAGAATTTGCGGGCGCCGAACTGCACCGCCACGGCCTGCCCGGCCGCGACGTCCGTGCCTCCGGGCACGGCAAACGTGTAGACGGGCTGCGCCAGCGGAAGAACTATGTCGGCGTAGAGCTGCATCAGCCCTTCCCGATTGCCTGGAATCCCTTCCCGTAGACGCCCATGACCGATCCGACGGTCATAAAGGCCTCGGGGTCGATGGTCTTGACGAATTTGAGGATCATCGAGGTCTCCCGCTTGCGGCAGACCACCATGACGATTTTGGACTCCTTTTTCGAATACCACCCCTGCGAGTCGATGAGCGTCACCCCGCGGTGGACGTTGTCGACGATCGCCTGGGCCATTTTCTCGTAGTCGTGCGTGACGATGAAGACCTGGCTCGACTGCTGGTTTCCGGCCATGATCATATCGACCGTGTAACCCACGACGGCCGTCATCACGTAGCCGTAAATCACGGCGCTGATGCCCATGCCCACCAGCAGGGCCGAACCGATGATGACGAAATCGGAGTAGATGAGGATTTTGCCGTAGCTGACCGTGCGGTACTTGTTGATGATCATGGCCACGATGTCCGTGCCGCCCGTCGAGCCGCCCTGCGAGAAGCAGAGCGCGATGCCGGCGCCGGCCAGAATACCGCCCATGACGATGGCCAGCAGGTTGTCGACCCCGAGGAAGTTGCCATCGGGAAGCACCTCCTGCCAGAAGTTCATGCCCAAGGAGATGATCACCACGCAGAAGATGGTCTTGAGACCGAAATTCCACCCCACGATAAATCCGGCGACCAGCAGCAGGACGGCATTGATGATGAAAACCATCGTACCGATCTGCAGGTCGATTCCCGCCGTCGAGAGCGCATTGCACAGCACGAGCGACAGACCTGCGGCGCCGCCGCCGACGCCGCCGGCCGGGAGGATGCAGCCGATCCAGCCGAAAGAGTACATCAGCATGCCGACAGCCATCAGAACATACTCCTTGACGGGTTTGAGCACGATGTCGGGATTGATGGGTTTCATAACGAAGGGGTTTATTCGGGGTTTGCCTCCGCAAAGGCGGCGCAGGCCGGACGCAGAGCCGGGTCCACCCGCATTCTGCCGAGGCGCAGCCTACCTCTGCCGAAGTTTGTCTGCGGCAAAGGTAGTAAAAATTTCGCCTTGGTATACATTGCGTTCCTCCAATCTTTTTTCGAGCATCGCGAGCAGCTGCTCGTTGCGCACGAGGCCCCAGTTGCGGCCGTAATGGTAGCGCGGCGGAGCCTCCGAGGCGAAACGTTCGACGACCACGCCGGGACGCAGCCGGCGGAGGATTTCGACGAACAGGTCGATGTACTCCTCCGGCTCCCAGAAGCGGAAACGCTCCGGTGCGGCGTCGTACTCGGCGGCCATCGGCGTCGCGCGGAAAACCTGCAACTGGTGGAACTTCACAGTCGTGAGCGGCAGGGCGTTGATCCGCTCCACCTGGTCGAGCAGCATCGCGTCGGTCTCGCCGGGAAGTCCGAGGATGAAGTGCGCGCCGACGTGCAGGCCCCTCGCGGCGGTCATCTCGACGGCGCGGCGGGCGCACGCGAAGTCGTGGCCCCGGTTGACGGCCCGGAGCGTGGCGTCGAAGGTCGATTCGATGCCGTATTCGAGGGCGACATACCGCTCCCGGGCCAGCCCGGCGAAATAGTCGAGCTTGCGCTCGTCGACGCAGTCGGGGCGCGTGCCGACGACGATTCCCGCCACGCCGGGATGCGCGCGGGCCTCATCGTAAAGCCTCTTCAGCCGCTCCAGCGGGGCGTAGGTGTTGGAAAAAGCCTGGAAATAGACCAGGTAGCGCTGCGCCGAACGGTAGCGGTTGCGGTGGAATTCGATCCCCTCGGCGATCTGCTGCCCGACGCTCTTCGAGGGCATGCAATAAGAAGGGGTGAACGCTCCGTTGTTACAGAACGTACACCCTCCCTCTCCGATCGTCCCGTCGCGGTTGGGGCAGGTGAAGCCCGCATCGACGGAAAGTTTCTGCACCCGGCAGCCGAACAGACGGCGGAAGTACCCCGCATAGGAGTTGAACCGCCTCGTATCGCCCCACGGGTAAGTCATCGCTACAAACCCCAGTCCGAAGGGTTATAGGAACTCTTCGGCGCGTTGGGCACGTTGGTGAAGAATGCGTGCCCGGTGAGTTTTTCGAGGTCCGAGATCGACATCAGCTCTCGGGATGTCACCTTCTGGCCCTTGAGGCCGTTGTTGTGCGCACGTACGAACGCCACGCACATCAGTTCGTCGGCCGAACAGTTCAGCACCGATTTGCCGGTGTCGCCCCGCTTGGTGCGCAGTGCGGCGATGTAGAACATCGTGGGGCACGACACGTCGTTACGGCCGCCGAACGAAATCTTCTTGGGCGAGGCCGACATGCCGTAGCCATCGGTATAGGACTCGAAGTAAGTGCCGATGACCAGATAGGTCGTATCGCGGCAGACCTTGCCGTCGATCCAGTCCTCGAGCGTATTCCATCCGCCGCCTCCGGTGTTGTATCCCGAGGAGTACTGCGGAGCGATGTTGGTATAGTAAAAGACCTGCTTGTTGATGGCCGTGGAACGGGTGCGTTCGGCCGAACCGAGCATGTGGCCCTTGTTGCAGCCGCCGCCCGTCGACTTGCTGTTATACTGAATGCTGGAGAGAATGATCGGGTCCTTGCCATAGGCATCCGTGCGATTGGCGTCGCCCTCGTAGCAGGCATGACGCGGCGCCGCCACCCAGACGGGGCAGTGGTGCTTGGCGCTGAAGCAGACCGTATAGTTACGCGCTTTGTGGCCGCCTACCGAAAGGTCGGGGCACAGGTGGTAAGCGTAATGATAGTCGCTGTTTGACTTGTCCTCCGGAACCAGTTCGGGCCAGCCCGAATACTTGGCCGAACCCGTATTTCCGCCACCGCCGTCCGACGAGGTGGTGAAGGTCGCCGCGGCGCTGGTGTAGGTCTGCCCGTCCCAGTCGGCGCAGAGCGCGAATTCATAGGTCGTGCCGGGCGTCAGGCCGGTCAGGGCCGCCGTCTTGGTTCCCGTTCCCGTCGGAACGTTTACCCGGTCATAGCTGCCCGACGAAGCCGGCTTATACCGGAAATAGACGTCGTAGTCGGCCGTATCTTCGAAATTGAACGTACAGCTCAGCGTCGCCTCGGTCTTGGTCACGCCCGACGCCGCAGGAGTTCCGAAAGCGGGCCGTTCGGGATCGGGGTCGGGCATGTCGTCCTGCCCGGTTTTGAAGACCGCCCCTGCGCTCTGAACCCGTCCGGTCGACAGGCCGGCATAGGCGAAAACCACGTAGCTCGTTTCGGGCTGAAGCCCGGTCAGCGTGGCGGCAATGCCGGTGCCGTCAACCGCGGAACCCGCCACATCGGCAAACGCGCCGATTTTATTGTCGACAACGGCAGCATAGGAAAAACCCACGCTCGTGTTTTCGAGCACGCCCTCGCCGAAACGAGTCTGGCAGCTCAACCCGACCGTCGTGCCGTTGACCTCGGCCACAGGCGTCAGGAACCAGTCCGTTCCGGTCTCCGTCTTTTCATCCCCGCAGGAGGCGAAGGCCACGGTAAGGCCCAGAAGCAGAAATGCAAAAATTTTCTTCATTTTGATATAAATATGTTATTCCTTGTTTTTTGAATCCATCCAGATCGTCACCGGCCCGTCGTTGACCAGCTCGACCTGCATGTCGGCGCCGAATTCGCCCGTGGCGACCCCGCGGCCGAGCAGCTCGGCGACCCGGGCCGTAAACCGTTCGTAAAGCGGGCGAGAAACGGCTTCGGGGGCCGCCTTGATATAACTCGGCCGGTTGCCCTTGCGGGTCGAGGCCTGCAACGTGAACTGGCTCACGACCAGAATTTCGCCGCCTGTCTGCACCACGTCGAGGTTCATCACCCCGGCTTCATCGTCGAAGATACGCAGGCGCACGAGTTTTCCGGCGAGGTACTCGATGTCCTCGTCGGTGTCGTCGCACCCGACGCCGAGCAGCACCAGCAGTCCCGCCCCGATCCGGGAGCGGACATCGCCGCCGATAGCGACGGAAGCGTGTTTTACACGCTGAATGAGCAATCGCATGGCAGGGATATTCAGAGGTTTTCGAAATAGGCCCACAGGTTGTCGCCCGCAGGCACGGGAGCCGTGACCGAGAGGGGCTCGCGACGCACCGGATGCTCGAATTCGACACGGCGCGAGTGGAGCGAGATGCCGCCCCCGGGCAGGGAGCGCCGGGCGCCGTATTTCAGGTCGCCGCGGATCGGACACCCGACCTTCGAGAGCTGGGCGCGGATCTGGTGGTGACGCCCCGTGAGCAGTTCGACCTCGACCAGCGTGTAGTTCGTCCCCGCCCCGAGCGTCGCGTAACGCAGACGCGCCTCCTTGGCGTCGCCCTTCGGGGCGTCGCAGGCCCGCGAACGGTTGGTCCTGCCGTCGCGCAGGATATAATGGCGCAGTTCGCCACTCTCGGGATCGGGTGTGGCTTCGGTCAGCGCCCAGTAGACCTTATGGATGCGGCCTTCGCGGATCATCTCGTTCAGACGAACGAGCGCCTTCGACGTCTTGGCGAAAACGACGGCTCCGCTCACCGGGCGGTCGATGCGGTGCACCACGCCGAGGAACACCTCGCCGGGTTTGGCGTCACGCCGTTTGATGAAGGCCTTGATCTGGTCCTCGAGGGCGCTCTCGCCCGACGGGTCGGGCTGCACCAGATCGCCGCAGCGTTTGTTGACGATCAGCAGGTGGTTGTCTTCGTAGAGAATGTCGTCCGGGTTGAACATCGTCGGAAATTACAGAATAAAGGTGAAAGGCAGCAGTTTGGAGGCCGAATCGACCGCCGTCACCGTACCGTGGCCGCTCATCAGCACCCGCATCGGGGAACCCTGACGACGCTCGACGTCGACCATCACCTGCCGGCACTGGCCGCAGGGATAGCATTCGCGCTCCGAGGGGTTCGAGGCAATGGCCATCGTCTCGATCGGATCGTCGGCATAATTGGCCTGGGCGTAGAACATCAGCGACCGCTCGGCGCAGAGTCCCGCGGGATAGACCTCGCTTTCGAAGTTGCTGCCGTAGAGTATTTTCCCGCTGCGCAGACGCGCGGCGGCGCCTACGTGGAAATTCGAGTAGGGCGCATGCGCATTGGCCGTGGCCCGTTCGGCCTCGGCGACCAGCCTGCGGTCGGCTTCGGAAAGCTCCGACAGCGCCGCGTAATGTTCATAATCGAAACAAAACTGCTTTTCCATAACTCCTCCTTTTTTACAGGGGTGAATTACAAAGATACTAAAATTTTCAGAAATCGCTTACTGAATCGCACTTTTTCAGTCTCTTTGCTTTCAACCCGGATGAATTGTTTTATTTTCAGGACCTTCCGGCCGACGAGCGGGGATTTGGCGCCGGGACCGGCCGGCCGGGTCCGCAGGCCGGAGGGTTCCGCACCTCGCAAAGAACGAGGCGGACGGACGCCGCGAGCCGTCTGCGACTATCGCGGAGGGAATTTCGCCTTAACGAAGTCCGGGCCGGACGGGACACACAAGCGCATTTCCCGTTCAGCCCGGACAAGGCGAGGTGAAAGACACCCGAGAGAATCGGAAACCGTCCTATTCGAGCACGAACTTCGCCTGCACGTTGTACTGCAACTTGATGGTCTTGAAATCGAGCGGTTCGTCCGCAGCGGCGTCCTCGGCGACGCCCATCGCCTTGGCGCTGCGCATCACGGCCATGTTGTCGTAAAAAACAGGCATCACGTTGTTGTTCGAATCGTAAATGTAGAAGCATTTGCCGATCTTCTGCCCGACGGCTTCGGCCAGCGTCGCGGCGCTCTGGCGGGCGTTCTGCATCGCCTCGACGCGCACTTCGGCCTTATACTGTTCGATTTTCGAGTGCGAGACCTTCAGGATCGAGACGTTCGAGATACCCAGTCCGTCCAACGCCTGCCACACCTTGGCGACCATCGCCGAGGAACCCAGCTGCAACTGGTATTTGGCCGTGGCCACCGAGGTGTTTTTCTTGAAGAACTCGCTCGACAGGTTGGCCATCTTGAGCTGTTTCTCGACATCGACCCCGGCACGTTTGAGCGCGGCGATCATGTCGCGCTGCTGGCTTTCGACCGAAATCTTGCCCTTCGAGTCGCGCTCGTTGATGATGATCTGCAAGTAGAATTCGTCGGGCGCGATCTCCTTTTCGGCACGTCCGTTGACCTGAATGTAGCTGGGGAACGCCTCCTGCATCTGCGCTGCCGCGGGGAGGGCGAAAAACGCCACCGCCGCCAATAAAATCAGTCGTTTCATTGTCTTTTCGTTTTTAAATAACCTATTACAAAGATTATGCAAGCCGGGCGTCGCGCGGAACTGTTTTCAGCCGGGCCGGTTTCCATCCCTTTGTATCCAGTAAAACGCCGAAAAACGAAAATACTGCATCCCCGATACGAAATCAGGCCTTGAACAACTCCCTATCGCTTTTTGCCTCCGCGGTGTTTCTTGAGCTCCTTCCTGTTCATCTCGCGGATTACCAATTCCTCGGTTTCAACGGGTCGGTAAACACCCTTTTCAACGCACACGACACCCTCCTCCGTAACGAACCGCGGAAAGAAATGCTTGCGGATGAAAGGTTTTCGCTCCCGCTCCTTCGGGTCCGGATTACTCTCCCACCAGAAGGTCTGCACGGAAACTTTGTATCGCTCGCCGTCATAGCTTCCCGCCAGCGCCAGCGGCGTTCCGGGCAGCACTTCGTCCCCGACCTCGACCAGCACATTGTCGCCGTCGAGGCAGATATACCAGGCCAGCGTGCCATCGGGCTGCTCGACCAGCAAATCGGGGCTTTCGGAGGTAAAACTCACCGCCGGGGCATCGGGTTCCCGTTCGGGAATGCCGACCTCCACGACCGTGCCGCGCCGCATCGCATAGACCGTGTCGCCCTTTTCCATTTCGAAATGCAGCCCCAAAGCCCCTTTCTTTTCTTTTCGAAAACGGTCGTAAACGCTCACGCCGCGCGACACACGCACCGGCCAGCGAACAGTGGTGGGCATGCGGTAGACAAACGCGGTATCGGGCTCCTTATCGACAGGGCCTAAAAAAAAGCGGTATGAATAACCGTATCTCACGCCCCGGGTATCGTCGGCGGGACGGAGAGACAGCAGCCGCGTCCCGGTATAGCGGGTCTCGTATCTGAAGGTCCCCGAAGCGGTGTTACAGTTCTGCAAATCCCGGAGCGTCAGAAAAACGGTCAACGTCCCCGGACGCGTCTTATTCTCCAGGATAAAATCCACGGAGTTATTCTCATTCCGCTGCGTGCGGATGGTCGGCGACTGGGCGACCGCCCCGACGAACATCAGGGCGAACGATGCAGTCAGAAAAATTCGTATCATCGGTCTGTGGTTCAGGTTGCAGTTCAGGTTGCGTCCCGCGCGGACGCGCCGTTTACCGCCGCACGAGCTTCACGACGTTCTCCACATGGTGCGTGTGGGGAAACATGTCGACGGGCTGCACGGCCTCGACGCGGTAGGCGGCGTCCATCAGCTGGAGGTCGCGGGCCTGCGTGGCGGGATTGCAACTCACATAGACGATCCGTTCGGGCGCGGCGCGCAGGATGACTTCGATCACCGGTTCGTCGACGCCCGCGCGCGGCGGATCGAGGATGATCACGTCGGGACGGCCGTTCGCGGCGACGAATCCGTCGTCGAGCACCGCCTTCATGTCCCCGGCGTAAAAGACCGTATTTTCGATGCCGTTCAATTCCGAATTGACCTTGGCGTCGGCGATGGCTTCGGGGACGTACTCCACGCCCACCACCCGGGCGCAACGCGCGGCGCAGAAGTTAGCGATGGTTCCCGTCCCGGTGTAGAGGTCGTAAAGCACGTCGCCCGGCCGGAGGTCGGCAAAGTCGCGGGCCACCTTATAAAGTTCGTAGGCCTGCGCGGAATTGGTCTGGTAGAACGACTTGGGTCCCACCTTGAAGCGCAGTCCCTCCATCTCCTCGATGATATGATCCTTGCCGCAGTAGCAGACCGGGTCGAGGTCGCCCACCGAGTCGTTGAACTTCGTATTGACGATATAGAACAGGGAGGTGATCTCCGGGAATTTGGCCGCCAGATGGTCCATCAGGGCCGTGATGCGGGGCCGGTCGTCGCTGTTGAAGACCACGATCACCATCACCTCGCCCGTCGAGGCCGTGCGGACGATCATGTTGCGCATCAGCCCCTCGTGCGAACGGGCGTTGTGGAACGTGTAGCCGTTCTCCACGCAGAACCGCTTGGCCTCCATGCGGATGCCGTTCGACGGGTCGGGCTGCAACCAGCATTTGCGGATGTCCAGCACCTTGTCGAACATCCCCGGGATGTGGAATCCCACGGCCGGCGCGTCGCCGATGTCGCCCGCCGACTCGATCTCCTCGCGCGTCAGCCAGCGGCGGTCGGCGAAGGTGAATTCGAGTTTGTTGCGGTAGAACTGCGTCTCGGCCGAGCCGAGGCAGGGCGCGATCTCCGGCAGCTCGATCTTGCCGATGCGCGTCAGCTGGTCGCGGACCTGATCGGTCTTGAAGCGCAGCTGCTCCCCGTAGGGCAGGTTCTGCCACTTGCAGCCGCCGCAGACGCCGAAATGCTCGCAGAACGCCTCGGCCCGCAGGGGCGATTTTTTCACATAGCGGACCACGAAGCCCTCCATGAAGCGGCGGCGTTTGGAGCGGATCTGCACGTCGACCACGTCGCCCGGAACGGTCAGCGGAACGAAGACCACCACGTCGTTCCAGCGGCCCATGGCCTTGCCCTCGGCCGCGAGGGTCGTTATTTCAAGCCCCTCGACGAGGGGATAGTTCGCTTTCTTTCTTGCCATCGGTTTTTAACTTTGCGTGCAAAGTTAAAAACAATTCATAATTCAAAATTCATAATTCAAAATTATTTCCCCGCAAAACGTATCGGAACCATCATACGGAACCGTCAACGCTTAATTTTTCATTTTCAATTTTTCATTTTTAATTCGGGCTTTGGCCCGCACGCCGCCCAGCCAGAAGCCCAGCGCGAAAGGCCCGCCGATCAGCACCGCAAGCGCCAGCACAAGGTAGAGCAGGATTTTGCCGACAAGCCCCGGCACGGCGTCGAGCGTCGTCCGGACCAGTTCGTCGCCCGTCGCCCGCAACTGTTCGACCAACGCCTCGCGCTCACGCGTAACGTATTGCTGCAACTCGCCGCGCTGGTGGTCGAAGTCGGCGAAAGCGTTGTCCACCGAAGCGTTCATCGTCCAGATGAGCTGCGTGGCCTGCCGGTTCAGCTCCTCCAGCACCTTGTCCGAAATCTCGGGCAGGTGCTCGGCGACGACCACGATACGGTTGAAACTGCGTTCCAGCGAATCGAGCTGCGCCCCGACCTGCAGGCGCAGGCTGTCCTGCCGGAGCCGCATCTCGAAGATGTCCTTCGACCAGCTCACGCTGTTGGTCACCTGCTGGGTCTGGCCGCTCAGCCGGTCGTTGACGTCGGCCAGCACCTCGGCGATCGAGCCGGTGGCGTAATCCTGTTCGACGCCGGCCGCCCGGAGGTATTCCAGCCACGCGAGGGTCGTATTGTCGGTCTCGTCGCCCTCGGAGGCGGGGTTGTCGCGCACGTAGTCCGTAACGAACCGCTCCATCAGCGCATAGCGGTCGTCCGGAAGCACCTGCCGGGCGAGCCTTCCGGCCCGGCGGTCGAGCCGCAGGGCGGCGTCGCGGGCGATGTCGCTCTGAAGACCGAACAGCAGCGAATCGGGCGCCTGGGCGAAACCCTCGTTCATGCGGCGGCACAGAATCCACAGGTCGGCCAGCGCCACGTCGGGAATGCCCTGCATGGCGGCGGTCACCCCGGCGCGCGTGGCGCGGATCTTCCACCGCACGGCCGCTACGCGCACATTCACGTCGGGCGACGCAGCGACGATCGAGTCGGCCGCACGGGCCACCTCGCCGGCCATGTCGTAGTAAAAGCCGCGCGTCATGGTCCGCACGTTCATCTGCTCCTTCGACAGAGGGTCGCCCGTGGCCACGGCCACCTTCAGCAGCGAACACCCCGCAAACGACGCCGCGGCGAAAAGCGCGGCCGCCAGTTTCATCCATCCGTTCATCGTCATTCCGTTTACGGGTCCGGCCCGCAATTATCTTTCCAGTTTTTTCACAAAGTCGCGGATGTAGCGCACCGCGACGTAATGGCCCGCCTGGGGCATGTTGCCGTGGTCGAACCCGTCGAATTCCCGGATCTCGACGTCGGGATGTCCCGCCACCTGCATCATGCGCCAGAAATAGGCATTCTCCTCGTAGCGGCCCAGCATCTCCCGCTCGCGGTCGCCCGAAAGGATCAGGATCGGCGGACAGTCGGGACGTATGTAGTTCAGCGGCGCCATGTCGTCCACGACCACCTGCGTATCGGAAATCCCCATTTCGCGGCGTCGCGCGAAATGGGTCACGACCTGCCCGCTGTAAGGGATCAGCGCCGCGAACGCCGTGTCGGGGTCGATGCCGTAGGGCGCCATCCAGCGTTTGTCCAGCCCGATCATCGAAGTCAGGTAACCGCCCGCCGAATGTCCGGCGATGAAGATCAGCCGCGGGTCGCCGCCGTAGGAAGCAATGTTTTTCACCACCCATGCGGCCGCAGCGGCGGCATCCGCCACGCAGTCGGCGACCTTCACGCGCGGAGCGAGGCGGTAATCCACGCCCACCACGGCGAATCCTTTGCCGCACAACGCTTTCGGAATCTCGCGCCGCCCGCCGGTCAGGCCCCCGCCGTGGAACCACACGACGGTCGGAAATCCCTTCTTATCCGCCGGCCAGCAAATGTCCAGCCGGCAAAGCGAATCGACATAGCCGTCGCCCGCCGCGTCGCGGTAGGCGATGCCGGTTTCGGTCCGGCAGGCGGCCGTCTGGGCCGAAATCCCCGTGCAGAGCAGGGTCAGAGCCGCGAAAAGCGCAAAAAATCGTTTCATGGAATCAGGTCGTTTTGGGTCATAAAGATAGGTAAAATCCCGTAAAAAACACTATCTTTGCAAAACCGACTGCATTAAAACAGCCATCATTATGAAAATCGCCTGCCTGCAATTCAATCCGATACAGGAAAACACCTACGTCGTCTGGGACGACACCAAAGCGTGCATCGTCATCGACGCCGGAAACAGCAACCCGCGCGAGGACGCCGCGCTGGACAACTTCATCGCCGAGCACGGGCTGAAACCCGTCATGGCGGTCAACACCCACGGCCATTTCGACCACACGCTGGGCGTCGAGCACCTCAAACAGCGCTACGGCATCCCCTTCGCCCTCTCGTCGAAGGACCGGTTCCTGCTGGACAACGCAGCGACGAGCGGTTCGGTCTTCGGCGTGAAGATCGGCGCGATGCCCGCGGCGGACCTCGACCTGGACACCCTGTCCGAAGTGCGTTTCGGCAACACCGCCCTGCGCGTGATCCGCACCCCCGGCCACACCCCCGGCCATGTGGCGCTGTACGAGCCGGACTCGAAATCGCTCTTCACGGGCGACACGCTTTTCCGCGAGTCGATCGGCCGCACCGACCTGCCGGGCGGCGATTATTCGTGGATCATGCGCTCGATCCTCGACTCGCTGATTCCGCTGGGCGAGGAGGTGCACATCTATCCCGGCCACGGTCCCGAGTCGACGATCGGCCACGAAACGCTCTACAACCCCTTCATCGTCGAGGTGCTGAACGAGGAGGTCAACTACCGGAACTAAAAATTAAAAATTGAAATTGGGGAAATTCATCCATAAGATTCTCTACCGCACCCTGCCGTTAGAAGGCTACCTGCGCGCCGTGAGCCGGCTGTTCTTCCTCTGGCAGCGGCTGGGCATCGGACGCGAGGCCCCTGCCACGGAGTACGTCTACCACCTGCCGAAGCTGGTCCGCGCGGGCGACACATGCATCGACATCGGCGCCAACCTCGGCTACTACGCCCGCACGATCTCCCGCCTCGCAGGCTCCGCGGGCAAAGTCTACGCCGTGGAACCGGTGGCCCCGATCCGCAAGGTGCTGAGCCGCAACCTCCGCCGCTGCGCCAACACCGAAATACTTCCCTACGCCCTGGGCACGGAGTCGAAACCCATCGTGATGGCCAACGACTCGGCGCGCGAGACGGGCTACTTCGGCACGGGGCAGAACTTCGTAAACGACGCCGGCAGCAAGGCCGACGTGGAGTTCACGGCCCAGATGCGCCGCGGCAGCGAACTGTTCGGCAAACTGGAGCGCCTCGACTTCATCAAATGCGACATCGAGGGTTACGAGGTCATCGTGATGCGGGAAATGCGTCCCCTGCTGGAGCGTCACCACCCCACGGTGCTGATCGAAACGGGCGGCGAAAACCGCCCGCAGATCGTCGCGCTCTTCACCGGACTGGGCTACACAGGTTACACGCTCGACCGCGGACGGGAGATCCCGCTGACGGACGACTCGTCGAAAGACATCATCTTCCGCCCCGGAAACTGACTATGAATGGTAATTATATTTTGCTCCGAGGGTCGGAAGCTCCGATTTTGCCGCACAGCGGCACCAAGCCCTTCCCCGAGGGAAGGGTTTGGGATGGGTTCAGACTTGCAAACGGCGTCGAAGACGACGAATACGGCGGTCGGGAACCAGAATCAGAGCAGAATAACAACTTGATTACTTTTTGAATTATGAATCGCCATGCGCATTGACATCATCACCTCGGTTCCCGAACTCCTGGCCTCGCCGCTCAACGAGTCGATTCTCAAGCGGGCACAGGACAAAGGGCTGGTCGAAATCGTCGTCCACAACCTGCACGACTACGCCCACGACCGCCGCAAGACCACCGACGACTATCCGTTCGGCGGCGAGGCGGGAATGGTTATGAAGTGCGAACCGGTCTTCGAACTGGTCGAGAAGCTCCAGTCGGAACGGCCGTACGACGAAATCATCTACACCTCGCCCGACGGCATCCGCTACGACCAGCACGAGGCCAACCGCCTATCGACGCTCGAAAACATCATCATCCTCTGCGGCCATTACAAGGGTATCGACCACCGCATCCGCGAGCACCTCGTAACGCGCGAGATCTCGATCGGCGACTACGTGCTGACGGGCGGCGAGCTGGCGGCCTGCATCATCGCCGACTCGGTCGTGCGGATCATCCCCGGGGCCATCGGCGACGAGGCGTCGGCCCTCACGGACTCGTTCCAGGACAACCTGCTGGCTCCCCCGGTCTACACGCGGCCGGCGGAGTTCCGCGGCTGGCGGGTCCCCGACGTGCTGCTGTCGGGCAACTTCGCCCAGATCGCCAAATGGCAGGACGACGAGGCCTACGAGCGCACGAAGCGCCTGCGCCCCGACCTGCTCAACGAATAGCAGCCCCCTTACGCTCCCGCACTTTTTGATTTTAGAGGAGCGGATTTTGACATAACGAAGGCCGACGCAGAAGGGACATACCAGTGTATTTCCCTTTTGCGAAGGACGAGGCAGGGCAAAAGGCGCCCTATAAAATCGAAAAGATGAAATACTACCTCATCGCCGGGGAGCCTTCGGGCGACCTGCACGGCGCAAACCTGATCCGAGGGCTGCAAAAAGCCGATCCCGGGGCGGAATTCCGCTTCTGGGGCGGGGACTGCATGGCCGCGGCGGGCGGCGCGGAGAATCTGCGCAAACACTACCGGGAGACCTCGTTCTTCGGCATCGTGCAGGTGCTGAAGAACCTCGGGACCATCCGGCGGCAGATGCGGGAGTGTCAGGCCGACGTGGCGGAGTTCGCCCCCGACGTGCTGATTCTGGTGGACTATCCGGGATTCAACATGAAGATGGCCCGCTGGGCCAAAGAGCACGGCATCCGCACCTTCTATTACATCGCCCCGAAGGTCTGGGCGTGGCGCGAATGGCGGGTGAAGGCGATCCGCAGATACGTCGACCGGCTCTTCATCATCTTCCCCTTCGAGCGGACCTATTTCCCGAAACACGGCATCACGCCCGTTTTCGAGGGCAACCCGCTCGTCGACGCCATCGAGGCCCGGCGGACGACGCTCCCGACGCCCGAGGAGTTCCGCCGCCGCAACTCCCTCGACCAACGCCCGATCGTCGCCCTGCTGGCCGGCAGCCGCCGGAACGAGATCCGCGACAACCTGCCGCTGATGGCCGCGCTGTCGCGAAAATTCCCCGAGCGCCAGTTCGTGGTGGCGGGCGTCGCATGGCTCGACCAGACGCTTTACGAACAATACACAGCCGGAAGCGGCATCCGCTACGTCTGCGACCAGACCTACGAGACGCTTGCGGCGGCCGAGGCGGCCGTGGTGACGTCGGGCACGGCGACGCTCGAAACGGCCCTGCTGGGCATTCCCGAAGTGGTGGTCTACCGCACGGTGTGGTGGCAGGTATGGCTGCGGCCCTACGTGCTGAAGGTCCCCTGGGTGTCGCTCGTGAACCTGAACCTGGGGCGCGAGGCCGTCGCCGAGATCATCCAGTCGGATTTCTCGGTCGACCGCGCCGAACGCGAGCTGCGGGCGATCCTGCGCGGCGGAAACAAACGCGAAAGGATGCTCGCCGACTTCGGTGAACTGAAAACGATCATCGGAGGCCCGGGAGCCAGCGAACGGTTTGCGGCACGGATGGTCGCAGAACTACACGCACAGAAAATAAAATAGCTTCCGATGAACGACCCGCTCGCTCCTCTGCTCGCCGGAGCATTTGCAATCGTATGCGGCCTACTGGTCAAACGGTTCCCGATGCTGATCTCGGGTTACAACACCCTGCCGAAGGAGAAACGCAAAAACGTCGACATCGACGGTCTTTCGTCGTTCATGCGACGACACCTGGTGATAATCGGAGGTTTATTGATTTTATTTACAACAATACTCGAACTGACCGGCCAACAGGAGGCTTTTTCCATAATCCTCGCTGTCTACCTGCCGGTTTACGTGATCTGGATGGTGGTCCGGGCACAGCGCTACGACCACAATAAATAAGGAGAGAGCATGAAAATCATCTGCATAGGCCGCAACTACGCCGAACATGCCGCCGAGTTGCACGAACAGCTCAACGACAGCGGGAAACTCCCCGAAGAGCCGATGTTCTTCCTCAAGCCCGACACGGCGCTGCTGCGCAACAACGACCCGTTTTACATCCCGTCGTTCTCGCAGGAGGTGCACTACGAATGCGAACTGGTGGTGCGGATCAACCGCGTGGGCAAGACCATCGCCGAGCGTTTCGCCCACCGCTATTACGACGAGGTGGGACTGGGCATCGACTTCACGGCCCGCGACCTCCAGCGGCGGGCCATCGCCGAGCGGCTTCCGTGGGAGAGCTGCAAGGCTTTCGACCGCTCGGCGGCGATCTCGCCGGAATTCGTCTCCTTGCAGGAGCTAGGCGGCGACGTGCAGCGGCTGCACTTCACGCTCGACGTGAACGGGGAGCGCCGCCAGAGAGGCGACACGGCGGAGATGCTCTTCACGGTCGACCGGATCATCGCCACGGTGTCGCGGTACATGACCCTGCGCATGGGCGACCTGCTCTACACCGGAACGCCCGCCGGCGTGGGACCCGTCCGCCCCGGCGACACACTGCGCGCTGCGCTCGAAGGACGCGAACTGTTAAATTTCGACATCAGATGAACCTTGAAAAACGATTGTTCCGAAATCGAAAAAAGCAGAACCGCTCCGTAAAACCTTTCACCTTTCACCTTTAACTTTTCACCTTTATACATGCTGCTCAACGACAAACTCAAACCCTACCGCCTGCTGCTGGCGTCGCAGTCGCCACGGCGACGGGAGCTGATGACCGGCTGCGGGTTGCCCTACGAGCTGGCCGAAAAATTCGACTGCGAGGAGACCTATCCCGACGACCTTCCGCTTATCGGCGTTTCGGAGTACCTCTCGACGCTCAAAAGCGAAGCCTATCCGGTTCCGTTGCTCGAAAACGACATCCTGCTCACGGCCGACACCGTCGTGCTGGCCGGCGGCGAATTCCGGATGACGGCCGAAGGCTCGACATGGCACGGAGGAGAGATTCTCGGCAAACCCCGCGACCGCGACGACGCCCGCCGCATGCTGAAAATCCTGTCGGGCGCGCATCATCTGGTCACAACCGGCGTCACCCTGCGCTCCGCCGCGCGGATGACCCACTTCACTTCGCTGACCTATGTCTGGTTCCGCACGCTCACCGACGAGGAGATCGCCTACTATGTCGACACCTTCCAACCCTTCGACAAGGCCGGGGCATACGGCATTCAGGAGTGGATCGGCTACGCCGCCATCGAGCGCATCGAAGGCTCGTTCTACAACGTCATGGGACTCCCCGTCCAGAAAGTATACACCGAATTAGATAAATTTTTGAATCCATGAAACGCACCCTGCTGACCCTGCTCGCCGCCCTCACCCTCCTGCCTGCGCTAGCCGACGAGGGCATGTGGCTCCCGAGCCTGATCTCCGAACGCATCGACGACATGCGCTCGAAAGGCTTCCGCCTCACGGCCGAAGACATCTACTCGATCAACAAGGCCTCGATGAAAGACGCCGTCGTACTCTTCAACGGCGGCTGTACGGGCGAACTCATTTCGCCCGAAGGCCTGCTGCTCACCAACCACCACTGCGGCTACGACGCCATCCAGAAACATTCGACCGTCGAGCACGACTACCTGACCAACGGTTTCTGGGCCATGTCGCGGGCCGAGGAGCTGCCCAACGAAAAACTCTGGGTTCGCTTCCTCGTCCGCATGGAGGAGGTGACCGACCGGATCGCCGCGGGCGAGACGGCCGCGCAGATCGTCGAAAAAGCCAAGGCCGAAGGCACGGGCTACAAAGCCTCGGTCGAACAGATGTACTACGGCAACCAGCAGTTCCTGTTCGTCTACGAGCAGTTCGACGACGTGCGCCTGGTGGCCGCGCCGCCCTCGTCGATCGGCAAGTTCGGCGGCGACACCGACAACTGGATCTGGCCCCGCCACACGGGCGATTTCTCGATGTTCCGCGTCTACGCTTCGAAGGACAACCGTCCGGCGGCCTACTCACCCCAGAACGTCCCCTACCGTCCGAAAAAACACTTCAGCATATCCACGAAAGGGGTTAAAGAGGGCGATTTCACGATGATCTACGGTTTCCCGGGCAACACGCAGGAGTACATCCTCTCCGACGCCGTGGCCTACATCGCCGAGCGTTCCGACCCGGCCAAGATCGCCATCCGCACGGGCCGTCTCGACATCATCACCAAAGCGCAGGAGTCCGACCCCGCGCTGCGCATCCACTACGCCGCCAAGCACGCCTCGATCGCCAACGCCTGGAAAAAATGGCAGGGCGAAGCGCTGGGCATCGACCGCCGCGGAACCGTCGCAGCGAAATTCGATTACGAGACGCAGTTCGGACTGTGGTCCGTGGGACGTCCCGAATACGCCGGCGTAGTGATGGGCCTGCGCGTCGAATACGACCGGATCATGGACGCCTATTTCGCTTACGAAATCACGCGCGAAACGCTCTCGACGCTGCCGGCAGCCTACACCCCCGAAGAACGGGCCGAGGAGTGCTTCGCCCGGCGCAAGTTCGCCGAGCAGGCGCTCTGGCGCCATGCGTTCCGCGAATACGGCCGTTGCCCGAAGGTTTACCGCACGACCTCCTACGCCGAAGGCATGGCCCGTTACAAATCGCCGGAAGCCTACGCCGACGCTCTTTTCGAGGCCGTATGGGAAGGCTCCGACAGCGTGGCCATGCAACCCGCAGTCAGACTGCGCGAGGAGACCAAACGCATGCTCGACCACATCTCGTGGATGCTGGGAACCAAGTCGCTGCGCAACCTCAACAGCAAAATCCTCAACGAACTTTATACTACTTATATAAAGGGTCTGCGCGAATGGGACCGCGAGCGGGCCTTCTATCCCGACGCCAACCTGACGCTCCGCGTGGCCTACGGCTCCGTGGCCGGATACGAGTACGCCGACGGCGAATACCACAAACCGCAGACGACGCTCGACGGCATCATCGCCAAGGACAATCCCGAAATTTACGACTACGACATTCCGCAGTCGCTGCGCGACCTCTACGCTTCGAAGAACTACGGCCGCTGGGGCACGGTGATCGACGGCCGCAGGACCGTGCCGGTCTGCTTCCTGGCGACGAACCACACCACGGGCGGCAATTCGGGATCGCCGGTGCTGAACGCCGGGGGCGAACTCATCGGCATCAATTTCGACCGCACGTGGCGTTCGACGATGAGCGACATCGCCTTCGACCCTGCGATCTGCCGCAACATCGCCGTGGACATCCGCTACGTGCTGTTCGTCGTGGACCGTGTCGGCGGAGCGGGCTACCTGCTCAAGGAGATGACGCTCAAATAAAGCATTCCGGGACCGCCGCAGAACGACCCGGGCGGTCCCCATGCAAATTTTGTCGTTTTTTCCGCAAAAATTTTGCGAATCGCAAAATAGTGCCTATATTTGCACTCCCGAAAGTTGATTCGGGAGAGCAATGCCCAGGTGGTGAAATTGGTAGACACGCTACTTTGAGGGGGTAGTGAACAATTACGTTCGTGCAAGTTCGAGTCTTGTCCTGGGCACTGGAAACCGCGTCAAACTTTCGTTTAACGCGGTTTTTTGTTTTCCGTGTCCGCACCGTGTCCGCAGTTCTCACATAACACACCGGGAACTATCACATGCGGGAGATCTTTTAAGGAGGCACAAAAAATCTGGCCGGACAAGAAGTTCCCATGAACTTCCGGCCCGGCCAGCATTAAACACTACGCGTTTAACGCAACTCGAATTCCGCAGATTTCAGGTTCTTAGAATCAGAACCACACATCACGCTGAAGGTTCCCGGTTCGGTAACGAACTCCAGCTCGGAATTAAAGAATCCCAACTCGGCCTTTCCCAGAGTGAAGGATACCTCTGTCTCCTCGCCCGGCTGGAGATATACCTGACGGAAACCCCGAAGCTCCTTGACCGGACGGGTCACGGATCCCACATGATCCCGGACATAGAGCTGAACGGTCTCCTTTCCCGCACAGTTTCCGGTATTCTTGACCGTGGCCCTGACAACCACCGTTTCACCGACATGCCATTCCCTTTTTTCCAGAGTCGGGGTACCTATCTCAAAAGTCGTATAACTCAATCCGTAGCCGAAAGGATATGCCGGTTCGAAATCGATGTCCTGATAGCAGCAGGTATAACCTTTTTGCTTGCTTTCGGGCCGCCCCGTGCTTTTGTAATTGTAGTAGATGGGAATCTGGCCAACGTGTGCGGGGAACGTCATGGGCAGTTTCCCGGACGGATTGTAATCACCAGACAGAACGTCTGCAATGGCATTTCCGGCCTCCGTTCCAAGCCACCAGGTGAGCAGGATCGCATCGGAATGCGAGGCTGCCCGATCGAAGATCATCGGTCGCCCGCCCATGAGCAGCGTGATTACCTTCTTGCTCGTAGCCTTCAATGCACAAACCAGGTCCTGATGTTGCTGCGGGATGGTAATATCGGCCTTTGATTTGGCCTCACCGCTGTGGAAATAACGCTCTCCCACAGCCACCACCACTACATCGGCCTGTCGTGCAACAGCCAAAGCCTGCGGAAGCTGAAGCCGGTTGGTCTCCAGGTCATATCCTTCAGCATAGAGCACCCTGGATTTTCCGTATCGGGCCTCAAGTCCCTGCTTGACGGTCACCACCTCCTCTACGATTCCTTCATTGGCCCAGAAACCACGCATATCAATCTTTGAATCGGCCAAGGCACCGACAAGTGCGATCTTACCTTTCACATCCCTCAACGGAAGTGCCGCCCCGTCATTCTTCAACAGCACAATGGACTTCTTCCCGGCCTCCCGGGCGAGCATTCTCAGCGAATCGCAAAGCACGGTCTCCGCCTCACGCTCCAGATCACAATAGCGGAACGGATCATCGAAAAGCCCAAGCTGGAATTTCTTCAGGAGAATGCGGCGTACGGCATCATCGACATATGCCTCCGGCACCTCTCCGCTTTCCACCAGATGCTGCAACTCCGAAACATAGGCCCGGGATTCCATATCCATATCACACCCGGCCAGAATCGCGGATTTTGCGGCGCCCCGCAAATCTCCGACATAGCCGTGAGCGATCATCTCCCCGATGGAGCCCCAATCCGAGACGGTCACACCATCAAACGCCCAGGCTCCTTTAAGCAGGTTTCGCTGAATATACGCATTTCCCGTGGCAGGAATTCCGTTCAAATCGTTGAACCCGTTCATAAAGGAGGCAACACCGCTTTCAACCGCAGCCTTGAAAGGAGGTAAATAGGTTTCATAAAGCGTAAGCGGCGAGATATCCACCGTATTATAATCCTTACCTGCAATACAGGCTCCGTAAGCAGCAAAATGCTTGGCACAGGCCATTACCGTCGATACATCCGCAAGAGACTCGCCCTGGAATCCCTCGATTCGCGCCCGGGCGACAAGCGTTCCGTACCAGGTATCCTCGCCGGCCCCCTCCATAACTCGTCCCCAGCGAGCGTCACGACTTATGTCCATCATGGGGGCAAAGGTCCAGTGCACGCCCTGAGCAGAAGCCTCCCGTGCAGCACCTGCAGCCGTTCGCTTCATGAGATCGAGGTCAAAGCTTGCCGCCTCACCAAGAGGAATGGGATAGATGGTGCGCATGCCATGGATTACATCAAGGCCAAAAAGCAGCGGGATCCGCAATCTGGATTGCATGGCATACTCCTAAAGCTCTCGCGTCTGGCGTACTCCTTTGATATTGAGCATAGAGCCCACACGCCCCATTTTGATCTGCTCGATCTTTGTCGTATCATCGACAACGGGGCCCGTAGCCTGGAAATTCCCCGTATATTGGTTCAGCTGTCCGATTTTCTCTTCCAACGTCATAAGCGACAATACGGAATCCACCTTATATGCATAAGGATCATTGATGGACACCTGACGAAACCGGTTGTCCGAAGTACAACCGCTTGCGAAGAAAAGGATGGCCCACAAGGCCGCTCGATTGATTTTCATAATGGATATTCGATTTGCTTCCGCCCTCCGGGAGAAGAGCTGGTGAGCATACTGAAACAGGATCTATTTTTTAGATGGTTATCTCTGGTAGACTCTCACGTAATCTATTTCGAATACTTTAGGGAATCCCGTTGGATCAATCCCCATCTTACCACCCCAATTGCCACCGATGGCAAGGTTCAGCAACAAATGGAAACGCTTGCCAAATGGCCAACCCTCGAAGCCCTTGCCATCATTTCTGAAGGTATAAATCAACTTCCCGTCCACATAGGCCCTCCAGGAGTATTCGTCCCATTCGAGCGTATAATTGTGAAACTCGGAGAAGCAGTCGGCAACATCGATCCGGCCACTGAACTGGGTGCCGATCATATGGTTATACTTCTTACAATGTGCCGTTGAAACGATCTCCTCGGGTTCGTATCCGACATTCTCCATGATGTCGATCTCTCCGCTGTCGGGCCACTGCCCATACTCCCAGTCGGTGGGAAGCATCCAGATAGCAGGCCAGGTGCCTTTGCCGGTGGGAAGTTTTGCCCGTACATCCACTTTGCCGTAGAGCCAGTCGCCCTTGCCTTTCGTGATCAGGCGTGCCGAGCTGTACTCCTTGCCTTCGATAGGTTCCCGACGAGCCGTGATTTTCAGGGTACCATCACTCACACAGACGTTGTCGGCATCAGCCTCCGTATAGTGCTGAGCCTCATTATTCCCCCAGCCATAGGCATTTCCATCCGTGTCGTACGACCACTTCGTGGGATCCGGAAGCCCCTCGTAATCAAACTCATCACTCCATACCAGCGACCACCCCTTCACGATCTTCTCGTAACGGGCACCAAAACGGTCTGTCACAACAACCTTGATCTCCGAGGCCGGATCCGAGATCGTTCCCCGGAACAGATGCGAGGTTTTTCCATAGGAGAGCCAACCGTGAAGCTTGTTTCCTCCCGGAGGATACAGCCCTTCCGCATAGGGATCCACGCCCCAATACTGCTCCATCTCGCCCACATACTTGTTCCCCTCGTAAAGCTCAACCTTCCAGGCAGGATCGTAATTATAGACATTGGCAATGACGTTCAGTCCTTCGGTGTAAATCTTGAACTGCTCGTTGCGGTCGTGTCCGACCCCTTTGAAGTACCATTTCACGTCACTGCCGTCGATCTCGTAAACCGTATACCCTTTGGGATTGCCGTCAAGTCCGACCTCTCCCTGCCACCAGGCACCGCTCGCCGCGCCATGCGTGTGTTCGAAAATATGCTCCGAGACCAAGGTATTCCACTGGATATGACTGTGCCCGGCCATGATGTGGACGTTGTAACCGTCCAACACCCGGTAAAGAGCCTGATTGTTCATCACCGAATTACGCATGAGGGTTACACCTTCCGCAGAGGGCGAGTCTCCGTAGCGGGTTGGAATGTGAAGGCCGACGATGACCGTGCTGCCCTTCTCAACCGAGGCAAGATCCTTCTCCAGCCACGACAGCTGCTCCTCCGTAACGTATCCGATGTAATGGTACGAATCACCGTAGTAGAAGACATCCTTCAGTACGACGTAATGAACCTTGCCCACATTGAAGGAATAGTGCGAGGGGCCAAAATTCCGGCAGTAGGTACTGTCTGACAGCTCATTGCTCCGCTCGTTGTAGTCCATATCATGGTTACCGATCACATGGTAGAACGGGATGTCGAGCGGGGCAATGGAGTTCTTGTAGTCCTCAATCAGGTTGGGACGGTCAAAGACATTGTCACCGGCGCTCATCGCGATCACAGGGGTATCATACCCTCCGATCGTCTGCTTCAGATCCGCCACCACCTCTTCAAGCTGAGAAAACTCCTCTTTCAACAGTACCTGAGGATCGGCCCAAACAACAAAGGTATGGCGCGTCTGGTCACGAGAACTCCGGTCGAGAACAAAATCTATTTTCTGGTCAGCCCGGTTCTTGTCTATCGCCTTGTAGAACACCGGTACACAGCGGTCGTATTTCCGATGCTCGTATCCGGACGGCAGCGAGTAGTAAACATAGTCGGCCAGATCCGAGGTCCGAAGCTCATAGCCTCCCCTTTTATCCGTGACAGCGATCGTCCGTCCATCGGTTACCTGAACCCCGCAAACCGGTCGTCCCGTATCGTCGCAGACTCTACCCCGGACGGTAATATGCGAGTTTCCGGCCGAAAGCGAAAAATAAAAGAAAGTGAATAGGGCTGCAAAAAGATATTTCATCATTTTCATTGTATTCCATTTTTATCGAAGGCGGTCAACGGAGAGTTGCCGCTGGCCGCCTTCGAGCATCTAACTGGGTATGGCCCGTTACTTGAGCAGCCACATCAGTTCGTTCGTTCCGTCGTAGCCGTTCTCGAATTGCCGTTTGAGAGCCTCATCGAGATTCTCGAAGTTGGTCTTCGTCTCGCCCTCCGGATATTGCCAGCGGGTCGGGAAGCCCTCCTTGTTGTCGATGTTCAGACTCGTATTCGGGTCGTTCGGGAAAACCGGATAACCCGTTCTGCGCACCTCCATGTAAGCGTCGTATCCGGTCTGAAGGAACTTGAGCAGATACTTCTGCATCCAGATCTGCTTGAGACGCTCCTCCTTGGTCGCCGCATACGCCGCCGGACCATTGAAATAAGAAGCAATATAAGCGTCGTCGATCGACATGCCATGGTTGTACTTTTCGTCCGGGTCATAAGACGCCACCAGCGAAAGCGCCGCCTTCACACCATTCTCATAGTAGGTCTGTGCATCACCGGAGGTCCATCCCAACTCGATCGCCTCGGCAATAATCAGACACTGCTCCGCATAGGAGAGATGCAGATAGGGATCTCCGGCCTGTTCGGAGATATAGCGTTCGTTGATGGGAGAGAACATGCCGTTCTGAAACTCTGCCGCCGAGACCGTAAAGTCCGCAGCAGTATTTGTTCCCACATAAGCATCGAATTCGTTCTCCGCAGCTCCGTCTGCAAGCCGGGCAGCAGCCGGTTCCGCAAAATAGAACAGGCGCCGGTCCGAAAGCCGCTTCAACTCATCTACAACCAGCTCACTCACGGTCGTATAGGGATTGAACAGCGTCTGATTATAGAGCGGATGCCATGTTCCGGCGGTTTCGGTATAGACGAGCTGGAGATTGTCGTCATTGCTCTCCATCAGAGGTCCGGACTTGACGATGGCATCAAACTCGGCCTTCTGCTCTGCCGTGATCTTGTTGCTCAGCGACAGAAGCACCTTCAACCGCAGGACATTGGTAGCCTTTTGCCATTTTGCGACACTTCCCGAGTAGATGATATCACCCGTGAAGTCGCGACCCGCCGCGAAATCCGACTCGGCCGTACTCAGATCAGCAAGAATGGATTTGAAGACCTCCTCCTGCGTATCGTATTTCGGGGTTACATTTCCCTCCTTGCCCCGGCCAGCCTCGGAATACGGGATATCTCCGGTCTGCATGGTCAGGTTGTAGGCATTATAGGCCTTGAGGAAACCGGCCAGGCCCTTGTAGGAGGACTCATACTCGGTTCCCGTCGCATATTCAACCATCTTTTCGTAGTTCGGCCACTGGGTATAGGAGTCGAAACTGCATCGGCCAATACTGTTGTACTGGGTTCCCATTGCCCCTTCCGTGAGGTAGGCGACATATTTGGGCAATGCGCTATAACTGATATAGGCCTTCGCATCACCGCTGCTCTCGAACGTTCTCAACTCCACGCCGGTGGCCAACATGGCCGCCGTTGCTTCCGTCGTGCTGTCGGGGTTCGTATTGTATTCGTCGAACTTGGAGCAGGAAGCAAGTGCGACGGTTGCGGCAAACGCCGTATATATAATCTTTTTCATTATCAGTCGTGATTAGAAAGTTAGTCTTACATTGAATCCGAGATAGCGAACCGACGGGTCAGCAAAATTCTCCGAGCCACCGTCCGGATCCGAATATTTGAAATCCTTGGCCCACAGGAAGAGATTCTGCCCCACGAAGGAGACCGTCGCGGATTTGGCCCATCCTTTCACCAGACGCTGCGGCAGCTGGTACGAAAGCGAAAGTTCACGCAGTTTGACAAAAGTCGTGGAATAGAGGTCTGCAGGACGACCGGCACCTCCCCATGCCACGCCGGAGTGCATGTCACTGACATATTGCTTATAGGTCGTATAGACATCGTTGGGTGCGAACACACGCGTATCGGACAGCACATTGCCATAGGAGTCGTATTCGACGGTTCCGGACACAACCTTCACACCCTTGCCGAGGAAGTTCTTGCTTCCGGGATTAGCCGTATCCGCCGCGCGCTCGGCCGTAAGCGTTCCGGGATGAGATCCCGAGTTCCACATGTAGCTCTCGGTCATCGTATTGGCAAGACCGCCCACGCGCCCATCAAGCGAGATGCTCAGCGAAAGATTCTTATATCTCACGTTGGTCGAGAGGCCCCACGTCCAGTCGGGATCATAATATCCGACACAACTGTCGAACGGATTGAACTGAATGCGTCCGTTGCTGTAGATGTGGTTACCGTCGGGATCCAACGCATAATCCTTCAATGCATAGGCATCGACCCGGTTGCCAACCTTTACCCAGGGTTTGTCGGATGAATACTCCTCATCAAGCTGCTTGTAGTAACGGGCGTATTTCGACCAGTTTGCCGAGATGTTCCACTCCCAGTCCTTGTTGTGGATCGGCGTGGCAGTCAGAGCAAGCTCCCATCCCCGGCGTACGATCTCCTCGTCTGAATTCACATAGGCACTCGTATATCCCGAAGCGGAAGAAACCGTACCGTAGACCAGGAAGTCATACATCAGTTTGTTAAAATAGGTAACATCCACGCTCAGGCGTTTTTTGAAGAACAGAGCCTGAGTACCGATCTCATAGGTCGACGAGGCCTCGGGTCTTACATCGCCTTCGGTAAGCGAGGTCGGCATTTTGGCCGATGCGGCCGTTCCCCAGGCAGGATTGGTTACCGAGAAATTGATATTGGTAGCATAGATGCCCGCCGGAGTTTTCGACACGGTCCAGGAGCCGCGCAGTTTCCACATGTCGAGCCAGTCCTTCGTTGCTTCGGGCAGCAGCTCAGACACCACGAAGCTTCCCGATACCGAAGGATAAAGGTACGAACGGGTCGAAACCGGAAGGGTCGACGACCAGTCATTGCGCAGAGTGGCATCCACATAAATCATGCTACGCCACGAAAGGCCTAGACGTCCATAAAGCGAGTTGACCTGACGTCTGTAGATCGACGAACCCACGTTGGCCGGATCAACCGAGGCTTTCAACGAGAAATAGCCCGGCACGGAGATGCCGTTCACCGTATTGCCCCATATCGAGTCGTCCTGGTTGTAGAAGATGTTGCCACCGACCATTCCTTCGACACGGAAGTCGCCAAAGGTCTTGTCGGCGCTGAGCATCAGGTCGGAGTTGATACTGTAACCGGTATTGCGTCCTGTCGCATAGGCACCGGTATCCTTTCCGATCCAGGTAGCCCCGTTTCCGGCGCCGGTATTTCCCGTCGAAACAAACGAATCTTTCGAAACCCGGATATCTTCACGTCCGACATAGAAGTCAATTCCCGTACGGAAAACAGCCTTCAACCACGGCGTGAATTCATAAGTAGCACCGAACGAGGAGTTGAAGATGTCGCGGTTGATCGACTTGGTACGCTCATAACGGTCATAGTAGGGATTGTTGTGCGTCGACTTGTAGGTAAAGTTCTGCTCCTCGTCGGGAATAAGCCAGTAGTTGTTCTTGTAGTCCCGAACGTCGTAGTCGGCCGCCGTCCAGATCAGAAGGGTGTACATGGGATCATACGAGGTATAGCCGTTGAACCCGATATGCGGAGAGCTTTGCTTGTGGTAAGCCATGTTAAGATCCAGCTTGAACCGCTTCATGTTGATATTGCCTCCGAAGGTTACACCATACTTGTCGTAAACGCTGTTCGGGTACTGGCCTTTGTTTTCCGTCCAGTTGAACGAGGTCCGAAGCGACGCGATCTTACCCTGATAGGCAACGCTGAGCGTATTGTTCGTAATGTATCCCAGCTCCAGGAAATTCTTGAAGTTATCCTTTCCGACAGGGAGGTATTCATAGTCACGGTACTCCTTGGCATAGGGATCCCATTGCGTGCGGATTGTTCCGTCGAGCGGCGCACCCCAACTTTGGTCAGAGTTCATGTCATAGACATAGTTCTTGCCTCGTCCATACTCGGACTGCTTCTCGGGGATGGCCAGGAATCCAGCCTGAAACATCGTATTTGAGGTGAGGGATACAGTCATGCCACCTTCTCCGTCAGTACCGTTTTTCGTCGTCACCATGATGGCGCCGCTTGCACCGCGGTAGCCGTAGAGTGCTGATGCCGTAGCACCTTTGAGCACGTCGATAGAGGCGATGTCCTCGGCGGAGATGTCACGCAGCGACATATTGGAGTAGGGAACACCGTCGATGACCAGCAGAGGTTCTTCGCCACGCAGCGAGATCGAGGGGGCATCGCCGAAGTCCGAGGAGTTGAAGACCGTCATACCGGCGATCTTTCCCGTCAGTGACGTTCCGACATCGACACCCTGCACCTTCTGCAGGCTCTCGGCCGAGACCTTCTGTACGGAATATCCCAGAGCCTTCTCCTCACGCTTGATGGCGAGGGCCGTTACCACGATGTCATCCAGTTTGTTTGCGGCATCTTTCAGACTCACGTTGATCGGGGCCGTGTTCTGCACCGTGATGTATTGGGACTCCATACCCAGGAAGGAGAACACGAGGACCTCTCCGATATTGGCGGAGATAGCGTAGTTACCTTCGGCATCGGTGATATCGCCACGGGTGGTTCCATCGATAAATACGGCGGCCCCAACAAGGGGTTGCCCGTCACTTGCACTTGATACTTTTCCTTTAATAACGGTCTCTTGTCCGAAACCTTGAACGGAAATCAGTATCAAAAAGATGATAGCGATAATTCTGTTCATGTTAAGTTAGGTGTTTTGAGTGAATAATAGGTATTGGATACACCCAAAATTACAGAAACAACGCCCGTATGGCCTAATTATCATCCCCTGCAAAACTTGTGCAGGGCATTTTCCGCAAGGAAATCAACCCCTGCAGAACACCTTACAAGATTAGATGCAAACATTGATTATCAAAGAAATGTACCAAAAATCCACCCCTGCAATTAAATTTTCGAAACGATCTCAGTCAGAGAATCCGATTGAGCGAGCCCCATATTTTTCCTCAACCGGTATCGTGCCGATTCCGCACTGCTGATTTCGATATTCATCAGTGCCGCAATCTCCTTGGTGCTCATCCCGAGCTTGACATAGGCGCAGATCTTCATATCGTTGTTCGTCAGATTGGGGTACTGCGCTCTCAGCCTGTCAAAAAAGCCATCAAAAATACCGTTGAAATAGAGCTCGAAGGTTTTCCAGGTTCCATTATCCCGCTTGTATTTTTCGATACAGCGTTTGACGGGTTTCAATGTGTTTTTGTTGGATGCATCCGTTACGGCCTGGAGCTGATCGAGAATCTCGTTCAACATATTATTGATTGCCATATCATTCAAGGCAAGCATGGAGAGTTTTTTATCCCGTTCCTTGAGTTCCAGCGACAACATTTCATTCTGATGCAGAAAATGCTCCTTTTCAATCAACTCTTTTTGCCGTGCCTCATAGCGCGATTTGAGCCGCCTTACCCTCGATTTGTAAAGGTGCTTTCCAACATATACGAGAACAACAAGAAGGATCAGCACCAGCATGATGAACCACCATGTCGACGTAAAGTGTTTTTTCACCGAAAACTCCATGAATTTCAGAGTCTTTCCTCCGCAGCCGACCTCCAGCATGTGGATCCCGCTCTCGATGTATTTGACAACTATCGGCCCGTCAACGGGATTCCATTTGCCCCCGTCAATCCTGTATTCAAGACTGGAATGGGGTGCAGAAGAGACCGTAAAGGTCATGTCCGAGACTGAAAACGGGAAATTCAGTTCTTCATCGAGAGCCGCCTGAAGCTGCTGCCCCCGGGTCACATAAGTTACCCGATTGAGATATACCGTGGGTGGTGCATTCCGATTACTGTTTTTGACGGAAACCAGTCCGAGAGTCTCCGAAAATCCGCATACGGCAGCCGTATCACCCAGCATCTGAATCCTCCGGAATCTCTTGGGCAACTGTTCAAACTCCGCAGACCTGAAAAGATCGCGGGTGATACGCACCTCACTCCCCGATCGAACGAGTACATCGACCGTATTTTCGGCATAGTTGAAGAAGTGATTGCCCTGCTGGAAAATATTCAATTCCTGGGTGCCGAAACGCGAAAAAAGATCGGTATAGTATTCGTTCAACACCACCGAATCAAGATGCGGCATATATGTATAACACTCGGTTCCGGCGGCAAACACGACCTCTCCGTCAACTCGAAAGGCTCGTACGATACGGTTGGCGTCCTTGTCTACAAGATATTCCCGACTCTCCTTAATCCTGGTATGCTCCATGTCCGGAACCAGTTTCCGGACCTTTCCCCGCAACCAGTCTACCCATAGGTAACCATATTTATCGAAAAGAACTGAATTGTCCGGATTTGAATAGTTCTCCATTCTGTTTCTGATGGATATCCTGCCGTCCTGATCCTCCGTCAGAATAACGAGGCCCGATTTATCCGAAGCACAAAAGGCCCCTTTTTTCCCGAGAACCGGAATTATTCTCCATATATCAGGGGATATAAGATCATAAGTATTGCTGGTATTCAAGGAAAACAACCCTTTGTCGGCAATTACGGCAAGTGTTCGCTTCAAGGGTATCAAATCCCATATTTGCCCTTGTGTGTTAGGCAATATTTGCGGCACACAGTCAGCACCGACACGGTAAAGGCCCTTGTTTGTGCCCAGATAAAGAGCTCCGTTCCAGAATGCCGAAGCGTATATATTGCCAATCCGGTTGGTTTGAGATGAAAAAAACCGGGGAGATTCATTGCCCCAAACCCAGGCAGCACTTCCATCCAGTCCCAGGATAATATTACCGTCAATATCTTCGTCCATACTCAACACCGTAGTATGGGCCAATCCATCCCCGGATGTGAACTTCTCCAGAATATCCCCCTGGCGATTGATAACATAAGCACCGTCAAGGACAGTTCCTACCATATAATGTCCAGATGACAGTTTGCTTGCCGAAAAGACCCGCATTTTGGAAAAAAACCGACTCGCCCCAGCATATACGGGATCCGAGCTTCCCGTGTCGGGTGAAATCCGGAAAAAGCCCGACATTTCAGTAAGCATCAGAATCGAGCCGTCAGCAGTTTCGTCCAAAAAAACAATCCGGTCATCCGGCGCCGGTGCTATTTTTGTCAACTGGCTTCCGGAAACGGCACAAAGCGCATTGTCGATCTGAATATAGATTGTATCGTTCAACAGGAAAGCATAGCCGATCTTTCCCGCCACGACGAGTTCGAGATGTCCGGAATCGTACCTATACAACGCTTCATGCGATTGCAGGTAAAAGCTATCCCCTGACGGGATCGCCCTCCAGAATATGCGATTCATCGAAAAATCATCATTGGAGTACAAACTGGAATATTCGAAAACTCCGAATCTGTTTCTTCTCCAGAAGCCAAAAAAATTGTCGCCCGTACAATATAGCCGCTCGGTCGCGTCATCCCAAAAAAGATACCGGATTACGGATTTGCCGTTTACCGAATATGATTCCCACACATATCCGTCCCACACACAAACGTCCGTTCCTGCAGCCAGATACACACAGCCTTTACCATCGTTGGCGATACTCCATATCTGAGAATCCCCTCCATATTCATAGGGGCGGACATTCCAGATACGGCGTTTGAAACAATCATCCACATTCGTTCCGCTGCCCGAAATTGGAACAACGGCAAATAAAAAGATGAGAATCAGACGACATGCTGCAGATATAAAGGACATGGAAATCTTGGCGATCTTGGATGCTGGGTTTAACATAACGGATTATTCAATCATCAAGAGCATCGGTTCATACATATGCCCTAAATACAAAGATATAAACTAACCCTGATTTATTCATACGATCGGTCATGAAAAGAATCGGATATTTTTCCGCATTCACAATAACGACATAAGTTATCCGCTCCGCAAACCAGCCACACAGCAGCGAAGCGATTCAGACTGCAGATATCAGGAATCGACACGGGATATTCTGTTTGCAACACATGCTTTTCAAACTCGCCTCACAGACAGCGCAATGTTTGCCTGTGGCAACTCGTCCTGACCTTGCGCGGTCCGCCCGGCGGCTTATCTTTGCGGCAGAAAGGGAAGGGCTATTTGTTCTTTAACTTCGCAGCATCGCGTTTGAGTTGTTCGGCCTCTTGGGCTTTCAGCCGCGCCTGCTCGTCGAGAGCCGCCCTTCTGCGTACCAGCTTCTCGTACTTCTCGACATCCCTTCGCATCGAGTCGATACGTCGTTGGTCCCGCTCAGTCTCGAACAACTCCTCCAATTCCGACAGCCGTTTCGACGACGCCTCGCCCTTCATCAGCACATAGCGATACTTCAGGTCGTTGTCATACCGGCCGCGGTCGGGCCGCCAGTCTAAATAGAGTCCGACAGACTGCACCGCAATCACGATAAACATCGACATGAAGAGCCAAAAGTTACGGGTTGCGTCCAGTGAGACTGAGAAGCGGTGCTGCACCATCCGCGGCGGCAACTCCTCGAGAATCTCCATCCCGGCCACTTTCTCGTCGATCTCCGCGATCTGCGCTCCGAGGTCTTCGCTAATCTGCTCCTGCCGCTCGGAGATCGCTTGCAGCCGTTGTTCGATCCGAAGGCCCCGTTCCTGCTGTGCCTCGCTTACCCTTGTCTGCGTCTGCTCGAGTTGCAGAATCCGAATCTGCAGTTGCTTGATTGCGTCCGTATCAATACTTGCAGTCGGTTGTGATCGGGCCTCGGCCAGCTCTGTGCGGAGCGTCTTGATAAGAGTCTCCTTCAACTCTTCGTACATCTCGAAGGAGAGCTCCAGGGTGTTCTCTTTCATCTTTTTCGTATTTTAGGTTTGTTATCCGATTTTACGGGAGCGTGCCTCCATGCGGCGCTTACGCTCCACGAGGGCTACGGCCATCGCTTCGGCCGCCTTGTTGATCAGCGCCGTGATGCGGGCAATATGCTCCTCGGGACTCTCACCCTCGCGCCGCTGCATCATCTCGGGCGAAAGGGCAAATGGCGAGTCGAACGGCGGCAGCGGAATCGACCCGGCACTGCCGAGCGACACCGATCCTGCGCCATGGCTTCCGCTTCCTCCACCGCCTCCCGCTGCGGTGAAGGGACGCCCGCCTCCGAACAACCCTGCAAAAGCGGACCGGAAGCTCCCGACTGCCGCCTTGAGTCCCGACATCAGGGTTGTGTGCCGCTGTTGCACCTGGCCGAAGTGGCGATCCAGCTTCGAGAAACTGAAGGCCCTGTCGACCTTCGAGCCGGAGAACTCCAGCCCGTTTTTCGAGAACAGAACGCCCTGCTTTTGGTTGGTAGAACCGCAATATTTGTAGCGGACATTGATGCCCTGTTCCTTTAGTCTACCTTCCAGCTCGTTCCAGTTTCTGCATTTGGGCAGGCATTCCTTGATCGCATCGTAAATCTCGTACCGGGTCCGGTCGGGTTCGCGCAGCCGTTCCCGTCGGACGGCCTCCTTGCCCGGAGCCAGATGCAGCCCGAAGCGTTCGGTCAGTTCGCGGCACACCTTCGCATTGCGGAGCTTGATGTTGCGGTCGGAGATGGTCTGCCCGTGATCACCTACGCGATTGTAGACCAGATGGCAATGGGGATGGGGTTGGTCGAGGTGCCGCACCAACAGAAACTGCGTGTCGACAATCCCCATGCGCTGCATGTATTCCTTTGCAATCTGTGTCATCCGTTCGTCGGTGAGCTTCGGGGCATCCTCCGGCGAGAACGAGAGGGAGATATGTCCGACGTTCTGTTGCAGGCGGGGATTGAGGCGCGCCTGATCCTCGAAATCCTCGACCATCTCCCGCACACCGGGCGGCTCGACACCCCGAGCCTCCAGCACGCGCGACTGCTCCTTCATCACATAGCCGACCGTACCGCCGAACGATCCTCCCGAAATGACCTTACCGATCACGGCGCAGGGCTTCGATCATCCGCACCAACTCGGCCTGAAGCGTCGCATGGCGTGCTGCGACGGCGGCGAATCCCTGGGTGTGGGCCAGCCGGGTCAGCTGATTCAGATTGCGGGCAAGACCCTTGAGCTGGGCAAGCCATTCGAGATGCTCACTCCGCAGCCGCTCGCGGACCGAGCCGTTGAGAATCAGTTGCCGCAGCACCTCGGTACGCGGAATGCCGGCTGCACGGGCCAGAGCGCGGAGCTTGAAGTTGCAGGCCGTGTTGCACCGCAGGGTGATGCGGTACTCCTGTTTCCGGGCGCGTCCCAAAGGCGGACGGCCCCCTTTCTTCGGTGTGTTCATGGATTGGATTTTTTGAGTTGAGACCATCGGGATAGGGCCTTGCGGCCGGTTTTTGGCTGACAAAAACACAAACTTGCATCCCTTAAACCTTCATTCCTCCCTTGGGTCGTAATTGCGGTTTTCGGGATTCGGTCTTTGTCTCTTCCGAATCATTCCGAAGCCGTTTGCGGGCGATCCAAAAGTCGTTGAGATCCTTATAATCTCGATAGAGTTGCGCGTGGTCGATCACCTGGCTACGGGGACACCGATGGGTCAGTTCGGCGAGGGTGCGACGTCCCGCCTTGTCGTTGTCCAGAAAGGCATGGATCGTCGGATGCCGTTCGAGGAAATGGAGCGCCTTCGGCAGGTTGACCACCGAGTTCAGCACCGCGGCGTCGATTCCGAGCGGTGCGGGGTACCTCATCGAGAGGCAAGCGAGGAAGTCCATGACCCCCTCGAAGACGATCACCTTGTCGGACTGGTGATCGACGGTCGTAATCTGTTTGGGTGAAGAGCTTCCCTTGAAGCGTTCGGACCGCAGTTCCCAGCCTCCGCAGTCATTCCGGAAGCCGATGGCGAAAAAGCAGCGGCCGCAGACCTGATAGCGCACCTCCCGACAATAAGCCGCCGCAATTCCGGGCACAATGCCGCGCGAGGCAAGGTATCCGAGCAGGGCCGGATGGCGCAGCGGTGCATCCAAAAGGATACGGAGCGCCGGTTGGGAATGCGGGCTCTCTGTCGACACGGCATAGCGCTCGCAGATACGGGTGGCCAGGAGGCTGACGACACCTTCAGACGCGTGTTGCAGGTGCTCGAAGGCTTCGCTGCGGCTACATCGTTCCAGGCGCATGATGAGCGCGAGGAGCGTGCCGCCCTCACCAATCCCGAAGTCATACCAAAGATCCTTCTGGTAGTTCACCTTGAAGCTCGGCGTGCGCTCCTCGCGCAGGGGCGAGAGATACATGCCGTAGCCGTTTCGTTCGTACCGGGGCAGAATGCCGCGGCGGGCAAGATATTCCCGGATGGGGATCCGGGGAGAATATGGGGTGGTATTCATTTTTCTGTAAGTTTGTTGAGAAATCCGCGTAAAACGCAGTGAAAGAAAAGGTTGTCGTCTTACAACGTTCTTACAGGACAGCCGATGCCGTAAGAACGTAAGCGTTGTAAGATTCCGTAAGAGGATTTGTAAGAGATGTAAGAAACAGAGAATAAGCCGAATATCCTCCGCATCCAACAATCTTACATGCCGGAGACATCGTTCAGCAGTTCATCAAGCAGCTTCCGTGTGACGGTATAGATCCGTGCCGTCTTGCTCTCCTGGCGTTGGGTCAGCCCGTTGTAGGTGATTGTATAGCGCTGGTAGTAGGTCGGTGGTGCCGGCCGCAGCTGCCAGTTCTCAGTCAGTGTCCGCCGCACGGTGGGATGGTCGACCCGAATGCCGCGGATCTCCAGCATGTTCACCATGTCGCTCACGTCGAACTGATACTCCTCCAGCTTCTCGCCCTCCAGAATGTCGCGAATGATTGACAGCATTTCGGCCTCGGGCTTGCTGCGGTTGTAGTGGATGATCCGTCGCAGGGCCTCCGTCGCCAGGAGCCGCGGGGAGAACCACAGGCGGCTCTCCTCCCGGGTCGAGAGCGTGCGTCGTTGCAGAAAGAACAGCAGCCCCGGGATTTCAGTCTGCATCCGGGCGAGCAACTGCTGGTCGTCGTGCGTCAACGGCGGGATACGCCGCACCCAGTAGCGGGTCTCCGCCGCCTCGATCAGCACGGGATTGCGCTCGTTGTTGGAGCACAGCACGAACTTCCCGAAGAACTCCACCTCCCGGCGGTCGCGCCCCTTTGCCTCGGCCTTGTAGCTGCGGGCCGTCGAGAGGTTCTTGATCCGTTCGGAGTCTTCGCGGCGGTTGAGCAGCACCTCGTCCACGCAGATCAGCAGCTTGCCTGCCCAGTCGTCGTTGAACTGCGAGCGGAAGTCCTCGTTGGTGTTGAAGGTGACATTCCCGCCGAAGATCAGTTTCAGCAGATTCAGAAAGGTGGTCTTGCCCATATTGCGCTCGCTGGAGACCAGCAGCAGAACGGGCAGCCGCTGCAGAGGCCGCAGGTAGAGCAGCTGCAGATAGTCATACCCCATCTCGACCTGCTCGCCGAAGATGTGCGACAGGAAGCCGCGGATGTGCGGAAAATCCCCTTCGGCCGGCTGGAAGGGTAGCGGTTCGTAGCGGTTCAGGAAGCCGTGAATCTCCCGCCGGTAGTTCGTGTGGTCGGGAACCGTGCAGAATCCGTCGTACTTCGGAATGCGGGCCAGGTAATCCTTCCCGAAATCCTGACGCAGGGTCTCGACGTTCCACGCCAGGAGGGTCTCGATGCTCCGGCCGCTGCTCAACGGCTGCTGGACCCGCTTGTAGATGGTCGTTCCCACGCGAAGATAGGCCGTGCTGGGTTCCTCCCGTTTAGCGGTCATGGCGGCCTCCTTTCAGGATTTGTTGCACATCCGACACACGATAACGACGCTGCCCGCCATACTCAACGGGAACAAGATAGCCGTTCTTTGCCCAGCGCCAAAGCGTAGAGGAGTCGACACCCAACAAGGCAATGGTCTGCTTGCGCGTGTACAATTCGCCCGTTTGCGGCAAGGCTGGCGAGACCAAGGGCGACGGAACGGCCGCTGTCAACTCCCGATGCCATTGCCGGAGATCCTCCAGACGGACGGTGACATGCACGTCACCGCCCATTTCATACAATTGTTTCAGGTCCATAACTCGATCTTTTATCGAACCCAACAGCAGGTTCGGCAGCGAATATAGCTGGTGCTTCCCCTGCACCTGTTTTTGCAATCAAATCACCGCCGTTGCACCGGAAAACAACTTCAGAAAGAGCTATTTACAAGATCTTGCAATCGCATACAATCCAAACAAAAAATCCCTGCACCTCATCGGTGCAGGGAATATCAGCAGAATATTTCCTCTCCTATTGTTGGATATACTCCTTCAGATTATCCACCAAACGAATGCCGTAACCGCCATCCGTCGCCCGGAGTTTGGCCCGCAAGGTCTTTGTATTGTACTTGCCCAACGATTCGAATCCCGACTTCAACCACTCGGCCAATTCGCTCTGGTCATAAAACTGGTTGCGGGCTCCCTTGAAGGCATTCCACACATTCCATCCATAATGGCACAAATCCCCGTAACCGATCCGATTGCCCCGGAGCCGAACCTGAGGGACCGACTCTGGAATCGCTGCCATGCAGGCCAGATAAAGCAGCCGACGCCGTAAAATCAACCGATTCGACTCATCAAGGACTTCGCCCAGAATTTGATCTGTATAGGTATAGACCGTCGAAAGTGCATTTTCGAGAATTTGTGTCTCCGGGATCGGATCACCGGGAATCACATCGGATATCGCGACGGTCGGATCCAAGCTCTTCTCATCCGTCGCATCGACTGCGATTCTTTCCAATTCCTCTTCCACGGTAGAGATCTCCTCCGGTTTGGGCTGCTCACGACGGAAACAACGGAAGAAACGCTCCGAGAGGTCCGCCGAAGTACCCATACTGAAATAGTAGAGTCCTGCCACGCAAAGTCCCGCGGGAACAAGCATCACAAGGGCCATCCAGAACGGGAAGCCCCGCGAAACCATGACGCAGAACAACACGATGAGGAAAAAGACAAGGACACTCGCCACAATCAAACGAAGCCCTCGATGGAAATATTGATCGGTATTCATAGTTACGACTCTTTGAAAAAATCATCCTCTATTACCACCTTCCGAAACCGACTCTGCAACTCTTTCATCCGGTCAATCAGTTGATCGTATGGCAACGATTCTCCGTAGATAAAGTATTCCTGCATCCGGTCATAGTCTCTGCGCCATATCTCCACCAATTCTTCGGGCGGAATAAACTGGATCCGGCTCGGATGGTGTGTCCGATAATCAATTCCTCGGATTGTATTGAATATACTCCGATGTTTGACAATATCGACATACATTTTCGGATCGGCCAAAGCCTTCTCCCCGAAATCCGTATCCATCAACCGTTCCAGATCATACAGATGGCGTGTCATCCGCTCGACGCGAGGATTCTCTTTTTGGAACTCCTCATGCAGCAAAAATGTCTTCTCCAAGAACGTTCGCGTCGGTACGACTGCATAAATCGGGAACTCCAGTTTCCCGAACAGGTCGGGATAGGCCTCGGCAATCAGCGGACGAATCTCGATCCGCGCACGAGGTTCTTGCATCGATCGACAACTGAATTCGATTCGGATTTGCGACTCCACATAATCGATATCCGCATAAATACTCCGATAAGGCAAAAGAACCAATGTCGGATCTGCATCAGAATCCTGCGTCGGGACAACGCGCAACTCAAAATCCAAAGCTCCGTATCCCGTCAGCAATGTCCGCATTTCTGCCACGAGTTCCTGCCCGATATAGGCCCGCGAAAGCTTCCGGATCCGATCCCGCTGCGACTTGTTGTCCCCGGCAATTCCCCAGAAAGACTTGTCAATCGCAATATCAACGTCCTCCGAGAAGCGTTCTATGACATGCCAACCCTTGCTCAGCGATGTCCCACCCTTGAAGGTGATGAAATCCCGGCACGACGATTCGAACAAAGCCTTCAACGTCATTGTCACCCACCAGTCCTTCTCGACAGCCTGCGGCGGAAGCCCGACACGCTCGCTCGTCTGCGCAACAAGCATCCTTTTCTGGCCCTCGGGAAGCGTCCAAAAATTACTCTCCATAAAACGACATAATGATTTTATGAATCCAAGCCGGCACCAACCGCAGATCGGGCAGAATGCGCGACTTCGGGATCCGGGCAAATATCGTCTTCAATTGAGCGATATGCTCCTCCGTTACCTGCAGTCGTCCGATCTCCTTCAAGGCGAACACGGCAAGCATCAACGTTTTATTCTGATAAGCCAGATTTCTCAGCGCCACACGCTTGAATCGCAACTTACGGCCATTGAACAGGTTGACTGTACGGGAGTTGCCATCCGTATAGAAAATATAGTTCATCGGAACTTGCGTAGACAACCCCAACATGTTCAGCGCGTGCATACCCGTCGGAACAACTCGGGCTTCGCTTTGTCGGGCTATCTTTTCAGCTATTTCATTGACTGTCGGGTATTGTATGCCCAGACCAAACTTCCTGTCAATTTTTGGATAGCAATAAAGGCCCCTTGCAACACGAACCAGGTGGCCCTTTCGAGTAAGCCGTTCCAAAGACTTCGCGATCGCCGCACCCGATCCGCATGCAGCGAAATCTGATGCAGAATAAAGCTTACCGCGTCCGCATTTTTTAATTCTGACAAGTATCTTATCCTCTATTGTTTGCATTCTGATATTAGCCTATTATATGTCGCAAATTTATATTATTTTTTCGACAAAACAAATCTCATTCCAGCACACTTACGGCCTCGCGTTTGATATCCATATCAATATCACGATAACGGGCAAAAGCTCTACTGCCGTCCTTATGCCCCGACATCGCCCCCACGATCGCCGGATCCTTCACACTTTTATAGACATTCCCGATGAAGGTCCGGCGTGCCATGTGCGACGATGCAAGATCGCAGATCGGAACCTGGATATTCTGCCGCGTACGCTGGTCAATCGTCGTTACCTTGCGCGTAAGGCCCGCCTTGCGAAATGCCGCCTTGATATAAACATTGTATTTTTGCTCCGAGATAAACGGGAACAACGTCCCTCGGGTTTCATCCAGGTATTTACGGATCAACGCCTTCGCCGCATCGATCAACGGCACCGAGACCGTCACCACCCGGTCGTCACGAGTTTTGCGGGGAACATATTCGATGCAGTCCCCGATGATATTGGCATAGGTCATCTTGTAAAGGTCGCTCACCCGGCAGCCGATCATGCACTGAAAGACAAAGATATCGCGCTGCGTCTCCAACTGCTTGTCATCCCCCATGTCCGCCTCGGCCAACTGTTTCCGCTCCTCGGTCGTAATATAGACCGGAGTGCCGTAAACGATCTCCACAATCTTATACTGCTTGAACGGATCGTTGGCGGTGAATCCGCTGTCATTCAACCAGACATAGAAAGACCGCAGCCGAATCAACATATCCGAAACGTAGTTCATACCGCGCTCCTTCGGTCGTCCCGGAATCACCAGCTCGCCCGCAGCATTAAGGTACGGAGCGCGCTTCATCGGTAGATTTTTCCTCACTTTCGACCGCGCATACGGGACTTCGTCGTACAACTCCGGATGCTCGTCGAAGATCTCGGGCTCTTTCATCAGGAACGATCCGAAATCATCGAGCGTCATCGGCGTGACGGTATGGACATCCAAGACAAAACGGCGGCTCGACAGTCTGCGATACAACTCATAGCGCTTCAGCGTCCGCACCAGCACCTTAAAATGTTTGACCCGAGACTCGGATAGTTTGTGAGCCGCAAGGTACTCCTCCGTCAACGAGAAAAAGTCGCGTTTCTTCTCCTCAACGGGATTGGTTGCCTTCGGGCGCAACGTCCGACGAATCAACTTCTCAAGCCACTCCCGCGTAACGGTCGATTTATCATCGGTTGCCTCAATCGAGTGCTCGATCACGTCGACCAACTCTTTCAGCTTCGCACGCTTGGACAGCAGAGCGTTCCGCTCCTCGCCCGGGATATTCGGAATGTTGATGTCGTTCTTCTTACCCCAACGTTTGCGGTCGATCCAGATGCCCGACGGCACGCGCAAACGCAGTTCCCGCGAGATGTAGACCCGAAAATTGATCTGAGACTCCCCGGCACTGTTCTCTCCCTGAGCCAGTACATACGTGACTTTTGCCATAGAATCACCATTTAATGCTTCGCAAATATATGATTTATATTTGAATACAGTAACAAATCCGTGTCCGCACCGTGTCCGCATTTATGAAAAATGCCTAAAACAGGAAAAGTAAATATCCATTCGTTTGAATTCTAAAATAATATAATACAAATAGTTATGAAATAATATAAAATTCAACCATTTGTATCTATTTGCATGAATTGGTCCTTGTCCTGGGCACACGAAAACAAAACCGCAGCTGATTGTCAATCGGCTGCGGTTTTTCATTTTCGTTTTGTTCGCCCACCCCCACTTGCACCGCTCGTCACATTGCCCCGGCCAGCGCCCGGGCAACAAGGGCCGGCGCATGGCGATTCACGCCGCAAGGGCGCATGAGATCGAATCGCACGCACATCGTTTCAGTCTGAAGGTTCTTACGCGTGCGACTTCTTCGAGACGAACAGCGCGAGGATGAACGACAGGGCCGAGGCTGCGATCCAGAAGACGATCGCCGTGTCGAAGTCGTAGGACGTGACACCGTCGGTGACCGTCTTGCCCGAATTGATGAGCCATCCGCTGACGATGTCCTGCAACCCGGCGCCGACGTAGCTGGCCATTCCGACGATGCCCAATGCGGCGCCCGTGGCTTCGCGCGGCACGATGTCGATGGCCATCAGCCCTCCGAGGAAGCAGATCAGCACCCCGATGGCCATGCCGAATAACACCATGCTCAACAGGTTGACGAACATGCCGTCGCCCGAGTAGAGGAACAGGCACAGGGCGATGGTGTTGAGCACGCCGAATCCGAAAGCCAGCACGTTGCGGCGTCCGTGGAACAGCGTGTCGGACAACCATCCCGAAAAAACCGTTCCGACGATCCCCAGCAGGGCGTTGACCGAGATGACCTGCGTGGCCGTGGCCAGCGAATATCCCTTGACCTCCTGCAAAAACAGCACGCCCCAGCCGTTGATGGCGTAGCGCGAGACGTACATGAAGGCGCTCGACAGCGCCAGCACCCAGACGAAGGGGTTGCGGATGACCGAACGCTGCAATTCGGAGGTGGACCCGTGGTCGTGGCTCTGCTCGGGGGCCTCCTCGCCGGTCAGCACCTCGATCGGGGGCAGGCCCTTCGATTCGGGGGTGTCGTGGAGCAGGAAGACGATCACCAGCACGCCCAGCACCCCGGCCAGGGACGATCCGACGAGTCCCCACTGCCAGCCGAAGATGCCGACGACAGCTCCGACGAAGAGGAACGAGAGGAACTCGCCGAGGTTGTGGCTGGCGCTGAAAAATCCGTAGTAGGTGCCGCGCTTGCTCAAAGGATACCAACGCGAAAGGGCGATGATCGCCGGGGGCGCGCCCATCGACTGCGACCACCCGTTGACGCCCCACATCACGGCGAAGGCCACGAAGAGCGTCATGTTGCCGACCATGCCCCCGCCGTTGGCGAAGCCCAGCGCCCCGACCAGCAGGTTGGCGACGGCCGAGACGCACAGTCCCGCGGCCATGAAACGCTTGATGTTGCTGTGGTCGGAGAGGAATCCGTTGACGAATTTGCCGATGGCGTAGACGAACAGCAGCGCCGAGCCGATGATGCCCAGCTGCGTGGCGTCGAGCGCCCCGCTTTCGAGGATCGGCTTCTTGACCACGTTGAGGCTCGTACGGCAGACGTAATAGAGGCTGTAACCGACCGTGCCGGCGATGAAGCTCTGGAAACGCAGCTTCTTGTAGAGTTTCATGCGCACCGCGTCGTCGCCCGTGAAGGGCGCCGAAGGCGCGCTTTTGCGAAAGAAAGAGAGTATGTTCATTCGTTTGTTCGGGAATAGTTTCAGGTTACGGTGAATTTTACTTGGTGAAGGCCAGCTCGACCTTCACCGGGAAGTGGTCGGACGGCGTGCGGGCGCGGAACGGTTTCGCGCTGCCCGCGGGTTCCTCCGAGCGGTAGGTATCCGTGAGGATGCCGTAGCGCAGCACCCGGAAGCCGGACGTCACGAAGACGTAGTCGATGTGGCGGAAGGTCTTGCGGTCGGGGTCGAAGCCGTTCTCCGTGCCGGTCCAGGCGTATTTGATCTCTGCCAGGTCGAACGTGTCGTACAACAGCCCCGAGTCGTGGAGCACGGCGTAGCTCTCGCTCGTCTCGCCGACGTTGAAATCGCCCGTGAGCACGGCGCGTTCGCCGCGGCACATCGTCCGGATCTTGTCGAGCGCCAACCGGCAGCTCTCGGACTGCGCACGCTCGCCTTTGTGGTCGGTGTGCAGCGTGAAGAACCAGAAACGCTCCTTGGTTTGGCGGTCGAGGAAACGCCCCCAGCAGCAGATGCGGACATACTTGGCGTCCCAGCCCCTGTTCGGGCGCGAGGGGTCCTCGGCGAGCCAGAAATGGCCCGAGTCGAGCAGTTCGAAACGCTCGCGCTTGTAGAACACCACGGAGTATTCGCCCGCCTCGGCGCCGTCGTCACGCCCGACGCCCGTGTAGCCGTAGCCGGGAAGCGCCCCCAAAAGGTCCTCCAGCTGGCTGTGGAACACCTCCTGGGCCCCGAAAATATCGAAATCATGGAAGCGGACGAGCGACGCGATCACCGGCAGGCGTTGTTGCCAGCCGTCGCCCCGGGCGTCGTCGCCGGCGTTGAGCTGCCGCACGTTGTAAGTTCCCGCCGAAAGGGTCTGCGCAGCGGCGGGGAACGCCGTTACGGACGCAACGGCGCAAAAAAGCATAAAAAGTTTCTTCATATCGGTTTTTTCAGTTTGTCGTTCGTTTCACTCCGAATCCGCCCAGTATCCCTTGAACTGCGGCGAGCGGCGGAACCAGCGGATAGAAATCGAAATGTGTTTTTCGACCGTACGCTGCGCAATGTGCAGCGTCTCGGCAATCTCACGGTTGGTAAGCCCGTCGATGCGGCTCATGCGGAAGATGCGCGCGGTCTGGGGCGGAAGGCGGTCGCACAGCGCCAGCACCTCCTCGACGAGCAGCGTGGCCAGCGGCGATTCGTTGGGGGCGTCGAGGAAGTCGCGCATGGCGAGCGTCTCCCACACCCGGGTCTCCTGCAATTTGTTCAAATCGACGCTGTTGTAAAGTATCTTGTTCTGCCGCAGCCAGTTCAGACACTCGTTGTGGGCCATCGAGAAGAGGTAGGCCGGGACCTTGGCCCGGTCGAGGCAGGGCCGCCGCTTGAGGAACTTGTAGAAAATCTCCTGGATGATGTCGTCCGCAAGGTCCCTGCGGTCCGTCACGCCGTTGACATAGGCGCACAACCGCGGATAAAGAGCTGTGAACACCTCTTTTACCTCCCGTTCGGTATATCCGAAATATGTGGTTCCGGAGTAAAACATCCAATCTTACAGGTTCCGACCCGCCGGGCCTCCGGCTAAAGGCCGGGTCCGGAGCGGTTTACGGCGACAGTATCCAAAATCATACCTTACCAGCTTACGCGTTCCACATAAGTCGTCCCGAAACGATCGGTCACACGGACCTCGCCCGCCTTTACGCCCGGTTCCGGCCTGATCCGGAACATGTGGAACGACTTGGCCGGCTGACAGTATTTCCGGGTGGTCTTGTTGGTCACCGTGGCATAGAGGTCCACGTAATCGGGGTCGAACTCCTCGCATGGCTCCATTTCGCCCGCCTTGACGCCGTCGACCCACCATTCGACAGGCCCCCAGGCATCGTCCCAGGTCCAGACGTTGGCCAGCACGTAGTCGCTTCCGGTCCGCACGGGCGAATAGAGGCGCATCTGGTGGTTGCGGTCCTTGCCGCAGGAGTGGTAATACCACGACACATCGCCGCCGTCGACATCGACGATCATGTAGCCCTGGGGCGTGCCGTCGTTGTTGAGGTGCTTGTTCAGACGCAGCGAACCGGTCGAACGCGTGACGGTAACGGCCGTCAGGTTGTCGATCTTCATCTGCTCCGAACGGTTGTAGTTGTAGATATATGTGTGGTGGTTGTGCCCGGCCCACGAATAGACATTCTTGAACTTGAGCAGTTCGTCGCGGTAAACCGGGTAGTTCTTGTTGCGGGTCGAGAAGCTGCTGTGCTTCTTAAACATCTGCGAATGGGCGCAGATCATAATCGTCTTGTCCTTCGGCACGTAGCTCAAATCCTGCCTGAGCCAGTGGGCGATCTCGTCGCTCAGGCCCAGTTCGTAGGACTTCGTGGCGTCGTCGCGCCCGTAGAGGATGTTGTCCACGAAGACGTAGTGCATGTCGCCGATGTTGGCCGAATAGCAGGTCGGACCGAGATACATCTCGAAATAGACCGTCCCCAGCGAATCGCTCAGGATCGTCGTCTGGTCGTGGTCGTGGTTGCCGATGACGTTGAAGGTCGTCGTGTTCACTCGCCCGGTGTTGTCGATATAGGCGTTGTAGACGTTCATGTCGTTGTAAACCAGGTCGCCGAGGTTGATGCCGTAGCACGGGGTGGTGATCGTACTGCGCATGCGGATCATGTCGGGAATGACCACCGACCGGTAGGCCTCGGCCGATCCGTCGACGCCGTAGTTCTTGATCTGGGGGTCGCCCTGCACCAGCAGCGTGTGGTGCACGGCGGGAACCAGGCGCGGTTCGAGCACGAAATCGGCCTTCACCTCCTTCTGGAAGCGGTCGATGCGCCTGAAGAACTGCGGACAGCCGTGGCGCGCCGGAATTTCGTACTCGGCCGGAACCGACACGAACACGAAGCGGCGCAGTTCGAGGTCGCTCGTCAGCGCATAACGCCCGTCGGCGTCGGTCTGCGTACAGTTAAACCCGTCGCTCACCACGACGCCCTCGATGGGCAGTCCGCCGGTCGAGGTCACACGGCCCGTCACATTCGGAACCTGGGCATAGGCGGCGCAGCAGAGGAGCGTCGCCCAGGCATATATGATCAAACGTTTCATAGCTTCACTTTTTTAGTTGTTTCCGTCCCAGTAATAGCAACTCGCACGGTCCACGACCGCCTTGTTTTTCACGACGTTGCGCCCGGTGATGAACTGGTCGAAGTTTTCGGGCGCAGCCTTCGGAGCCGCATCGCGGCCCTGCGCCGCCGTGCCCACGCCTCCGCCGACGCCGCACGACGCGACTCGGTCGCTCTCGGTGCGGCCTTCGCCGAGGATCGACCCGGCCAGTCCGAACATACCCTTGACCACGCCGCCGTTGCGGCAGGATTCGATGCGGGAGTTCCCGCCGTTCCACGTCGTCGCGGCGATGCCGCCCGCCTGACCTTTCGATCCGGCGAGCACGTCGCCCCGGTTGGTGCATCCCCGGACGGAACCGTTTTCGAACGCCGCGACGATGCCGCCCAGCAGCGCCCCGCCCCCTTCGACAGAACCGAGATTCTCGTTGCCGGCGAAATCGCAGTAGCTGGCGAACCCGCAGATGCCGCCCGCACGTCCCGATTCGGAGCGTACCCGGCCCGTGTTCACGCAGTCGCGCACGTCGGCGCTCACCGCCTCATTGCCGTTGATGAAGCCCACGATGCCGGCCGCCTGGATGCCGCGCGCGCTGTTGCGCGTGTTCTCGCCCAGTCCGCAGGAGACGTCGCCCTCGTTGCGGCAGTCGCGGACCGAAGCGGCGTAGACGGCGTCCCTCTTGGCATAGATGTCGCCCACGATGCCCCCGGCGGTCGAACGGCGGTCGACGCTCGTGCCGTCGAAACGGACGGCGCCCTTGTTGCGGCAGTGCGAAACGACGACGGGACGCCCCGACAGCCCGACGATGCCCCCGACCGAAGCCTGATAGGTGCTGGTCGAGGTCACGGGCGCGAAATTGTCGCAGTCGCCGACGGTCAGCGACTCGTGGGCCGATCCGCAGATGCCGGCCGTGAGGCTGTACGCATGGCCGCGCGTGGTGACCGAGCCGAAATTGTCGCAGCACATCACGTCGCCCTTGGCCATGCCGCAGATGCCGCCCGCCATCTCCTGACAGTAGCGGTCGCTGCCCTCCTCGACGCCGCGCGCCGCGGAGACGATCTCCCCGCGGTTGATGCAGAACTTGGTCTTCACGCGCATGTTGTAGCCCACGATGCCGCCGATGTGCGAAACGATGAACGCGCCCGAATAGCCGACGCGCCCGGTGTTCTCGCACCAGGCCACGAAAGCCCCCGGCAGCGAACGCCCGAGGCTTCCGCCCAGCACGCCGCCCAGGTACATCCGCGGCTCGGCCGTCGGGGCCAGCGACAGGCAGCTGCCCGCCGAGGAGATGTCGCCACCGTTCTTGCAGCGGATGACGACGTATTTGTTCATGCCGCAGACGCCGCCCACATAGTTGTCGTGAAGCGACCGCGCCGAACGGTGCGCAATCGAGCCGTAATTCTCGCAACGCTCCAGAATGCCGTGGTTCACATCGGCCACGAACCCCGCGTAGAGCGCGTCGTCGCCGTCGTCCGACACCTTCATCGAACAGCTCTCGGCAATCACGAGGTTGCGCACGACGCTGCCTTCGGCGACGAGCCGGAACAGCCCGCCGTCGGTCTTCCAGTTGAGGATCGCGTGGCCCTCGCCGTCGAAGACGCCTTCGAAATTCCCGATCCGCGCAAACCGCTTTATCCCGCTCATGTCGATGTCGGCTTTCAGGTGCACTTCGCCGCGCTCGTCCTGCCAGGCGGCGATGTCGCCGCCCGCATTGACGGCCTCGGCAAAGGCCGCGAGTTCCGCGGCGGAGGAGATGCCGCCCGCCGCTGCCGCCAAAGTTACCGCCGCGGCAAGAAGGGTCAATAACAATTTCTTCATAATCCGGTTAAATTTTCAGGTTCGTTACCATGTTACGGTGGCCGTATAGTGTTCTCCGAAACGGTCCGTCGTCTCGACGGTCGCCTGCGCCGCCCCCGTCGTGGGCAGGATGCGGAACATGTGCGAGGTCCGGAAAGGCTCGAACGTCGCCGTGGTCTGGACCGAGTTGTAATAGTCGGCCATCCGGACGAAAGCCCCGTCGTAAACGGTCACTCGCTTCATTTCGGCGCCGCTTTTGCCGCTGTCCGTATAGCGGACGGCCCCCCAGCGGGCGTCGTGGTTCCAGACATTGGCGTAGACGTATCCGTCGCTGTACCAGGCACCGGGAGCGTAAACACGGATCTGGTGGCTGCGATCCAGCCCCGAAGGTACGTCATTTTCATAAGAATAAGGCTTATAGTACCAACTGACCGCCTCCCCGTCGACCTCCACGACCATATAGCCCCGCGGCGTTCCGTCGCTCGACATGCTTTCGTTGAGCCACAGCGCCCCGGTCGAACGGGCCAGGATGTGCGATTCGACGTTGGGAAACTTCGGCGCCGGCTCCTCGGCTGAATAGGCGTAGTTGAAATTGATGTGCGAGTGGCCCGCCCAGGAGTGCACGCAGCGGTACTGCGCCAGGCGCGAGGCGTAGTCCGGCCCGTGCCTGTCCCGGTCGGCAGGCTCGGAGTCGGGCTTGCGGAACATCGAACTGTGGGCGCAGAGCATAACGGTCCTGTCCTTGTCGACGTACTTCAGGTCGTTGCACAGCCAGCTGTACGCCTCGTCCGAAAGCCCGTCGCTGTAAGCCCCGACGTTGTTCGGATCGAGCGTGTTGTTCTTCATAACGATGTTGTCAAGGAAAATGAAGTGCAGTTCGCCCAGTTCGACCGAATAGCAGGTCGGACCGAGGTACTCCTCGAACTTCTTCACCGCCTCGCGGTCGGTAGCCGCGTTCTGCACGTGGTCGTGGTTGCCGATGACGCTGAACACCGGGAAATCGAAATCCGCAATCCCGGCGCAATAGGTCGGATAGAGCGACATGTCGTTGTGAACCAGATCGCCCAGCGAAATGCCGTAAACCGGACGGTCGGTGATCGACGCGGCCGTCTCCCGAAGATCGCGGCACATATCTTCGTACATGTCGATCGAATGAAACGCGAAATTGTCGTAGCGCGCGCTGCGCGAACGGATCTGCGGATCGGCCGTCATCAGGACCGTGTAACGCGAAGCCGCCTTCCGGCGGGCCTGCAACGTGAAGTCGGCCTCGAATTCGGTCGCCCCCTCCGGAATGCGCCGCCAGAACTGCGGAATGCCGTTCTTCACGGGGATTTCGTATGCCGCGGGAATGGTCACCTGCACGAAGCGCCGTTTCGAAAGGTCGCTTTCGAGCGCATAATACCCCGACTCGTCGGTCAGCGTCGTCAACAGTCCGTCGCTCACGACCACGCCTTCGACAGGCAGGCCCCGCTGGTCGACGACCGTTCCGGTGACGGTCGCATTCCCGCCGTTCGGACCGGTTCCGCCCGGCGCGTCGTCACCGCCGCAGGCGACCGGCAGCCATCCGACAAAAAGCGCAAATATCAGTTTTCTCACCATGCGTCGCATCTCTAAAAACGGGGACGGAACGGAGGCTTCCGCCCCGTCCTCGACCCACTAACCGTTTATTTTCCGTCCCAAAGCGAGTTGCCCGAACCGGTGAAGTTCGTGTCGCTGCATATGTTTTCGAGTTTCATCTCGAAGGTATGGGCGTCGTCCGCACCCTTGAGCTGTCCGCCGAACCCGCAGTTTTCGATCACAGTCCCCTTCACCGAAACACCGGCGATGCCGCCGCTGGTCAGGACCTTGTACTCGGGTTTTGCCGTGCTGCCGTAAATCTTGGGGTAGACGACCCCGTAATGCTTGCTGCCGCGGACTGCGGAGTTCTCGCCCAGATCCCCGACGATGCCGCCGGCCTTGACCGTCACCGCATCGCCCGCACCGTCGGCAGACACCAGCGCCTTGTTCAGGCAGCCCTCGATCTGCGCGTTGAACACCTGTCCCGCTATACCGCCCGTAACGCCGTTGCGGTTGGAGGTCGGGAAACTGCTCGTGTTCGTGCAGTCCCTGATCCCGACGCCGTCGGCATAGGCCACCACACCGCCGCCGATGCCGCGGTAAATCGGAATCAGCCCCGAGTTGGAACACGACGAGATGACGTTGGGTTCGCCCAGGGTAGAGGCCGCACCCACGATGCCGCCCGTGCAGTTCGTCCGTTTGGTGCTTTCCGCGGCATCGAAGTCGATGTTGTTGTTATAATAGTCATTGTTGACCTCGCCGCTGTTGGTGCAACCGGAAACCGAAGCCGCCGACTCATAGATGTAGCCGACGATGCCGCCCACATAGGCGGGCATGCCGTTGCTGCGTACCGTCGTGCGCTCCTGCTTGACGAGGGCCAGGTTCTTCGACCCGGCGACCGACGCTTCCGCATAGGTCTTGCCGATTTCGCCGAGCAGGCCGGAAATACCGCCCACACAGCGCACTTTCCAGGCGATGGTTCCTCCCGCGGCAGGACTGGCGGACACCGTGACGGCGCCCGAGTTGACCGTATTGGAGACCTTGCCGAGCTGCTGTCCGACCACACCGCCCACGGCAACGATGTCCTCGGTGCTATACTCCATCTGTTCGATCGTGACGGCGCCCGAGTTGGTCGTATCGCCGTTGCCGGTGAGCGTTCCGTCGATGCGCAGCTGGCCCGCGATGCCGCCGACATAAGCGTAACGGGGACCGAAATACTTCTCTTTCAGCGCGCCGTTCACCCCGTCGGGGTTTCCGGGAACCGAAACCGCAGCCACATTGACCACGTCCGACACAACCCCGTCGGCCGAACCGACGATGCCGCCCATGATGACGAACTTGCAGATCGCCGTGGCGGTCAGATTGCCGCGGTTCTTCGAGCCGGTGAGCGCACCGACCGACTTGCCGGCCACGCCGCCCGTGTAGATGCCTGCCGTGTTGACCTTGGGCGTTGCGCCCGAAGAAGAGATGCCGCCCTCGTTGGTACAGCCCGTCACGACAGCCCCGGCCTCCGTTTCGGCCACCACGCCGCCGACCGAGATCTTGCTGCCGACGACATTGCCGCTCAAGGTGACGAACGCCGTATTGGCGCAGTTCTCGACACGTCCGGCGGCGCCGACGAGACCCGCAACGCCGGCAACGCCGCACGCACCGTCCACCGTGGCGGCGGCATCCAGCGTCACGGCCGCCATATTGCGGCAGTTTTTGAGCGTTCCGTAGCAGACGCCGGCGAACGCCGCCGCATAGACATCCTTCGCAACGCTTTTCGCCGTCAGTTTCGACGAGGCGTCGATCGTCAGGTCGCGGATCTCCGAACCCTCGGCCATGTGGCCGAAGAGCGGCTGCGCCGTGTTCCAGTTCAGGATCAGGTGCCCGTTGCCGGCAACGACGCCGTCGAACGGACGCTCGGCCGTACCGACGGCCGTCCACGCGACATCCTTCATGTCGACGTCGCCCAGCACCTCGACGGTCCTGCCGTCTTCGCCCGACGTCCAGTCGGAAATGTCGCCCCCGGCGTTGAACGCCTCGGCGAACATCTTCAGGCCTGCGCCCGAAACGATGCCGCCCGCGGGATAGAACGCCTGCCTGATGGCAGGCAGAGCGGTCTGCGCCTCGATGTCCTTGATCGAGAACTCGATCACGCCCTCGCGCTCGGTCTTCGTATCGCTGGGGTTCTCCGCAACGGAGAAAGTGTAGGTCGCCCGCTCCCCGTCCGGCTCGGACACGTAGGTGACCCACGTCGGGCAGGTCACGCCGACGACCGCCTCGGCGGGAGCCACCACATCGAATTTCACCTCGCCTTCGGCCGCGAGATCGAGCTTGCCGTCGGTGTCGAACGGCATATCCGCTCCGAATTGATAAACGGCATATTCGGTGCTGTAACCCACTCCGTCGGTCGGCTCGAGGGTCAGCGTGCCGTAGCGCCCCGCAGCGTCCGTGTTGGCGTCGCAGCGGATGCGGAGCGTCGAGGTGGTCATGCCTTCGGCATCCGGCTCGGAGGTCTCGACGACTTCGCCGTGAATCCACTCCGAATCCACCGGCTCCCATTTCGAAAGGGTTTTGACCACGACCTCGATGGCCTCGGCGTCGTTCGGGGCCACCACGGAATAGACCTTGTCGAGGATGAAGATGTTGCCCGACTGATCGACCGTCATCCGGCAGGTGAAAGCGCCCGCCGAAAGGGTCACCACAGCGTCGCGCGACTTGAAGTCTTCGTTGGCGGTCACCTCGACGGTGAATTCGCCGCTGCCCACGTGCGTCGTCTCTTCGTCGACGACACACCAGTCGCTGTCGGACGCCACCGTCCAGTGCACGCTCTCCACATTGAGCGTCACGGCCACGGTCCGGGTCTGGCTCGAACTGGTCATGCCCCGGGTGGCGTCCCACGCCGGGGTCAGCACGACTTCCAGTTTATCGGGATACGCCGACGTTCCTTCGTCGGACGAACAGGCTGCGAAAACGGCCGTCGCCGCTGCAAATATCAGAAAAATATATTTTTTCATATCGTTGATCTCCTTTTATTTGCGTTTGTTGGTATGATCGGCCCACCAAACGTTCGTGGTCATGTTGTTCGTGCCTCCGAGCCAGCCGTTCACCGCCTCGAAATAGTGGTCGCGGTTGCGGAACTCCTCGTCGGCGGGATAACGCAGGCGCGTGGGCAGGATGCCGTCGTTGGCGGCCAGCGGCTTGACGGGCATCTCGGGATACCCCGTGCGGCGGTAGTCGCACCACGACTCGATGCCGACCAGGAAATTCGAAATCCACTTCTGAGTCATGATCCGTTCGAGCACCTCCTCGCCGTCGAGCGCGTCGATCGACACCTTCGGATTGGAAAGGAACGATGTCAGGTCCGCATCCGGATCGTCGGTCCACTCGAAAACGGCTTCCGAAACGGCCTTCACGTAATACTCTTTCGGCGTGCCCGAAATCCAGCCGCGGTAGGCGGCCTCGGCCCAGATGAACCAGAGTTCCGAGTAGTTCATCAGCGCGAAATGGTCGCGGTCCTGAATCACGTTGCGCCGGTAGTGGCCCGCCGTGTCGTAATAACCCATCAACTCGTTGTAGGTCACCTGCGTCGGCACGCCCACGAGTTTGTCGAAATAGAAATTCGCGCGCGGGTCCTTCAATCCTGCCGACGAGTCGTACATCTCGTCCATCAGCCGTTCGCAGATCATGTTGGCGTTCCAGAGTCCGGCGCGGACGTTGTGGAACGGCGTGTACTGCGCGTTGACATTGGCGTCGAACTTCACGTTGGCGGCGTCCTCACGGCTCTCGAAGACGGGATAGACCGACGGATAGGAGAAAATCTCGTTGAGCTTCGACACGGCGTCGAGACGCTCGCCGGCCGGATCGCTCTCGTCCTTGAGCGCGGCGCGCATCAGCAGGCGGACGTAAAGCGAGTTGCCGAACTTGCGCCACCGGGCGACCTTTCCGTCATACATGTAATCCTCCAGGGCGTCGAAATCCTTGCCTTCGGCCAGCAGTTCGTTGGCCAGTTCGAGTTTTTCGAACATGTCGCGGTAAATCTCCTTCTGGCTGTCGTAGGCCGGGTAGAACTTGCCTTCAGTATACCCCTTGCCGGCCTCGAAATAGGGCGCGTCGCCGAAGGCGTCGGTGATGTGCGAAAGAGTCAGCACCTTGAGGATGCAGGCGATGGCCAGCCCCGTCTTGTCATTGTCCTTCTCGGCCTGCACGCGCATGGTCTCGGCATTGCCGGCCCAGCGGTAGATGTTCTGCCAGAAGTAGTTGATGATCGAGTTGTTGAAACGGTAGTTGTAGATGCGCTCGGCCGAGGTCTGCGCCTGCACGGTGTACTGCATGAGCTGCGAGTTGACGTCGGACGAACGTTCCAGCAGCGCATATTCGAGGCCGAAGGTGATCGGCTGCACGTAGCTCGTGGCATTGGTGGTCTGCAACGCATTCTTGTTCACGTTCATCTCGTCGAAATTGTCGCAGCCCGACAGGGCGAGCGCGCCGAACGAGAAGAGTGCTGTCAGTTTTATAATCGTGTTTTTCATTTTTCGGTTCCTCCAGGGTTAGAAAGTGATCTTGATACTGCCGCCGATGGCGCGGGTTCCGGGCATCTGGGCGATTTCGAAGCCGGGAACGACCGACGAACCGCGCATGAAGGCGCCTTCGGGGTCCCAGCCCGGGAATTCGGACCAGCAGAAGAGGTCGCGTCCGTAGACGGACAGCACGAGGCCTTTGATGAAACCGGTCCTGGCCAGCAGTTTCTTCGGGAATTCGTAGTCGAGGCGCAGTTCGCGCAGTTTGAGGAACTGCGTGCTGACGAAGTTCTGCTCAGCGTTCTGGAACGCGTAGGCCAGACCGTAGTACTCGGTGATGTCGGCTGTCTTGTGCGTGTTCTTCACGTAGTTGCCGTCGGGCAGCAGGTTGACGCCGTCGAGCACCAGTCCGTCGTAACGTCCCGGAAGCGAGATCGTTCCCTTACCGCGCGAACCCAGCAGGGCGTTGGAGTAGGAGTAGACGTGTCCGCCGAACTGACCGTCGAAAGCCACCGAAAGGGTCAGGCCGTTCCACTTGACGCTCGTGCCGAAGCCGCCCTTCCAGTCGGGCATGCACTCGCCGATGCGCTGCAAATCGTCGGAATACTGCGGATAGCCGTTTTCGTCGATCACCAGCTGGCCGCTGACGTCGGTCAGCGAACCGTCCTTGCCCACGATGAACGAACCCTCCGGAGCGCGTTTGTAACCCAGGCCGTACATCGTCGAGAGCGACTGTCCCTCGTAGGCCGTCATGTAGGCGTGCGACGAGTAGGAAGCCACGATCCACGAATCGACGCCGTCGCCCAGTTCGAGCACGCGGTTGCGGTTGAGCGCCCAGTTGACATAGGCTTTCCACTGCACCTTCTTGGTCTTCACGAGCGTGCCGTTAGCCGAGACCTCCCAGCCCCAGTTGCGGATGCGGCCCGTATTGCTGTAACGGTTCCCGACGCCCGAAGCCTGGCTCACGGGCATGCTCACGATCTGATTCTTCGACTCGCTGTCGTAGTAGGCGATGTCGAGGTTCAGACGGCTGCGGAACAGCCGGATGTCGGCGCCCACCTCCCACGAGCTGACGATCTCGGGCTTGAGGTTGAGGTCGGCCGCCGTGCGGGGAATCTGGAAATTGCCGGCGAAATCCGACGCCGTGAGGTAGTTCGACGTACGGTAGGGCTTCGTGTCGTTACCCACCTGTGCGAAGCTGCCGCGCAGTTTCACCAGATTGACGATGTCGCGCGCCGTGCCGAAGTCGATCAGTTCGTTGAGCAGCACGCTGGCCGAAACCGACGGATAGAAATAGGAGTTGTTGTCGCTGGGCAACGTCGACGACCAGTCGTTGCGCCCCGTGATGTCGAGGTATACGGCGTCGCGCCACGAGAGCGAAACCAGTCCGTAGATGCTGTTGGTCTGACGCTCGTAGGAGTAATTGTTCGTCTTGATGCGGTTGACCGAGTTGGCCAGCGAATAGACGCCCGGCTGCTTGAGCTGCTCGGCGGTCTTGTCGGTCTGCACGAACGAGCGGTTGATGATGCTTCCGCCCAGGTTGGCCGTGATGTTGAAGCCCGCGCCGAGCTTGCGGTCGTACTTCAGCAGGAAGTCGGTCGAGAGTTGCAGCGAGGTGAGTTCCGTCTCGCCGTACATGCCGTATTTCTGCGAATAGGAGCTTTTCGGATGACGGGTCGTGCGCAGGTCGCGCGAAAAGTCGATGCCTCCGCGGAGCATCAGGTCGAGTCCCTTGTAAAGATGGAGGTTCAGCGCCGTGTTGCCATACATGCGGTCGCGGTCGAGCGTGTTGATCTGCTCGTAGGCCACGAAATAGGGGTTGTTCTTACCGCCCGAAAGGTCGGCGTCCTGCTGGACACCTTCCTGACCGGGATACCAGTACTGCCTGGCCCAGTTCATGTCGATGTTGGGCGCCATGCACCACAGCGAATACATGATCGAGCTGGAACCGTAACCCATCACGGGCAGGTTGTCGTCGTCCTTGCGGTAGTAGGTCAGCGACGTGTTCATCGAGAGCCACTTGTTGACCTTGTTGCTGCTCTTGAGCGAAATCGACTGCTTGGACCACGGCGAGTTGGGAACGATCGACTCGCTGCGGTAATCGGTCACCGAGAACCGGATCGAGTTGTTCTTGTTGATCTTGCCCGAAACCGACAGCGTGTTGGTCGCCGTCCATCCGTTCTGGAAGAAATTCTTGAACCAGTTGCCGTAGCTGACGAACGGCATCTTGATGCGCGCGCCGTTTTCGTCGACGCCGATGCCGCGGTTCACGTCATAGTACTGATAGTAGAGCGTCCCGTCCATCTTGGGTCCCCACGACGACACGTCGAGCGTGCTCATGCCCTCGCCGTCGACCGGATCGCCGTAGTGAAACCCGTCGTTGCCCTTCGACGAACCCTGTCCGTAGACGTACTGGAAATCGGGCGAGGAGTTGATCTGATCGACGACGAAATTCGACGTGAAGGTCACCGAAACGGCACCGTCCTGCCCCTCGCCGGATTTCGTCGTGATGATGATGGCGCCGTTGGCGGCCTCCGAACCGTAGAGGGCGGTCGCCGCGGGACCTTTCAGCACCGTGATGTTCTCGATGTCCTCGGGGTTGACGTCGCCCGTACCGTTGCCGTAGTCGATCGAATAGGCGGTGGACTCGCCCCCGGCCGCCGAGGTGTTGAACATCGGCACGCCGTCGATCACGAACAGCGCCCCGTTGTTGTTGAGGTCGATCGACGACTCGCCGCGCAGCGTCACGCGCATCGAACCGCCGCCGCCCGTGTTGGCTTTGGCCACGGAGAGGCCCGCCACCTGGCCCGAAAGGCCCGACATCCAGTTGGACGACGAGGCCGACGACGAAAAGACGTCGCCCTTGACCTTCGTGGCGGCATAACCCAGCGACTTCTCCTCGCGCTTCATGCCCAGCGCCGTCACGACCACGTCGTCGATGGCCTGCGCCGTGCTGACCAGATTCACGTCGATCGTCGTCTTGCTGCCGACGTAGACATCCTGCGTCTTGAAGCCCAGGAAACTGAACGACAGCTGGTCGCTGGGACGCGCCTTGATGCGGTACGAACCGTCACTTTCGGTGACGGCTCCCACGAGCGAACCCTTTACGATCACGCTGACGCCCGCGACGGGCTGTCCGGCATCGTCCCGGACGACGCCCTGAACCAGCGCCGGAGCGGACGGGGAGGCGCTACCCTGCCGCCGGGGGGGGGAGACCGGACGGTCCGCGCCGGCAGCCTGCCCGCCGACGTCCGAAACGGTCCCGGCAGCCTGCGCCTGCGCAGCCGATTTGCCGGCGTTCCTGCGTTTGATCAGGATTTTATCCTCCCGGAACTCATAGGTGAGATCGCTTCCGGCGAAAATCTTCGCCAGCACGTCGGGAACCGGAGCCTGCTTCACGGAGAGCGTCACCGGAGCGGCCTTGCCCACCAACTCGTTGTTGAAGAAGAACGTGTAGTAGGTCTGGGCCTCGATCTTCTTCAGGACCGTGGCCAGCGGCGCCCGCTCGACGGAAAGCGTTACGGTCGCGGGTTTCTCCCCGGCTCCGGAGGCGTGGGCGACGCCCGCAACCGCCAGAAACATCGCTGCAAGACCGCACGCCAGCCAGCGTCGCAGCATCGTACGGCAACCTTCGAATTTGTTAAAATTGCTCATTCATTCAATTGTTTAGGTAGTTTGATAATCCGTGTGTCATTTTCGTTTCGCCCGGGAGAGGAAATACTCCCCGTCGATGTTGGTGATGGAGAGCTTCACCGGCGAGGTCGCGGAAATCATCCGCAGAGCCTCCGGCAGCGTCTCCCGGTCCACCATGCCCGTATATTGCAGGTTGGCGATCTCGTCGTGAATATTGATCTTCACCTGATAATAGCGCGAAAGTTTGTTGGCCACGTCCTTGAGCGGATGTCCCGAAAAGATCAGCCGCCCCTCGATCCAGCCGATCGAATCGTCGACGTGCACCGCCCGCTTGGTGATCGTATTGGCCGTCGCGTCGATCTGCAACTCCTCGTTGGGGTCGAGGATGATGACGTCCTTCCGGACCTGCGCCTGCAAGCACCCCGTATGGAGCGTCACCACGGCGAAATTCTCCCGGGCGTAGGATTGCAGGTTGAACGACGTTCCCAGCACCGTATAGTTGTTGTTGGCGCTGTGGATGATGAACGGACAGTTTTTGTCGGGCGAAATGGTGAAAAACGCCTCGCCGTCGAACTCGATCTCGCGCGTCGCCTTCCCGAATCCCGGGTCCACGGTGAGCGTCGCCTCGGAATTCATGCAGACCTTCGACCCGTCGGGCAGCACGATGTCGAGCCTCTCGCCGCACGCCGTGCGGTATTCCAAAGGCTGTGCGGCGCTGATCTCCGCCCCGGTTTCGGACACGACATCGGGGGTGCGCTGCCAGAACCACACGGCGCAAACGCCCGCCGCAACCACGGCGGCCGCCGCCACATAGCGCAGGAACCGACTCCGGCGCCGTCCGGCGACCTCGGGGACAGCGAACAGGATCTTGTTGCGGGCTGCGAAACGCGCCCATTCCCGCTCCGCCTTGGCCGACGCGGGCAGCTCCCGTCTGGCGAGACACTCCCTGAAATAAGCCCGGTTTTCATCCGACTCCTCCAGCCATCCCGCCAGCATACCGGCCTCCTCCTTACTCAAAGCGTTGCTCCGGTACGAATTGATCAGTCTGTCTATCTCTTTCTGCATATCATTTACACAAAACAGATTTTTTCTCTTTGTCTTCACCCGGTAGACACGCCTTTTCCGGATACCGACCCCCGCCGTGCGATTTTTTTTCGGAGCGTCCCTTTCCGCCCCCCCCGGAAACCGGAAATCCCCGGGCCGAAGCTCCGGGGATTTTTCCGCTCCCGGCAAACGGGCAGGGCGCCGCAGAAGCGGCTGCGGCTCGTTCGGGCAGTCGTGAAAATTGGGTTTTATGCGAAATTTGCCGTATCTTGCCGAAAATTGGAAACCATGACACAGCAACTGCGATTCATACCGTTCAAATCACGCTCGGACAAGGGCTGGGCCGAAGCATGGGCGCTTTACGAAGCCTCCTTCCCCGACTGCGAACGCTGGGACGGCACGGGTTACGACCGCGCTTTCGGCGACCCGCATTTCGAGGCCGACGGCATCTGGCGCGGCGACAAGTTCATCGGCATCCTCTTCCACTGGAACGCCGGGGATTACCGCTACGTCGAGCATCTGGCCGTCTCGCCCCGCCTGCGGGGACAGAACATGGGTTCAAAAGCCCTCGCGGCCTTTTGCCAAGGGCGGCGCGTCATTCTGGAGATCGACCCGCCGGAGGATGAAATCTCGGTCCGCCGCCAGCATTTCTACCAGCGGCTGGGTTTCGTCGCCAATCCCTACGCGTACATCCACCCCTCGTTCCGGCGGCCGTTCCATCCCCACCGGCTGGTGCTGATGAGCTATCCCGAGGCCCTTACATACGAAGAGGCCCGCGGTTTCGCGGACTTCATTCGGGAACGGGTGCTCCGCTACTCCGAGCACGAGAATCCGGAGCTGCCGAGACTGTAAAGCGGCCGCTACAACATGCCGACCACGTATTTCGTGACGAAGTAACCGCCCGCCACCAGCCAGACGTAGAGCAGGCCGGCCAGCACGAAAGGCCTGGCCCCCGCCTGCCTGAATTTGTCGAGGCTCGTTTCGGTCCCCAGCGCCGTCATAGCCATCGTCAGCATGAAGGTATCGACGTACTCGATGGTCCCGTTGAGCGGAATTTCCCGGACCGTCTCCACCCCGCAAAGGCTTTGCAGCAGCGAATTGAGACCGATGATCCCGATGAACCCGAAGGCGAACCACGGCACGGCGATCCTGCGTTTTCCCGTTTCGCCCCCGGATTCCTTCCGGCGGCCCGCCAGCACGAAGCCCATGATCACGAGCACGGGCGCGAGCAGCATGACGCGGATCATCTTGGTGATGGTGGCCGTTCCGGTGATCCCCAGCGCATCGGTGGGGTCCATCGCGTTGCCCGCCCCGGCCACGTGGGCCACTTCGTGCAGCGTGCTGCCCGTGTAGACGGCCACTTCCGTGTCGGTCATCCCGTTGAGCATGCCCGTGCGGTACATGACCGGATAGAGAAACATCGAGAGGGTTCCGAAAATGACGACCGTGGAGACGGCGATGGCGGTTTTGTACCCCTCGCACTTCACCACCGGCTCGGCCCCCAGCACGGCCGCCGCGCCGCAGATGGCGCTGCCCGTCGAAGTCATCAGCGCCGTGTCGCGGTCGATCTTCAGCAGGCGGCCCAGCAGAACGCCCCCCAGAATGGTGACCGTCACGACGATCAGGTCCACGACGACGGCCGGCACGCCCACGGCCGCCACCTGGGCCAGCGTCAGGCGGAACCCGTAGAGGACGATGCCCCAGCGCAGCACCTGCTTCGTGCAGAACCGGATGCCCGGGACCCAGGTTTCGGGCAGCCGGTTGCGCAGACTGTTGGCGTAGAGCATGCCCAGCACGATGCCGACGATCAGGGGGCTGAACGAGAGCCGTCTGACAACGGGGATTTCGGCGATGTAGAATGCCGCGAACGAAAACAGCGCGATCAGGAGAATTCCGTGCAGGGTGTTCGCCCTGTTACCTTTTTCCAACATATCCTTGCAATTTTAATGACGACCGATAACTTTTGCTTCATTGCGACGGCAAAGGTCGCATCTTTTATCGGGATACGAAACAAGATTTGGTTATCCGGGATAACCTGAAGTTATGACGCAGGGATAAGGAAACCGGGGGCCGGCAATCAGAAATCCGCCCGGGCGAAGTCGATGAACCGCCGCGCCAGACGCGCAGGTTCGGCTTCGGCATGCACGAAAACGAAATCGCGGGAGAGCGTCAGCCCCTCGATGTCGACGATCCGCAGCGCGCCGCTGCGCAGTTCATCCACCACCGAAATCACCGATACGATGGCCATGGCGTCGCTGTTGCGGACGAAGGCCTTGATCCCCTCGGTCGACCCGAGGCGCATCGTCACATCGAGCTGCGAGAGACGGATGCCTCTGGCCGCAAGGGCCGCGGCGATCACTTCGAGCGTCCCCGAGCCGCTTTCGCGCAACACCAGCGGGATGCGCGGCAGCTCCTCGGGCGTCACCGTCTCCCGGCGGGCGTATTTCCCGCCCGGACGGGCCACCAGCACCAGTTCGTCGGGCCTGAAAAGCGTGTAGTGCAGCCCCTGCCGGCGGCTGAGGCTCTCGACCAGCCCCAGATCCACGGCATGTTCGCCCAACGCCTGCTCAACCTCGGCGCTGTTGCCCGACGACATCGAGACCCGCACCCCGGGAAAGCGCGCCGTGAAGTGCGCCAGAATCGGCGGAAGGAGGTACTGCGCGATGGTCGTGCTGGCCCCGAGACGGAGTTCGCCCCCGGTCTGGTCGGCGCAGAGGCTCATCTCGTATTCGAGGCGGCGGTAGTCGTCGAGAAGCCGCCCGGCCGCCTCCAGCATCGTACGCCCCGCATCGGTCAGCTCCAGACGGCTGCCGCGGCGGGTGAAAAGCTGCACCTTATAACGGGATTCCAGCTCGCCGACATGCTTGCTGACGGCGGGCTGCGAAATGTAGAGTTGTTCGGCGGCCCGGGTGAAACTCAACGTCCGGGCCGCGGCGATAAAGACCTTGAGGCGGAAATCGTCCATAAGGCGTCAGCCCAGATGGCCTTCGTCGGCGAACTCCCTGACCGAACGGACGTAGTGGTCGATGGTCTCCTGCATCGAGACGAACGACTTGCCCCCCGCGGCGTTCTTGTGGCCGCCGCCGCTGAAATACTTCCGGGCGAAGAGGTTGACGTCGACGTCGCCCCGCGAGCGCAGCGACACGCGGATGAACTTGCGGTGGGCGAGAAACATGGCCGACATCTTGACCTTTTTGATCGTGAGGGCGTAGTTGACGAATCCCTCGCTGTCGCCCTGCTGGAACTGAAAGCGACGCATCTCGTTCTCCAGCAAGGACATGTAGGCCACCGTCCCGTCCTGAATCACCTCCATCTTGCGGTTGATGGCATAGCCGAACAGCCGCGCGCGGCCCTCGGTATAGGCGTTGTAGACGCTGTTGTGAATGTCGGGGATCGAGATGCCCTTCTCGACCAGCACGGCCACGGCGCGGAACAGCTCCGGGGTGAGGAACGAGAAGGCGAAATTGCCCGTGTCGGTCATCATGCCCACGTAGAGCGACTCGGCCATGCGGCGTGTGATAGCCCCGGCGCCGCACATCGCCTCGACGATGCTGTACACCAGAAAACACGTGCTCGACGAATCGGGGTGCGAGAACATCAGGTCGAAGCCCTCGTCGGGCGAGAGGTGATGGTCGATCAGCACGCGGCGGGCCGTGGTGTTGGCCTCGATGGTGTCGCTGAGGATTTCGAGCCGCGAAACGGCGTTGAAATCGAGGCAGAAGATCATGTCGGCCTCCGCGATGGCGCGCCGTGCGCGCCCTTCGGTGTCGGTCTTGAAGATCACCACCTCGTCGATCCCGGGCATCCAGTCGAGGAAATAGGGATATTTATTGGGCACGACGCAGGTCACCGCATGTCCCATCGTACGCAGGACCTCGGCCCATGCGAGCGACGATCCGACGGCGTCGCCGTCGGGGTTGGTGTGGGAGACGACGACGATGCGCTGCCCGGGTCGGGCGAGCATCTCCCGCAGACGTTCGATATGTTCTTTCGATAACTTCATTCGGGTTGGTCCGCATTGGTGGACCCGACAAAGATAGAAAAAAACAGGCGATAAACCAACCGGCCTACCGGATATTCAGCAGCACGAGGTTGTCGAGCACGGTTCGCTGGGCCGTACGCTGGAGATATTCGGCCTGCTCGGCCGGAAGCTCCGCGGTAAAGGCCGTCTGGTAGGGACGCTGGAGGATCGTCGTGAAAATGACGTTGGCAGCCAGATAGCTGCCCGGAACCGCGGGATGGTAGCAGTCGGGCCGGTAGAGGATGCAGTCGGGACGCTCGCTGCGCACCGCGCGCCACGCCATGCCCACCGGAGCGCACCATGCGCCGTTGTCGTAGGCCATTTCGAGGTAGCTGGTCTTCAGCCGCTCCTGCATCCCCTCGTATCCGTTCGAAAGCGGGTATTCGGCCACGGGCTTGCGGTTGCCGTACTTGTGCCCCCAGGTCATGTAGAAGATCACCCGGGCGTCGGGCGACGCGGCATGCACCAGACTGTCGAGCGTCCGGGCCGCGGAATAGACCTCGCGGGCCACCTGTCCGGTCGGCATCGCGGGAGCCGTGCTCTGCTCCTGCAGAACGACGTAATCCCAGCCGCCGTCGGCAATGGCCTGCAACAGCTTCTTGTTTTTCAGGTGCCCCGAGAAGCGTTCGCCGCCCTTGAGAAAGCGCGTGCAGGAGATCTTCATCTTCTGGGTCGAGGCGATCTTCTGCACCATGCCGGGCAAATCGTTGCAATAGGAGAAACTGTTGCCGACCCACAGCACCCGCAGGGAATCCTGCGGCGTTTGGGCCATGCCGCCCAGAGGCAGCAGAATCAGCAAAAGGCGGAAAGCGAGTTTCATCATATCTTCAAGGTTTTAGGTTGGCGGTGATCGGCGGCGTATTTGCGGCACCAGGTCGCAATGCCGCATTCGTCGCATTTGGGGGCACGGGCCACGCAGACGTAACGCCCGTGGAGGATCAGCCAGTGGTGGGCCAGAGGCAGCAGATGGCCGGGGATGTTCTTTTCGAGGGTCAGCTCCGTCTGCAACGGGGTTTTCGAACGGGTTGTCAGCCCGATACGCTCCGAGACGCGGAAAACGTGCGTGTCGACCGGCATTACCTCCTTCTGCCACAGCACGGCCCCCAGCACGTTGGCCGTCTTGCGGCCCACGCCGGGCAGGCGCTGCATCTGCTCCAGGTCGCTCGGGACTTCGCCGCCGAACTCCTCGCAGAGCATTCGGGCCATTCCCGCGAGGTTTCTGGCCTTGTTGTTCGGGTAGGAGATGCTCCGGATGTAGGGATAAATCTCCTCGGCCGTGGCGCGGGCCATGTGGTGCGGCGTGGGAAAGGCTTCGAACAGCGCCGGGGTGGTCATGTTGACCCGTTTGTCGGTGCACTGCGCCGAGAGGATCACCGCCACCAGCAGCTGATAAGGGTCCGAATAGTGCAGTTCGCTTTCGGCCACGGGCATATGCTCCGAAAACCAGGCGATTACGCCGTCATAACGTTGTTTGGTCGTCATAAATGCTGTTTTTTACGTCGGAAAAGAATCTTTTTCACCAGCAGTCCCGGCCCTTCGGGACAGAGCGCGAGGCGCGGGCAGGCCGCAACGTCGCGCCGCCAGCGCGTCACGTATTCCCCGACCGGACCTTCCCACGAAAGGACCCACAAAGCCACCGAACTGCGCCGCCAGAGAATGCGGAAGCGGTTGCGGCCCGCACCGTAGCGGGCGTCGAACCAGAGGCTTATGTCCATCAGCGAATCGCAGAAGGCGATCCGTTTCCGGTAGGCCGTGCTGTGGCTCACGCTGTCGGGCAGGCGCCGGTGGACGGCCGTGATGTCGGGCAGATAGCTGATGCGGCTGCGCACCGAGAACCAGAGCCACATCGGGGCGTCGTCGGTCTTCCACTCGGGATGCTCCGCGGGACGAACCTCGTCGTAATACCGTGCGATCAACTCCCGGCGGGCCAGCGTCGCGCAGTTGGCGATGGTCAGGCTGCACAGCAGACGCCCGAAATCGGTGTAATGGTCCGGGTGGTCGGGTTCCGTGCGGTCCGAGGCCTGCCAGTAGTTCGAGGCGCGCGTATAGCACATGCCGCACCCGGGGTCCGACTCCATCAGGTCGGCCTGCATCTGCAATTTCCGGGGATCGCACCACCAGTCGTCGCCGTCGAGGTAGGCCACGTATTTCCCGCGGCACGCCTCGAACGTCCGCCGGTAGTTGGCCCGCCAGCCGACATTCTCCGGCGAGGTCACCAGCCGGATGCGGTCCGGGTATTTCGCCGCATATTCGCGGCAGATCGCCGCCGTGCGGTCCGTGCTGCAATCCTCCCCCACGACCAGTTCGACTCCGAACGAGGTCTGCTGCGCCAGCACGCTTTCGATGGCCTCGGCGATATAGGGTTCGTGGTTGTAGGTGGTCATGCAGACCGATACGAGCGGCGTCTCCATCGCGATCAGAGTTTGGTCAGTTTCGCAAATTTGGCCAGCAGGGTCTTTTCGCCCGCATTGTCGAAAGCCACCACGAGTTTGTGGTCCGTGGACAGCGTCTCGATGCGCTGCACGATGCCCACGCCGAATTTCGGGTGCTCGACGCGCTGTCCCACGGCGTATTCGCCGCTCACCGCCGCCGCACTTCCGGAGGAAAGGCCGCCGTCCATCGCCTGCCGCACGCCGACACGGCGCATGCCGTCGGTCGAAGGCCTGGGCGTCTGCACCAGCGCCGGATCGGGAGCCGCCGCCGGACGCCGGGACTCCGCAGCCCGCGCGAAACGACGCGCGGGACCCGACTCGCCGTCGGCCGCACGGCCGAAACCTCCGCCGGAACCGCTGCGGCTTCCGTAACCGCCCGAACCGCCGTTTCCGCCGCCTCCGAAACGTCCGCCCCCCTGCTGTTTCTGCTGGAAGCGGTAGTCGAAGCGGCGGCGCAGTTCGTCGATGGCCGCGGGTCCGTCGTCGCCGGGCCGACGCTGCGGACGCGTCTCCGCGAAATCGGCGTCCGACTCGATGTACCGGGGGTCGATCTCGCGCAGGAAACAGCTCGGACGCGAAAACTCCATATTGCCCCACTTGAAACGCATTTCGGCGTAGGAGATCGTCGCCGAAACCTTGGCGCGGGTCAGAGCCACGTAGAACAGGCGCCGCTCCTCCTCGATGCCGTCGGGCGACTCGGCGGCCCGCTGCGAAGGGAAGAGGTTTTCTTCCAGACCCACGATATACACATACTTATATTCAAGCCCCTTGGCCGAATGGACCGTCATCAGCGTCACCTTGTTCTTGCTGTCGGGGTCGTCCTGATCCATGTCGGTCATCAGCATCATGTTCTGCAACCACTCCTCGATGGTGGCCTCCTCCTCTTCGGGACGCTCGCCGCCCCGGATTTCGGCGTCGACCCGCTCCTTGAACTCCTGCATCGAGTTCAGCAGCTCCTCGATGTTGTCCAGCGCCGAAGCGGCCTCGGGGGTGTTCTCCGTGCGGTAGGCAGCGATGATGCCCGACCGCGAGGCGATCTCCAGTCCGAAATCGTACAGCCCCTTGTCGTTGCGCGCCAGCGACAGCGCGCGGATCATCGCCACGAAATCCGCCACCTTGCGGGCGATGGTGCGCTGCACGGGGTCCGTGACGGGTTCGGCGACCAGCGCGTCGACCGCCTCCCACATCGAGACGCCCCGCTCGGCGGCCAATGCCGCGATACGCTGCACGGTCGTGTCGCCGATGCCGCGGGCCGGATAGTTGACGATGCGCTTGAAGGCCTCGTCGTCGCGGGGATTGATCACCAGCCGGATATAGGCCATCATGTCGCGGATCTCCTTGTGGTCGTAGAACGACGAACCCTTGTAGATGCGGTAGGGAATGCCCCGGCGGCGGAGGTTGTCCTCCAGCACGGCCGACTGGTTGTTGGTGCGGTAGAGAATCACAGCCTCCGACCACTCGTCGCCCGCCGCACGGACCTTGTCGCGCAGGTCCGTAACGACCATTTCGGCCTCCTCGCGGTCGGTGTATGCCTTCAGGATGCGGATTTTGTCGCCCACGTCGCCCTCCGAGAAACAATGCTTCTCCATGCGCTTCGAGTTGCGGACGATCACCGAGTTGGCCGCGTCGACGATCGTCTGCGTCGAACGGTAGTTCTGCTCCAGCTTGAAGACCATCGCCGAGGGATAATCCTTCTTGAACGAAAGGATGTTCTCGATCTTGGCACCGCGGAACGAATAGATCGACTGCGCGTCGTCGCCCACGACGCAGACCTTCGAATGGGTCTGCGACAGCCGGCGGATGATCGTATACTGCGCATAGTTGGTGTCCTGATACTCGTCGACCAGAATGTATTGGAACTGCTCCTGATAGCGGGCCAGCACGTCGGGACAATCCCTCAACAGGATGTTGGTCTGCAAAAGCAGATCATCGAAGTCCATCGCGCCGTTGCGCTTGCAACGCTGGCAGTAGATGTTGTAGATGTTGCCGAATTCGGGGATCTGGGCCTGCCGGTCCTCGGCCGCGCAGGTCGAATTGGCCAGATAGGCGCCCGGCGTGACGAGGCAGTTCTTGGCGTAGGAGATACGCGAAGAGAGCACGTTGGGCTTGTACTTCTCGTCGGGAAGGTTCAGTTCCCGCACGATGGTCTTCAGCAGGTTCTTGCAGTCGCTGGGTTCGTAGATGGTGAACGAGTCGGTGAACCCGATCTTTTCGGCGTTCTCGCGCAGGATGCGCGAAAAGACCGAGTGGAACGTACCCATGCGGATATAGCGGCTGCGGTTGTCGGGCAGCATCTGCGCGATGCGTTCGCGCATCGACTCGGCGGCCTTGTTCGTAAAGGTCAGAGCCAGAATGTTCCAGGGCTTAATGCCCTGCTCGATCATGTATGCGATGCGCGAGGTCAGCACGCGGGTCTTGCCCGACCCCGCGCCCGCGATGATGAGCGACGGCGAGTCGTAATTGACCACGGCATCCCGCTGGGCGGGGTTCAGACCTTGTAATATCGGCGATTCTTTGGATTCCATGACCGCAAAGTTAATACTTTTTTGCACGCCCTTCGGACAAAGTTCCGCCGATTTCGGAAAATTTTACCGCCGCATCGCAAAATGGCGGACATGAAAACCCACGCTGAAATCAGTCCCCGACAGCAACGACACGCTTATTGAAGCTCCACGTCGCAACTCGCCTCGAACACCTTTCCGTCATCGGCTGTCAGGCGCACGAAAAGCGTATGCTTTCCGGGCTGCGCCGGCCGGGTGACAAACCGAAAATAAAAACCCCCTCTGGGCAAAAGCATCATATCATCCGGCGTAAGCTCCGAAATCAATTTATCGACGGGATAATATTCACCGTTCAGTTGTTCATGGTATTTTTGCGTATAGCCGCTCTGAATATAGGGCCAGGGCGTATTGCTGGAAAAGCGGGCCAGATCGTTGAGCGACGTCCCCGCAGGATGTTCGGCATCCCAGTCGGCGGAACTCCACACCTCCAGATTGACGAAATCCCGGAAACACCGCGGGTTGAGTCCCTGATCATAAAAATAAACCCGAACCCGACGATTATAAGATACATCGTTGTGTTTTTCGCACAATTGATTATAGAAATCCAACTCTCTCTTTCCAGAATCTATTCCCCAATATGTTGTGCCATTTCCTACAAAAATGACATGATATTCCAACGGATTATCCTGCGACAGGCCGACGGATATCGTATACATACTTTCATATTTCAGCACAAAAGCCCGGGTATAATAATCCTCATACGATTTGACGCAACCGACAACCGACAAAACACACAGTAGAAGAACAAGTTTTTTCATAATCGCTACGGTTTATTATAAGTAACGATCCGGAACCACCAAGTGTAATTCTTCGTGTTCGCACCTCGCGTCTGCGAAACGGCAGCGTTATCGTCTGCCAAATAACACCCTTTCACTGCATCGAAAGCTTTGCCGGCAAAGTATCCGTCGTACTTTCCATCCCAACCCCAGTTGCAATGCAAAAGGAGAGATTTATCGACCCTCCTGCTTATGAGATTACTCATAGAAAATCGGGATTAAGGGTTAACAGATAACAAGATAGAAAAAAACCGATGAAACCGGACTGTTTTACCCGTTTTATTTTATTAAATTTGCAATAATTTCGATGAAAAAACGTTGGAAAAACAAAATTGAAAAAACAAACAGAATAACACGACAAATACAATGAGCGAAGTCATCAACATCAAAGAACTCAACGAGCGCATCGAACGCGAATCCGTTTTCGTCGATACGCTCCGCAACGAAATGGGAAAGGTCATCGTGGGCCAGAGCCACCTGGTGGACACCCTGCTGATCGGCCTGCTGTCCAACGGCCACATCCTTCTGGAAGGCGTTCCGGGACTGGCCAAGACGCTGGCCATCACCACGCTCGCCAAGGCCGTCGACGCCTGTTTCTCGCGCATACAGTTCACCCCCGACCTGCTGCCCGCCGACCTGATCGGCACGCTGATCTACTCGCAGAAGAACGAGGATTTCGTCGTACGCAAGGGTCCGATCTTCGCCAACTTCGTACTGGCGGACGAGATCAACCGCTCCCCGGCCAAAGTGCAGTCGGCGCTGCTGGAGGCCATGCAGGAGCGTCAGGTGACCATCGGCGACAACACCTATCCCCTGCCGCAGCCGTTCCTCGTGCTGGCCACGCAGAACCCCCTGGAGCAGGAGGGAACCTACCCGCTGCCCGAGGCGCAGGTCGACCGTTTCATGCTCAAGGCCAAGATCTCCTACCCCAAGAAGCAGGAGGAGCGCGACATCGTGCGCATGAACCTCTCGGGCGCTGGCATGCCTCAGGTCAACAAGGTCATCTCGCCCGAGGACATCATCAAGGCCCGCAAGGTCGTGGAGGACGTCTACATGGACGAGAAGATCGAGAAATACATCATCGACATCATCTTCGCCACGCGCGAGCCGGCGGAATACAACCTGCAGAAACTGCAGAACCTGATCGCATACGGAGGTTCGCCCCGTGCGTCGATCTCGCTGGCGAAGGCCGCACGCGCCTACGCCTTCATCCGCCGCCGCGGCTATGTCATCCCCGAGGACGTGCGCGCCGTCTGCCACGACGTGCTGCGCCACCGCATCGGCCTGACCTACGAGGCCGAGGCCGAGAACATCACCACCGAGGAGATCATCACCGACATTCTCAACAACGTAATCGTACCCTAACGATGCAGGAAACCGAGAACGATATTCTCAAACGCGTCCGCAAGATCGAGATCAAGACCCGCGGTCTTTCCAACGAGATCTTCGCCGGAAAGTACCATACGGCTTTCCGCGGGCGGGGCATGTCGTTTTCCGAAGTGCGGGAGTACCGTGCGGGCGACGACGTGCGGGACATCGACTGGAACGTCACGGCCCGCTCGCGCAAACCCCACATCAAGGTCTACGAGGAGGAACGCGAACTGACGATGATGCTGCTGGTCGACGTGTCGGCCTCGCGCATGTTCGGTTCGACCGACCGGCTGAAAAAGAACATCATCACCGAAATCGCCGCCGTGCTGGCCTTCTCCGCCGCGCAGAACAACGACAAGGTGGGCTGCATCTTCTTTTCGGACCGGGTCGAAAAGTTCATCCCCCCGAAGAAGGGCCGCAGCCATATTCTGATGATCATCCGCGAACTGATCGGCTTCCGCCCCGAATCCGCGGGCACGAAACTCTCGGAGCCGGTGCGTTTCCTGACGAATGTCAACAAGAAGCGCTGCACGACCTTCATCCTCTCGGACTTCATGGACTCGACCGGCGACAAGTCGGCGCTGGACGACGCGCTGAAGATCGCCGGGAGCAAGCACGACCTGGTGGGCATCCGCGTCTACGATCCCCGCGAGACGGAGCTTCCCGACGTGGGCATCGTCGAGCTGAAGGACGCCGAGAGCGGCCGCAAGGTCTGGGTCGACACCTCGTCGCGGGCCGTGCGCGACCACTATGCCGCCTCGTGGCAGCGGCGCAGCGGCGAAATAGAGGCGACGCTCAAGCACAACCGCATCGACACGGCGATGATCTCGACCGACGGCGACTATGTGGCCGAATTGATAAAACTGTTCAAACAGCGATGAAACGACTCTTTGCAATAGCGCTTCTTTTCGCGGGACTCGCGGCCCGGGCGCAGGAGACGCCCACGGTCACGGCACGCGTAGAACCCGACAGCATTATGATCGGCGACCGCTTCGATTACGTCATCGACGTGGAGAAGGATCTGGTGCAGGTCGTGGAATTCCCCGTATTCGACCCCCGCGACGGCAAGATCGAGCTGGTCGAGAACTGCCCGGTCGACACGCTCGAACGCGACGGCCGGCGGCTCAAACTGCGCAAGCGCTACCGGCTGGCCGCATTCGACGAGGGCAAATACAACCTCGGCGCGGCGCAGGTGCTCTACGCCGACAAGAACATCCTCGACACGCTCCGGAGCACCGATTCGGTCTATCTGGAGGTTGCGACGTTCCAGATCGACTCCACGTCGCAGTCGATCTACGACCTGAAAGCCCAGAAAAACCTGCCGTTCCGCTTCCGCGAGGTGAGCGGCTACGTCAAGTGGGGCGTTTTCTTCCTCCTGATGCTGCTCGCGGCGGGCTATGCGCTCAAGCGTTACCTCGCCAGCCGCGGCAAGGGTTTCGGCGACCTGTTCAAACCCGCTCCGCCGCTCCCGCCGCACGTGGCGGCCATCCAGGCCCTCGAAGCGCTCCACAACCAGAAACTGTGGCAGAACAACAGGCATAAGCAGTACTATTCGGGCCTTACGGACATCCTGCGCACCTATATCGCCGCCCGCTGGGGCTTCGGCGCCATGGAGATGACCTCCGACGAGATCATCGAGACGATGCGCCCGGAGGAGCTGCCCGACAAGGCGCGGATGGACCTGACGGCGATCCTGCGCGACGCCGACCTGGTGAAGTTCGCCAAGGCGACGCCCGAGGCCGAGCAGAACGAGGCCGACTACCTCAAGGCGTACTACTTCGTCGAGGAGACGAAACCCGTCGAGGAGGAGGCTCCCGCCGAGGAAGAGTCCCCGAAGCAAAACTAAACGCGACAACGATGTACAAGTCACTCTATATCATTCTGTTTCTCTTTGCCGCCTCCGGGGTGCAGGCCCAACAGCTGCCCGAACGCTCGCTGGTGCGCAAAGGCAACCGGCAGTACAACAAGGGCAACTACGAGCAGTCGGCCGGCCGTTACGAGCAGGCCCTGCAAGCGGCTCCGGGACAGTTCGAAGCGATCTACAACCTCGGAAACGCCCTCTACAAGGCCGAACGGTTCGACCGTGCCGAGCAGACCATGCAGCAGGCCGCGGCGGACTCGCTGCGCGCGGACACGGAGCGCGCCGAAGCGTTCTACAACCTCGGCAACGCGCAGTTCAAGCAACAGAAGTATCAGGAAGCGCTCGAAAGCTACAAGCAGTCGCTGCGCCTGAACCCCTCGGACATGGAGGCCAAGTACAACTACGCCTACACCAAGCGGCTGCTCGACGAGAACAAGGACGGCGGCGGTGGCGGCGGAGATCAGAACAAGGACCAGAACCAAGACCAGAACAAGGATCAGAACCAGAACGATCAGAGTCAGCAGAACCCCGATCAGAAAGACGATCAGAAGGACCAAAAGGGCGACCCCAAGGACCAGCAGGGCGATCAGAAACAGAACCCGCAGGAGGGCAAGGGCGACAAGGAGGACAAGGAGGACCAGGGCGACAAGGAGGACCAGGGCGACCAGCAGGGGCAGCCGACGCCTTCGGGCATCTCGCCGCAGGAACAGCAGCAGATGCTCGACGCCATCCAGGCCCAGGAGGACAAGACCCAGGAGAAACTCAAGGAGAAACAGGGCGTGGTCGTCCGCGGAAAGAAAAACTGGTAGTTTTTTAATTAAAAATGAAAAATTAAGAATTAAAAATTGAAGGCCGATAACACCATAAAGGACAAGAGCCTCGATTTTGCAATCCGGATTGTCCGGCTGTATAAGCATATTTCCGAAACGAATAACGAGTACATACTTTCGAAACAGCTGCTTAAAAGCGGAACGAGTATCGGAGCAAACGTCCGGGAAGCAATCGGAGGACAATCGAAAGAGGATTTCATCGCAAAAATGCACATTGCATTAAAGGAAGCGTATGAAACCGAATATTGGTTGGAATTGTTATACAGCACGGACTACCTGGCGGAGAACGAATTTAAAAGTATTTTTACCGATTGCCGGGAATTGACGAATATTCTTGCAAGTATCCTGAAAACAATGAAAGAGACAAAATAATTTTTAATTTTTCATTCTTAATTTTTAATTGTGTAAGCTATGCATTTTGCTTCACCATATTATCTCTGGCTGCTGACGCTGCTCGTGCCGATGATCGGCTATTACGTTTGGCGGACGTTGCAGGGCGGAGCCTCGATCCAGATTTCGAGCGTCGCCGGCGTCGTGCGCGCACCCCGGACCGTGCGCTACTACCTGCGCCACCTGCCTTTCGCGCTGCGTGCGGCGGCCTTCGCGCTGCTCGTCGTGGCGCTGGCACGCCCGCAGGACGTCGAACAGAACGTCCGCACCAACACCGAGGGCATCGACATCATGCTGGCCATCGACGTCTCCGGTTCGATGCTGGCCCGCGACTTCAAGCCCGACCGCATCACGGCCGCCAAGGAGGTGGCCGGATCGTTCATCGCCGACCGCTACGGCGACCGCATCGGACTGGTGGCCTTCGCCGGCGAAGCCTTCACGCAAAGCCCGCTGACCACCGACCAGAGCACGCTGCAAACCCTTCTGGCCCGCATCCGCAGCGGACTGATCGAGGACGGCACGGCCATCGGCAACGGATTGGCCACGGCGATCAACCGCCTGCGCGAGAGCGATGCTAAGTCGAAAGTCATCATCCTGCTGACCGACGGCGTGAACAACCAGGGCCAGATCGCGCCGATGACCGCCGCCGAGATCGCCAAGGCGCAGGGCATCCGCGTCTACACGATCGGCGTGGGCACGGAGGGCATGGCCCCTTATCCGGCCATCGACATGTTCGGCAACCTGACGTTCGTCAACCAGAAGGTCGAGATCGACGAAAAGGTACTGAAGGCGATCTCCGACATGACCGGCGGCCGCTACTTCCGGGCCACGGACAAGGAGAAGCTGAAGGCCGTCTACGACGAGATCAACCAGCTCGAAAAGAGCAAGATCGAGGTGATGGAGCACATCTCCTACCACGAACTGTTCCTCACATGGGCGCTGGCCGCGCTGGGACTGCTGTTCGCCGAGTTCCTGCTTTCGAACCTCGTACTGAAGCGAATACCCTGACGGAACGGCGATTCCGGTCCCCGGGCAAAGTCCTCCCTTTGCCAAGGGGAGGATTCAGGAGGAAATGTCGATATTCAACGGGCACTGCAAGTGCCCTAATGCAGACCCGGCGGGTTGAATATGGGCAAAAAACAGGATACAATCCGCAGGGTCCGCATTAATTATGTTCCGTTTCGCAAATCCGCAATATCTCTGGCTGCTGCTGGCCGTCCCGGCGCTCGTCGCGCACTACTGGCTGGCGGCCCGCAACCGCCGCAGACGGCTCGCACGCTTCGGCCGCCCCGGCATTCTGGAGGAGCTGATGCCCGAAGTATCGACCGGGCGCACGGCTCTCCGGTTCATCCTTTTCTGCGCCGCCGTCGCGCTGGTCATACTGGCTGCGGCGCGCCCGCAGTTCGGTTCGAAGCTCCGCGAGGAGAAAGCCCAGGGCATCGAAATGATGCTCACGGTCGACGTTTCGAACTCGATGCTGGCCGAAGATTTCGAACCCAACCGTCTCGAACGGACCAAATACGCCATCGGCAAACTCTTCGAGGGGTTGCAGCAGGACCGCGTGGGACTGGTCGTCTTCGCGGGCGAACCCAAGGTCCAGCTGCCGATCACCTCGGATTACCGCATGGCCCGGGCCTTCGCACGGCGGATCGACCCGTCGCTGGTATCGGTGCAGGGCACGGCCATCGGCAAGGCGCTGGAACAGGCCCTGCTGGCCTTCTCGGGCGACACAGAGCAGAGCCACGGCCGCATCATCATCCTCATCACCGACGGCGAGAACCACGACGACGACGCCATCGCCGTCGCCGAGCGCGCCGCACAGATGGGCGTGAAGATCTTCACCATCGGCATCGGCACGCCCGAAGGCGCCCCGATTCAGATCGGCGGCGAATTCATCAAGGACGAGGCGGGCGAAATGGTCGTCTCAAAGCTCAACGAGGAGATGCTGGCCCGAATCGCCGACATCACGGGCGGCGCCTACGTCCGCTCATCGAAGCAGTCGATCGGTCTCGACGAGATCGTCAAGGCGATCAACGAGATGGAGCAGACCGAACTTTCGACGGTCCGCTTCGAGGAGTTCAACGAGCAGTACCAATACCTGCTCATCGCGGCGCTGGTCCTGCTGCTGCTCGAATTCGTCGTACTCGACCGCCGCAACCCGCTGCTGGCGCACCTGAACATCTTCCGCGAGAAATAGCCGCGCCGCGGAGTGTGGCAGCGGCTTTGCAAGGTTCCGTCACAACCCCAGAATAACGGCCCATGTCCCTCGAAAACACCCCTGCCGCACGCATTTCAGCCCTCGCGGCGGCCCAGAAAACCTACTTCCGCTCGGGAGCGACGCTCTCCGAGGCGTTCCGCCGCTCGATGCTCCGGCGTCTGGACGCGGCGCTCGCGAACTGGGAGAAACGCCTCTGCGACGCCCTGTGGACGGACCTGCACAAATCCCCCGAGGAGGCTTACCTCACCGAAATCAGCATCGTCCGGGGCGAAATCCGCAGCCACCTGCGCCACCTCGGCAGATGGATGCGCCCCGCGCCGCGCCCCACGCCGCTCAAACTCCTGCCCGCGAAAAGCCGGATCGTCTCCCAGCCGCTCGGGCAGGCGCTTATCGTCGCACCGTGGAACTACCCCGTGCAGCTGCTGCTCAACCCGCTGGTCGGAGCCATCTCGGCGGGCTGCACCGCCCTGCTCAAGCCCTCTCCCTACACCCCGAACGTCGCCGAGGCGCTCGAGGGGATGATCGCCGAGATCTTCGACGAGAAGTACGTCGCCGTCGCGCAGGGCGGCCGCGAGGTCAACACCCTGCTGTTCGGCATGCGCTGGGACGTGATCTTCTTCACGGGAAGCCCCGCGCTGGGACGGATCGTGATGACCGCCGCGGCCCGCAACCTCACGCCCGTCGTGCTGGAACTGGGCGGCAAAAGCCCCTCGATCGTGGACCGAGGCGCCGACATCGAGGTCGCGGCGCGCCGCATCGCCTGGGGCAAGACCCTCAACGCCGGGCAGACCTGCATCGCGCCCGACTACCTGCTGATCCACCGATCGCTGCAAGACGAGTTCTCCCGAGCCTTCGCCCGCGCCCTGCATCGGCTTCACGGCGACGACGCGCAGCAAAGCCTCCACTACGGTCGGCTGGTCAACGACCGGGCTTTCGGGCGCGTAACGAGTTATCTCGCGCAGGGGAAAATCCTTGTCGGGGGCCGCACCGACCCCTCCGACCGCTATATCGAGCCGACGCTGCTCGCGGAGGTCGACCCCGGCGCGCCCGTGATGCAGGAAGAGATCTTCGGTCCGGTCCTGCCGATGCTCCCCTTCGACGACATCGGCGAAGCCGTGGCGCTGGTCAACGACCGCGAAAAACCGCTGGCGCTTTACTACTTCGGACCCGAAAAGACGGGCCGCGAAGTCCTGCTGCATACCTCCTCGGGCGGCGCGTGCATCAACGACACGATCATGCAGATCGCCAACGACCGCCTGCCGTTCGGCGGCGTGGGCAACTCGGGCATGGGCCGCTACCACGGCCACGACAGCTTCGACGCCTTCTCCCACCGCCGCGGCGTGGTCGAGTCTCCGGCGCGGCCCGACCTGCCGCTGCGCTACCCGCCCTACAAGGGGTTTCGGTGGGTGAAGAAGATACTATAAGGAATTAAAAATGAAGAATTAAGAATTAAAAATTAGAGAGAGATCAGAGGTTACTGCATTTTTAATTCTTAATTTTTAATTCTTAATTTTTAATTCCCTACCTTTGTCCCGCAGGTCCGCTCTGTCGCTGCCGGCCGCAGGCCGGGAGAGGAAAGTCCGGGCAACGCAGAGCGCCACGCAGGCTAATGACCTGACAGCCGTGAGGTTGTGGCAGCGTAACAGAAAACGACCGCCCGCAGGGGATTTTCGGAATTCCGGCGGGTAAGGGTGAAAAGGCGGGGTAAGAGCCCACCGCGGGGGCAGCAATGTCGCCCGGCAGTACGTCCCGTGGGTTGCAAGACCGTGTATACCGGCAATCAAGGGTTGCTCGCCCGATGCCGGGGGGTAGGTTGCTTGAGGCGGCAGGAGACTGCCGTCCTAGATAAATGACAGGGGCCCGGGGTTCGCCCCGGAAACAGAACCCGGCTTACAGGACCTGCACGTACGGAGGTGTCGCAGCAATGCGGCGCCTCCTCTGTTTTCAGGCCCATTCCCCCGCAGAAGTCCCGGCCGGCCCCGCGGCCCGCACGGCGCACGAAACGCTCCCGGCGGCCCAAACCTACGCCGAAAGGGTCGCCGACGCGCGTTCGGTCGCGGGATGGCTCACCCCCGCATCGGCCGTGCCGCTCGTGCGGGCGCTCCTGAAACGGAAAAAACGGAAAAAACCGGGTAAGACGCTACTCCAGCCCCATGCGCTTGCGGGCGAAGGGCATGACCCACGCCGGGGACTGCTCGCGCGCCAGCATGTCGCGCATGTACTCCATGTAGGGTTCCGAATGGCGGAACCAATGCTGCAATCCCTCGCAGAGCGAGTTCTTGCGGCAGCCGTCGGAACCGGTCTCGAAGCGGTGTTTCGGACATTCGCCCCGGCAGGCGAAATAGTATTTGCACCGCAGGCATTCGGCGGGCAGCGCATTGCGCTTGGCAAGGCCGAAATCCACCCGTTTGCGCGAACGGTAGATCTCCGACAACGGCGTTTCGCGGATGTTGCCCAACTTGTATTCGGGATAGACGAAGTGGTCGCACGAATAGACGTCGCCGTTGTGCTCGACGACCAGCGCGTCGCCGCACGTCTCGCCCATCGAGCAGACGCCCGGGGGCACGCCGCACCACTGGGCCAGCGTCGCGTCGAACATCTGCACGAACGTACGTCCCACGTCGCTCACCACCCACACGTCGAACACGTCGCACAGGAACTCCCCGTAACCCTTGGCCGTCACCGACCATTCGGCCAGCCGCGCCCCCTCGCGGTCGGGCGAGACGATCAGCGGGCGGTGAAACCCGGGCTTGTCGACGACATGCTCCACGGCAGGCAGGAACTGCATGTACCGGCTGTGCACCGTGTCGCGGAAGAAGCGGTAGATCTCCCCGCCGCGCCCCTCGCACAGACGGTTCACCACGCTCAGCGTATTGTACTCCACGCCGCTGCGCTGGAACATTTCGATCGTCCGCATCACCCGCTCGAAAGTGGGCCGGCCGCCCTTCGTCAGGCGGAACGCGTCGTGAATGTCCTGCGGCCCGTCGAGCGAAATCCCCACCAGAAAATTGTTCCCGGCAAAGAGGTCGCACCACGCCTCGTCGACCAGCGTGCCGTTGGTCTGGAGGATGTTCTCGATCTTCTTGCCATCGGCGTATTTTTGCTGGAAGTCCATCGCCTTCCGGTAGAAATCCACCCCCAGCAGCAGCGGTTCGCCGCCGTGCCAGCAGAACTGCACCGTCGGAACCTCGTTGGCCTCGATATATTGTTTCACGTAAAGTTCCAGCAGCTCGTCGCTCATCACGGCCTGCCGGCCGCCGTACTGCACGGCCTTGTCCAGGTAGTAGCAGTAGTGGCAGTCGAGGTTACACGCCGAACCGGCCGGCTTGAGCATCGTCGAAAAGGCGACCGGTCCAGCCTGTTTCTCCGCGTCGCGGAAGGTGAAAATATCCTTGTTCTTCATGTTAAGGTTCCCAGATTTACGAGTGAAACGGATCGGGGTCCGCAATTATTTCGACAAATATACGAAAACGGCCGGGCAATCGGGACCATTTTATGGTCAAAACTTGTCGAACGGCGTCCCAATATGTCACAAACATCCCCAAAAAAGAGAGACCGAAAGATCAAAATTGCTATCTTTGGCAACTGAATCCCTCCCTAATCCGATGAACCCGGGAAAAACACTGCTGCTCCTGCAATTTCTGCTCTGCGCCGCGACCGCCGCGGCACAGTCCGCAGAGGTGCGTTTCCGCGTCGCCGACCGGGCGACGCGCGAGGCCGTCGTGGGCGCCGTGGCCGAGCTGCGCAGCCGCACCGACACCGCGGCGGCGCCACTCTACACCACTTCGGACATCGACGGACGCGGAACGTTCCCCCGCGTGCCGCACGGGGACTACCGCCTCACCGTCACCTCGCTCGGTTACGACTCGCTGCGCCGCGACCTGCGGGTCGGCGCGGCAACCGTCCGGCTCGATTCGCTGTGGCTCGCGCCCCGCGCCGAAGCCATCGACCAGGTGACCGTCGAAGCCCCGGCGCTCCGTTCGTCGGTGCGCGGCGACACGCTCTCCTACCGCGCCTCGGCCTACAAGGTCTCGTTCGGCGCCGACGCCGAATCGCTGATCTCGAAGATGCCCGGACTGGAGGTCGCCGACGGCGGCATCGAAGCCCAGGGGCGCACCGTGCAGCGCATCTACGTCGACGGACGCGAGTTCTTCGGCAACGACGTGATGTCGGCCATCCGCAACATTCCGGCCGACATGATCGAGAGCATCGACATCTACAACTCGCAGAGCGACCAGTCAGAGTTCACGGGCGTCGACACCGGCGAAGGGCACACGTCGCTCAACATCGTGACGCTTCCCGACAAGCGGCGGGGCGCCTTCGGCCGCCTCTACGGCGCCTACGGCATTGCGGACAAGTACATCGGGGGCGGCAATGTCAACATTTTCGACAACGACCGCCGCATCTCGGTGGTCGGCCTGGCGAACAACATCAGCCGCCAGAACTTCTCGTTCGAGGACATTCTCGGCACGACGGACCGGTCGGGCCGGAAAAGCCCGAACAACAGCTTCATGGTCCGTCCGCTGGACGGCATCTCGACGGTGCAGGCCATCGGCGTCAATTACAGCGACGACTGGGGCGCGAAGGGAAAGGTCACGGCCAGCTACTTCTTCAACCGCACCGACAACCGCAACACCAGCCAAAGCGACCGACAGACCTTCACTTCGACGGACAAACTGGTGCTCTACAACGACGAGAACCGCTCGAAGACGCTCAACCTCAACCACCGCTTCAACTCGCGCATCGACTACAAGTTCTCGGACCGCCATTCGGTGATGATGCGCACCTCGTTCAGCCTGCAGGACAACAACTCCCGCAACGAACTGCGGAGCCGCACCGACAACAAGTTCTCCGATGACGACATCCGCTTCGTCTACCGCCGCCGCAACTTCGGCCACAACAACAGCGACGGTTACAACGTCTCGAACTACCTGCTCTACCGCTACCGCCTGCCGGGCGCCAAGTCGCACAACCTGACCGTCGGAGCCGGGGGAACCTACCGCAGCTACGAACAGCTGAGCCGCCCGCGGCAGTACACCTTCCGCGACCCGGACAACATCGAGTGCGACACGTCGGACTACTCTTCGCGCAACATCACGCGCACCGACCGCGACCAGCCGGGCTACGACGTGAACGGCAACGTGAGCTACACCCGTTCGCTCTCGAAACGCTCGCGCCTGAGCTTCGAATACCGCATCAACTACACCGACAACAGCGTCGAACGCAATACGTTCGTGCTCACCAAAGAGAACGTCTTTCCGGACGAGCGCAACCCCAGGCAGTCCACCGAATACGACTACGCCTACCTGACCCACCGCATCGGCAGTACGTACCAGTACTATTTCAAAAAGACGAAGATCGCCGGAACGCTCCACTACCAGCACGCCGCCTTCAGCAGCGACTACGCCTTCCCCTATGCGCGGAAGACCGAGACGTCGTTCGACAACCTGACATACAGCGTGGTGGCCAACATCAACGTAAACCGCAACAACACCCTGAAGTTCAACGCTTCGGGACGCACGTCGAATCCCCGCGCCACCGACTTGCAGGACATCGTCAACACCACCAACCGCCAAAACGTCTTCGCCGGAAATCCCGGTCTCGACCCGGTCTACACCCACCGCCTTTCGGGCCAGTACATCCGGGCGAATCCCGCCAAAGGGCGCACCTTCACCGTCTCGGCGGAAGCGACGGCCAGCCCCAACACCATCACCGACTCGCTGGTGATCGACTCGCCGGATTTCGTGATCGACGACGAAGGGACCAAACTGGGCGAAGGCAACCAGTACACCAAGCCGGTCAACCTCGCGGGACTTTGGAGCCTGCGCGCCAGCGTCAACTACGGCATGCCGGTCCGGTGGCTGCGCTCGAACCTCAATTTCCGGGCGGGCATCTCGACGGGCCGCATCCCGAGCATCATCAACGGCGAACGCAACTTTCTGAACAACAACGTCTACAATGCCGGCCTGACGCTCGGCAGCAACATCTCGGAAGCGGTGGACTTCCGCCTGAGCTACACGGGCCGCTACAACGTGAGCCGGAGTTCCTCCGAGGTGCGCACGCTCGACAACACCTATTTCAGTCAGACGGCGAAAGCCGAGACGACGTTCGTCCTCTGGAAACGCCTCGTCCTGCGCGCCAACGCCGACTACAACTACTACCGGGGGATCACGGACACGTTCCTCGAAGAGCGGCTGATCTGCAACGCGATGCTCGGTGTCAAGCTCTTCCGCAACTGCCTGGGCGAAGCCAGCGTCGGAGTGAACGACATTCTCGACCAGAACGGCACGACCTTCCGCCGCACGGTGTCGGGAACGACGCTGCGCAACGTGACGAACCTGGCCGTCGGCCGCTACGTGTCGTTCCAGTTCACCTACAACCTGCGTCTTTTCCGCCGCCAGAGCAACGCCGTGATGGACGCATTGCAGGGAAAGTAACCGATTTTCCGCCCGAAACGCCGATTTTCGCGTTTTTTTCACTATTTTCGTAGCCCAAACCCAATAATCCATTATGAAAAAACTACTTCTGACACTTCTGCTATTCAGTGCCGGGACCGGAATTTCCGCAGCCAAAACCTACGATCTGAAATCCCCCGACGGGAAAATCGCCGTACGCGTGGATGTCGGCGCCGACGCCGTCACCTACTCCATTTCGCGCGACGGCAAAGAGCTGATCGCCCCCTCGCCCCTTTCGCTCACGCTCGCCGACGGGCGCGTGCTCGGCCGCAAAGCCTCGGTGCGCAAGGCGTCGGCAAAAAGCGTCGACGAAATCATCGAAGCGCCCTTTTACAAGCGCAGCGCCGTCGAGGACCGATACAACTCGCTGACGCTTACGTTCAAAGGGGATTACAGCATCGACTTCCGGGCCTATGACGACGGCGCGGCCTACCGGTTCCGCACCTCGATGAAGGACGAAATCACCGTTACGGACGAGCTGGTGGACATCCGTTTCCCGGAGGACTTCACGACGCTGGTCCCCTACGCCCGCGACGGCAAGAAGGAACCGGGGCTGGCCCGCTACTACTTCAACAGCTTCGAAAACACCTACTCCACCCAGCCCGTCTCGAAGGTCGCCGACGACCGCCTGGCCTTCCTGCCCATCCTGGCAGACGCCGGAACGGCGAAAATCGTCATCACCGAGGCCGACCTGGAGGACTACCCGGGCATGTACCTCTACAACCCCACGGGCGGCAAGGCCCTGCGCGGCAACTTCGCGCCCTATCCGGCCAAGGAGGTGCAGGGAGGCCACAACGAACTGCAACTGCTGGTGACCGAGCGCGAGGACTTCATCGCCCGCACCTCGGGGACCCGCACCTTCCCGTGGCGCGTCTTCGCCATCGCCGGACGCGACATCCAGCTGGCCGACAACGACATGGTCTACCGTCTCGCCGCACCCTCGCGCGTGGAGGACGTTTCGTGGATCAAACCCGGCAAGGTGGCCTGGGACTGGTGGAACACCTGGAACCTCTACGGGGTCGATTTCAAGTCGGGAATCAACAACGAAACCTATAAATACTACATCGACTTCGCCGCCGACCACGGCATCGAATACGTCATCCTCGACGAAGGCTGGGCCGTGAACAAAAAGGCCGACCTTTTCCAGGTCGTCCCCGAAATCGACCTGCCCGAACTGGTCGCCTACGGCAAGGAACGCGGCGTGGGCATCGTCCTCTGGGCCGGTTTCTATGCCACGGAACGCGACCTCGAACGCGTCTGCAAGCATTACTCGGAGATGGGGATTAAGGGCTTCAAGGTCGATTTCCTCGACCGCGACGACCAGAAGATCGCCGATTTCACCTACCGCCTCGCGGAAACGGCCGCCAAATACTGCCTGTTCCTCGACATGCACGGCTACCACAAGCCCGCGGGAATCCAGCGCACCTATCCCAACGTGCTCAACTTCGAGGGCGTCTTCGGGCTGGAGCAGATGAAGTGGACCAGCGAGAAGACCGACATGGTGACCTACGACGTGACGATCCCCTTCATCCGCATGCTCGCCGGACCGATGGACTACACGCAGGGCGCCATGCGCAACGCCACGCGCCGGAACTTCCGCGCCGTAGGCTCCGAGGCCATGAGCCAGGGCACGCGCTGCCGCCAGCTGGCCGAATACGTGATCTTCGAATCGCCGTTCAACATGCTGTGCGACTCGCCGTCGAACTACATGCGCGAGCCGGAATGCACGGAGTTCATCGCCTCCGTCCCGACGACTTGGGATGAGACCGTGGGTCTCGACGGCCGCGTCGGGGAGTACGTCTCCATCGCACGCCGCAAGGGCGACACCTGGTACGTCGGCGGCATGACCGACTGGAACGCCCGTACCCTGACCATAGACCTCGGCTTCCTGGGCGAGGGCGCCTACACCGCCGAACTGTTCCGCGACGGCGTCAACGCCGACAAGGCGGCCCGCGACTACAAACGCGAGTCGGTCGAAATTCCCGCCGACCGGAAACTGACGGTGAAGATGGCTCCCGGAGGAGGCTTCGCCCTGAAGATCTCGCGCAAATAGCGCGCGGCGACACGCACGAAAAACCCGGGCGGCCCATCGAGGCCGCCCGGGTTTCGTTTCGGGAAGCGGGTTGCCCCGCGTCACTCCTGCGTGAAGACCGCCGTATAGCGGTTGCCCTGGGCGAGGATTTCACGCGCCAGGCGGCGCACCTCGGCGGGCGTCACGGCCGTGAACAGCGCCTCGTTGTCCTTGTCCAGATCCACGCCGTCGAAATACTCCGCACGCATCTTGTTGAGCCAGTAGGAGGTGGATTTCAGGTTCTTCGACCGGCTTTCGGCGTTGACTTTCCGGAAATAGAGCATCGCCTCGTTCACCTCCTGCTCCGAGGGAGCCTCGGCGGCCAGACGTTCGATGCCCTTCTGCACCTCGCCCAACAGCATTTCACACAGTTTGGGGTCGGTGTCGAAGCTCACCACCAGCTGACAGTAGCCGCGGGGACGGGCGCTGACCTCGTCATGCACGCCGACATAATAGGTTCCGCCCTTCTCCTCGCGCACCGTCGTCAAATAGCGTGCGCCAAGGATGTAGGTGACGTAACGCAGCGCGGCGTAGTTCTCCGGAGTATAGTCGAACCGGCCGTGGTAGATGCGTTCGATCGACGATTTGGGCGTCACGGCGCCCGGGACGACCGCGTCGTATTCCGCCGCTCCGGGAACGATCCTGAAATCCGTCTTCGCGAATTTCCGCTTCGGGGCCGCGGGCAGCGAGCCGATGTATTTCTCGACGAGCGGCCGCGCCTCGGCGGCCGGCATCTCGCCCGCAAAGAAAAAGACAAAGTCGGCGACGTTGCCGAAGAGCTTGTCATAGAGCCTGCGGGCCGCCTCGCGGTCGAAACGGTCGAGCGTCGCGGGCGTCGCCCGCCGCAGCCACGGATGGCCGCCGTATTTTACGCTGTCGGCGCGCTCGGCGAAAAGCGCCTTGGGCGACTTCTCCTTTCCGAGCGACGCGCGGGCCAGGTCGAGATAGTCGCCGTAGGCCTGCTCCGAGAAGTTGGGACGGATGATATAGAGATGCAGCAGTTGCAGCAGCAGTTCGAAGTCGGCCACGCCGGACGCTCCCGAGAAGACGCTTTCAGTCCGCCCCAGCGTCACCATCAGACTGGCGTCGTGGGCGAAAAGCAGGTCGCGCATCCCGGCGCGGTCGAGGTCCTTCACGCCCATCGTGCGAATGTAGTTCTGAAGCAGGTGCATGCCCTCCACATCGCTGTCGCGGGCGAAGCCGCCCTCGCTGACCGCCGTCACCCCGACCTTGCGGACGCCGATCACCTCGGGAACGGTGCGCCAGAAGACCTTCACGCCGTTCGAGAGCGTCCACTCCTCGGCCCCGAGAGGCGCCTTGCGGGTCCTGACGACCTTTCCGGGCGTCACCTTCTCCGTAAAGAGCGGTCCGGCGGACTTCCCGCGGCGCTCGGGACGGGCGATCTTCGCACGCTTCACCGAGTCGATCAGGTCGAAGGCCTCCGCCTCCGCGGGGACCTTGTCCATGTACTCCTCGGACGACGACACGAGCACGAGCATCCCCTCCGGCGAGGTCATGCCGGCACGCAGGCCGTTCACCTCCTCGCAGGTCAGGGCGTCGAGCTGCTCGCCGACAATCCGCGTCCGGTCGTCGGGCGTCACGTAGGGCACATTGCGCGTGAAATGCTCCACATACCGCCCGGCCAGGTCGGTGTTCGTGGCGAGCCGGTACTTTTCGAGCGCGGCTTTCTCGCTCCGCGCCACCTTGGCACGTGCGGCCTCGAACTCCTCACGGCTGAAACCGTAGCGTCGGATCTGCTCCACGTCGGTCAGCACCCCGGCCAACGCCTCGCGCATATCGTGCTCCTTGGGCAGGGCCGTCAGCATGAAGGTGTTCCGGCATGTGGCGAGGCTCCCGAGAACGGCCACCACGCGTTTGTAACGGGCGTCGGGGCGTTTCTCCGCCTCGGCCAGCCGGGCGCGCGCCATTTCGAGAAAGACCTTGCGCGCCAGTTCGTCGCGCACGGCGCCCACCGTCGTACGCTCCTCCTCCGACGGATAAGGCTGGTAGAAGATCAGCTTCACGGCCACGGCCTTGGTTTCGGGATCGGTCACCAGTCCGTAGCGGGGCTTGTCGCGCTGCGGAATGTCGTAGACCTCCTTCCGGGCGGGATTTTCGGCCTTCGGGATCGACGACATCACGTCGCGGATCTTCCGCTCCATCGCGTCCACATCCACGTCGCCGACGACGATCACCGCCTGCAAATCGGGACGATACCATTTATGGTAGAAGTCGATGAGCGTCTGCCGCCCGAAGCTGTTGACGATCTCCATGTCGCCGATCACGTCGCGCCGGGCGTATTTCGACCCGTCGTACTCGACCTCGGCCGACTTGCGGGCCATGCGCGAGCGGGCGTCGTTGCCGCGCCGCCACTCCTCGCGGATCACGCCCCGCTCCGACTCGATCTCCCCGGGTTCACAGGCGATGTAATAGGACCAGTCGTGCAGGATCAGCAGCAGCGAGTCCACCAGTCCCTCGCGCACCAGCGGCACGTTGGAAACATTGTAGACCGTGCGGTCGCGCGAGGTGTAGGCATTGACGTTGTATCCGAAGCGCACTCCATTGGCCGCAAGGTAGTTGAGAATGCCCTTTCCGGGAAAGTGCTTCGTTCCGTTGAAGGCCATGTGTTCGAGGAAATGGGCCAGGCCGTTCTGGTCGTCCTCCTCCTGCAGGGCGCCTACGTCGTGGGCGATGAAGAAATCCGCCCGCTGCCGGGGATTGTCGTAATGCCGGATGTAGTAGGTCATCCCGTTGTCGAGCCGGCCGACCCGGACCTCGCCGTCGAGCGGCATCTTCTCTTGCGGGCCTGCGGGGACTTGCCCCGCCGCCGGAACGGCCAGCAGACAGAGCAGGGCCGCACGGATCAGAACAGATTTTTTCATCGTGGATTCGCTTAATTATGCAGTGCAGTTTCGCAAATATACAAAAAAGTCGCACAGGAGACGCTAAAAAACGGACGTCGCGGATCAATCAAACTTCAAAATAACTATCTTTGCGTTATACACATCATTTACAACCCGAACAATGAAAAGAAAAAGCAATTGGTTAAAGAATTTGCTGCAATGGGGCACGCTTGCGGCAATCGTGGGATTCGTGGTCTACGGGCTTACGCTCGGGGAGAAACCCGCGGACGTGGAGGCCTACTGCCCGTTCGGCGGACTGCAGGCACTGGGAAGCTACCTGGTCAACAACTCACTGGCATGCACGATGTCCATGACGCAGATCATGGTGGGCGTCATGCTCGCCGTGGGAGTGATCCTTTTCAGCAAACTCTTCTGCGGCTACCTATGCCCGCTGGGAACCGTCAGCGAATGGATGGGCCGGGGCGGCAAAAAACTGAAGGTCAGCGTCGAAATCCGCCCGGGAAGCATCGCCGACCGCCTGCTCCGCGCCGTCAAATACGCGCTGCTGTTCTACGTGTTCTACATGTCGGCGTCGAGCAGCGAACTTTTCTGCAAGAATTTCGACCCCTATTACGCCGTCGCCACGGGCTTCAAGGGTGAGATCACCGTCTGGATGACCGTCATTTCGGTTGCGCTGCTCTTCCTCGGCAGCTTTTTCGTCAAAATGTTCTGGTGCAAATACATCTGCCCGCTGGGTGCGTTGAGCAACATCTTCAAATTCACCCTCACCTTCGCGGGCATCGTCATCCTGCTGTGGGCGCTCGGGCTGCTGGGCGTGGCTTCGGCCTGGGTATGGGCGCTGGGCGCCGCCTGCGTCATCGGCTACCTCTGGGAGATGATCTATCTCAAGAGCAAGGTCTTCCCGCTGCTGCGCATCGTCCGCGACGAAGCCACGTGCACCAAGTGCGACGTCTGCCGACGCAAATGCCCCTATTCGATCGACATCAAGAACCTCGACAAGGTGAAGCACATCGACTGCACGCTCTGCGGAACGTGCGTCTCGGCCTGCCCCGAAGATTCGTTGCAGGTCGGCGGCAAACGCTCGCTGCGCTGGCTGCCCGGCATCCTGGCCGTCGCGCTCTTCGGCGCGGCGCTGTGGTTCGGCAGCCACTGGGAACTTCCGACCATCGACGAGAAGTGGGGCGAATACGAGCAGGTCGAAGGCATGCAGACCTACGAAATCGAGGGACTCACCTCGGTAAAGTGCTTCGGCAGCTCGAAGGCCTTCTCCGCGAAGATGCAGAAAGTGCCGGGCGTCTACGGCGTGAAAACGTTCGTGAAACGCCACGCCGTGGTGATCAGCTACGATCCCAAGGCGATCGACGAGACGAGCATCGACAAGGCGATCTTCTCGCCGACGACCATGAAGTTCGCAACGCCGAAAGCCGGCGTCGACTCGCTGTCGGTGGTCCGCATCGGCGTCGAAGGGCTCCACGATAAGATGGACATGGTCTACTTCGGGGCCATCCTGCGCAACATCGACGGCATCTGCGGCTTCGACGCACAGTACGACTGCCCGGTAGCCGTTACGCTCTACGTCGACCCGTCGGCCGCGATCCCCGAAAAGATGCTCCGCGACTCGATCGAGGTCAAGGAGGCCCACATGCTGGCCCACGGCGGCAAGGTCCGCGTGATTCCGGTCCACTACGAGCTCAAAAGCCACGACCCCGCCGCCGGCAGGATCGGCCGCCGCGAGTTCCTCGACCTGATGTTCGAGCAGACCCGCGACCTCTCGGCGCCGTTCAAGCATAACACCGAGACTTACGGCGATGACGCGAAGTACCCCAAAGGCGTCTACGAAGTCGAGTGCCGCGGCATCGAGAAGCCGCTCATCAAGCGCAGCTTCCCCTACTTCCGCGGGTTCCTCTCGCTCAAGGAGGGCATCACGCGGCTCGACGTGGCATTGAACGACGAGGAGGTTCCCGTACTGCGGATCGTCTACGTCAAGTCGATGTGGGACGACGCGAAGATCTGGAACGAACTGCTCAACGCCAAGGTGTGGCCCGTGAAATACAAGGACGGCACGCTCAAGGACGAGGAGCCGAAGTTCACCTTCAAAACCGAGGGACACACCCTCTGACACCACCGGGGCTTGTGATACGCAAGCCCCTTTTTTCGAGATAAACCAAGAAGACGATGAAAAAAGCGATTTTTTACCTGCTGGCCTGCGTCCTGCTCCCGGTTGCGGCGTCGGCCGACGAGGGCATGTGGCTGGTCAGCACGTTCCGGGACGTGATCTACCCCCAGATGAAGAAGGAGGGGCTGAAACTCAAACCCGGAGAGATTTACAACGAGGAGTCCCCGGCGCTGTGCAACGCCATCGTGGCCGTCGACGGCGGCATGGGCACGGGCAGCGTGATTTCGGACAAGGGACTCGTCATCACCAACCACCATGTGGCCTACGGCGACATCCACTCGTTGAGCACCCCCGCGAAGAACTACCTCGAAGAGGGCTTCTGGGCGCTCGAACAAAAGGACGAACTGCCGCTCAAGGGCAAGACCGTGACCTTCCTGCGGCAGGTCCGCGACGTGACGGACGAGGCCCAGGCCATCCGCGACTCGCTCGAAAAGGCCAACAGCCTGGGCATCTTCGGGACGCGCAAGGTCTATGGCATCCTCGAACGGAAGTACGGCGGGGACACCCCCTTCGAAGTGGAATGCGCCTCGATGTGGAAGGGCAAGAAATACCTGCTTTTCTACTACGAGACCTATAAGGACGTGCGCCTCGTGGGTGCGCCTCCCGTGAAAATCGGGGCCTTCGGCGGCGAGCAGGACAACTGGGGCTGGCCCCAGCACAAGGGCGATTTCGCCCTCTACCGCGTCTACGGCGACGCGAAGGGCCGCCCGGCGGCCTACTCGGAGAACAACGTGCCCATCACGCCCCGCAAGGTGCTGAATGTCTCGACGAGTGGCATCCACGACGGGGACTACGCCATGGTGATCGGCTTTCCGGGCCGCACCAACCGCTACATGTCGTCGCAGGCCGTGCGCGAAAAGGAGCACGTGACCAACCCCGTGGTGATCAAGGCGCGCCGCGACCGCCTCGACATCATGCTGCGCCACATGGAGGCCGACCCGGACGTGCGGCTGATGTACAGCGACAAGTATTTCAACATCAGCAACTACGCCGACTACGCCAAGTGGGAGAACATCTGCCTGCGCCGTTACGACGTTATCGGCATCCGCGCCGCCGAGGAGGCGCGCCTCGCCGCCTGGATCGACGCCGATCCGGCCCGCAGGGCCGAATACGGCGACCTGCTCGCCAACCTCAAAAAAGGCTACGAGGCCCGCGCCGAAGCCGTGCGCGAAAAGTGCTACTACCAGGAGACGTGGATTCGCCCGAGCGACGTGATGATGACGGCCAACCGTCTCGGCACGCTCGTCGACCGCATGCAGCGCGACGGCATCGCCTCGGTGCAGGACGGCGACAAGAACTTCGCGGGCGTGAAGTCCAACACCCGCCGGATGATGAAGGACTTCGACCTGGCCACCGACAAGGAGGTGCTGACACGGATGATGGAGAGTTTCATCGACAACGTGCCCCGCGAAATGTGGGGCGAGCAGCTGCCGCAGCTTTACGACCGTTTCAAGGGCAACGTTCCGGCGCTGGTCGACTACGCGTTCGAAAACACCTGCTGCACCAGCTACGAAAAGCTCTGCGCCTGGTTCGCACAGCCCCGCACGGCCGAGGAGATCCTCTCCGACCCGATGGCGGCGATGGCCAATTCGGTCAGCTCGCGGCGTTTCGCCGAGAAACTCAAACAGGCCGAGGAGACGTCGGGCATCGACGCCGACAAGGAGGAACTCCGCTACACCCACGCCATCTACGAGATGCGCGAATCGGAAGGCACGCCCCAATATCCCGACGCCAACTCGACAATGCGCCTCACCTACGGAACCGTAGGCCCGGTCTCGCCCAAGGACGCCGTGCACTACGACTCCCGTTCGACGATCGACGGCTACCTCGAAAAATACAATCCCGACGACTACGAATTCCGTGTCGACGACCGGATGTCTTCGCTCATCCGCAGCAAGGACTGGGGCCGCTGGGGCGAAAACGGCCGGCTGTACGTCAATTTCCTCACCAACAACGACATCACGGGCGGCAATTCGGGAAGCCCTGTGCTCAACGCCCGGGGCGACGTGATCGGACTGGCGTTCGACGGCAACCGCGAGTCGATGTCGGGCGACATCTATTTCCACCCGACCAACTTCAAGACGGTCTGCGTCGACATCCGCTTCGTGCTGTGGATCATGGACAAATACGCTGGCGCCGGAAAGCTGATCGACGAAATGCGGCTGGTGAAATAACCCGCCCTGCGCTCGCCAAGGAACGGACCCTTCAAAACGGGGGTCCGTTCCTTTTTTATGAATCCCCGACGACAAAAACCCCGCAGGACTTTGCACGTCCTGCGGGGTTTTTAATGACGACCCGCGGTTCAGAAGTTCAGACCCACGGCCGCGAACAGGCCGCCGCGCCGGCTGCCGTCCATCAGGCCGCTGCGCCCCCATGCCGCACGCCCTTTCAGATCGACGTACAGGCTCATTTTCTTCGCCGGGAAACAGTGCGTATAGCGCAGGCCGGCCTCACCGTTCAGACGGTCGTTGGTCAGGAAGGCATACTCCTGGGCCAGCAGGTCGGCGCGATAGTTCTCGTTGTCGATCTGCACCCCCTCGGGGCAGCTCTTCTCCAGTTCGGTTCCGCCGCCGAACGTATAGCCGCCGCGCACCGTCGCGTCGAGCCAGCTGCGGCCGCTGAACCGGAAGTTCTTCGTCACGCCCAGCATCAGTTTCGAATAGTGCAGGTCCTGATCGTAGCATGCCGGGGAGATCGTATATTCCGATTCGGCCTTGTAATAGGTATAAGCCGCATCGACGATCCACGAACTGCTCCACTCGTTGCGCTTGACGTAGAGTTTGTAATCGGCATCGACGCTGCGCTGCTTCTGCGAGAATTTCAGGAAGCGACCGTACTGTTTGTACAGTTTCTGATTGGTCTCCGGATCAAGTTCCAGCTCCTGAATATTGTTGTATTTCAGCAGGTCGCCCCACGAGGCGTCGACCGAAAGCCGCTGATCGACCCCGCGGCCCGCAACGTTGAGCACCCCCAGATAGCGGTAGGTCAACTGATCGTTGTCGCCCAGATGCTGGTCCAAATCGAAGCGGAAACGCTCCATTTTGCCGTATTCGGCCGAGAACTGATTGAAGAACTTCACCCTCTTTCCCAATTTCAATTCCAACTGGGCGGCGCCTCCGTATTCGGAGCCTTTGTAATAGACGTCATAGAATTTTTCGCTTCCCCCGAGCTGCTGGCTGGTATAAAACCACATGCCTTCGAAGAAGTAGATCATTCCGCTGGTCGTATTCGTACCGAAAGCCGCATAGCCGACCTGCTCCGTCGTGCGTTCATACGTAAAATTAAGACCTGCGTCCACCACCTTCGAGGTAAACATCACACCCGGCTGAACGCTCAAATACATCGAGGTGGTTTTATTGCGCGAATCCCGACGCTTTGCCAGGCTGCGATCCTCGTATTTCCCCATCGCTCCAACCACCCAGCGCCCCATACGGTAGGCAACCCCGGCCTCGATGGCATAGGTTTCATCACGCGTATTTCCGGGAATCGAATCACCAATCAGCATCGGAGAATCTCCGATGTTGGCATTTCCCGCCCAACTGCGGTCCTTCGAAGCCGCATAATCATAACTCAACTTACCGTAGAACGAAAGACGATTCCAACGGCGGTACGACTCGGACCGGACCCCGAACGCATTCACTTCCGCTCCATCGGTAACGTTGCGCAGTCCGCCTTGCTCGAAATCATAATTCACTTCCGCAATGGAGAGCGATGCCTGATTGAGCATCAGACCCGCCGCATTGTCCGAAACGAGCCATCCGCTTTTCGAACGAATCCGTTCCAGGGTATAATATTTTTCAAGGTTCTCCTTCGGAGCGGAGGACTGGGCGAAAACGCCCGACCCCGCACATACCGCAGTCAACAGGAGCACCGCATAGATCTTTTTCTTCATGGCTGTTTCGTTTTATCGGTTTTTGTACTCCGTGCAAAGGGTCGGTTCATCGAGCGGAATCCAGTCGTCGGCCGAATTGTTCGTATCCTGATAAACCGTACGACCTACGATCTCCGAAGCGCTTTCGTCCACCTTGCGGATATAGGACTGACCGCTGTACGAGGCCGTCGTGATAAACAAAGGCTGGAGACTGATGTCGGAGCAAAGGCGCGGGACGTGCGTATCGTTACTGCGGAACTCCACACCATCGAGAATACACTCCTTGGGAACCATTATCGAGGGCATACTCTGATACTTCGTCGGCTGATACATCACCTTGCCGTAGGGCCGGCCTTTGATGGCTCCGTCCTTAACGTACTCATAAGGATCTTCAGGCAGCCGATATACAACGATCGCCGGCGAGCTGATGGAGAGAACGATCGAATTTCCGGATGCCAGCTCACAGAAGCATTCCAGCCGTTCAACGCCCGCGGCCGGAGCTTTTACCGCGGAGCCTGACCCAAAACGGTCGATATACATCGCCCATACATTATCCGCGGCAAGGTTCATCGGTCTGCTGGTCTGGTCTGCCGTATGTTCGACGGCGCTCAAGGCAATCACGACCTCTTCGCCCGGCTGTATCGGGTGCTCCCGGCCTTCGCCCGGGAAAACAAAACCGAAAGCGTTGACCGGAATGGAATCGCGGAGTTCGGTGCTGGTGCTTCCCAACCAGAATTTATTGTACACGGCCGATTTTCCCGAATTGAACGACGTGTGAAATCCGACTCCCACCCCGTCGAGATACTGCACATCGTCGGAATTGTTGCAGAGCGTGAAATACTGGTCATAGTTATAATTCGCTTTCCCGTCGGCAGTCTTCGTTTTGTGAAAATAAACCTCTTTCAGAATGATCGTGCCACGCGCCGTAGCCTTAATCTCGAGATTGCTCGTCCCGGCCGACTGACCGTCTTTATTCAGCACGAAATCCCTGGTGGCATGCAGGAACTTGCTGATTCCGCCCACATCGGCCACTTTGCTGATAATCACGCTGTAATTTCCGTATTCGGCGTCGATCCGGGTTTCACCCTTCGCATCGGTTTCGGAAGTATACGTATTTCCGATCTTCGTATTGCGCATAGTCACCTTGAACCCCGACTTGTCGAGCGACGCCAACTCTCCGGGCAAATCAATGGAGATCAGCACCTCCCTGTTGCCATGGAGCAATTCGCCGTCTTTCATATCCTTGAGGCAGCCGCACAGCAGAAAGGCCGTCGCCAAAGGCACCAGATAATATAAAATCTTTTTCATCATCTGCAACTCTTTAGAATTTAAGTTTTAGTTCCGCGCCGAAATAAATATCCGTATTTACGCGCTTATAAGTTCCCGTACTCTTCAGCAACATTTTAGGATGCGAGTTCGTAAAGTTGTTGGCGTAGAATGAAATCTGGGCAATCCTGCCGATCTCTTTCGTAACACGGAGGTTGGCCATGAAATAAGGCTTGAACGAATTTTCGACAAAGGTCGTAGTCGCACTGCCCGTCTGAAGGTATTCCCGGTAAGCCGCTCCATAGGTAGGATCGTTGTACAAGTCCCGATTGAACGGCAATAGCTGACCATCCATGTTCATATAGAAATCGGGATCCCGGTAGATCATCTTGCCATTCGTCCCATTCGAAAAATCGCCATAAACGGGATGATTGTCGTCATCGAGGATGTAAACACCGTCTGCCTGGAGATTCCGGGTCCGGTTGAGCCATACACACTGGACCGTCAGTGTTGTAATCAGACGCAACTTCGGAATGTGCGTGATCAGGTTAATATTGGAATTGAACCGGGTGTACACCGAACCGGAAGAGACGGATTTGCCTCCATAATAGGCTCCCAGAAACGGGTTGTAGATATTCTTACCGTCAATAGGCACTTTCACCGAGGAATAAGTATCGTACAACAACACGCCCTCGCTATCCTTCCGGGTCATGGTCATGTATGCTCCGTTGACAACGACCGAAGTCCGGACCGGACGAATCTGCCCGAAATCGAACGTATACTCGACACCCCACTTGTCGTATTTACCGTCATTGGCCGGTTTCTTGACGGATGCCGTATGGAATATTTTCTCATCCCGATAGTCGAGCGGCTCGCCTCCCACGCTCAGAACCGGTTGTCCCGAATTGTTCGGATCATCCATATAAACAGGAACTTCCGTCCCTTCATAAGTTGCGTATTCCCGGAATGACAATACCTGCGGAACCATACGAAGGGTATAACCGTTACGCATCTTTTCATTATAATAGGTAATGCCTCCCTTGACACCGAACATATCGAAATCGAGACCCACTTCGAAGTTCTTGCTGTACTGCATCTTCAGATCGCGGTTAATCATATCGGACTGCGGGGTCACGAACGTAGTCCATGCCGCCACAGGCCCCGTCTCGGCAGTTCCGCCCCAGCTGAACGAAACCCGGTCAATATACACCGGAAAAGGATAAAGCAGCCGCAGGGCCGGCAACGTGGTCTGGATGCCCCAGCCGGCGCGCAGCGACAGTTCGCGGACCTTTTTCGGCGCGCGATTGCTGATGATCGTATATTTGGCGTTAAAACGCGGATCGACGGCCCACTTATCGTTCAGCCGATCCGTCGCCATATAGGTAAAACGTCCGCCGGCCTGCAACGTGAGCGATGTTTTTCCGATCGGCAGCGTCGCTTTTTCTTCGGCGAAGACAGCCACCTGATTCAGGAAAGGAATATCGCTGAACGGCTCCGGACGGAACGACATGGGACGCACGCCTTCGTAATACTGTCCTTTGCCGGTGTTGCCCGAATTGTTCCACTCGACACCGAGCATCGCCTTGTTGTAGACCTTGCCGTAACGCCCCGAAAGTTCAGCCACCATTTTAGCCGTGGTGTAATAGGCCATACTCAAATTCCGAATATCGCTCAAGTAATTGTCAGGGGTGAATTCAGTCAGATACTCCCCGTTTTCCAAAGCTCCGGGATTGGCGACACCGAGGGCGCTGGGCGCCATCTGCTGACGGGCGTACTGACGGGTCATTGATGTGTTGAAAACGTATTTCAACGACGTAATCCACGACTTGTTGAGCAGCCACGAACCATTAAGGTTGATCGACAGGTTCCGGTCGTCCAACTCCTTGCGTTCAGCCTGCGAGATATTGTCCGGATCAGCCTTTGTAGTGCCGCGCGAAAGGTAACCGCTCACCTTCGCATTGAACTGAAACGGCGTGCGGTCACGGTTGAAGGTATTGGTATAACCCACCGAAAACGTTCCGCGGTCATAAGATTCCTCCACCGTACGGATGTCCTTCATCGCATTGGCGTAGTCGATCGACGCATTGAGGAAACCCTTGTCGGACCCCAACGCATAACCTTTAGTCAGCGACACGGCCTTGGTGTCCGGCACGGTCTTCACCCGGATTTCATAGGGAGTGCGGCCCTGCTTGGTCTTGACGACGACCGCTCCGGCGCTCATATTGCCGTATTCGGCCGACGCAACGCCGCGGATAACCTCGATCGACTCGATATTGTCGGTCGAAATGGTGCGCATGTCGATACCCCGGCTGGTTTGCTGCCCGAAAGCGGCCGCTTTTCCACCCATCAGCATCGCGCTATTATTCACAACGGCTCCATCGACATAGACGCCCACCGAACTGGAGTTGATGCTGTTCGCATCCTTACCGTCCGTCATCGAATTAGGCAGATCACGGATGCCGACGAAATTCGAAGTGGAGTTCGTCAATTCCGGATTCGCGGTCAGCACGCCCGGCAACAACTGCATCACGTCCTTGACGGAGGTGGCTTGCAGGTGGTCCATCGCCTGACGGTCGATCGTCGACGAGGAGTTGATGCTGCGGCCCCGCTGGGCCGTTACGGTCACGGTGTTGAGTTGCAGGCTCGACTCCTTGAGGCGCAGCGAGAGCGCCCCGATCGAAGCGCTGACCGTCACCTTGTACGAAAGCGGCTCGTAACCCAGGCAGGTTGCCTCGATGGTGTAGCTGCCGGTGGTCACCGACGGCATCCGGAACCGGCCCTTGGCATCGGTCACCACCCACAGCTCAAGCGTCGGAATGGAAACCACGCAGCCCGCAATCGGCTCCTTCGTGTTGTACTCCGTCACGGTCCCTTCGATGGAGACCTTCTTCGGAGCCTGGGCCTGCACTCCCAGCGGAATGCAGACGCCCGCCAATAAAAGCATTAGTAAAAATTTCTTCACGGCAAACAGGGTTATGTGAATAGTAAGAATGTCATTCGTTTTCGGGGGACAAAGATAGAGTGCCGCACAACAGGCGGCAATCCCGAGAAATGGGGATTTTACCGGTCAGGGGACACAATAACGGCTTCCGGCAGCTGCATGGCGCAACTGTCGGGCATCGGGAAACACGCGACTGTCAACAGATGGTAGGGCAATTCCCGCGGGGGGGGGACCCGGGCCTGGAATTCGTCGGCATGGTCCGGAACGCTGATCCGGGCGGTCGCCGGGCGGCGGTTCAATCCACTCTTCCTCATGCCAGTTTCATTTGATTCAAGACAAATCTTGTTTCGCAAGATAAGAAAAAAACACCATTCCGAACATCTTTTCGAACCATGAATTTAACCGAACTTACAATCCGAACGCATCCTGCGGCATATCGCGACAATGTTTAACCGGATTTCCGCCTGCGGTTTCGATCCGAAACGCCCCATTCGGGCCGAAATTTCTTTTTTGCGGACCGGCTGTACTATGGACGGAAATTACTATCTTGCGGCCAATAAACCTTCACCCCCCCGGTTTGACGCGTTACATACTACTGATTCTCGCCCTTCTCGGGTTTGTCGGCATGCCCTCCGCACATCCGGCGGGGAATCATGCGCTCCAATCCTTCGCCCTCTCTTACCAACCCATGAACTTCGGCCGGCCGGCGCGCACGGTCGTCACGGTCGAGGACAAGGAGACGCACGACCCGCTGCTGGGCGCCACGGTCTCGCTCGTCAGCCGGGCCGACACGCTGCGGGGTACGACCGTCAAGGAGGATTTCTACCGTATCATGGCCGTCTACCGCTGCGACCAGATTTTCCGCGACTCGGTCGACCTGGAGGTCACTTACGTGGGTTACAAGCCGTTCAAAAAACGCTACGGAAACACCGAATTCCGGGGACGGATCGAGGTCAAAATGGAGGTCGACGAACAGTCGATCGCGCAGGTCGTGGTCGTCGGGCAGCAGGTCGCCATGGTCTTCCGGGGCGACACGACGGTCTACAACGCGGGGGCGTTCAAAACCATGGCCGACGACCGTTTCGCGGAGCTGCTGAAACAGCTGCCGGGCGTCGAGATCAAGGACAACAAGATTTACGCCGAAGGGCAGGAGGTCAAACGGGTGCTGATCGACGGGAAAAACCTCTTCGGCTCGAAAACCTCCTACGCACTCACCGACCTCGAAGCCTCGGACGTCCGGAGCGTGCGGGTCTACGAGGATTTCAGCCCCGAGGCAAAGCGCCTGGGGGACAACACGGCCGAAAAGGAGAAGGTGATGGACGTCGAAACCAAGTCGAAGCGCGGTTACATCCTGGGCGGGAATCTGGAGGGCACGCTCGGCGCGAGCCTCGAAAGGGACTACTCGGGTCGGCATGAAATCCGCCATTCCGAGGCCGGAAGCTTTTACCGCAACACCGAAAGGGGCAACTGGCGTCTCGAAGCCTCCAACTCGAAGGACAACATCCGGCAGGGAGAAGGCGTCTCGTTCGACTCGAAGACGACCCCCACGAAACAGACCGACGCCCAGGCGGACTATACCCTGCGCCGGGGCGACTCGACCAACGTATCGACCGCCGTCCGGTTCGGACGCAGCCGCCAGAGCAGCACGGGGTCCTCGCAGACCGAATATTTCCCGACCGAAGCCTATGCCCTGCGCAGCGAGGAGAGCCGGAACGAATCGCTCTCGAAATCGCTTTCGGCGGAGATCTCGAACTACGTCAACATCCAGCGGAAGAAGAAGGTTTTCGGGGCCATGACCACCTTTTCGATCGACGACGGCTCCACACTCGGGCACAGCCGCACGCAGCAGCGGATCGACGACGAAAAGACCCGGACGAACCTCAACAGCAACTCCGACAGACGCAACATCCGATTGAATGTCAGCATTTTCTTCCACTCGAAAATTTCCGAACGGTCGACCCTGTCGTTCAACGTCTCGGGCAAATACGCACCCGGCGACCGGGACGGCTGGCGGGTCGACACGACGGCCTCGACACCCGGCCTGCAAGTCAAACTGCGCAACGACGGCGACAGCCGCAACTATTCGTTCGGCGCCAATCTGGGCTACCGCTACAAACTGGGAAAAAAGGGTTCGGTCAACGCCTCATACAACTTCAGCCGCGATTACGCCCGCTCGAAACAGCTGGCGGTCGATTTCCTCTCCGACCCGCAGGGCGTCGTCGACACGGTCAACTCCTACCATTACACGACCGACACCTACACGCACAGCCTGCAAACCAGCCTGCAATACCGGAGCGGCGACGTCTGGATAATGGCCGGACTGGGCGGAGTGCTCTACGACATCGCCCGCAGCGAGCGCTTCCCCAAGGAGGAGCGCTTCCCGCGGCTGTTCTTCCAGCTCAACCCGACGGTCTACCTCTCGGTCGGCAAGTCGCGGAAGCGTTTTTCGTTCAACCTGGCCTCCTTCCCGCAGATGATCCCGCTCAACGCGCTGCGCTCGACGCTCAACGCCACCAACCCCCTTTCGTTGCAGGCCGGAAACCCCGGTCTCAAGTTGCAGAACGACCTCTCGGGATCGGCGGGATTCCAGTTCACCGACGTCAAAAAGGCCCTCTCCTTCAGCGTGCGGCTCAACGGCAGCTACACCTTCAACTACATCGCCCAGCGACGCACGCTCTTCCTCGAAGACACCTACCTGCCCCAGTACGACTACACGGCACGGAAGGGTGCGCAGCTCACCACGCAGACCAACGTCGGGGGCAATTACAACCTCGGGGGCAGGGTCTCCTACTCACAGCAGATCAACCCGCTGCGCTCGACCCTGAACGTCTCGGTGAACTACGGCTTCAGCCAGACGCCCTATTTCACCGGCGAAGACCTCTTCCACTCGGTCCGCCATTCGCTCGGCTTCGGCTTCGGCTTCGACTCGGGCTTTTCGAGCAAGGTCAAGCTCAACATCCGCTCCAACACCTCGATGAGTTCCTACACCACGCAGAAAGAGACCGCACAGGAGCTGCGCGAACAGCTCACGGCGCGCGTCGACCTGCGCTTCGGCAAGTATTTCGGGTCGGTCGGCACGCTCTACGAATTCTACTGCAACAGCCGCTCGCACGCGCTCACGCGCCACAACGTGATCCTCAACGCCTCGGCGGGGCGCAAGTTCGGCAAGGAGAACCGGCTGGGGGTTTCGGTGGGCGTCATCGACATCCTCAACCGCCCCGACTACGCCACCACGAGTTTCGACACGGATTACATCGTCACCTCCTCAACCTCCTACCTGGGCCGTTACGGCTACCTGCGCGTCGCCTATACGTTCTGATCGAAGGTTCGCCACACAGCGTATACCGACACTTTACTTTTTCGAAAAACACCTTCACGCCAACTTTGAAAACGAAGTGAATGTTTCCGGAAAAACAGCCGTCCGGAAAGACAATTTACGACCGTTATCGATAACGGTCCACAAGGACAGCACAATGCAACGGAATTCCGCCTGTCATTCGGTTTCGAGACCGCCGCCGATCAACACCGAATTATTCGCACTCCCGGCCACATAGAAATCGACATTGTATTTATTAAGGATGTCCATGGAAACATAATTGTCCTTTAACGCCGGTCTCCTCCGGAAAATCAGGTAATCCATAATCGCACCCATGGCCTGGTGCACCTGTACAGAGGTTTTTTCGGCGATAAGCGTCGAGACATATCCCTTACGCAGCCCCTCCAGATTCTTCTTCAGCATGTCGAAACCCAGCAGCACCTTGTCTTTGACACCCCGGATTTCCATCCATTCCGCAATCATGTAAGCCCGTGAACTCAAGGTAATGATATGAGATACATGCGGGTTTTCCCGGAAAAACCGGTCGAACAACTGAATGTTGTACAGAAAGTCATTCGGCTGCATCGTACAATCATACACTTCACAGTCTATATCATGGTCTTTGACATAGGCCAGAAAGCCCCGATGGCGGTTAAGCATCGAATCATTGGGCGGGGCGTCACCCCGATCGATATTGAAGTTCACCACGCTGCACGTCTTCATCGAACCGAGCAGCAGATGAGCGGCAAGATAACCGCTCTCGTAAAGCGGCATGCCGTAATAAGCGAGATACTCCGTATTCTCCAGCCGGGTATCGATGTAAACCACCGGAATATCCGATTTCGACAGCTCCCGAACCAGTTTCGTGGTCTCTTCCTTATAAATGGGCGCGATGAGCACCCCGTTCGGCTCAAGCGCCGCCATATTCGAACACGACGCCCGGAATGAATTGATATCAAACTGATTGTAATAAACGATCTCGATCTCGATATTGAGGCTTTTCCCCTGACTTTCAGCCATCATGATCCCGTCATAGACCATCTCCCAATACTCCCCTTTCTGGAAATAGGGAATAACCGCCACAATGCGGTACTTTTTCTTCATCGACAGAATCGAAGCAAAAATATTCGGCTTATAACCAACCTCCTTGATCGCTTTCAGAACCTTCTGCTTTGTTTTTTCCGACACATCGCCCCTATCGTGCAAAACACGATCGACCGTGCCTTTTGACACGCCAGAGAGCCTGGCCACATCTTCCATTGTGGCGTATTTTTCATTGGCCGACATTTTTACAGGGGATTAAATTTGTGCAAATGTATAAAAAAACTCAATCACAATGAAACCCCGACCCGCTTTTATCGAATGCGCTGTTTAGACAAAAAAACAGAAATATTTGGTTTTTTAGAAAAAATAGATAAATTTGTAACCGATACCGGACATTCACAAACTCACAATATATCAATTATTATATTATATATCAATAAATTAAATGCAACAGGTTCGATTCAGATATTTCCGTGTACGATAACGGAAAACCAGACAACGACCAAAAATAACCGAAAACAACCACCCAACCTAAAAAATTTCTACCCATGGTAACTGAATTTGCAAAAGGGCGTTTGAAAGTAAAAATGTCCGACACGCGAGCCGAGTTGGGAGAAGTCGCAGCGAAAGAGGTCGCAGCGTACATCAAAGAGCTTCTCTCCCGGAAGGACGAAGTCAATATCATTTTCGCCTCCGCCCCCTCCCAGAACGAATTCCTTGCTGCGCTGCTCACGCATGAAATTGAATGGAACCGCATCAATGCATTCCACATGGACGAGTACATCGGCATCGATCCCGAGGCCCCGCAGGCTTTCGGTAAATTCCTCAAAGACCGCATCTTCTCCAAAGTGACACCCAAATCCGTCCACTACATGAACCCGCAGGCACAGGACCCGGAAGAAGAGTGCCGCCGATACGCTGCGCTGCTCAAGCAGATGCCCGCCGACATCGTGTTCCTCGGCATCGGAGAAAACGGACACCTCGCGTTCAACGATCCCCACGTGGCTTTTTTCGACGATCCCGAATCCGTGAAGGTCGTCGACCTCGCCCCCGAGTGCCGCAACCAGCAGATCAACGACGGCTGTTTCAAAAGCCTCGACGAAGTTCCCACCCACGCTCTCACCATCACGATTCCCGAACTGCTGCACGTGGACAAGCTTTACGCGATCGTGCCTTCCAAAGCCAAAGCCAAGGCCATCGGGGCTACGTGTGACGGTCCCATCCGTACGACCTGCCCAGCATCGATTCTCCGCACCCATAAAGACGTGACGCTCTATGTGGACAAAGAAAGTGCGTCGCTCGTAACCCGGTAGAACTCATTCGCCACCAACCTAAAAACACACAAAATGACAAAAACCATACTTATAAGTTTCGCATTTGCCGTCGCAATGCTGTCGCAGAGCTTCCAGGCAAAGGCCCAAACACGTGAAGTATCCGGCACGGTCTCCGACGAATCGGGACGCGTACCCGGCGTAACCGTCCTGGTCAAAGGAACTGCAACCGGGACCACGACCGACTCCAACGGTATGTATACAATCCATGTCACAGGCAAAAACGCCGTGCTCGTATTCTCCTTTATCGGATACGAAACCCTTGAGATTCCGGTGGCCGAGGGACAAACCAGACTCGACGCCACATTCAAGAAGACCGCAATCGAAGTCGAAGAACTCGTCGTAGTCGGCTACGGCGTGCAGCGCAAGTCGCACCTGACCGGCGCAATCACCAAATTCAACCCCCAGGATGTGCTCGACGTTCCGACATCGGACATCACAACAGCCCTCCAGGGACGTCTCTCGGGCGTCACGATCCAGAACACCACCTCGGAAGTGGGAGTCGCTCCTGAAATCCGCGTACGCGGAAGCGGCGCGCTCAACACCGGCTCGGGACCGCTCGTAGTGGTCGACAACTTCGTCATGGAAGACGGTCTGCAGATGATCAACCCTTCGGACATCGCTTCGATCGAGATTCTGAAAGACGCCTCTTCGGCAGCCATCTACGGATCGCGCGCGGCACACGGCGTCATCATCATAACGACCAAGGAGGGTTCGGCCATGAAACCCCGTTACGCCGTTTCGGTCTACACCGGTATCAAGGAGCCATACAAACTGCATCCGATGATGAACTACACCGACTATGTCGGCATTCTCCAACGCGAACGGGAACTGGGCGGAGCGGTCGTGCCCGACAACGACCTCGCCGCGGCCTGGCTGGAAGGCAACCTCGGAGCCACCGACTGGCAGCGCCTGGCCCTGCGCGACGCCGCCATGACGACAAATGCCCAGCTAAACATCTCCGGCGGCCGCACGAACCTGAAATACACCGTATCCGGAGGCTTTATCCTCGACGACGGACTTATGAAGCAGAACTTCAACAACAAGTTCAACCTGCGCTCGCGTCTCGACGTGGAGTTAAGCAAAATAGTCAGCATCGGTACGAACATCTCGATGGTATACTCGAAATCGCAGCGTCCCACCAACAACTTCGTGGACTTCATGCGTTTCCCGCAATGGATTCCGGTCCGCCACAACCAGTTCACATCCGAACTGACCGGCCAGCCCGTCGGAAGTTACGCCCAACCGGCGCACTTCAACACCGGTACCGCAATCTACCCGATCGGCGAAATCGACCCCGAAACCGGAGAACCTGCCTACAAGAAAGCCAACCCTTACAATTCGCAGAATCACAACCCCATATCGGTTATGGAGCGCTCCTCGAACGAGAGCCAGCAATACCAGATGTCGGCAAATGCCTACCTGAACGTGAAAATCACCAAGGACCTCGTATTCCGCACGGCAAACAGCATCACTGCGCGTTACAACACCCGTGAAAGCTACCGCAGCAAGGACGCCACAAAACCCGGGACGCCCAGCGAAGGGTCGTTCCTGAGCACCTTCAACACCAATTGGACGACAGACAACACGCTGACCTACATGAAAAAGACCGGCAACCACGATTTGAACGTCATGGCAGGCGTTTCCGCCGAGCAGGCCAAACAGAAAATCGTCAAGCTGGCGGGAACGGGATTCCCCAACGACTACATCAAGACGCTGAGCGCCGCAACCTCGTTCAAGGTCATCGACGACAACGGTAACAAACTCACCTCGACCGAAAAGATTCCCGCACACAACCTGCTGTCGTTCCTCGGCCGTATCAACTATGCGTTCAAGGACCGCTATCTCGTCTCGGCCGCCATCCGAGCCGACGGCGATTCCTATTTCGGATCGAACAACAAATGGGGTTATTTCCCCTCCGTTTCGGTAGGCTGGCGCGTCAGCGAGGAGAACTTTATGAAGAATGTCCAGGCCATTTCCGCCCTTAAATTGAGAGGCAGTTTCGGCGCAACAGGCGACAACAGTCTCTCGGCCAATGCCACGACCAACCTGCTCTACAGTGCGCTCTATTCGTTCGGCGAGGGAACCGGAACCGCCGTCCCCGGCCTCGCAAACATCAGTTCGCTGATCGGAAATCCCGACCTGGGCTGGGCCAAAATCCAGGAATTCGATTTCGGAGTGGATTTGAGCCTGTTCAAGAACCGCATCAACCTCGTCTTCGACTACTATTATTCGACCACGCGCGACATGCTCTTCCTGCGTACAGCGTCCTCGATCACGGGGCACACCCAGTACTGGACCAACCAGGGCAAAGTGCGCAACAAAGGTATCGAACTGACGCTGGACACTTATAATTTTACCAAGAAGAATTTCACGTGGAACACGTCCGTCAACTTTTCGCTCAACCGCAACCGCCTGCTCGATCTCGGCGGCGAAGCCCGGATGATCAAGGAGGGGTACAGCAAGGAGCGTTACATCAACATCGTGGGCGGCCCGGCCATCCAGTTCTACGGCTACAAAACGGACGGCATCTGGAAAACCCAGGAAGAGTTAGATGCCGGACCCAAATTCTCGACCAACATCGACCGCGTCGGCGGTCTCAAGGTGGTCGACACCTACAAGGATGGCGAACTCAACGACAAGGACATGACCGTTATCGGAAATCCCTATCCCGACTTCACGTGGGGCATCACCAACACGTTCAAGATCTGGAATTTCGACGTGCAGATTCTATTCCAGGGCGTTCATGGCGGCGATGTGATCAACGCCGACGCCACCTACAAGGACATGCAGATCCGCAACGAGAAATACAACATCCGCAAACGCTGGGTAAGCGAACAGCACGTCGGCGACGGCAAAACTCCGACCACCTTCGGCGTGCCCTGGATCAACACCGACTACGATGTGGAAGACGCTTCATACGCCGCGCTGCGCAACGTGACCATCGGATACACGCTGCCTCAGAGCGTCTCGAAAAAACTCCACCTCAAGAGCCTCCGCGTCTTCGTAACAGGCAACAACCTGCTGTTCATCATGTCCAAAAGCTACCGGGGCATCAATCCGGAGTACCGCAACACCTCCAGCCCCTACAACGACACGCTTATTTCTGGCTATCAGCGCGGTTCGTTCCCGATGATCATGACGTTCACCGCCGGAATCGACATCAACTTCTAAACTGACGAACGATGAAAAACATTCAAATACTGATAGTAGCCCTTGCGGCCTTCGCACTCGGGGCGTGCAGCGATTTCCTCGACCTCAAGCACGAGTCGAACATCTCCGCCGACAATTTCAACAAAAACGCCGAAGAGCTGTACGCCTCGCTCGTAGGATGCTACAACGGCATGCAGGAAGCCCTTTACCGCGAATGGGCGATGACGGAGCTCCGTTCGGACAACACGCGTATCTACGCACGTACGTCGACTACGGCGATCTTCGACGTGATACGCCAGCTCGACCTGTCCACCATCCAGCCCATCAACTACCTCGTGGACGAATACTGGGCAGGCAATTACCACAACATCGAACGCTGCAACACGGTCATCCGCGACTTCGCGGTTGTCGACGACCCCGACCTGCGCGCGCAGTACAAGGCAGAAGCAATGTTCATCCGCTCCTACCACTATTTCAACCTCGTACGGCTGTTCGGCGGCGTGTTCCTCGTCACCAAGCCCATCACGGCCAACGAAGCCCGCTACATGCAGCGGTCCAATCCCGAGGCCATTTACGACCTGATAATGAACGACCTGAAGGAGATCGTCGAAAACGACATGCTGCCCGACGTGCGCAGCGGCGAAGAGCTTGGCCGCATCACCCTGCCGGCCGCCAAAGCGCTGCTCGCCAAAGTTTACATGACCCGCTACCCGGTGGGTTCCGACGAATACGCCAAAGCCAAACCGCTGCTCGAAGAGGTCATCACCGCCGCAGGCAATCCGCAGTCGGCATCCGATCTGGTCCCCTTCGCCGATATTTTCGACATCACGAACGAGATGAACAAGGAGATCATCTTCGCGATACGCTACAAGGCGGGCAACCTCGGCATCGGATCGCCGTTCGGCAACGAATTTGCCCCGGCAAACAGCGGGACCAACGTCATAAACGGCTCCGGAAGATCGTACAACTACCCGTCCACAAGCATAATAACCGCATTCGATGCCAATCCGAACGACAAGCGCAAGGATGTTTCGCTCGCCGAAAAGTACTACAACGCACAGAGCAACACATGGGTCGACGACGACGAAACCACACAGTGCCGTTTCGTAAAGAAATACCTCTCGCCCGTCGAGACCGTCAATGACGGCGAAAGCGACTGGCCCGTGATCCGCCTGGCCGACGTACTGCTGCTCTACGCCGAAGTGACCAACGAACTGGAAGGCCCTACGGCCGAAGCCGTGAAATACGTGGACATGATCCGCGAAAGAGCCGGTCTGGAACCGCTCGAAGCCGGCAAGAAAGCCAATTCATACTATTTCCGCACGGCGATCCGCAACGAGCGCCGCCTGGAACTGGCCTTCGAAAACCAGCGCTGGTTCGACCTGCTCCGCTGGGGAATCGCCGTGCAGCGCATCACCGAGTATTACAATCAGGAGTACATATACACCAACCTGCCCAACAGCTACAAGCCCACGATTGTCGAGTGGCAGACCGTACTGCCCATTCCGCTGAATGTCATGAACATCAACCCGGAACTGACCCAGAATTACGGATATTAAAAGAGACCCAACATGAAAAAGATATTTGCTTATCTGTGCATGCTGACGGGGACAACGCTCCTGGCGGCATCCTGCAACGAAGAACTTCGGATCGACAGTTACAGCCAGCCAGATCCGGTCATCAACTCGTTCAGCCCCTCGTCCGGCCCTGTCGGAACGCTGATCACGGTCAAGGGAGAGGGTCTGGGCAGCATCCGGTCCGCCAAAATCAACGGCGGCGAAGTTGCAGTCAAACACATGATTTCAGGGAATGAAATAGTCCTCCAGACCACCTCGGCGGGAAGCACGGGCGTCATCACGCTCGAAAACGCGGACTGCGCCGTACAAAGTACCGAAAAATTCACCTACACCTATCCCACACCCTCCATTACAACCTATCCGCCAACCTATACCGTCGGTGAACTGGCCGTCTTTTTCGGTTCCGGACTCGATGCCATACAGAGCGTGAAATTCAACACGACAGAGACGCCGATCACCGAAAAAAGCCCGACGGAACTCATCGTGAAAATTCCGGACCTTCGCGAATCCACCGCCGACATCACGTTCGCCTACTACGACGGCTCGTCCGAAGTCACGTTTCAAAAGAACGGCGTCCACATCGTGCGTCTGATTCCGCAGGTGACGTCGCTCTCTCCGGCAACCGGCATCGTCACCGGCAGCGAAGTCACGGCGGAGGGAATGTTCCTGCATCTGGTCGAGAAAGTCACGATTGGCGATGTCGAAGCCCGTATCACCGGACAGCCCGAAAACGGACAGTCGCTGACCTTCCGGATGGCCGACGATCCTTCATTCACGGACGGAAACAACACGAGAAAACTCCGATTCTTCTCGCTGAACGGCACCGAAATACTCGACGTAGACGACAACTTCACATTCTTCGTCCCCTCGTTCTACACTTGGAAAAATGCCAACCTCAACGCACATTCGACGTCGAAGCTCAACCACTTCTTCTGCCTCGACACCGGAGACACCTATGCCGCGGCCGATTTCGCGACGAGTGTAGATCCGCTGACCATGAGTCTGAGCGGAGCGGTTTGCAGCGCCAAGAACCAGCTCGCCGCATCCGTAACCGCAGCGCAGTATTATGCGGTAAAGCCCTATATCTTCTTTGCATACCTCGGTTCGGGATGCTACTTCTACGGACCTGCGAACAACAACAACCGCATCTCCAACTTCAAGAATTCCAGCCCGGACCTCTCGGCCAGCATCTACGGAACGCCGATCATCCTCTACCGCACGCTCTGCGAGATGAATCCGGCCGAAAAAGCCATCATCGACAAAATCAAGGGAGGGACGTTCTCAAGCAGCGACTTCACGCCCGCATTGCTCGACGACATCGACCTGACGAAAACGGGAGCCGCGAGCGAAGACGGCTGGTCGAACATTCCCAACGGCGAATTCGGAGCGTTCAAGGCCGCCTCGGCGACCAACCATCGTCCCTGGGCCCCGACGCTCACGAGCGCGACCGAGACGGTGGATATAAATCCCGGCACGGTGGTCCTCGTCATGTATTTCAAACCCAACTGGGAAACGTTCAAAGCGGACCCGGAAAACATCTGCAAGTTCGGGTTCATCCATATCACCAAACTGGTGCAGGATAAAACCGTCGAGAGCGGACGGCAGAACAACGCCACCTTCGACGTCTACTGGCAGCGCACTCCGGTCACCGATACAACCGCTGCGAAATGAAAACCCGGGTTTGGTTAATGAGCCTGATGCTTGTCGGGTCTGCGTCGTGTGCAAACACGGCGCAGGCCGATGAGCCGGGTAACGGACCGCATAAAAAGACGCATACGATCGCATGGAGCCAGGAGGCTTTCGACGAAGCCGGAATAAAACCCGGAGACATCGTTGTCATCCGCAGCGGCACGTACCGGGACCTGCCGGTAAAGATCGACATCGACGCAACAGCGGAAAGGCCCGTCCTGATCCGCGCTGAGAAACCCGGCAGCGTCGTGCTCACAGGCATGTCATCGTTATCGATAGGCGGTTCCGACATCACGGTTTCAGGACTCTATTTCAAGGACTGCGATGTCGCTGCCGGCGACGCGGTATTCAACTTCCGGACCTCGGCAAAAAAACATGCCGTCCGCTCGCGGCTCGACGACTGCATCTTCAGCGGCTCGGGACTTGCCGAAAATAAGGACAAGGACATAAAGTGGGTGTCGGTCTACGGCCACGACAACGAAGTGACCCGCTGCTCGTTCATCGACAAAAAGATTCTCGGCTCGCTTCTGGTCGTATGGATAGACCCGCAGGTCATTCCCAACCACCGCATCCGCGGCAATTATTTCACCCACCCTTTCTCGCTTCAGAAAAACGGCTCGGCAATCAACGGTCAGGAGATGATCCGTATCGGCACGAGCGCCGTTTCGATGTCCGAAGGACGGTGCGAAATCTGCGACAACTATTTCTTCCGATGCAACGGCGAGGTCGAAATCATCTCGAACAAATCGTGTGCGAACACCTACCGCAACAATGTGTTCGACAGTTGCGAAGGCACGCTGACACTCCGGCACGGGAACGACTGCGCGGTCGACGGAAACTACTTCTTCGGACGCGGTGCACCCAACACGGGCGGCGTACGGATCATCGGCGAACGCCATCGGGTGTTCAACAACTATTTCGAAGGGCTGGCCGGAAACAGCCAACGGTCGGCAATCTCTCTCGTGCGCGGCGTCGAGAACTCCGAACTGTTCGAGTATTTCCAGGTGAAAGATGCCCAGGTGGCTTTCAACACGATCGTCAACTGCAAAAGCGGCATCATGGCCAACATCGGAAACAGCGCCAGCACCATGCCCGTCACAGACAGCCGCGTCACGGGCAACCTGATCGTAAACAACGCCGCAGGAACACCCCCCGAAGGCGTCACGGTAATCACCGCATACGGTCCCGGGATCGTATGGGAAGCCAATCATTTCCACGGCGTGACAGTCTCCGGTCTCACGGGAGGAGGAGTCGACGACACGGGGCGTTTCGACCTGATCCTCGACGGAGGGCTTTATCTGCTGCCCGCGGACAAGGCGGCCCTCTACGGCAAAATCCGGGGGTTCGCCTACGTCGCCACGGACATCCGGGGCATCGCGCGCCCACAGGCCAAAACGCCCGGCGCAAACGAACCCGTCGGAGAGTGCACCCGCACCATGCCCTCCCCGGCGACCACAGGAGCAACATGGCAACCAACTTTATAGTATGAAAATGAAAAGCAAACAGATCGTCACAATCCTGTCGGCACTGATTTTTCTATGGGCGACGAATCCCGAGGTCCGGGCGGCAAACATCCGCACGACCCCGGAAAAAGCGGCGACAGCCGTTCGGAAAGCGGCCCCGGGAGACTCTATAATCATCACCAACGGCACATATGCCAACATCCGGCTGGCCCTGCAGGGTGACGGCGAGCAAGGCAAGCCGATCGTCATAACAGCCGAAACCCCCGGGAAAGTCATCTTCGAAGGGGAATCGAACCTGCGGATCGCCGGTAAATGGCTAGTGGTGTCGGGGTTCTGGTTCCGCAACGGCTGCTCGCCCACGGGAACCGTCATAGAATACCGACAGGGCACGCGCCACGCCACCGACTGCCGCGTCACAGAGTGCGCGATCGAGGCGTTCAACCCCGAGAGCCGCCAGACCAAAGGCAACTGGGTGCAGTTTTACGGACACCGCAACCGGCTCGACCACTGTTCGATCGTGGGGAAGCTGAACGAAGGCGTAACCGTCACCGCCGTCCTCAACGGTTCCGACAACCAGCATCACCGCATTGACAACAACTACTTCGGCCCACGGCCCGTATACGGGTCCAACGGTGCGGAGACGATCCGCACGGGAAATTCGTTCACGTCGACCACGCCCTCGTTCATCGTCATCGAGGACAATTACTTCGACCGTTGCAGCGGCGAAGTGGAGATCCTTTCGATCAAATCGGCCGACAACACGATCCGCCGCAATACGTTCTTCGAGTGCGAGGGCGGCATCGCCCTGCGGCACGGCGACCGCAACACGGTGGAATCGAACGTAATGATCGGCAACGGCAAGCCCAACACGGGCGGCATCCGCATCATCAACAAAGGCCACAAGATCCGCAACAACTACCTCCGCGGGCTGGCCGGCCGACGGGCTTTCGCACCGCTGGCCATCATGAACGGAGTTCCGAATTCGCCCGAATACCGTTACCATCAGGTGACCGACACGGAAGTGTCGAACAACACGCTGGACAGCTGCGGTGAAATTCTTTTCTGCCTCGGCAGGGATTTCGAACGTACGGAAACGCCCCGGCGCGTGACCTTCAGCGGCAATCTGATCACTGAACCCTGCGGCACGGCGCTTTATACCGCCTTCGACGACATTTCGGGAATCCGGTTCGCAGATAACAAAGTCACCGACGGGACCGGAATGAAGCTGCCGGACGGATTCGTCCCGGCAAAAAGCATCGAACGCACCGTCGAAGGAGCGGCTTACGACAACGCCCCGGCGCCCAAACGGAAAGCATCCGACCTGCGCGACCTGACCGGAAACCCCTTCCGCACGCAAGGGTCCGCAGGGTCCATAGACCGCGCCAACGCATCCAGGCCCGTAACCGCAGCCGCCAAAGACAAGGTCGGAGCGAAGTGGTTCTCCTACACCGAGCCCAACCCCCACAAACTCTCGGGCCGGATCATAGAGGTAATACCCGGCCAAAACACCCTGCTCCGGGCCGTCGCCCTTTCACAATCGGGTGATGTGCTCCGGCTTACGGCCCCGGGCGAATACTGGAACGACGCTTCGGTCGTCATTCCCCATTTCCTGCGTATCGAAGCAGCCGGAAAGCCCCAGGACAAACCCGTGCTGCGCTACAACGGCCGCGGCAACGAACCGATCATCACGATCGGCAACGGCGGTCGCCTCGATCTGTCGGGCGTGGCTTTCAACGGCATTCCCGAAGAGCAGCTGCACGATCCGAAAGGGTTCATCGGCACGGCCGCTACCATGATCGAAGATTATACGCTCAACGTCTCCGACTGTGACTTCAGCCGCTTCAACCGCTCGGGTACGTATGCCATATCGTGCAGCAGGGGCACATTCGCCCAACGCATCACCATCCGCAACTGCCGGTTCTTCGACCTGCCGTGGGATGCGATCGTGCTGACGCGGGAAACCGACTTCTACGGCCGCTACAACGTCGAGAATCTCGAAGTCACGAACTGCCTCTTCGCCAACATCGGGGGCCGCGGCATCGACCTCTCGCGGCTCGGCTATGACGAGAGTACCGCAGGTCCGAACGCCCGTATCAGCCACTGTACATTCTACAACGTATTCAACCGTGAACAAGGGAGCGTGATCGACCTCACAGGCGTACAGAAAGCCTCGGTCACCGACTGCACATTCGAGAAGAGCGGGCAGGGCGGAGCCAGCATCCGGTTCAACGAGATGCGCTGGGATGAAATCGAAGTCTCGCACTGCAATCTCTACGAAGCGGGACTCATCGCCTCGTTCTGGAACACCTGCGTGAAAGGAGACATGCTCCAGACGAAACCCGTCTACGCGGACCCTGCAAACAACGACTTCCGCCAGTCGCCCGCTTCGCCCCTTGCAAACAAGGCGACGGACGGAAAGAATATCGGAATAAATTAACCAGACAATTCCAACCATGAACAAATTCATCACGCTACTGATCCTCTGCCTCTCGTTTCTGACCGCATCGGGAACGGAAACCTCCCGTCCGCGGCTGCTGCTGACCAAAGAGGGCGTCCGGGAGATCAAGGCCCAACTGGGGCGCAACCCGCTCACCGACGCCGCCTTCGCAAAAGCGAAGGCCGTCGCCGATGCGGCTGTCGCAGGTCCGGTAGAAGTCCCCGTCCCGCAAGACGTGGGCGGCGGCTACACCCACGAAAAGCACAAGCAGAATTATACCGACATGTATAATGCCGGAGTTGTTTACCAAATCACGGGCGATAAAAAATACGCAGACTTCGTGCGGCGCATGCTGCTCGCCTATGCGGAAATCTACCCTTCGCTCCCGGTACATCCGGCCCGGTTCACCAAAACCCCGGGAAAGATTTTCTACCAGATACTCAACGAGGCGGTATGGCTCACATTCACAGCAAACGCCTATGACTGCGTCTATGAATACATCCCCGCCGCCGAACGCCGGCGAATCGAGGACAACCTGTTCCGCCCGGTGGTCGAGTTCATGGAAAACGGCACGCCGGCCAACAACACGGCATTCAACTCCATGCACAATTTCGGGACGTGGATGACCGCAGGAACCGGTATGATCGGCTACGTCATGGACGACCGGGAGATGGTCGACAAGGCGCTCAAAGGCTCGGCCAAAGACGGCAAAACAGGTTTCCTGCCCCAGCTCGACGCTCTTTTTTCACCCGAAGGCTACTACGATGAAGGACCCGGATACCAGCGTTACGCCATTTATCCGTTCATAACGCTGGCCGAGTGCATAAACAACAATCAGCCGGAACTGCATATCTTCGATTACCGCGGCGGCATTCTCCGGAAAGCGGTGAACACCCTGCTCCAATGCACCTACGAAGGCGACATCTTTCTGATGAACGACGCCATCGCCAAGGACATCCACACCTACGAAATCCTTTTCAGCACCAACATCGCCTACAAAGCCGCTCCGAAGGAAAAGGGCATGCTGGGCATGGTGCAACAGCAGGGAATCGTCACGCTGACCGATGCCGGCGCGACGGCGGCCAAAGCGATTGCCAAAGGCGAGGCAAAACCGTTCGCATTCCGCTCCGAAGTCATCAAAGCCGGTCCCGACGGCAACGACGGCGGACTGGCGATCATCCGGGGCAACGACGCAAACAACTCCTGCGTGACGCTCAAGGCCACGACACACGGCGGCGGACACGGCCATTTCGACCGGCTGTCGACTATTTTCTTCGCCAATGGAACGACGATCGTTCCCGATTACGGTTCGGCGCGCTTCATCAACGTCGTGGCGAAAGCCAAAGGCGGATACGCCCCCGAAAACAAGTCATTCGCACAGCTTTCGATCGCCCACAACACCGTCGTCGCAGATTCGACGACCCATTTCCGCGGCGTCGGGCGCGACGCGCTGAAGGCCGGCGCAAAGATCAATTTCAGCGACTTCGCCGACCCTGCGTTCCAGATCGTTTCGGCTACGGAAAACAACGCTTACAAAGGCGTTTCGATGAACCGTTCGGTAGCCCTCGTCCGCAACGAAGCGTTGGAATACGCTTTCGTACTCGACATTTTCCGCCTCACGGCCGACAGGGAGCATGTCTACGACCTGCCCTATTATTACAACGGCCATTTCATGTCATCGAACTTCGCATATGACAAGAATGCCGCCCGGCTCGAACCCATGGGGCGCCGCAACGGCTACCAGCACCTCTGGAAAGAAGCCACAGGATCTCCGGAAGGCAGTTTCATGCAGTTGTGCTGGCTTGAGAACAAGCGGTTCTATACGTTGAGCACCGCCGTGAGCACCCCATGCACGCCCTACCTGGTCAAGACCGGGGCCAACGACCCCGATTATAACCTCGTGACACGCAACGGCGTGCTGCTGCGCACCTCCTCCCCCGTAGCGAACCATACCTACGTCTCGGTGATCGAACCGCACGGCAGCTATGACCTCGTGACAGAAACCACCCGAAACGCCGAGTCGGAAATCGAAGAATTGACGATCCTGCACGACGCGGACGACTACACATTCGTCCGGATTACGACCAGGCAAGGCAAACACCTTCTCATCGCCGTAGTGAACAGCGGCTACGACACGAAACGCAGACACACTTTCCTGCTGGGACCGGAACGGTTCGAGTGGACGGGCAATTACGCCTTATTCAACAAATAAAGCTATGAAAATCACCAGATCAATTCTGCTTACGACCGTATTCGGACTGCTGTGCTGCTCCGTCGACAAGACGGGCGACGATCCCGCACCGGCGCCTCCCGCCCCTACGGACGGACGCTATCCGGTCGTGAAATCCGACTGCCTGCCTGCACGGCAGCCGACCGGCGACATGATCCCCGACTTCAGCCGCGTGGGCTATCGCTGGGGCGATGCCGAAATTCCGACAGTCGCCGTCGTCGCAACCCTGACGCCACCGGCCGGCGGTGCAGATGCCACGACCCTGATCCAGTCGGCGATCGACAAAGCCGGCGCCGGCGCAATCGTACTTAAAAAAGGTGTCTACAACATTTCCGGGACAATCCGCATCGGCAAAAGCGGAATCGTCCTGCGCGGGGAGGGCGATACGGAAACCGACGGCACGGTGCTCGTAGCCACAGGCGCGGTGCAGCGCGATCTGATCGTCATCAGCGGCACGGGTCCGCGCAGCGTGGAAGACAACACGGCGGCTTACGACATCAAGGACGACTACATCCCGGCCGGGCAGTTCTGGGTGCGCAGTCCCCAGGCCGCTGCATTCAAGAAGGGTGACAATGTCGTCATTTACCGGCCTTCGACACAGGAGTGGATTACGGATATGAAAATGGACCAGATTCCCCAGCGGGCGGACGGTCTTCCGATCACACAGTGGCAGGCGGGCAAGTTCGACACCTACGCCGAACGCGTCGTGACTCTCGTTTCGGGCGATACGATACACTTCGAAAATCCCGTGGCGATGAGCCTCGACCGGAAATACGGCGGTGGCCGGATTCTGAAATACAGTTATCCGAACCGCATCGAAGAGTGCGGCATCGAGCACATGTACCTCAAGTCGGAGTACACAGGACCGGAGGATGAGAACCACGGATGGAATGCCGTTGCCGTAAAAGTGGCGGCCCACTGCTGGGTGCGCAACGTCACGAGCCGCCATTTCGGCATGGGGCTGGTTACGATGGACAACGGGGCCAAAAACATCAGCGTCCTGAACTGCACCTGTCTCGACCCGGTTTCGAAGATCGCCGGCAGCCGCCGTTACTCATTCCACATCAGTCAGGGACAGCTGTGTCTGGTCAAGGGATGTCGTTCGGACAACGCACGGCACGACTTCGCCACAGGAGCGCTCAACTGCGGACCGAACGTCTTTACGAACTGTACCGCATCCCGCACGCACGCCGACATCGGCCCTCACCAGCGGTGGAATACCGCAACGCTTTACGACAATGTCACGAGCGACGGCGAAATCTGCATCCAGGACCGCAGCAACTACGGTTCGGGGCATGGCTGGGCCGGAGGCAACAACGTGCTGTGGAACTGCACGGGGAGCACGGTGATCGTGCAAAGCCCGTGGGTTTCGGCCTATAACTACTCCGTAGGCACGATCGGCAACAAAAGCCCCGGCAAATTCACCAATCCCCGCCGTCCCGACGGCATATGGCTCTCGCAGGGCCGCAAAGCCTCGCCCTCCTACCTTTACGAAGCCCAGCTGGCCCTGCGGAAGAAAACCTGGCCGGGCGGCGTGATGGACATCCGATAAATCCCTCAAAAAAACAAACCTATGAAGAAGATCAAATTCCTGATTTTAGCGGTTCTCGGAACGGCCCTGGCGTCGGGTGCGAAAGCCGGCATCATCGAAGTGGAGTCGGGCGGAGACATCAAGGCCGCGCTCCGGAAAGCCTCGGAAGCGGATACCGTCCTTCTGAAAGCCGGAGAATACACCCTGCCGAGTCAGATCGAGCAGACAAAGGACATCGTCCTTATGGGTGAAAGCGGGAAGATGCCAGTGGTCAACTTCACCAATTTCGTCCTGGGAACCGGAGCGGACAAGCTCGTGCTCGAAGGGCTTCACATTATCTACAACCGAAAATATCTGGTCTACAACGCCAGCGAAAAAGACGTGGAGATCGACCTCATCGCCATACGCAACTGTATCGTGAATCTGAACGGAGAAAACGGAGCAAGCCTCATACTGAACCGTTCCACAGGGGCAAAAAACCGTATCGGCCGCATCGAGATCGACAACAGCATCGTCTACAACGGACAGGCTCCGTCGCACGGCGTGGTGAACGTCGGCAAGGAATCGACCGCACAAGTCGGCTCAATCCGCCTTACAAACAGCACCTTCGCCGACTTCGTGCGCGGAGTGATCATCGTGAGCGCACGCATGGACGATCTCAAAATCGGGGTGGATGCCTGCACGTTCTACAACGTCAACACCTCCGAAAACAGCGCAGGGGTGTTCCACGCCAATCTGGGTAACACGGAAATAGAGATTACGCGGAGCATTTTCTGCATCCCGGGGGCATCGCCGAAATTCATCGACGCCGGTGCGGGCGGCATCGTCAAAGTCACCGACTCCTATCGCGTCAAAATGCAGCCCAGAATACGCAACCCCTACGGCCTGCAAACAACCGGAGGCAACGCCCGATCGGTCTTCGCATCACCGGCCGACGACCCGCTGGACGGATGCACGAGTTACCGTATCGTCGACGGGGCGTTATCCGGCAAAAAACTCGGCGATCCGCGCTGGGAATAAGAGATTCAGTCCGGCGTCAGAGAAAGAGCATGGCGGAACAGCCTGTCCGGTTCATCCGCAGCAGGTCTCATCATACGGAATCGGAACCGCCCGGAATTACGGTGTTATTTCGGTTTATTTCGTATAGTTTCGCATATTTTCGTATCTTTGGACGCAGAAACCGTTTAAAGCGTATGAAAAAACTACTGATCCCCCTGATTGCCGCCTTTGCCGCGAACACCGTATCGGCCGCCGCGCCGCAGCAGGTCATCGACATCAGCACCGACAAGGTCTCGATGGTGCTCACCGCCGCCCCCGGAGGCGAAGTTTATTTCCGCCACTTCGGCGGACGCATCGACGACCCGGCGCCGCTGGCCGACTACAAGAGCAACCGCCGCAGTGACCACGGAACCGAGGACCTGGCCTATCCCGCGACGGGAGGCCGCAACTTCCGCGAACCCGCCCTGCGCGTCACCCATGCCGACGGCGACATGAACACCGAACTGCGCTACGTGTCGCACACCTCGAAACAGCTCTCCGACAAGAACGTGACGGAGACCGTCGTGAAGATGACCGACTGCTGCCAGGCGCTCGACGTGGAACTGGTCTTCACGGCCTACGCCCGCGAAAACGTCATCACCACGCACGCCGTGATCCGCAACCGCGAGAAGGGTCCCGTCACGCTGCACAGCTTCTACTCCTCGTCGCTCCCGCTGAAGGCCGACAAATACCTCCTAACGCACCTCTACGGGGCCTGGGCGCGTGAAGCGCAGGTCGACCACACGCTGCTGACCCACGGATCGAAAAGCATCGAGTCGACGCGCGAGGTGCGCACGACCCACACCGAAAACCCGGCGTTCCTGCTCACGCTGAACAGCGATTCGTTCAGCGAGACCTACGGCGAAGTCATCGCCGGAGCGCTGGCCTGGAGCGGCAATTTCCGCCTCAACTTCGAGGTCGACGAATTCGACGTGCTGACCGTCCTGGCCGGCGCCAACCCCAACGCCTCGGAGTACAGGCTCCGCCCGGGCGAGACGTTCACCACGCCCGAAATGATCTACACCCACTCGTTCTGCGGCGCGGGCGGCGCCTCGCGCAACCTCCACGACTGGGCGCGCAACTACGGCGTCTACCACGGCCACGAGACCGTCCCCACGCTGCTCAACAGCTGGGAAGGCGCCTACTTCAAGTTCGACGCCAAGGTCCTGAAACAGATGATCGACGACGCGGCCTCGATGGGATTGGAAATGTTCGTCCTCGACGACGGCTGGTTCGGCAACAAATACCCGCGCAACAACTCCAACGCCGGACTGGGCGACTGGCAGGTGAACGCCGCGAAACTCCCCGAAGGCATCGACCACATCGCCTCCTACGCCCACTCGAAGGGACTGAAGTTCGGCATCTGGATCGAACCGGAGATGGTCAACCCCAAGAGCGAGCTGGCCGAGAAGCACCCCGACTGGATCGTCCGTCCGCCGAAGCGCGAAGCGCCCACGACCCGCAACCAGTGGCTGCTCGACCTCACGAACCCCAAGGTGCAGGACTTCGTGTTCGGAGTCTTCGACAACACGATGAAACTCTCGGACAAGATCGACTACATCAAGTGGGACGCCAACCGCAACGCCAACAACGTGAGTTCGGCCTACCTCCCGGCCGACGAGCAGTCGCGCTTCTGGATCGACTACGCGCAGGGCTTCTACAAGGTGATGGAACGCATCCGCGCCAAATACCCCGACGTGCTGATCCAGGCCTGCGCCTCGGGCGGCGGCCGCGTGGAGTACGGCGCCCTGAAGTATTTCGACGAAGTGTGGACGAGCGACAACACCGAGGCGCTTTCGCGCGCGCGCATCCAGTACGGCACGAGCCTTTTCTACCCCGCCGTCGTGATGGGTTCGCACGTCTCGGCCACGCCCAACCACCAGACGGGCAACATCACGCCCATCAAGTTCCGCTTCGACATGGCCTGCGCCGGACGCCTCGGCATGGAGCTTCAGCCCAGGCAGATGACCGACGAGGAGCGGCAGTTCGCCCGCCGGGCCATCGCCAGCTACAAGGAGTACCGCGACATCGTGATGCAGGGCGACCTCTACCGCATCGGCACGCCCTATGACAAGAGCGGCTGCTACGGTCTGATGTACGTTTCGAAGGACCGGAAGCAGGCCGTGCTGTTCACGTACAGCCTCCGGTACCAGGGCCGCTCGCTGATCCCGAAATTCCGCTTGCAGGGCCTCGACCCGAAGACGGGCTACACCATCCGCGAACTGAACGTCGACAAATCGCGCAACTGGTTCGACGGCAAAACCTTCAGCGGCGAGATGCTCTCGAACGCCGGCATCAACCCCTCGATGCCGAAGATTTACGACAGCGGCGTATTCCTGCTCACGGCGGAATAGAAGCTGCTCCGTCGCGAAAGCCACCCCGGGATTTGCCGCCGGGGTGGCTTTTTCCTATCTTTGCCCAAGAACATTTTTCCGAACATGATCGAACAAATCATATCCCGACGACTGCAAATTCCGCTGCACCAGGTGCAGGGGACCGTGCGTCTGCTCCGCGAAGGGGCGACGATCCCCTTTATCAGCCGCTACCGCAAGGAAGCGACCGGCTCGCTCGACGAGGTGCAGGTCGCCTCCGTCAAGGAGTGGCTCGACCGGCTCACCGAACTCGAAACCCGCAAGCAGACGGTGCTCACGACCATCGAGGGGCAGGGCAGGCTGACCCCGGAACTCCGCCGGCGCATCGCGGAGTGCTGGGATGCGGTGGAGCTGGAGGACATTTACCTGCCCTACAAACCCAAACGCCGCACGCGGGCCACCGTGGCGCGCGAACGGGGCCTGGAGCCGCTGGCCGAAATCATCCTGGCGCAGCAGTCCCGCAACGTCGTGCAGCAGGCCCGGCGGTTCGTTTCGGCCGAAGTACCGACCCCGGAGGAGGCCCTCGCCGGGGCGTGCGACATCGTCGCCGAACGTATCTCGGAAGACGAGCGCGCCCGCAACACGCTGCGCCGCACGTTCGCCCGCGAAGGCATCGTCCATTCGAAACTCGTCAAAGGCAAAGAGACGGAAGGGGCGAAATACGCCGACTATTTCGACGCCGCGACGCCCCTGCGCAGCATCTCGTCGCACCGCTTCCTGGCCATGCGCCGCGGCGAGGAGGAGGGCATTCTGAAAATCGCGGTCGACGTGGATGCCGAACATTGCATCGAGAGTCTCCGCCGGCTGTTCGTACGGCCCGGCTCGGCGACGCGCGAATGGATGGAAGCGGCCGTGGCCGACGCGTTCAAACGCCTGATACGCCCCTCGATCGAGACCGAACAGCTCGCGGCGGCCAAGGAGAAGGCCGACGACGAAGCGATCCGGGTTTTCGCCGAGAACCTGCGCCAACTGCTGCTCTCCTCGCCGCTGGGGCAGAAGCGCGTCGTGGCCATCGACCCGGGATTCCGCACGGGATGCAAGGTCGTGGCGCTCGACGCGCAGGGCAACCTGCTGCACAACACGACCGTCTACCCCCATCCGCCGCAGGGCCGGGCGGCCGAAGCGGCCGAGACGCTGAAATCGCTGGCCGCCAGGTACAAGGCCGAGGCGTTCGCCATCGGGGACGGCACGGCGGGCCGCGAGACCGAACAGCTGGTCCGCGGACTGGGGCTGGAAGGCGTGGAGGTATTCATGGTGAGCGAGGACGGCGCGTCGGTCTACTCGGCGTCGGCCGCGGCGCGCGAGGAGTTCCCGGACTACGACGTGACGGTGCGCGGGGCCGTGAGCATCGGACGCCGCCTGATCGACCCGCTCTCGGAGCTGGTCAAGATCGACCCCAAGTCGATCGGCGTGGGGCAGTACCAGCACAGCGTCGACCCGGCGAAGCTCAAGGCGCGGCTCCGGACGGTCGTCGAAAGCTGCGTCAACCGCGTCGGCGTCAATATCAACACCGCCTCGAAACACATCCTGACCTACATATCGGGGCTGGGACCCGTGCTGGCGCAGAACATCGTGGCCTACCGTGCGGCGAACGGGGAGTTCAAAAGCCGCAAGGCGCTGCTCAAAGTGCCGCGGCTGGGCGCCAAGGCTTTCGAGCAAGCGGCCGGATTCCTGCGGGTCGTCGGAGGCGCGAATCCGCTGGACAACAGCGCCGTGCACCCGGAATCGTACGCCGTCGTCGAACGGATGGCCGCTGACGCGGGCGTGACGGTCGAACGCCTGCTGGCCGACAAACAGCTGCGCAGCGGTCTCAAGGCCGAACGATACGTGAGCGGAGAAACGGGGCTGCCGACCGTGACGGACATCCTCGAGGCGCTCGACAAACGGGGGCTCGACCCGCGCGAGCAGTTGCAGGTCTTCGCATTCGACCCCAACGTGCACACGATCGGCGACCTGCGCGAGGGAATGCTTCTGCCGGGCATCGTCACCAACATCACAGCCTTCGGGGCCTTCGTCGACATCGGCGTCAAACAGGACGGGCTGGTGCACATCTCGCAGCTGGCCGACCGCTACGTGGCTTCGCCGGCCGACGTGGTGCATCTGGGACAGCACGTCGAAGTGCGGGTGACAGGCGTGGACACCGTTCGCGGACGCATTGCGCTCTCGATGCGCCGCGAAGCATAAAAGACCGGATCAAGCGAGGCCCTGCAACGGCCATCCTGGTCGAAAAATGGCCTTTTAAGGTCGAATATTGTCCGCCCGGTCCGTAAAACATCGCTACCTTTGGGTATTCAAACCATTAACCCATTTGTCCGATGAGAAAAAACAACCTGTTCATTACCTCGTCGTGCCTGCTGGGGGCACTGGCCTCGTGCTACGGGGCCTTCGGAAAGAACCCGCGGCCCAATGTCATCCTGATCCTCGCCGACGACATGGGAATCGGGGACGTGAGAGGGCTTAACCCCGATTCACAGATCGACACCCCCTGGCTCGACGAAATGTGCAACCGCGGCATCGCGTTCACCGATGCGCACGCCTCGTCCGCACTCTCCACTCCCTCGCGCTACTCGATCCTCACCGGCCGCTACAACTGGCGTTCGACGAAAAAAGGCGGCGTGCTCGGCGTCATGTCGCCCCCGATGATCGCAACGGGCCGCAACACCATCGCCGACATGTTCCGAGCCTGCGACTACACGACAGCGGCCATCGGCAAATGGCATCTGGGGTGGGATTGGACATACAAGGAAGGCAAGGCGAAAACCGTCGACAACATCGACTTCACGAAGCGCGTGGCCAACGGTCCCACCGATCGGGGATTCGACTATTTCTACGGGCTGACCTCGCCGTCCGGACCTCCGCACCTCTACATGGTCAACGACATGGCGGAGAAACAGCCGAACACGAGATTCGAAGAATCAGGCGGCGGACTGTATAAAATCAAGGGCGGCATCGGCCACAGCGACTGGAGCGCCGACGGCATGCAGCCCCACCTGGCGGACAAGATGCTCGAATACCTCGACGAAAACAAGGATTCCGACAAGCCGTTCTTCCTCTACATGGCGCTGACGGCTCTCCACATCCCGCTTTTCCCGAGCAAGGAGTTCAAGGGCAAATCCAAGATCGGCGACTACGGCGACCTGGTGATGATGATAGACGACATCGTCGGCAGGGTCAATCGAAAGCTGAAAGAGATCGGCAAATACGACAACACGATCGTCATGTTCGCCGCCGACAACGGCTGCGCCGGTTACATCAACATGGACAGGATAAACCGGAAAGGGCACTATCCGTCCTATATTTACCGGGGCTACAAGTCGCACGGCTGGGAAGGCGGCCACCGCATTCCCTTCATCCTGTTGTGGGGCGACCGGTACGGACACGTGACCGATAATTCGCTCGTCTCGCTGACCGATCTGTACGCCACGTTCGCCGACATGCTCGGCTACCGGATGGCCGACGACGAGGCCGAAGACAGTTTCAGCTTCTGGCCGATACTCGACGACTCGGGCAACTCCGCCCGGACCGACCTGATCGCCACGTCGGGAGCCGGCTATTTCACCTACCGGACGCCGCAGTACAAGCTGATATTCAACGCGGGAAACGGTTCCGGCGAAGAGTACAGGATCGACGGACAGCCCCCGCTGCAATTCTACGACATGGTCAACGATCCCGAAGAGAAGGTCAACCAGATAAACAATCCGGAATACGCGGGCCGGATCAGGGAGATGGCCGCCCGGGTGAAGAAGTACATCGAGGACGGCCGATCGACGCCCGGAGCCAAAGCGGCCAACGACGGCGGCAATTCCTGGAAACAGATCACCGACATAATGAGCGGCCTGTACGCCGGGAACAGGTAAGGGCGAAACTGCGTCGAAGGATGCCGGAACCGCCGTCCGGCTCCGATCAAAAAACCTCCGCATTCCGGAATCGGAATACGGAGGTTTTCAATTGGCGGCAACGGGCTGGCGTGGGACATGATCGAAGATACCGACGAGCAGGCCGACGCCTTGTTATTGCTGAATTACAAGCGATAACGAAACAACAGAGGTCGACAAGAGCCCTGACAAAGAAAAATCCTCGGAAGTTATTAGCTTCCAAGGACTTTCTTGGTGGAAAATTGTCGTCCGGCATTGCTCTCGCGCCATTTCCGCGCACGCCGTCCGGCGACTTTCCGGCAGCATTCGCTGCTTCAGTTGAGGTCTGAAGCGGATTCGAACCGCTGTACAAGGTTTTGCAGACCTTTGCCTAGCCACTCGGCCATCAGACCATCATCTTTCCCGCTGCGCCCTCTCTACACCAACCTAACCCTATCAGCCCTCTCCACTCCCTTTCACACAACCGGAACTCAAACCGAAAAACGGCCCCTCTCCGGCCCGGGGAGCGTCCGGAACTAATTTCCAAGCGCATCGGGAGTGCAAATATACGAACAATTCTGATTTTTGCAAAACTTCTGCCCAACTTTGCATTATTTCCCGAATAAATTCCCGTTATTTCCCAAAAACCGCTACCTTTATCATCTGCAAAAACGATTTTTCATTCGCGGCTATGACCATCGAAGATATTGCCCTTCAGATGACTCCGGGCATCGGTATAAAAGGAGCCGTGCATCTGCTGGAGCTGTTCGGCGATGCGCGGAGCATTTTCGCCGCCACCGCCGATGAACTCGTCGCCAAAACCGGCCTGCGTCCCGACACGGCGCAGCAGATCGTCCGCCGGAAGGGATTTCCGGCCGCCGAAAAGGAACTCGCCCACTGTCGCCGCAACAACATTGCGGCCGTCGCCTCCACCGACCCGGAATACCCGGCGCTGCTGCGCGAAATCCCCGATTATCCCCACGTAATATACATAAAGGGCTGCGTCGAAGCCCTCTCGGCACGTTGTATCTCCATCGTCGGGACACGCGAGGCGACCCCTTACGGACAGACGGCCTGCAACCGGCTGGTGGAAGGGCTTGCAGAGCGCATACCGGGGCTTTCGGTGGTCAGCGGGCTGGCGTTCGGCATCGACGTGGCGGCACATCGCGCTGCGCTTGCAGCAGGCGTACCGACCGTCGCCGTGGTGGCCAACCCCCTGCCCGGGGTGACGCCCGCCCAGCATACGGACGTGGCGCGCGACATACTCGCCCGCGGGGGTGCGCTGGTCACGGAACTGCATTCGCAATCGAAACAGAACGGCAACTTCTACCTGGCGCGGAACCGCATCATCGCAGGATTGAGCGCGGGGTGTATCGTCGTCGAGTCGCCCGACAGCGGCGGTTCGCTTTTCACGGCCCACTGCGCCGACTCCTACGACCGCACGGTGATGGCCGTGCCGGGACGCATCACCGACCGGGCGTCGGCCGGGACGAACCACCTGATCCGCAACCGCAAAGCGCAATTGGTGCTGACAGCCGACGACGTGATCCGCGAACTGATGTGGGACCTCGGGGAGAATCCCGCAACGCTGCGCGCAAAACCCCCGACACCGGAACTGACACCCGACGAAGCGGGATTGCTGGGCTGTTTCCGCACGGACGACCCCCTTTCGGTCGAGGCGCTCGGCGAGCTGACGGGGCTGAATCCCGGCGAGCTGGCGACGCTGCTCGTGGGTCTGGAGCTGGCAGGAGCCGTGCGCCAGCTGCCCGGAAACCGATATATGAAGCTATGAAACTGACAGATACGCATTCACACCTTTACGACGAAGCGTTCGACCGCGACCGCGAAGAGGCTTTGGCGCGCGCCGCGGCCGAAGGAGTCGGGCAGCTGCTGCTCCCGGCCATCGACTCCGAAAGCCACGAACGGCTGTTCGGGCTTTGCCGCCGCCACCCGCAGCGGTGCATCCCGATGATGGGCCTGCACCCCACGTCGGTGAACGACAATCCCCGTTGGCGCGACGAACTCGCTCTGGTCGAAAGTTACCTCCGGACGCCGCCCGAGGGAATCGCAGGGTTCTGCGCCGTGGGCGAAATCGGGCTGGACCTCTACTGGAGCCGCGACTTCCGGGAAGAGCAGGCCGAAGCCTTCCGCCGCCAGATCGACCTTTCGCTGCAATACGGACTGCCGATCGCCGTGCATACGCGCGACGCCTGGCCCGAAACCGTCGCCATCATGCGCGAATACCGCGTCCGGGGCGTCCGGGGCGTTTTCCACGCCTATTCCGACGGAATCGAAACCTATCGCAAACTGAAGGAGTGCGGCGATTTCGTTTTCGGAATCGGCGGCGTAGTGACCTTTAAAAAGAGCAGGCTGGCCGAGGTCGCGGGCGAAATGGAGCTGCGGGACCTCGTGCTCGAAACCGACTGTCCCTATCTGACGCCCGCGCCTCACCGGGGCGAGCGCAACGAATCGGCCTGGGTGCGTTACGTCTGCGAAAAAGTCGCCCAAATCAAGGGACTGACCCCGGAAAAGGTCGCGGAAGCGACGACGGCCAATGCCGAAAGGATGTTCGGACGACCGCAAAACCGGCCCGCCCCCAGTCATGGCCGGAAGATTTTCGATGCGCCCGAGGCGAATCGGCAGGCCGCAGCTCCGCCCTGCGGAGGCCTGCCCGCAACTGCGTTTCGAGCGGACCACCGCGAGCTGCCGCCTGAAAACGCGACCGAAGTTCCGGAGAACGAATCTTCCGACCACGCATCCCCCTCGTCAGACAACGGCCTTTCCCGGCCCGAAAGAGCATAACACGACACCGGACATGAAAAAAATAAAGATCACGGTCTTGCGCAAGACCTGCCACAGGGATCTGATGGAGCAGTACGAAAATCCCATCGAACATGCCTGCGACCTGTACGAAGGGCAGGTTTTCACGACCGACGGCTGGCGGAAACCCGACGGATTGTGCGACAGCGCCTGGCAGACGCTTTCGCCGTTCGTCATGACGCTGGCACACGGCGGCACGAACATCTACGACGGCTGGATGAAGAATCCCGCCTCGGCGATGATCTCCTGCAACGACGGGTTTCGCCCCGTGAGCTTTCTGATCGAAACATTAGAGAAATAAAAACGCTATGCGATCCTCCATTCTGATCATCTACACGGGCGGGACCATCGGCATGAAGACCGATGCCGCCACCGGGGCGCTGGTCCCCTTCGATTTCAGCGGCATCTACGACGAATTCCCCTCGCTGAAACGCCTCAACGTCGACATCGACGTACACACGGTGTCGCCCGTGATCGACTCGTCGAACGTCGAGCCGGCGAACTGGGTGGCCCTGGCCCGCCTGATCCGCGACAACTACGCCCGCTACGACGGATTCGTCGTGCTGCACGGAACCGACACCATGTCCTATACGGCATCGGCCTTGAGCTTCATGCTCGAAAATCTCGCCAAACCCGTGGTCTTCACCGGAAGCCAGATTCCGATCGGCGTGCTGCGCACCGACGGGCGCGAGAACCTCATCACGGCCATCGAAATCGCCGGAGCGCGCATCGGCGACCGGCCCGAGGTCCCCGAAGTGTCGCTCTATTTCCAGAACCGGCTTTTCCGCGCCAACCGCACCACCAAACGCAGCGCCGAAGCCCTGAGCGCCTTCCGCTCCTACAACTACCCGCCGCTGGCCGAAGTCGGCGTCAACATCGCCTACAACCTCCCGGCGATCCTGCAACCCGAAGAGTCGCCGGCGGAACTGCGCATCGCCACGAAGCTCTCCGGAGGCATCGAGCTGATCAAACTCTTCCCGGGAATGGGCGAGGAGATCCTGCGGGCCATGTTCTCGGCTCCGGGGCTGCGGGCCGTGGTGCTCGAAACCTTCGGCGCGGGCAACGCCCCCACCTCCGAATGGTTCATCCGCGTCATCGAAGAGGCCGTCGCTCGCGGAATCATCCTCCTCAACATCACGCAGTGCGGCGGGGGCCGCGTCTCGATGGAGTTGTACGAAACGGGGCTTAAACTGCAAAAAACCGGCGTCCTGTGCGGCTACGACATGACCACCGAGGCAGCCGTGACCAAACTGATGTACGTACTCGGGCTGGGGCTTCCGGACGACGAGACACGCATGCTTCTGCGCAAGCCCCTGCGCGGAGAATTTACGGCATAAGCCATTGCACGTAACAAATTTTTTTTCTATATTTCGCACTGCTAACGTACCCTTTCCGCCGGGACCATTGGGCGGAGGCCGGCGTAGCGCACAGGCAAAAAGATTGATTTACAACTACTTGATCGGGTCCGGGGTGAATTATCCGGGATTCGGCTCTACGTGCAGGAATAACCTTTCGCAACTGCGCCGGAGCACAAAAGGACGCCGCAAAGGCTGCGAAAGACAAAAAAAATAATTATTTTTAGCGAAAAAATAACCCGGCGGAAACGCCCGAAAAGAAAAGAGGCCCCGACCGGCCGGAAAAACGAAGAAACCAAAACACAACAATAAAAAATCAACTAATCAAAATTTAATTTATCCAACACAACTATGAAAAAACTTTTTTTGATTCCGTCGGCTGCCCTGTCCGTATTGGGTACCGTTAGTGCGTTCGCACAGGATGCCGCTGCCGCAACCGAAACGGTTGTCGCTGAAACCCAGATCGCAGGCGACAGCATGCACCACGTTATGATGCAGAAGTTCCTCGAAGGCGGCTGGGAGTGGATGCTTCCGGTGCTCCTCTGCCTGGTGATCGGTCTGGCCGTGGCCATCGAGCGTATTCTGTACCTGTCGCTTTCGACGATCAACTCGAAGAAACTCATCGCATCCGTCGAGGAGGCGCTCAAGAACGGCGGCATCGAGGCAGCCAAGGAAGTTTGCCGCAACACCCGCGGTCCGATCGCTTCGATCTACTATCAGGGTCTCGACCGTTACGACCAGGGTCTCGACGCCGTCGAGAAAGCCGTCGTTTCCTACGGTTCGGTTCAGACCGGCCAGATGGAGTCGGGTCTTTCGTGGATCGGCCTGTTCATCGCCCTTTCGCCCATGTTGGGATTTATGGGAACCGTCGTCGGTATGATCGCGGCGTTCGACGCCATCCAGGCTGCCGGTGACATCAGCCCGACGCTGGTTGCAGGCGGTATCAAGGTCGCCCTGCTGACGACCCTCATGGGTCTTATCGCGGCGGTTGTTCTTCAGCTGTTCTACAACTATATCGTTTCGAAGATCGACTCGCTCGTGAACGATATGGAGGATTCGTCCATCACGCTGATGGATATTCTGACGGCTTACAACAAGAAATAATCGAACGCTGAAATAGTCAAAAGCAATTATGAAAAAGATTTTAAACATATTGCTGGGTATTCTGATGGCTATCACCGTAGTCCTCATGGTCTACGCGATCGCTACCGGCGGCTCGGACGCATCGATCAGCGTGAACCTGATGTGGGGTTACTTCCTCTTCGTGTTCGCTGTCGCTGCGGCCATTTTCTGCGCCGTTTTCGGAATGATTCAGAACCCGGCAGGCATCAAGGGAACCATCCTGTCCCTGGCGTTGATCATCGTTATCGTGGGCGTGTCGTACTTCTACTCGGCAGGCCACACGGTGAACATTGTCGACCTCCAGAACAACGGGTTCTTCGGCCACGGTGAAACCGTAATTACCGAAACGAGCATCCTCGTAACCTATGTTGCATGCGTCGCCGCATTCGTGACGGCCGTAGCAACCGAGATCTGGGGCGCATTCAAATAACCGAGTAAGACACAATGGCAACAGATAAAAGAAAAATCCAGGAGATCAATGCCGGTTCTATGGCCGACATCGCCTTCCTGCTGCTGATTTTCTTCCTGGTGGCCACTACCATGAATACCGACACGGGTCTGGTGCGCATGCTTCCGCCGATGCCTCCTGAGGATCAACCCCAGGATGAAATCAAGGTCAAGGAGCGCAACCTCTTCCTGGTGTTCATCAACGGTAGGGGCGACATCATGGCAGGAGCCGCAGGAAAACAGGAGGCGATCGACCTGCATCAACTCAAGGACAGGACCAAAGAGTTCATCCTCAACCCGCTGGATGACGAGAACCTGCCCGAGAAGGCGAACAAGGACATTGAACTTCCCGACGGCGGCAAGTGGGTATACCCCGTGAGCGAAGGCGTCGTCTCGTTGCAGACGACCCGGGATACGGGCTACCAGTCCTATATCATGGTGCAGAACGAACTCACGCGCGCATTCAACGAAGTGCGTGACGAAGTGGCACAGCGTAAATTCGGCGCAAAATTCGCGGATCTTCCCGAGGAGTTGCGCAATGCAGTATCGAAGGCCGTACCTCTGAAGATTTCGGAGGCTGAACCGCGTAACATTAAGAAGTAAGCCATGGCAGTAATGAAAAAGAAGGGCAGCAAAGGTCTGCCCCCTATCTCGACCGCTTCGCTTCCTGACGTGATCTTTATGATCCTCTTCTTCTTTATGGTCTCGACGACCATGCGCGATCAGGAACTGCTGGTGAGATACAAACTTCCGGAAGCTACCGAAGTGCAGAAACTCGAGAAGAAATCGCTCGTAAGTTTCATCCACATCGGTCCTCCGGCAATGACGATGCAGGCAAAGTTCGGAACCGCGCCGCGCATCCAGTTGAACGACTCTTACAAATCGACCCGGGACATCCTGGACTTCGTTGCCGCCGAGCGCGACAAACTCTCCGAAGCCGACCGCGCTTCGATGACGATCTGCCTCAAGGCCGACGAAGCTACGAAAATGGGTATCGTGACCGACGTCAAGCAGGAGCTGCGTCGCGCCAACGCCCTGAAACTCTCCTATGCGGCTTCCAAGTCGCTGGGTTACTGATCCGGAGATTTCTTTTTGAAAAAGAGCAGGCTTACAGCCTGCTCTTTTTGTTTGACCGGGAATGCCGGAAATACTGGAAATATGCGACAAATGCGCCGCAAATGTGCGACAAATACGCGACAAATACGCCGCAAGCACCGGAAACGTCAGAGAGAGGAGGGGAGGGGCGTCAGAAAGGGAGTTCCAACTGATCGATCTCGTGGTTGAACGTCAGCCGGTGATGGGGCGTGAGGCCGTGCTCGCGGATCGCCAGCCGATGCTCGCGCGTCGGATAGCCCTTGTTCTTCGCCCAGCCGTATTGGGGAAACTCTTCGGCGATGCGGAGCATATACTCGTCACGATGGGTTTTGGCAAGCACCGAAGCCGCGGCAATGTCGGCGTATTTGCCATCGCCCTTGACGATGCAGCGCCAGGAAATTTCGAGACGTGTGCGGAACCGGTTGCCGTCGATGGCCAGAAACGCCGGAGCGGGATCGAGGCGCGCCACAGCCAGCGACATGCCCTCGAACGAAGCGTTCAGGATGTTGATTTCGTCGATCCGCGCGGCGGAGACCGCCTCGACAGCCCATGCGACGGCCTCGCGCTCGATGACGGCCCGCAGCTTTTCGCGGTTGCGCTCGGTCATCTGCTTCGAGTCGTTGAGCAGCGGGTCGTGGAAATCGGGCGGCAGCATCACGGCCGCCGCAAACACCGGCCCGGCCAGACATCCCCGCCCGGCTTCGTCGCACCCGGCCTCCGGAAGGTCGTATTGATACTGGTTTTCTAACATCGCACCACAAAGTTACGGATTATTCCGGCTTTTTTCGCTAATTTTGTCCGGAGAAAAAGCCCCCGACATGAAATTCGACATCGCACGGCAGCCGCTCGTTCCGGCCTTCCTGACCCTCGCCGCACTCGCCGTCGTCGCGATGTGGAACGCAGGCGGTCCCGCCGTGGACACGGCGGTGCAGGCCGGCCATGCCGCAGAAACCGTCGATATAGGCCGGAATGCCGCCGGCGCACTTGCGGTCTCTTCCCCCGGGGAACTGCTGGCGCAGTTCCAGGCCGCACATCCCGTCTGGGCGCGCTGGATCGCCGGACTGCTGATGCTCTTCACGGGCATGTCCGTCGGGCGCCTCACCGTACGCTACAACCTCTACTCCGTCGGAACCTGTCTCGCCATCCCGCTCTACGGAGCGATCGCCTGCGGCCTCGCCGTCGGCGGCGACTGCCTGACGACCTTCGCCGCATCGGCCCTGCTGGCCCTCGCCACGAAGAATTTCTGCCGTTCGTACTGCAACGGATTCGGCTTCGACGCCATCTTCCGCGCCTCGCTCTACATCGGACTGCTGCCGCTCGTTGTCACGGCCGCAGCGCCGCTCCTGATCCTGCTGCCGCTGGCCGTCATGCTTTTCCGGCGCACGCTGCGCGAAGTCGCCGTCGCGGTTGCGGGCCTGCTGCTGCCCGCTCTCACGCTCTGCTACGTCAACTGGGCCGCCGGAGGCGAGTTTCTCGCTCCGGTCGCGGAACCGGGAAGCGCATTCATCGCCGGAACGCCGCTGTCGCTGTTCCTCTCGACGCCCGTGCAGAACCTCGTCCTGCCGGGAGCCGTCTTCCTCCTCGACCTGACGGCCCTGCTGTTCTTTCTCTCGGACATCCATGCCCTCGGCACCAAACCGCGTCTCATATTCATATTCAATATAAGTGTGCTCCTGCTGACCGCCGCCGCACTGTGCGGTCCCGCCGCCACACCTGCAACCGTCGCCCTCGCGGCGGTGCCTTCGGCCGTCCTGCTGCCCTTCATGTTCGTGCGCATCCACCGAGCGATCGCCCTTCCCCTCTACCTGCTATTGCTCGCCTCTGCCGTCATTAGCGCAGTATTACAATAATCTATTTAGTTCGAAACATAGCACAAACGGTTCTATTTGCCACTTTGTGCCCAAATGTGCTATTGCTTATGGTAGATTGAAAAGTTTTAATTGTATATTTGAGAACGAACAACAGTGACGCAATGCTTTGTTCAGAAAAACTTAAATTACAATTACTATGAAGAATTCAATGAATTCGTCGGTTCAACAACCGATGATTGTGAAGTATGTCGAGTCGCTTCACAACGGTATCCAGTCGCAGGCCCTTTCGCGCTATGCAATCGGCTACATCCTCCGCGGAACGAAGTACATCTACGACGGCGATAAGCGTCAGACACTTTCGCGCGGCGACGTTTTCTATCTGGGCATCGGACACCACTACATTGAGAACTTCCCCGAAGGCGGCCAGCCGTTCGAGCAGGTGCTCTTTTATTACACGCCCGGCGACCTGCAACGCATCCTGATGCATCTGAACATCACCTACGGACTGAACATTTCGAACGAACATTCGTGCGAAAACTGCCGCAACCGTTCGCACGTCACCATGCCCGCGTGGAACTCGCTGCGAAACTTTTTCATCAACACCAACAACTACCTGCGCGACGAGGATTTCCGCCACGACGAGACGGCCGAGAACATCAAGATGACCGAGTTGATCTACCTGATCGCCTCGCACGAGGATTGCTGCATCAAAAGCAAGCTGTTGAGCAACGTCGACGCCGCGAAGGAGAATTTCGAACAGACCGTCTACGACCACATCTTCAAGGACATTTCGATCGAGGAGCTTTCGAAACTCACCAACCGTTCGCTCACCTCGTTCAAAAAGGAGTTCCGCCGCCACTTCCAGATGCCGCCCCACAAGTGGTACATCCGCCAGCGGCTGATGCACTCGCGCCTGCTGCTGATCTCGACCTCGAAATCCATCTCCGAAATCGGCAACGAATGCACGTTCCCCAACACATCGCATTTCATCAAACTCTTCAAGAAGGAGTATCAGATGACGCCCGCCACCTACCGGCACAAGCACCTCACGTCGCTGGTCCCGGAACCCGCTCTCAACGAAACGGCGGAAGCTGCGGAAATACGCGAGGCGCTTTAATCAAAAACTTATAAACACGCAGGCATTTTAAAAATTTTAATTATAATCTATAAACAAAATTACGTTAGGTTTTAGAAAAATGTTACAAAACATTTGGAGTTTCATAAATTTCAATTACCTTTGTGTAACAAACGTGGGATTCTCCCACTCTCATTAACCTAACTAACCTAACCAGAGAGGTCCGATACCGGCAGGTGTCCGACCTCTTTTCTTTTGCGTGTTTGCGGGCGGGCGCTCTTTTTTGCGGGCGGGCGCAGAGCCGGACCATCAGCGGCAAGGCTCCGCACCCGACAACCCGCCTTTCAGGCGGGCGCACGCTAAACTCCAGCTTTCAGCAGAGGGTATCCTTCCCGGAACAGCGGATCATCCGCCAGCATGGCGCGCAGCCGTGCGTCGCCCGCGCAGCAGGCCGTCGCCGTTTCGGCCATCCGCAGAAAGCGAAGCCGCAGGAACCGGCAGGGAAGCATCTCGGTCCCGTGGTCGTAATAGTCGCCGTCGAGGCAGGCGAGCGCCGCGTCCCGGTAAGCCCGCACGGCCGACGGGTGCGACCCGATGCGGAGAAAGAAATCGCCGAGCCGCTCCCACTCCACGCTTTCGGCAAAGGCGCGCCGGTCGGCGCAGCATTTCAGCCCCTCCGCCCTGCGGACGGCCCGGAGGTGTTCCTCCTCCACGGCTTTGCGAAGATCCGCATCCAACAACAGTTCGTTTCCGCGCAGGCGGGCTGCAAGGCGGTAATTCGCCTTGCCGGTTTGCATTGTTTTCATAAAAGCACATTTTGAAATTAGACAAACGCCGGAGCCTGCCGAAGCGAATCAAAGAACGCAACAGGGCGTAATATCCCCGTCGATGCGGTCTTCGACAGACTGCCGATTTTCAAATGTGCGAATGATATGCAGGTAAAAGAATCACATAATTTCCGGACAAACGGCCCGGGTCATGCCGGAGATAACCGTTGCGGGGACAAATATAAGGCAAATTTCGGCTTCCTCCAAAAAAATCCGCATCCCCTCCGGCGCACCCAGACCCCGCATCGGAACAATAATTGGCTTTTTCACGGGGTTTTTCAATTATTTTTTCTTATTTTTGCATCAATTGGAAAATAATGAACTTAAATGCCGAAGTTTTATGACAAGGTAGATGTACTGAAAAAACCCGGATGGCTGAAAATCCGACTCCACCGCACTCCCGAATGGGGCGAAGTGCGGCAGATCGTCGAAAAGCACAATCTGCACACGATTTGCAGCAGCGGCAGGTGTCCCAACCAGGCCGAATGCTGGAGCCGGAGGACAGCGACATTTATGATTCTGGGAGACATCTGCACTCGGGGCTGCCGTTTCTGCGCAACCAAAACGGGCCGTCCCCTTGCTCCCGACGCCGAGGAGCCACGACAGGTGGCCGAAAGCGTCGCACTGATGAAACTGCGGTATGTCGTCGTAACTTCCGTGACGCGCGACGACCTCCCCGACGGCGGAGCAGCCCATTGGGCCGCAACCGTGGAGGCCATCCGCGCACAGAACCCCGACGCCGTAATTGAGCTTCTTATTCCCGATTTGGACGCACGGCCCGACCTGCTGGAGGTGATCGTCGCGTCGAAGCCCGACATCATCGGGCACAACATCGAAACCGTCGAGCGACTGACCCCCGTGGTGCGCTCCAGAGCCAAGTACCGTACGAGCCTGGAGACCCTGCGCTGTCTGGACAGGCAGGGCGTCGTAACGAAAAGCGGACTGATGGTCGGACTTGGCGAGAGCGATGATGAAGTTTTGCAAACCTTGCACGACCTGCGCGACGCAGGCGTGCGGATTGTGACACTCGGTCAGTACCTTCGGCCCACTCTGGAGCACTACCCCGTTGCGGCGTACATCACTCCCGAAAAATTCGAATGGTACAGACTCCGGGCGCTGGAAATGGGTTTCAGCTACTGCGCGAGCGCGCCTCTGGTCCGCTCGTCGTACATGGCCGAAGAAGCCCTGCGAAGCGTAAAAAGTTTGTAGCGATGAAAGCCTACTGCCGGGACCTCGGACGCATGGACTACAAAACCTGCTGGGATTTGCAGCAGGAGCTGTTCGACGCCGGGGTAGCCCGAAAGCGCACCGGTCCCATTCCGGTCCCGGGCGCGGACGGCGCGGACGATGCGGGCACGGTCCTGCTGGTGGAGCATCCGCCGGTTTACACGCTGGGCAAGAGCGGGCATGCCGAAAACCTGCTCGTCAATCAGGAAGCGCTCGAAGCGATGGGCGCACAGTTCTTTCACATCGACCGCGGCGGCGACATCACCTTCCACGGCCCCGGGCAGCTGGTATGCTATCCGATCCTCGACCTGGAGCGTATCGGCATCGGCCTGCGGGAGTATATCGAAGCGCTGGAGGAGGCCGTGATCCGCACGGTCGCGGAATACGGCATCGCGGCGGGACGCATCGCCGGAGCCTCGGGGGCCTGGATCGACCCCGGAAAGGCGCGGCCGCGCAAGATCTGCGCAATAGGAGTCCGTTCGTCGCGTTATGTCACCATGCACGGGTTCGCACTGAACGTGACGACCGACCTTGAGTGGTTCTCGCGCATCAACCCCTGCGGATTCACCGACCGGGGCGTCACGTCGATCGCCGCCGAAACGGGGTCGCAGCCGTCGATGCAGGAGGTAAAACAGCTGGTCATCAGGGAATTGGCCACAGCCTTGCAGTGTGAAATAACGAGCGGTTCGTGAAAGACGGCCGGCAAAAGGGTCTGGCATCTCACTCATCTCCCACCCTGAAGGAGGGCCGGAGCGGAGATTTTTAAACGACGCCACAGGCGGCGGCGACAGCGGCGGACAGCGCCGAAACGATATAAAGACGCAATAACGATAATTGGAAATTAAATGTTAAAATATATAAATAACAATTCGTATGCCTATAGAAAAACGCTGGGTAGTGAAGCCACAGGGCGACCCCGCGACGGCAGCCATGCTGGCTGCCGCTCTGCGGATCTCGCCAGTACTGGCCAATCTGCTCGTACAGAGAGGCATAGACACCGTAGAAAAGGCGGAGAAATTCTTTAAACCGAGCCTCGCCGACCTGCACGATCCGTTCCTGATGAAGGACATGGAGAAGGCGGTCGAGCGGGTCGAACGGGCCGTTGCGAACCAGGAGAAGATCATGGTTTACGGCGACTACGACGTGGACGGCTGTACGGCCGTCGCGCTGGTTTACAAGTTCCTGCGCCAGATCGGGCACAAAAACCTGATGTTCTACATCCCCGACCGTTATACCGAAGGATACGGTATTTCGATCAAAGGTATCGACCTCGCCGCCCGCAAGGGCGTGGGGCTTATCATCGCCCTGGACTGCGGCATCAAAGCCACGGAAAAGGTTGTCTATGCGAAGACGAAAGGCGTGGATTTCATCATCTGCGACCACCACCTCCCGGCCGAGGAGATTCCCAAGGCCGTAGCCGTTCTGGACCCCAAGCGGGTCGACTGCTCCTACCCGTTCGACGAACTGTCGGGCTGCGGCGTGGGATTCAAACTCGTGCAGGCCTATGCGCAGAAAAACCGCATGCCTTTCGAGCAGATCCTGCCCCTGCTGGACCTGCTGGTCGTATCGATCGCCTCGGACATCGTGCCGCTGGTCGGCGAGAACCGGATTCTGGCCTATTTCGGCCTGAAGAACCTCAACCGCGAGCCGTCGAAAGGTCTGCTGTCGATCATCAAGATCTGCGGGCTGGACAAACACAATATCACCATCGACGACATCGTCTTCAAGATCGGGCCGCGCATCAACGCCGCCGGCCGCATGC